>Ga0194132_10000449_pt1 | contig 84693 bp, 98 predicted proteins | sample TA2KigOf80mmetaG_FD_148612 | JGI IMG/M metagenome (GOLD analysis project Ga0194132, IMG submission 148612) | Freshwater microbial communities from Lake Tanganyika, Tanzania - TA2015054 Kigoma Offshore 80m | ecosystem: Environmental > Aquatic > Freshwater > Lake | place: Tanzania: Lake... | reverse complement strand
CGGCGCTGCCCATTGGCAGCAAGGCGGAGCACTGTCCAAAAAATCCGACGACAAAACGCTGAAAGAGCCAGAATCTCTATTGACTTCCAAGACAGTTGCTGAAGGGCCGTGTTCCCTGAGCCAAGCCCAACGGGCAAGGCATAAATCAAAACTCGGAAAATCGAATTAGTTGGAGCAGGCGGGTCTGAGACCCGCCCCTACCGAAATATCGCGACTTCGTGAGGTGATTGCTTATGCCACGTACCGAGGCGATGCATGCGGGCCAGGTGGAATTCAAAGGCCACAACGGGGACACGATATCCGGCTACCTGGCCGCGCCCGCCGGCGGGGGTCCGGCCGGCGCGGTGATAGTCCTCCACGAGATCTTCGGCCTCGTGCCGCACATCAAAGAGGTTGCCCGAAAGATGGCGGCCCACGGCTACCTGGCCCTTGCGCCGGACCTCTTCCACCGCGAGGGGCCGGGGGAGCCGGACGACGTGGCTGCCGCTGTCCGCGCCGCCGGCGGCCCCCCGGACGCGCGGGTCATCGGCGACGTCGCCGGCGCGGCGAAGCACCTCCGCTCGCTGCCCGGCTCAAACGGCAAGGTGGGCGTTATGGGCTTCTGCTCAGGCGGACGCCAGACTTACCTCGTCGCCTGCAACATCCCGGACCTTAACGCGGCCATCGATTGCTACGGCGGCAGGGTCGTGGCCAACAACCCCACAGACGTGAACCCCCGCCAGCCCGTCGCGCCAATCGAGATGACTGCGAATCTTGCCTGCCCCCTCATGGGCCTCTTCGGAGCAGAGGACAAGAGCCCCTCCCTGGACAACGTGAAACGCATGGAGCAGGAGCTCAAAAAGCACGGCAAAACGTACGAGTTCCACGTCTACGAAAACGCCGGCCACGCCTTCTTCGCAGACTACCGGCCAAGCTACCGTCAGGCCGCCGCCGTGGACGGCTGGCAGAAAGTATTCGGCTGGTGGGAGCGGTGGCTGGGGTGAGGGGGCAGTTAGCAGTCGGCAGTTAGCAGTCGGCAGTCGGCCAGACCAACAGCCGGTGTTGCCCCGATTCGCTGCGCTCATGCGGGGTCTTCGAGGTGTTGGGTGTTGGGTGTTGGGCGTTGGGAAACAGGATGCAGAGGTGTGACTGAGGCGTCAATGGGCCGGATTTCGTAGGGGCGCACTGCGTGCGCCCCTCACGTTGAACGTGGATGATGAAACCATAACGGAGGTGCCTCATGTGCGCGGGAACGATTGAAATCGCAGCGATGGCCGGCAGCGCGAAGGGTGCGAACGGCTGGTTCCATCTGGCCCAGGCCCAGGTGGTCTCCGACCACCCCTACCACGCGCAGATGGACGAAGCGCTCATCATCGACTTCACGAACCCCGAGCGCGGCGCTTCGGCGCGCGTCTCCGTGGAGCTGAGCGCAGAGTCCGCGCGGGCGCTGATCAAGGCCATCGAGGCGGCGCTCTCAGACGGGGAACTACGGCATGGACACTAGCACAATACTCGGAACTCCGCCAGGGAAGGCCGTGCTCGTTCCCTACGCGCCGGAATGGCCCAATCTGTTTTTCGCGGAGAGGACGGCCATTCAGACGGGCCTTGGCCCGCTTGCACTACAAATTCACCACATTGGCAGCACGTCAATACCCGGCATGCCCGCAAAGCCGACTATGGATATCGTCGTGGTAATCCCCATGCTGGAGGATCACAGCAAATGCATTGCTCCGCTGGAAGCGCTCGGTTACCGCAGCAGAGGATCCGTTTTTGAGGGCGAGCCTGACCACCTCTACTTCTAGAAGCCTTCGATGAGCAGCCTGCCGAGAACGCACCAGATTCACACGTGGGAGCTAAAGAGCGAAGGCTGGCGCAAGCGCGTGGCATTCCGCGACTACCTTAGCACCCATCGTGATGCGTTTGACCAGTGTGTCGCGCTGAAGCAGGAGCTTGTGGCACGGCTCGGCAATGACCGCATCGCATACTCCAACGCCAAAGACGACTTCGTGAAAAGGATTCTGCAACTGGCAGAAGACAAAGGGACGAGCTGATAGCCCGTCCCTTTGTCTTCTCAACCTTCGATGCGGGCCTCTAACCCCCTACCAGCTCACCTTGAGCTTAGTCCAGCGGATGCCGGTCTTGCCGCTCTCCTGCGACCAGTTGGTGGCGAGGATTGTGCCGTCCTTGAGGCGGACCGCCGTGGGGAAGCCGAACTTGAAGGCCGCAAGCTCGTCCACGCCCGTCTTGATATCCTTCGGCTTCTCGTGCTTGGCCTTCGCGTCGTACAAGGTCTCTTCGGCGTGGATAGTCCACTTCTTGTCCGTGAACGTAACCAGGTGCATGACGATCTTCTGGTCGCCGTACCGCTTGTTGTAGAGCACCAGCAGCCGGTCGCCGCCGAGCGGCAGGGTGGACATCGTCTGGCCGCGTATGCCGGTTGAAACGGGGGCAGACCAGGTGAGGCCGTCGTCGCTCGAAAGGGTGTAGCTGTTCTCTAGGTCTGCCACGTCGCTGAGGGTCACGGTCCAGGCGGTGGCGATGAGCTTCCCCGGCGCGTACTCCGCCAGCTTCTGTTCAAAGTAGCCGTTCTTGCCGTTGGGATCCTTCATTACAACAGCGTGGCGCGGCCACGTCTTGCCACCGTCGTCGGACACTGCCGCCAAAATCTGCTCGCCAAGCTTGCCCTTGGGGAGCGTCGCGCACGGCGCCAGGAGCCTGCCGCTCTTGAGCGCCAGGATGCCGTGCGAGACCTCGATAGGGTTGAAGCCCATCATCGGCACGGCCTGAGGCCCCGACCATGTCTTGCCGCCGTCGGTGGACTTCACGAACACCGCCTCGGTCCTGCCGTCCCCGAACCTCTCCGCGGGCTCGCGGTAGTTCCGCCCGCCGTAGGCAAAGAGCGTCTTGCCGTCTGCGGAGCCGCTTATCTTGAGGTGGTTGCCGGTGCTGTCCGTCTTGGCCAGGAGTGTCCCTTCACGCGTCCATGTCTTGCCGCCGTCCGTCGAGCGCGACCAGTCCGACGAGCCTGTGCCGCTCGCGCCGGCGCCCCAGCAGTAGCCGCACACGATGTCGCCGTTCGGCATCTGCGCGCACTGGGGAAAAGCGGACTCGCGCTCGTCGATCCTGCCCGAATCGAGGATCTGTATGGATGGCATATTCTGCTCCTGGAGGGGAAATTTCTCGGTCGCTGGCGGCATTGTATGCCGCCTGACGAAGCCTGTGCAACAAGGTAGCAGCCCGCCCGGATGACCCACGTTCGCCTTGACAGGGTATCGACTTGGGGGTAGTATCGTGACGGAACATGCCATTCTATGTTGACAAATTCCGCCGTCACGGAGCGCGGTTTGCCGGCAGTCAGGTTCGTCCTTTTCCTCATCGACACGGTCAACGATTTTCTGGATAAGAACTGCCCCTATATAGCCGGGGCTATCTCCTTTTACACACTGTTTTCAATCTTCCCGCTTTTCCTGGCGATAGTGGCCGCCTCGGCCTATGGCCTGGGTCCTGGAGCTGAGCAAGAGCAGCTCAACCTGGCCCGCAGCATTGCCCATTTGATGCCCGTCTCAAGCCAGTTCGTGAACGACACGATGGAGAGCATAATTCGGGCAAGGGCGATAACAGGAATCGCGAGTATTCTCGGCCTTCTGTGGGTAGCCACCACGGTCTTCGGTGCGATCCGCAAGGGGATCAACGCCGCTTGGGGGATCAAGAAGACGCGGCCCTTCCTGAAAGAGCGGCTCATTGATTTCGCTCTCGTAATCGGCGCGGCCGTGATAGTCGGTCTGTTCCTGCTCACCGGACCCGCAATGGCGGCGCTTCACAGTCTAGTCATGATCGTCGCGCCGGAGTCCGAGTTCTTCAACACCTTCATGTGGGGGTGGCTGGACAGGCTGCTACTACCCGGACTGTCCTTCCTTACGTTCTTAATACTGTACAGCTACCTCCCGAACACAAGGGTGCCGATGGGCCATGTCTGGCCGGGCGCGCTGCTGGCGTCGGTGGCGTTCGATCTGGCCAATTCAGGGTTCATCTGGTTCGTGAGAACATACCCAAGCTTCCATGTGCTCTACGGCTCCGTGAGCGCGCTCCTGACTTTGTTGACCTGGGTATACCTCTCGGCTATGATTGTGTTGTTCGGGGCCCTTGTAACATCGCGGTATGCGTCCTACGTGGCGAGTATCCCGCGGGAGATGCACAGCCTGAAACTCCTTTGTACAGGATTCTTCCGTGTACGGCTCAAGGTCGTCGAAAAACCCGGCCCAGCGTAGAATCGCCAGCCTGGTAGCAATCGCTATCGGGCTTCTTGTTATCGCGGCCACCGGGTGCGGGACGACCGTCCCGCCGACTTCTACGCCGCTGCCACCTCCCACCGCCACCACCGTCCCCGCAGCGCCGGCCGCTCCCACGCCTGCTCCCACCCAGCCCGCCGCGTCGCTTGGACAATCGACTGGACAGATGCCGCCGCTGGCTGCATTAACCGCCCTCCCTTCAATCGCCGACCTGGTGGACAGCGTTGAGCCGCGGGTCGTGTCCATCAGCGTGAGATCGCTCGTGAGCGGACTCTACACGCTCTACAGCGAGGAGGGGGCGGGCTCCGGCTTCATCATCCGTCCTAACGGCTACATCGTTACCAACAACCATGTGATCTCCGGCGCAAGAGAGATCATTGTCAACCTGCCGACCGGCCAGTCTTACACGGCGCGCCTCGTCGGCCGGGACTCGGTCACCGACATTGCCATACTCAAGATTGAGGCGGACAACCTGCCGGCCGCCACTTTTGCCAACAATGACAAGATGAGGGTAGGGGACTGGGTCCTGAGCATCGGTAACGCGCTCTCCTTGAAGGGCGGGCCCACGGTAACGCTGGGCATCGTCAGCGGCCTCAACCGGACGATCAACACCGAGGCCGGGTCCTTCTACGGGCTCATCCAGACGGACGCCGCGATCAACGACGGCAACAGCGGTGGCCCGCTGATAGACATGAACGGCAACGTGGTGGGCGTCACGCAGGCAATCCTGCGCCAGACCGGTCTGGGCTTTGCAGTCAGCGCGGATACCGCCGTGCCCGTGATAGAGAGCCTCATCAACTTCGGGCGCGTGGTGCGCCCGTCGATAGGCTTCGACGGCCAGGACGTCACGAGCGCCATCGCAAATGAGCTGCGGCTGCCTGTGCGCGAGGGCGTGATTGTGACGCAGATCTCCCGCACGGGGCCGGCCTACACTGCCGGTATCCGCATAGGCGACGTCATCACGCGGATAGACGGCTTCCAGACGCCGGACGTGGAGACGTGGCTGCACGTGCTCTGGTCTTACAAGGTAGGAGACCATGTGCAGGTGGAGTACATCCGCGCCGGCCAGATCAACACCGCCGTAGTCACCCTCGCTGAACGCACCGGGTAAACACCCCCATGGCCTGCCCTTGTAGTCTAACCCAGTGCGCCCATTTCTTTGCTAAAGTGGATATGTGATCGCTTTGTTGTGAGGTGGCGGTTGATGCGGAGGCGGCTGGGTCTGCTTGCGGCGGGGATGCTTTCTATCGGGGTGGGGGCAGCGATAGCCGTCAGCAACGAGATAGGCCTGACAGCCAAGACTATACCTTCGCACGCCCCCATGGGCAGGAGCTCCGTCTCCGCGCCCATCCCCATCACACCGACCCGATATCCCGCCTTTATTCCGGTGTCGTCACGCCCATCGCCCGAGGCAACGCAGACTGTCCCGACTCCAACAGAGCCCCCTCCGACAGCCACACCTGGGCCCGCGCCGGTTGATGCCGCAACGCCGGGGCCCCTCATTCCCTCAGCCGGCCCGACCGCCGCTCCCCCGACTCCGAGCCCCGCTCCAATGGCGCCCGCCACTGCCTCCACCAGCACAACCAGCACTCTTGCCCTGCTTACTCCCGGCCTCGTGGTAAAGAATCCGAGGCTAGTGTCGAAACTTACGGGCCGCGGCTCGGCCGGGAAGACCGACGAGCGGTGGAACGTTGTCGGAACGGACCTCGGCATCAGTTTTGAGATGGACGGCCGCATTAATATGGTCTTCGGGGATACGTGGGGGCGGGACGGCGTAGAAGGCGCGCAATGGCGCACCAGCACGCTGGGGATAGTGGAGCGCCACCCGGAAGCAGGCTACATCGTGACCGACATGCTGAAAGGGGCGGACGGCAACGCGAAGGAGCTTATCTCAGCGCTCAAAAAGCCAAAGGAAGAGTACACGGCCGTGCCCACTTCGGCCATCGCGTTCGGGGGCCGGATGTACATCCACTACATGTTGGTAAAGGACTGGGAAGAGCAATGGTGGGGATACAAGATACCCGTCGTGAACGGGTCGGGCTTTGCGTTCTCTGATGACATGGGCAACACGTGGACCAAGCACGAGACTGCCAGGTGGATAGGGAACTCGCCCTACGCCATGGTCTCAATGGTGGAGCATGAGGGGAACATCTACGTCTTCGGCACCGGCGCAAGCCGTTTCGGGCCGCTGAAGCTGTTTCGCGTGCCCGGGGAGCAGCTCCTGGAGTATGACCGGTATGAGTACTGGAACGGCGCCGCCTGGACGCGCGAGCCGGCTGAAGCCGCGGAGGTGGTCGGTTGGCCGGTCGGGGAGCTCTCGGTCCGCTGGAGCGAATACCACGAAAAGTGGCTGATGATGTACCTGAACGAGGTTACGCACAACATTGTTCTGCGGACTGCGGACTCGCTCACCGGACCGTGGGGCGACGAGCGCCCTGTCGTTCACTCCGATGACTACCATTCCCTGTACGGCCCGCTCATGCTTCCCCATATCGAAGGGTCCGACGTGTATTTTGCCATGTCCACATTCTATGGCGACTATAACGTCTTCATCATGAAGCTAACGCTTGAACCCGCCACCACAACTGTTCCGTGAAGTCGATACCACCAACGGCTTATTGAACGGTAACACCTTGCCCGGCGCTCAATCGCCGATTCGTGTGATTAGTCGTAGTTAACATATATGTTACGGTTCAAATATGGCGCGCTCGCGCCCACCTCAACCCGTTTCCTGGAGTATGAGTCACGTTTGATGGACCAACCTCAGCAATGGACTGCCAAAACCCTGGAGATTGCCCCCGCGCCGGAGAAGACAGAGATACCAGCCACCCAGGGCAGGTTGCGTCGCCTCGCAGGCCGGGCAGAGATACGGGACTGGCAGATCGCGGCGCTCATAGCTCTGGCGTTTGTGGCACTCAGGGCGCCCTTCCGGGCCGGGTACCTGATCAACTGGGACTCGGTCAACTTCGCGCTTGCGTTGCAGCACTTCGACGTTCTCCACCACCAGCCGCACCCGCCCGGATACATCGGCTATGTTGGACTGGGCCGGGCCCTGATGGCCTTTACCGGCGACGCAAATGCAGCGCTCACGCTCCTGAGCACCCTCAGCGGGGGCATAGCGACGGCGGCGCTCTACGGGCTCGCGAGGAGCTTCCTTCCCCGGTGGCACGCCCTCGCCGTGGCCGTGCTCTTCGGCACGTCGCCCGTGCTCTGGTACTACTCATCCGTGGCGCTGACGTATGCCGTCGAAGCCGCGGTGGCCATCCCGGCGCTGTGGGCGTGCTACGTGGCCCGCAAGCGCGTTTCACTGGGACACCTGGCTGTGGCGACGTTCCTGCTGGCGCTACTGGGCGCGCTGAGGCAGAGCGGTCTGGTGCTGCTGGTCCCCATCTGGCTGTACACGCTCTGGGCCTTCCCGTGGCAGACGAGGGCGCGCATCTTCGCGGCGTTTGTCGCACTGAACACTGCGTGGCTGGTCCCGCTGCTGGTATCGTCGGGCGGCCTCGACGCGTATGTGAGGGAGTCGATGGCCCTCGCGTCTCTGGTCGGGTTCAGGACATACATCTTCACCATGGACCCGACAGGTCTCATACAGAACATGGGCCTGGTGGCTGTGGGCCTGGCGATCGGGATGAATGTTGGGCTGGTCGTTTGGGTGATCTGCCTGATCGCGGGGGTGAGGCCTGCGCCGCTGTCCCGGGAAGACAGTCGCTTCTTCCTGCTCTGGGCGATCCCCAGCCTGGCCACGTACCTGCTCGTGCATACAGGGCAGGTTGGTTACGTGCTCATGGTGCTACCGATCGGCTTCATCTGGCTCGGCCGAATGCTGGCGGGCGAACGGCTCCAGCCTGTCGCCGCGCGCCGGCTCATCCCCAATAGCGCCACACTCGGCGTTCTCGCCCCCATCCCCAGGCTATCGAACGCGGGCGCCGGGGCGATCGCCCTGCTTGTCGTTGCGAACATCGTCAGCTTCGGCAGGCTCCAGGCAATGTCTCTTCCCGGGAACGACGAGGCGATAAAAGAGGCCGTCTACGTCGCCGCGGGGGACGGGTTTGTGGAGGACTGGCGGCTCCGCCAGTACAACGCGCGCGCCAGCGATCTCCACTGGAAATCGATGACCGAGTTCATCGGTCGGTACCCCGCCGAGTCGACGGTAGTCCTGACGATGCCGACCCTCAGCGGGAGCTTCAGGCAGGCGTCCTACTACCTGCCGCGGTACGGCGTCTATGGCGTGGGATGGGACCTGCAAGGGCAGTGGGGCCACCTTTACGCGGCCTCCGGCGGGCGCACGGACTACAACCTGCAGAACCTGGAACGCGGTTCCGGAGAGCTGCAACTCGGGAGCCGCGTGACGCGCGTGATAATCCCCGATTTTGAGGTCTACGACAGGCTGGACCCGCGGATCACAGGTTACCTGCACACCATAGCGGATGGGAGCGAGGTGGCGGTTGTGGACCTGCCCGAGCCCGGGGCAACGCTGCTCTTTGAGCCATGGGGGCAGGTGACCCTATCCCTTCCTCACGAGCTTCTGGAATGACCGAACGGTGCGCGGCGGCGTCTGTTTTGAGCCGTAGATCGAGAACGATACCTCCGCGACGTACACGTCCCCCTTCGAGTCCACGGCGATGCCGTGAGGCGCGACGAACTGGCCCGTCTCCAGGCCCATGGGCCGGTCGCCCACGCGCGCCAGAACCTTGCCCTTGCGGTCCAGGACCGTAAGGCGCGGGCCAAGGCGAGATTGCGTCCAGTTGCCGTAGCCGCTCGGTGACTCCGGCAGGCCGGCATAGAACTCGCCCACGTATACTACCGGCTCGGCGCGCGTATCCACGTAGATACACGACGCTGGCGCAAGATTCACCCACTGGGACTCGAACTTGCCCTTTGAGTCGAAGACCTGTACGCGATGGTTCTCCCGGTCCGCGACGTAGACCCAGCCTTCCCTGTCCACCGCAACGTTGTGGACAATGTTGAACTCGCCGGGGTCGGTACCGGACCGGCCCCAGGAGTGCAGCAGCTTGCCGTCCGGCGAGAACTTGTGGACACGGGCGTTGTTGTAGCCGTCCGATACGTAGAGGCTGCCATCGCGCGGGTCTACGGCCGCGTGGGAAGGGCGGTTGAAGGGTTTGTCCATCGTCGCCTTGCCCGGCGTGCCGAGGGTCATCAGCAGCTTGCCCTCGGGCGTGAACTTGCGCACGGTATGGTCGCCGACATCCACGCAGTAGACGGCGCCGTCCGGGCCGATGGTTATTCCGTGGGGGTTAGTGAAGAGGCCGTCGCCCCATGAGCGGAGGACTTCGCCGTCCCTGTTCATGACGATGACTGACGGCTTGCCGCGGCCAAACACGAATACATTGTCCTTCGCGTCCACGGCTACGGCCGTCGCCTCCTTGTAGGACCACCCCTCAAGAAGCTTGCCCCAGTCCTGGCCGGTAATCTCGTAGGTATACTTCCCGCTGCCGATAGTAGCCATGAGTCCCTCCGTGCGGTGTCTCAGAATGCGCGCGAGTGGATGATACGACATCCGGTCGGATTTGTGCGATGTGCGAGTTTCTTGCTGCCGTTCCGCCTTTACACCCCAGAGTCGCCCGGGCGCATGATACGCGGGACTTGGGCGTCCCTCCGGCCAAATATCGCCCGATGGAGGTCAAGATGATCGCGTCGCTCCGGCCGTCGGCTGCCACGATGGTACTGACGTTTCTGGCCCTTCTTGCCATAGCCGCGTGTGGCGAGAGCGCACCGCAATCCGTTAACGGCACACCGCTGCCTACCAGACAGGAGTGCAGCGGGCCCGGTAGCGCGGATACCGCCGCCTTCGACCAATTCTTCACCAGCATGGAGTTCGGGAGCGGCTCGCCTCCGATTGGTGAGAACGGGCAGAGGTTTGGGAAGACTGACGCGGTTGTAGTGGAGACGGACGCAAAGTCGGAGGTCGTGACGCGGTTCTGCCTGCAGGAGCGCGGCAGGTCGGGGACGGTGAAGTCAAACAACTCCGCTACTCTGGTGGCCGGCGTCAACAGGACCGATCTCGGCGCGATTGACAGCGGGGGGACATATGTTATCCGCGTATGGGTAGGGGACAAGCTGGTTAGAAACTTGCCGTTCACGGTGGAGTAGGCCGGGGGCCGGGCTGGGGTGAAACGGAAGACAGCCACTTGCGCGCCTGGCGGGCAGACTTGAGGCGGGTTAAAGTGGATGTGGGCGTAGCGGGGATCAACCATGAGCTGGGCCAATTGACGGCGCCTGCGCCAGTGGCTGCGGACGAGCCACAGGTAAAGCGAGTCCTTCGTCACGAAGTGCTTCCAGCCGCTCTCCACGTTTCCGTTCCACAGCTTCTCGCGGAAGATGCTGCGCCTGAAGATGCGGCGAGTGAGTCGCATAAATACCAGGGGGAAGGAGTAGTCCAGCCACACTGCCGTATCCGCGATCGGCCAGCTAAGGTCGCGCGCGAACCCGTAGTTGCCGTCCATGATCCACGCGTCGGCCTTCACCGCCTCGGCGACGCGGGGGCGGAAGACCTCGTTGGTCGTCTCTGTCCAGTTCGGGTCCCAGCGAAAGGCGTCGAGCTCGATGTGCGGGATGCCGAGCCGCTGTGAAAGCTGCTTCGCCATTGTGGTCTTGCCGGAGCCGGTCGAGCCCAGGACGACGATGCGATTCATGGTACTCCTTCCTGGTGTGCGGGGCAGGAAGTATACCATATTGGCCGATAATACGCTCCGGGCGTCAATCTTCGCAGAAAGGTTAAGGGCGGCCACACTGGGCCGCCCCTATGGTGCGGAAGCGTTTTAGATTTGCGATGTTGCAGATGGGGCGGGAGAGGGCTTTTTTGACGAACGGGCGGACTTCGCCGGCCTTGAGCCTGCAACACCGATCGGCCCACGCTCGCCTGGGACCATCCGCACGGGCGTCGGCACTATCCAATCACGTCCGAGCTTTCGGGCGCCCTGAATTCTCCCGGCGGCCAGCAACTGGCGCATGCGACTGCCCGAAACACCGATCTCCCGGGCGGCCATTTCAACGGTCATGTTCTCCAGGCCGGGTCGAGGACGCCCCCCGACATGAAAGTCGATCCAGGATTCCGCCTTGAGCGTACTGAATTCCTGGATCATGAAACCGAGGGCTTCACCGTTTTCGTCAATTCGTTCGAGGATGCGCTCATCGGACTCGATGGGCTCAAAAGTACCTGGGGCTTCATCCCAAAGGACCTCAAGTATGTCCACATCCGGGTCGTACCACAGGCTGATCTTCTTGTCCAATTGCCACCTCTACCTGATCCTGCCAGTAAGAAACGCCGTCTTCACGAACGCTTCGTTCGGCAGCTTCTTCACTACCACGCAGATGAACTTCCGGCCCATCGCCATGCTGTCAAACGCCCGGTAATACCTGTAGGTGCCCGCAAACCGGCTGTCGGGCAGGACTCTATCAGGCTCCAGCAGCACCGATGCGATCTTATGCATCTCCCCGGCCATCTCTCGATGCCTGGTCAAGATGTGGGCCGTCGCCTCGTTGGTGAGGACAATAACGGAGCCGGTGTGATCGATGTACTGGACCATCATACAGTCCGCTCGAAATACTATAGCACCTGTGCAATAGTTTCTGCTACGCCCGCTTCACCCCGATGGTCGCGGCCATGCCGTTGACCTTGTGCTGCTCGGCGTGGGCGCCGGACGGGGCCGCGCCCTTGACGATGTCGCGCGACAGCGTCTCCTGGCGGATGTAGTCGCCGTGGGTGGCGACCACCCTGTCCAGCTCGGCGTCGCCCTGGTAGTAGGTGACTATGTAGTCGGCGATGTCGAAGTCCGCGGTGCGGCGCATGTTCTGGATGAGGTGGACCAGCTCCCGCGCGTGGCCCTCAAGGGCCAGCTCCGGGGAGATGGCCGTCGTGACCGCCGCGCCATAGCCGCCCTCTGTGACAAACGAGTAGCCCGGCTTGTCGGACATGTTCACGAGGACTTCCTGAGGCTCCAGCGTGAACTCGCCCGCCTTGACCTGCTTGCCGGACGACGCCTGCGCGTAGACCTCCATCGGCGGCAGCGCCTGGAGCGCGGCGACGACCTTGCGCATGTTTGCGCCGTACTCGGGACCCAGGAGCGCCAGGTTCGGCTTGATGTCGATGGTCATGACCTGCGTCTCGTCCTTGAGCACTTCTACCTGCTTGACGTTCAGCTCATCGCGCACCTGTGGGGCCACCTGCTCCAGCAGGGCCGCCTCCTCCGTCGCACGCAGCTTCACGAGGAGCTTCTCGACCGGCTGGCGCACCTTGATGGAGGTCCTGGCGCGCGCGGAGCGGCCCAGGCTGGAGAGCTTCATCGCCAGTCGGGTAGCGTCCGACAGGCGTGTGTCGATCTTCGATGGGTCTGAGACGGGGAAGTCGTCCAGGTGGACGCTCTCTTTGGCTTTGCCGACTGCTGACTGCTGACTGCCGACTACCAGATTCTGGTACATCTCCTCCATCAGGAACGGCATGAACGGGGCGAGCAGCCTCGTGAGCGTCGTCAGGCACTCGTACAGCGTCAAGTACGCGGACTGCTTGTCCTGGTCGACGTCGCTCTTCCAGAAGCGGCGGCGACTGCGGCGGACGTACCAGTTCGACAGGTACTCCACGAACTCTTCGCACGCCTTGGCCGCGCCGTCCGGGCTGTAGTTCTCGAGGGCGTTCGTAACGTCCGCGACGAGCTTGTTGAGCTCCGAGATGATCCAGCGGTCGAGCTCGGCACGGTCCTTCAACGCGGGCGCGGGCGACGTGGGGTCGAAGTTGTCGATATTCGCGTAGGTGACGAAGAAGCTGTAAACGTTCCGCAGCGGGATTATGAACTGGCGGCGCACCTCGTCCGCGACGTTGAAGCCGAAGTTCAGGTTCTGCGGCGGGTTCTGGCGGCTGTAGAGCCAGCGCATGGAGTCCGCGCCCATCTTCTCGGCGGCGTCCTCGAACCAGATTGCGTTGCCCTTGCTCTTGTGCATCTCCTCGCCCTTCTCGTCGCGCATGAGGGCGTAGGTGAAGATGTTCTTGAACGGCGTGGCGTTCTCGAGAGCCGTGCTCATGGTCAGCAGGGAGTAGAACCAGTTGCGGAACTGGCCCGGGAAGCTCTCGGAGACGAGGTCCGCCGGGAACCACTTCTTCCAGTACTCCTTGTCGTGGCGGTACTGGAGTGTCGAGAACGGCACGATGCCGGCGTCCAGCCACGGGTTGCCGACGTCCTTGATGCGCGACACCTTGCCGCCGCACCGCGGGCACTCGATCTTGACGTGGTCTATCCACGGGCGGTGAGGGGAGTGTCCCTGGAACTTGTCCCACCCCTCGATCGCCCGCAGGCCCAGCTCGGTCTCGCTGCCGATGACCTCGAAGTGGCCGCAGGAGCACTTGTAGATGGGCAGCGCAAGGCCCCAGTAGCGCTTTTTTGAGATCATCCAGTCGTGCATGTTGTTGAGCCAGTCCAGCTCGCGCTGGAGTCCGAACTCCGGTATCCACCGCGCCTGTTTGGCAACGTTGGCGATCATGTGCCGCAGCTCGTCCATGGAGATGAACCACTCGTCCACGAGCCTGAAGACGAGCTCTGTGTTGCAGCGCCAGCATACGGGGTAGCGGTGCTTGTACTGGTCCAGCCGGTAGAAGACGCCCTTCTCGCGCAGGCTGTCATAGATCGGCTTGTTGACCTCGAAGACGCTCTTGCCGGTGAACGAACCGAACCCCTCGACGAAGCTGCCGAACTCGTCCAGCGGCGCGATTACGGACAGCCCCTCCTTCTTGCCGAGAGCGAAGTCCTCCTGGCCCGCGCCGGGCGCGTTGTGCACGATGCCGGTGCCCTCGCTCTGGCTGACCTCATCCCACACGACGACTCGGTGCTTGACGCCCTCCTGGGCTTTCAGCTCCTCGAACGGCGCGCGGTAGACGAGGCCCCCAAGCATCTTGCCCGGCATCTCGCGCAGGATCTCGTGCTCCGCCTTGAGGACGGACAGGCGCTCCTTCAGGAGGTACAGCACCTCGTCGCCCTTGTCGGGCGCGGTGCCCTTTACCTTCACCTTCACGTAGGTGAGGTCCGGGTGGACGGCAGCGCCGGCGTTGGCGGTGAGCGTCCACGGAGTGGTCGTCCAGATGAGGAGAGACTCGGGCAGGGGAACACCCTCACCCTTTGGGCCAAAGCGCCCAAAGGCCTCTCCCTGAGGGAGAGGAACAGACCCCTCCGGCTGACTGCCGACTGCCGACTGCTGACTGCCATTCTGCACCAGCGGGAAGCGGACGAACAGGCCGGGGTGGGTGATCTCCTTGTAGCCCTCGGTCACAATCTCGTGCTGCGACAGGCCGGTTCCGCAGCGGGGACACCACGGCATGACGTCCGTGCCCTCGTAGACCCAGCCGCGCTCGAAGCACACCTTGAGGAAGTGCCAGATCGAGTAATTGTTCTCGTCCGACATCGTGTGGTACGAGTTCTCCCAGTCCATCCAATAGCCGAGGCGGATCGACTGGTTGGTCTGGATAGCGGCGAACTTCCTGACGCGCTCTTTGCAGAGCTCGATGAACTTGTCGATTCCGTACTTCTCGATGTCGCGCTTGGAGTTCAGTCCGAGCTGCTTCTCCACCTCGACCTCAATCCACAGGCCCTGGCCGTCGAAGCCGTTTTGAAAGCGCTGGTCGTAGCCCTGCATGGCCTTGAAGCGCTGGAAGAGGTCCTTATAGGTGCGGCCCCAGCCGTGGTGGACACCCATGGGGTTATTAGCCGTGATGGGGCCATCGATGAAGGAGTACCTTTTCTCCGCGCCGTCGTTGCGCTCGAGGTACTTTTGCCGGACCTGGTTCTTGTCCCAGAACTCCTGCATCGCATGCTCGACGGCTACAAAGTCCACTTTAGAGCTGACCGGCTTGAACATATGAGACCACCTCAAACAAAAATGCCCGTCCCTGCGCAAGGGACGGGCATGATCTACCCGCGGTACCACCCTAGTTTCCTGAGCGGCGGGCCTCAGGACACCTTCGTTAAGCTCGGCTCGGGAGTGATATTCGCCGGGGCGCGTCGCGTCTGCTCACACCTTGGCCCGATCTGCATCGGGCCGCCAGACTCGCTGTGCGGCCGCTTCCCGCTACTCGTCTCCGTCGTCGCCGATACCGATTAAGATTTCGATAAGCGTATTTTAGCACACGCAGCAAGTCAAGCGGGGAAGAGGCCGGGCACCGGCCGCAACGAAGAGGACGCCTGGCTCTCAACGCGCCCGAAGCGACCGGAACCCTACTTCCCGATCTTGTCCGGCGGGACAACCGCCACAGACTGAGGATGGTACCCGATGGCCTTCCGCCCATGCTCCATGTCGTAAAGCTGCCAGTTCCCGCCGTCCGACACGCCGAAGGATCGCTCGTGTGTACCCTTGCGGTGGTTGATCGCCGCCTCAAAGACGCGGACGCAATCGCCGTGCGTCAGGCGATGCGGATGGTTGGGCGTCTCCGGCTCCACGGGGTCGATGCCGCCGATGCGGACGGAGTCCACGCTGATGCCGTAGCGCGAGGCGTACATGTCGCCGAAGCCCTCTCCCACAACCTTCGAGATAGTGTAGAAGGAGTCCGGCGACCAGAGCGTATCGGCGGTGCGCTGGATGGTCTTGGGTATGCGGCTGCCGGGGAAAAGGCCCGCGCGGCTGGCGAAGGCAATCGCCTTCACGCCGTTCAGGCGCCCGGACTCAAACACGTTGTAGGAGCCCGTGATCGACCCCATAGCCTGCTCGAACTCGTAGCCGAGGGTCGTAAGGTGGATGACGGCGTCCATCCCCTGCGTGGCCTTCGAAACAGTGTCCCAGTCCGTGATGCTGCCGACTACGGTGTCTTCCAGCAGGGGCATGGGCCGCAGGTCCAGCCCGCGGACGTGGTGCCGGTCCTTCAGCCCTTTTGTAAGTACGGTGCCGATTGTGCCGGCCGCGCCGGCAATGAGAACTCGCATTGAAAACTTCCTACCGCTGGATTTTTTCTTCGGGGACTACCGACTTGTCCTTCGGGTAATAGCCGATTGCCTTCCGGCCGTGCTCCACGTCGTAGAGCTGCCAGTTGCTGTCGGACACCCCAAAGACGCGCTCGTGCTTGCCGCCCTTGTAGTTGATCGCCGCCTCGAACGCCGCCACGCAGTCTCGCTCGCTGAGCTGGTGAGGGTCGATCAGCGGATTGCCGGACGGCTCGTAGCCGCCTATTCGCACCGAGACGACGTTCATCCCGTAGCGCGCTGAGTACATATCGCCGAAGCCCTCGCCCACAACCTTGGTGATCGTGTAGTAGGAGTCCGGGAACCAGAGCAGGTCTGCCGTGCGCTGGACCTTGCGGGGTATGCGGGCCTGGGGGAACAGGCCGCCTCGGCTGGCGAACGCGATTGTCTTCACGCCGTTCTGGTGCGCGGACTCGAAGACGTTGTAGGTGCCGGTGATCGACTGCAGGGCCTGCTGCCATTCGCCGCCCACGTTCGTAAGGTGAATCACCGCGTCCATGTCTTTCGTCGCGCGCGACACGGTCGCGAAGTCAGTGACGTCGCCGACGATCGTGTCGGTCAGCAGGGGCATGGGCCGGATGTCCAGGCCGCGGATCTGGTACTTGCTCTTGTCGAACGCTTTTATGAGGGCGGTGCCGATATTGCCCGCCGCCCCGGTGATCAGGACTTTCATTGGAATCTCCCAGGTTTTTGCTACTGCCGGCGCCGGAGACGCTATCTCCCGCCGGAAGGCGAATGCTCGACCGGCGCCGCCTACTTCTTCTTCGGCGGGTCGTCCACCTGGAGCTCCTTCGGCACGATGGACTTGTCCTGCGGGTAGTAGCCGATCGTCTTGCGGCCGTGGTCCAGGTCATAGACCGGCCAGTTGCTGTCGGACACGCCGAAGACGCGGACGTGCTTGCCGCCGTTGTAGCTGATCGCGGCGTCCCACAGCCGTACGCAGTCGCCATGGCTCAGGTGGTGAGGGTCGGCAGGCTTGTCCCGCTCCAGGCTGAAGTTGCCGATGCGAACGGAGACGATGCTGATCCCGTGCTTCGCGGAGTACATGTCGCCCATTGCCTCGCCGAAAGACTTCGTGATCGAGTAGTAGCTATCCGGCCTGGGGAGCAGGTCGGCGGTGCGCGTCATGGTGCGGGGGTAGTAGGAGCGAGGGAGGAGGCCGGCGCGGCTGGCGAATGCGATGTGCTTTACGCCATTGCGCGCGGCAAGCTCGTACACGTTGTACGTAGCGATCATCGACTGCTTCGCCTGCTCCCACTCGGGGCCGTTGTTGCTCAGGTGGATGACCGTATCCACGCCCGGCATAGCCTTTTCGACCGTCGCCCAGTCGTTGGAGCTGCCGACGATGGAGTCCTTGAGATTGGGCATGGGAGCGACGTCCAGACCGCGGAATTCGTACTTGTGCTTGAGGCCATTTATGACAGTTGAGCCGATTCGACCGGCCGCGCCGGTTACGAGCACGCGCATTTCGGTACTCCTGATGTATTTAGGGTGCGAGTGTAAACCTGGGAGAAACGGGTGTCAACAAAGAGTGTCCGGGGAAAATTTGTAACGTTTCGGGCTTCTCGTGGCGTTTAACTATTAAGGGGACCGTTCAAGGTGAGTGTATGGTGCTGGCGCTGGAAGTCTGGGACGACATCGATCTGGTAAGGCCTGTTGCCTCTCCCGAGGTCACGGAGGAGAGGGACCGCCTGCTGCTGCAGCACATGCCGCTGGTGCGGCGGCTGTGCGAGCGGTACCGCCGCGCCGGCGTGCCCATGGAAGACCTTATTCAGGTGGGCGCCATCGGCCTCCTACATGCGATAGACCGCTTCGAGCCGGGGCGCGGGACGAAGTTCCTCGCATTCGCCGTGCCCGTTGTGCTGGGGCTGGTAAAGAACTACTTGCGCGACTACGGCCTTTCCGTTCGGGTGCCCAGGGACGTGCAGCGGCACAGGCAGATGGTGGGGCAGGCGATCGAATACCTCGCACAGGCCCACGGCCGCCTGCCGACAGCGGCGGAGGTGGCCGCGTGGACGGGGCTCGATACAGACGCCATAAACGATGCCATGGAGCTAAACGGGGCCGGCTCAGTGGTACCGCTTGAAAACGTGCTCTCCCTCCTCGAAAATTCCGGCTACCTGCCTTCTGTAGCCCCTCTGTCTGTCGAAGATCCCGTCCACGACGGAATTATCGACCGCATAGACATCGCCAACACCCTCAAGTCGCTTGGCCCGCGGGAGCAGACCATCATCCGTCTCAAGTTCTACCGCGGCCTGACGCAGGCGGAGATCGCCGAGCGGATGGGCATGTCGCAGGTGCACGTCTCGCGCCTCCAGCGCAAGGCGCTGGAAATGCTGCGGGCAAGGCTGACGGAGCTGGGCTATGCGCCGGCGCATAGTACGCACCCGGGGGTGCGGTCCGATAGCCTGGACACCGCTGCCGCGTGACGCTGGACTCCGCCTGCCTTCCGGCAGTATAGTGCGATGGACCGTCTCGCCTGCACTTCTCCCGCAAGAAAGAGGCCCGGATGCAACGCGTGGCCGTTTTCACCGCCCCTCGTCGCGCCACGGTCGCGGGCCTGGCACTCTTCTCTGCCATGTTTATCCTCGGGGATGCCGTGCTGCCGATGCTCAAGGGCGAAAGCAGCATGGAAGGGTGGATTGCCGGCCTGTTCTTTGCGGCCCCGGCGCTCGCTATCGCCGGCCTTCTTTGGCGCGTTGCCGGGTGGCCCTCAATCCTGGCCGCCCTCTGGATGTTCTTCGCGATGCTGGCGCACTATATGCTGCTGTTCGGCGGGGAAGGCGCTGAGAGCGCCTGGGTAGTTGCCGGCGTCCTGCTCCTTATCGCCGTGCCGGCAATTGTCCTCGTCCTTGCAGTCCTCTCGTTCGCCGAGGAGTTTCCTCCCCACGTCGGAAGCCCGCTCAAGAGGCAGTTCGCCGTGGCCTTCGCCATCGGCGCCATCATCCTTGCCGCCGCGTGGGTTCTCCTCGGCTAGGGCGGGTCGGATCTACACTTCTCAGTCCGCCACCCGGTCGAAATTGTGCTTGAAGATGGACCAGCAGGGCGCATTCGGGTCGTAGTCGCACAGCCCCATCTCAAGGCACGCCGACGCGCGCATCGTACGCTGGCTGTCGCACAGGTTGAGCGTCAGGAAATAGATCACAACCGCGCCCAGCACCACCGCAAGTATCTTGTATGGCGTCTTCATCTACGGCGCTCCGGCCCTCACTAGATCGCGCATGGCGCACCTACAGGCATTGACGAATTCGGTAACAACACCTCGTAATCTCGGTTGTGATGACGATTTCCCAAGCCCGCATGCCGAATCATTTCCTTAAAAAGACGAGTGCTCGATCAGTTCGCCGCATTAGAGCCCGGCTAAATCTGGCAGCACCCTTTTTGGCTTTGATATTCGCGGCCGTCATGACGGGCTCTGCAGCAGCGCAGTCGCCGCCTAACAGCCCGCAACCTGCGGTAGGGCAGAATACGATCCAGGGCCAGACAATCACGCTGGCCCCGCTCGAGACGACCGCTGACCAGGCAGAGAGCAGCATCCGCCCTGTCTCCTCCACCGTTTCTCCGTCGGACGAGACGGCCTCCGCCCGGTCGCGGTGGGCGATGTTTCTATTGGGCGCATCTCTGGCAGGCATCGGCGGCCTGTCGCTGACGCTGCTCGTATTCTCACACAGGTCCAGGAAATAGATAGTCAAGCGGATAAAATTCCGAAGGAGTTCGACAAATGAGGTACGTCAGGTTCCCGGCGAGCACGCGGGTGGCGGGGTGGCTGGGGGCGGCGGTGGCGTTGATTGCGATAGCAGTGGCCGGCATGTTTGCGTGGACGGCGAACGCCGTCCCCGCTGACGCCCTGCAGCAAGGCGCAGCCTCCGGTCAGCCGGCAGAGACTGCCGCCCACATCGACGTTTCAATCAGCCCCATCGATGCCGGGGCGCCCCCTGTGTACCTCAATGTCGAGCCTGCAGTCACCACGGCGTCCCGTAGCACGGGCATGGCGCCGATTTCCTTCGGCCTGCCGGAGAGCTCCGATGGTCCTGCGTTACCGGTTGCAGTCATCGTCGCCATTGGCGGCGCGCTGATGGTGGTAGCTCTGGCAACGCGGCGGCGCAACGCCCTGCTGCCTCTTGCAGTTGTCTCGGCAGTCGCCCTTTCCGCATTTCCCGCTTACCAGGCCCTGGCAGGCTCCGCTACCGCAACTGAGTGGAACTTGCCTCACTCCTTCAGCTACACCCCATACGCCCTCGTGAAGGACGCGCCCAATCAGAAGCTGTGTTTCGCGGAGTCCATAATTATATCGGACCCGTCAGTGGACCGGGGCAGAATAGGGCAGCTTGACCTGGCGACAAACAACCTCGTCGAATGGCCGACCAACGACACCCTCGGCGGTTCAATGGCCATTGGCTTCGGTGGGAAACTCTACTTCACCGAGCCTTTTCTCAACATAATCGGCGCCCTGGACCCGGAGAAAGACACCTTCACCCGATGGCAGATCCCCACAGCAGGCGGTGACGCGAATCTCTTCTGGGTTGACGGCTCGGGCAACCCCTGGTATGTGACGCTGGCCGGCGCAAAGGTAGGCCGGTTGAACCCGGATACGAACGCCATTACCGAGTGGACACTTGCCACTACCATGTGCTGCGCCGGTGAGCCCCACCTGATCAAGTTCTACGGTCGCGACAGCTACGGGAACATCTGGTTCTCCTTGCCCTCCGCTATCGATGGGGTGGACTCTCAGATCGGGAGGCTGAACCGCTGGACCAATAACCTGACCCTGTGGCCTGTCCCCAATGCAACCACCGCGAACGCGGCCGTTATTGTTGTAAACGGCACAACCGTCTGGTTCTCCGGTCACGTGAGAGACACGACACTGCACGTTGCCAGCCTCGATACCACATCGAATAAGGTTACCCGCTGGACCGTGGCGCCCACTACCAACCCGAACATCAAGGTGCAACCGATCGGCTACTACGAGGATTTGTACGGGTACGGAATGCATGAGATCGATGTTGCCAAAGGCCATTACAGAAAGATCGCGGTGGTTGACTCCGACGGGCGGCCCTGGTTCCTGTCAGTTTGGACGCGCCACCCTACGGGTGAACAGAACTATGGCCTGCCGGGAGAGAGTAATGGTGCTACCAGATTGATGCGCCTGGACCCCCTCACCAACCAGCTCCTTGAGTACAGTTACAGCGGATACAAACTTCTTGATATCACCGCCTCAGACGTTATCAGCTCCATCGCCTGGACGCCTAGAGACGTCCCAACCATTGTTTATTTCAACACAAAGACGAACTCCAAGACCGCGTTCGACACTGGGGGGAACTATACCACCGGGTTCCTGAGAGTCTCGGAGACGGAGATCTGGATACCGGTCTCGGCCCAGGGCAACTCCGGCAAGAGCAAGATCCAGCGAATTGACGTACCCTGGCCCTGGATTTTCTAGCCATTAATTTGAGCGCTTCCGTGAAGGCTCTGTAATTGGGCTATAGCTTGAATTAAGGGCGGCCGGGGAACGATGAACAGATACTCGGACGGTAACAAAAGAGTGCGAACGTCCCGTTTCGCGCGAGCGGCGGCGGGTGCGCTTTCCCTCATAGCGCTGGTCTCCGGCGCGGGACTTGTGCTCGCATCCTACCTCCCGTGGAAGACCGTGTTGAGCCCTATCAGCGGGCCTATCAGCGGGCCGGCGTTCACCATGCCTGCGCCCGATGTATCGTCCGCGTCGCCATCGTCGAGCACAGGGGCGGCCTCCGTAAATGTATCGCCCGCCGGTTCAACGACCGGGCGAGTCCTGAATACGGTAGGGCGGCTTGGGACCTCTTCTGTTCCGGCCTCAAGCGTCACGGGTACTCAGTCGAACGCCGTGTCCCCGGCAATAGCCACAGTGGGGCCTCACTACAATACGGTGAGGGTCGAGCCAAGCGGCTCAGTACCGACATCGTCCGGCGCGACAACGGCGTCGACCGCCGTTACCCCTGCCTCCACGGTTGTCGCATCTTCCACCCCTGCCGCAATGGCGACCGCCATCACGGACATAGCGCCCTCCCGGGCAATAGTCCCCCACGTTGTACGGGGTGAGAGCATGACGCCTCGGACGGCGGCCCTGGTAGAGGGCAGAGCGCTGCTCCCATTCAACGTAAGGGGCCTCCCAATCAAGCCCGCAGTGGCCGAGCTGGCCAAGCAGCGATACCTGCATACAGAGGCCGACGGCCGTCCCGCGATTGTCCAGCAGGCCGCCCATCCGTTCACGAAATCGGTATCAAGGCGTGTAAGCTATAGCGGCCGGCCTGCAGTCCCGCATCTCGGCAGCCTGGAAATTCTGACGCAGCAACTGGCCGCTAGGAGTGTGTCCGGCCTGGCGCAAACCAAGCCCGCCCCGGCGCTGGTGAGCGTCACCGACAGGATGGAGAACGTCCTGCGGTCCCGGTCGATCACCTCCAGCCCGATATCCCAGTCTACCGGCCCAGGAAGTTACCTTGTCCCTACGCACACGCTAACCGTCGCTCGCCTGTCGCAGGGAGCTGTTGCGCCGGGCGTCGCGAACATCGACTACGCGGATTCGCCGTTAACGCCGACTCTTTACGGGTTGGCTCTGGCGCCGTCGGAAGCGTCAATTCGTGAGGTTGAGCAAGTCCTGGTTCCGGCCCTTGGCCCCGCAATGAATCCGCCGGTACAGACCTCGATTCCCGGCGTACAGAGCATTCTGACTGCGAGGTCTCGAGTTTTTAGCCTGACCGTTCAGGTCCTGGGGACCGGCTACGGCGATGTTATCAGCACGCCGGACGGGATATTCTGCCTGGGCGACTGCTACGAGGAATATGCAACGACAACACCCGTCACGCTGGTCGCCACTCCTGCGCCAGGCTACAGTTTTGTAGGATGGGGGGCGCGTGCGCGGGCAGCGGGACCGGCCCGTGCAACCTTGTAATCGACGGCCCGCTCACGGCGACGGCGACATTCGCACCGATGCCGTCGGTGCCGGCCGCAACTCTGCCGTCGTTGGCCGCTCTGGCAATGGCGCTCGTGTTGACGTTCGTGTGGACGACACGCCGCGCAAGAGTCTCCGGCCCCTCGAAACGGTAGTGGGCGAGCCCCTTACCCCTCCGTGATACAATGGCCATCGAACACAAATAGTTCAACATTCAGGAGATATCTCGATGGCCAACAAGCCCACATTTGAAGGCATTTATCCGGCGATCATCACCCCCATGACGGAGAAGGGTGAGGTCCACGAAGAGGCGTTCCGCGCGATGCTGGAGGACAACATCCGCTGCGGCATCCACGGATTCTGGACTGCAGGCGGCACCGGCGAGAGCGTGATGCTCACGGACGAGGAGAACACGCGCATCGCGAAGATTGCGGCGGACCAGAACAAGGGCCGCTCCACCATCATCATGCACGTGGGGGCGATAACGACCGACAGAGCAGTCAAGAATGCCGAGAACGCGGCCAAGGCCGGCGTGGAGGCGCTCTGCGCTGTACCGCCTTTCTTCGTCCGCCCGGGCGACGATGCGGTCGTCGAGCACTACCGCGCGATCGGCGCGGCGACCAACCTGCCCCTCATGGTCTACAACCTGCCTCAGGCCACCCAGATCGAGATCACCGTCGACCTCATGAAGAAGCTGCAGGACAAGGTCCCGCAGATGGTCGGCCTCAAGCACTCAGCCCTGAACTTCAACAACATGATCTGGTTCTCGGAGATGGGGCTGAAGGTCCTGACCGGCTCCGGCATGCTCCTCTTCCCGGCGCTGACCGTGGGCGCGTCCGGCACCGTGGACGGCCCCCCGTCCGTCGCGCCGGAGTTGTGGATGGAGATCTGGAACGCCTGGAAGGCCGGCGATCTGAAGCGCGGCGTCGCCGCCCAGCGTAAGGCCAACGACCTGTTCAACCTCATCCTCAAGTACGGATACATGGGCTCGATGAAGGCGATGATCAGCGAGCGCACCGGCATCGAGTGCGGCAACCCGCGCCGGCCGGTCCTCCCCATGTCGGCTGAGAACCGCAAGGCCATCAACAAGGTCTGCGAGGAGTGGGGCATCACCGGCGCAGGCAAGCACGACTTCAAGCGCACCCTCAAGACGGCCGCCGCGGCCAAGAAGTAGACTGGACCGCCAGGTCGTGACTATGTAGCCGCACAGAATGCTGTGCGGCTACATGTTTTTAGACAGGGCGAACGGCAATTCCCGGTGGTACAATGTCGGCGGCGCGGGAGACCCGCGCCGGAATGTGAGGCATGACGTGAAGCATTACAAGGGTGTCTTCCCGGCGGCCATCACGCCGATGAGCAGGAAGGACGGCAAGGTCAACGAAGAGGCTTTCCGCGCCGTTATGGAGATGAACATCCGCGCGGGAGTCGACGGCTTCTGGACGGCCGGCGGCACCGGCGAGAGCGTATACCTGACGGACGAGGAGAACAGGCGCATTGCGGAGATTTCCGCGGACCAGAACAAGGGCCGCACCACGGTCATCATGCAGGTAGGCGCGGCCACGACGGCGCGCGCGGCGAAGAACGCGGAGAACGCCGCGAAGGCGGGCGTGGAGGCCATCTGCGCGCTCCCGCCGCACTTCTTCAACCCCGGCCACGACGCCGTCGTCGAGTACTACCGCGTCGTCGGCGCGGCCGCAAACCTGCCGCTCTTCGTGTACAACCTTCCCATCGCGACGGGCATCGAGATTACGCCCGCGCTGATGGCGAAGATAAAGGAGAAGGTCCCGCAGCTCGTAGGCCTTAAGCACGCCTCCATGGACTACGGCGCGATGGTCGACTAGGCGAAAATGGGCCTCTCCACGCTGATCGGCGACTTCCGCCTCTACCTCCCCTCGCTCACGATAGGCGGAACGGGATGTGTGGACGGGCCGCTCGGTATCGCGCCGCAGATGTGGGTGGAGATAAAGAGGGCATACGAGGCAGGCGACATCGCCCGCGCGGTCGCGGCACAGAAGAAGGCGACCGAGACGTTTGACATCCTCTTGCAGGTGGAGTACCTGGCGGGGATGAAGGCGATGGTGAGCGATCTCATAGGCATGGACTGCGGAGACCCGCGCCCACCGCTCGCGCCGCTCAGGCCCGGCCAGCGCGAGGTCATAAAGAAGGCAGTGGAGCAGTTAGGGTTGGGGAAGGCGACGAAGCGATAACGTTTTCAGGAGCACCAGCCATTTCGAAGAAATACAACCAGCTCAAGCACCCGCTCGGCGTCACGACCAAGGCCGGGCTGGACAACCTCAGGCGGCTCGGCCTAATCACCGAGGCCGCGATGTCCGATGATCTCAAGGACGTCGCCCACCTCTCCGAGGTGATGTACAGCGCCCACGCGCCCGGCACGAAGGGCGGCCTGCGCCTGAACATCGCCGCCGTGGACGACCATTACCGCAAGGAGTCCATCGAGCACATCATCGACTACGTAGAACGCGCCCGGCAGTTCCCGAAGGTGCGGATGATCAACGTCCACTTCTCGCCCCGCCAGTGGAGCGACGCCACGCAAACGCGCGGCAAGCAAGGGACATACGACCGCCTTGTGGACGGCTTCCGCCAGATCGGCCGCCACTGTGCAAAGCACGGCCTCGAAATGGTGCTGGAGAATAACAACTCGTACTACGTCGGAATCCCCGACGCAGAGGAGGCGCACAAGTTCGACTGGACGTACCGCAACGCCTGTTTCGGCAACTCGCCGGACGAGTGGATACAGGCGGCGCTGGACATTAACCTTTCGAACGTGGGGCTCTGCCTGGACTCCAGCCACGCCTGCACCTACTCGCACATGTTCCCGGCCGAGCAGCGCAAGGATAAAATTCTAGAGTTCGTGAAGCGGCCGGACCTGATCCGCCACGTCCACTGGAACGATAACTATCTGTACGACCCGAAGGGCAGGGTGGACAACCACACCGTCCTCAACAATGGGACGACGCCCATTGAGCTCCACCGCACGATCAAGAGCCTGGACGCGTGGCTGCTCATAGAGCACTTCTACTCCATTGAAGAGCTCGAAGGGGAGCTGGAATTCATAAATAGCCTTTAAAGGCGCCTCTGTGAGAAACGTCGGCACTAAGTACGCCATATCCGCTCCGATGACGGCCGGAGCCGATACCCTCCGCCGCCTCGGCCTCAAGACCGAGGTGAAGACCGACCTGAGCCCGGAGAAGACGACCGCTTTCCAAGACCTGATCATCAGCGCCCACATCCCCAACGGGCCCAGCGGCGAGTACCGGTACAACATCTCCGCAGCGGACAGCGAGTTCCGCCAGTTCTCCATCGACGCAATCACCGCCTACATCGACAAGGTGCGGCATTTCCCTAACCTCCGTCAGGTCGTCCTCCACTGCCATACGCAGCGGTACTTCCACGTCGAGCAGCCGCGCGGTCACGTCGGCGAGTACGGGCTGCTTATCGACGGCATCCGGCAGGTGGGAGCGTTCGCCGTGAAGTTCGGGATCGAGGTGGTGCTGGAGAACGATACGCTGAAGTGGACGGACATCCCGGAGACGACGGAGGCGTGGGAGGTGGACTGGACGCAGCGCAACCACGTATTCGGGGTCGCGCCGGAGGCCTGGATCAAGGTATGCGAGGACGTCAACCGCCCCAACGTGCGCCTGTGCCTGGACGGCAGCCACCTGTGCACCTACGCCGCCCTGTTCGACGCCGAGAAGCGCCCCGCGATCGCAATGGCGTACATGGCCCAATCGCACCTCATCACGCACGTGCACTGGAACGATAACTACCTCATGGATAAGCGCGGCCGTAAGGGCCACCACGTCCTCCTCGGCAAAGGCAGCTTGCCAAGAGAGTTTCACAAGAAGGTTAAGTCGCTCAACGCCACGCTCCTCCTGGAGCACTTCGAATCGGTGGAGTCGCTGGAAGAAGAGCTCGATTACATTTCCAAACTGTAGAGGAATCTCCAATGCCCAAGACAACTACAAGGCACCCTCTAATCGGCATGCAACAGCTCCCTGTTGCAGACGTAAAGCGCCTTGGCCTGGCCGGCGTGGAAGGCTACATGCACAGCCCGCGCGAGGAGATGCTCGCGTACAAGGAGGTCATGGTCAGCGCCCACGGGCCGACCGAGATGCAGGAGCTGCGGATGAACTACGCCGCCACCGACGACGAGTGGCGTCGCATGTCGATCAAGGATACGACCGACTACCTGGATATGATGCGCGACTTCCCGCATGTGAAGAAGGTCAACATCCACTTCAGCCCGGAGCAGTGGAACGGCGTGCCGCACCCCTCGCTGATCGGTAAGCGAGAGATGAAGGAGCAGACTCGCGGCAACCGCGGCGAGTATAGCCGCCTTATCGACGCGCTCAAGGAAATAGGTGCCCACGCCGCGAAGCGCAAGCTGGAGCTTACGCTTGAGAACCACGCGCGCTACTGGGCTCTCCTGCCGCCGAACACGGACGGCATGAAGGTGGACTGGAGCAAGCAGAACCGCTACTTCGGCACATCGCCTGAGGAGTGGGTCAAGATCGCCCTGGATATCAACATGCCCAACGTCGGGCTTTGCCTGGACACCAGCCACGCGACGACCTACGCCCGCACCTTCCCGGCGGCCGAGCGTGAGAAGGTCCTCTTCTCCTTCCTTGCGCGGCCAGACCTAATCCGCCACGTCCACTGGAGCGATAGCTCTCTGACCGGCCCGGCGGGCCTCACTGACGCCCACCAGCTCCTCGGGGTAGGCGAGCTGCCCCGCGCGTTCCACAAAGCCGTTAAGGCGCTGGACGCCACCGTCTTGATGGAGACCTTCGGCACCGTCGAAGAAACCGAAAAGCAGATGGAGTTCATCGCAGGGCTTTAGCGGCTGTGTTCCTCTCCCGGCTCCGGGCTTGCGGACCGGTGAGGGCGGCTGTCGGCTGTTCATTGCTTTGTCTCTCCCTTGATGGGAGAGATGTCGCGACAGAGAGGGTGAGATGCGCCAGGCAACCTTTCAGAATCTCCGCCGTCCGCCGCTCTCCGGCATGATGCACTACCCCCTCGAAGCACTCCAGCGCCTCGGCCTAGCTGTCGAGGGCGAGATACACAGCACCCGCGACCGGATGCTCCCGTATCGCGACATCATGATCAGCGCCCACGGCCCTACGTCCATCGATGGCCTGGGCCTCAACGTCGGCGCAACGGACGACGCCTACCGGAAGCTATGCATCCGGGCGGTCATGGACTACATAGACATGGTGCGCGACTTCCCGAAGCTGAAACAGGTAAGCATCCACTTCAACGCGATGGTGTGGCGCGACGCGGACCCGCCGCGCGTCACCTACGGCGACTACGCCCGCATGATAGACGGCTACCGGCAGATCGCAGACTACGCGGCGAAGTACGCCGTGGAGATAGTGATCGAAAATCAGGGGCTGGAGTGGACCGGCATCGCGCCGGAGACCACCGGCGACCAGGTAGACTGGTCAAAGCAGGCGTACCAGTTCTTCGGCGTCACACCTGACGATCTCTCGCAGGCGTACGACGACATCGGGAAATCCAACGTTGGCCTCACGCTGGACGCCAGCCACGCCTGCACATACGTTCAGCGCTTCCCGACAGAGCACCGCGAACGGGAGCTGATGAAATTCCTAGACCTCGCCCCCAAAGTCCGCCACGTCCACTGGAGCGACAACTTCCTGTACGACCCCCGCGGCCGTGCAGACACCCACGGAGACCTCGGCACCGGCACATTGCCCCGCCCATTCCACCGCTCAATCCGTGGCATGGACGCAACGATATTGCTGGAGACGTTCGGGCCGGTGGAGGGATTGGAAAGGCAGATCGAGTGGGTGCGGGGATTGTGACCGTAAAATGGACATAACAATTCACGATCCTCTCAGGTAACCGCATGACAACATCCGATCTGTCCCGCGTTAACACGCTCGCCTTTGACATTTTCGGCACAGTGCTGGACCTTACCGGCAGCATGACGCCGCCTACGCGGCAGTTCCTATAGGCGAAGAAGGCCGCCGTGAGCGCGGAGACCTTCTTCGACCAGTGGCGCGGGCGGCAACGCATTGAGCAGTACCAGGACTCTATGATGCAGCTCGGCCACAGCGGCTATTTAGAGACGTGCCGGAAAGCGCTGGTTTATACCCTGCGGCTGAACGGCATCGCTTTCACGGACGACGAGGTACGAGAGCTTATGCAGGCATGGCAGCGGCTATCGCCTTATAAGGACGTTTCCGAGGGGATGCGGCGGCTCAAGAAGCGCTACAAGCTCGTCGCGCTGTCCAATGGGGAGCAAGCGTACCTGGAGCACCTCGCGGCGAACAGGATTCCGTGTGAGCTGGACGCGCTCATCTCTGTGCAGAAAGCGGGAGTGTTCAAGCCGCACCCGGCCGTCTACCGCACCGGCGCGATGGTGATTGGCAAGGAGCCGCATGAGATCATGATGGTCGCCGCGCACGCTTTCGATATCATAGGCGCGCGGGCTTGCGGCTATCGATGGGCGTACGTCAACCGGTACAGACTGCCGTACGAGGAGTCGCCGTACCAGCCGGACATAGAGACCACGGACTTCATCACATTGGCGGATGCGCTGGATTGAATACTAAGGAGGGAGATTGTCATGTCTGCCTTTCAGCTTAACAACATAGGCGCAAAAGAAAGTGTCATCGAGTGGATTGCGGATGGCAGAGACTTCAGTCCCGCAGGAAGATCCAACTATCAAGTTGGGACTTACAGAGTGCATGTTCGATTTTGTTCACCATACAAAAATAGTTGTCGGCTTAAATCCAATATCAACAGTAACAGCCTATCCGCGGACTTCGAGTTGTGGATTTGCGGCGACCCCGAAGACTACTTTCTAATACCGATAGCAACTCTACGGCAAGTCTATGAACACCCCAACGGATATCCCGATAGGCACAACTCCGGGCTGCGTATAGTATCGGTGGACGCTTGCGAATTGTGGCTTACCTACGCGAGGGGCGTAAATTCAATGTCACTTCTGCCGTTTTACCGCAAGAAGGTGACATAATAATAGTCGCATGATTTATGCTAAAATGCTGCCTACTAGAACTACCATTTGGAGAGCTTTACATGAAGTGGGACCTGCTCATCAAGGGCGGTAGAGTCATAGACTCCACCCAGAATATCAACGGCATCACGGACGTGGCGATCGTGGGCGATAAGATCGCGGCGGTCGGGCCCAACCTGCCTGTACTTGAGGCAAAGACCGTCATAGGCGCCGCGACGAAGATCGTTACGGCCGGCTTTATCGACCTTCACACCCACAACTACACCACCGGTCCGAAGGACACCGAGAACCAGGCAATCAAGCTGAGCGTGCCCGCCGACGCCACCAGCATGGCCTACGGCTGCACGACGGTGCTGGACGCCGGCACCGCCACGCCGAAGGAGTTCCCGCAGTACTGGGAGACGGATATGGCGTCCGCCAAGACGCGCATTTTCGCCCTGACGCGTATGCCGGACCCGCACGGCCCGAACCCGTCCACGGTAGCCGAGGCCTCCGCGATGATCAAGAGGTACAGCGACGTGCTCATCGGCATGAAGTACCACCACTCGCAGCACCTTTTGACCCTTCCCCTCGCCCGCGAGTCGGCGGACTTCGGCGGCGGCATCCTGATGGCGGAGGCGTACGGCGCGCCGATCCCGCACCTGCTGGACTACATGAATCCCGGCGACATCCTGACCCACACCTTCCACGCGTCGTTCCGGTATCCGCTGTGGAACCACAAGGGCGAGATATGGCCCGCCGTCTGGGACGCAGTTGAGCGGGGAGTGTACCTGGACGTCGGCCACGGCGCGCGCGGCTTCGCATTCAGGGCTATGGAGAAGTGCCTTGAGGCCGGCCTCAAGCCCTCCACGATCAGCACGGACATCCACGCCCGCAACCTGGACGGCCCCACCTTCGACATGCCGACCACCATGTCCAAGTTCCTGGCCCTCGGCCTCTCGCTGGAAGAGGTGATCGAGATGTCCACCTCCACACCCGCGAGGGCAATCCGCAAGGAGGGCGTCTTCGGCACCCTCAATCCCGGCACCATAGCGGACGTGACTATCAGCGAAGTGGCAAAGGGCAAGTTCACGTACCTGGACGTGCTGCACGAGAAGAGGGTAGGCAAGGAGCGCATCCTGCCGCAGGTGATCATCTACGCCGGCAAGGTGTACGAGGGCCCCAAGTACCAGCCCAAGCCGACGATGACCCACCAGGTAGACGCGCCTCCGGGCTTCATCGACGAGACGTAGGAGATAAGCCTCTGCCGCACGAGGAGCATGCTAATGGATGCGCCACACACAATAGCGAGGATCGAAGAGACCAGGCAAGTTTCTGAGGGCGGTGCGGAGTTCTGGAGAGCTCGCGATCTTCAGCTTCTGCTCGGCTATGGCGAGTGGCGTAACTTTGAAGACGTTCTCGCGAAGGCGCGCATGGCGTGCGAAAGCTCGGGCGTGGATGCCAAACACCATTTTGTTGACACTACCAAAATGGTCGAGATAGGCAGCGGAGCGAAAAGGCCTCTTCGTGACGTCTTCCTTTCGCGCTATGCATGTTACTTGATTGCAATGAATGGAGACCCCAGTAAGCCTCAGATTTCCATAGCCCAGACCTATTTTGCTGTGCAAACCCGGAGACAGGAAATTGCTGACCAGCAGTCCGACGAGGACCGCCGCATGGCTTTGAGAGACCGTGTCAAAGACGCGAACAAGTATCTAAACAGCGCAGCGAAGAAAGCCGGAGTGCAGAATTATGCCATGTTCCATGACGCCGGATATCGCGGGTTGTACGGAATGGGGCTCGGCGACATTAAGGCTAAGAAGGGAATTGCGCCCAAGGAGGACTTGCTAGACCGCGCGGGACGAGCGGAGTTAGCAGCAAACGAGTTCCGGATAACCCAGGCCGAAGCACAGATCGCAAGGAAGAATGTGCAGGGTGAGATTGAGGCCCGCGAAACCCATCGCAGAGTTGGAGAAGAGGTCCGGAAAACTATTGGCAAGCTCGGCGGAACCATGCCGGAGAACCTACCCGCCGAAGAGTCTGTCAAGAAGATAGCGGCTAAGAAAAGACGCTCGAACACAGAGAGTTGCCGCCTGTTGATAGGGGTAACCTTACCGCCCCTTGAGCCTCACCGAGACGGTCCGGCCGTACCTGCGGAACCCGAGGGACCGGGCGATGCCCTTCGACGGCTGGTTGGAGCCCATCGTCTGGTACTGCATCACAAGGCCGGCCTTGAGGCCGTGCTCCGCGGCCGCGCTGACGGTCGTCTTCCCAAAGCCCTTCCCACGGAGCTGCGGATGGGTGACTACGCCGATGTGGCCAATCTTGCCGGCCCACACCTCGTAGCCCGCCACGGCGACGAGGCTGTCGCCCAGGTAGTAGCCGAACGTCGGCTGCTTCACAAGATCGATGTTGCCGCTCTCCCAGTCCACTTTCGAGCACGCGTTTTTGAGGGCCCCAAGCGCGTAGCCGTCCGACGGGCGGAGCTGCGCCACTGACGACGTGTCTGCCGGGTAAAAGTCGCTGGTGTCCGCATAGGCAAGCCACGTGGGACCTACCGCCTGGTCGATCCTGCTACCAAGCACCCCTTCCCAGAAGGAGACCTCCAGCAGGGTTGCCTGCGCAAGGCCAGGGGCAGTCACCGCGCTGCGCACGTCATCAAACACATCCTCGCGCGCAGTTACCACGTACGCCTGGCCCGCCCCCAGGACAAAGACGTCGCGACGGTCCCTGATTTTCGTGCGGGGCACAACATCCACGCCGCTGCGGCGCAGGACCTCAATCGAGCAGCCAAAGGTCTCGGCCCAGAAGGAATCGATAATCTGGAGGCTCTTGTCGGTCGTCACGACAGCTATACCGCCATGCCGCCGTCGACGCTGATGATCTGCCCGGTCATATACTTGGCCTTCTCATCGGCCAGGTAGCACACCAGGTAGGCTATATCGTCGATCTCGCCGAAGTGGCACTGAGGGATGACGCTAAGCCAGTGGCTTCGCTGGGCCTCCGTAAGCACAGAGGTGGTCTCGGTCTCAAGGTAACCGGGGGTAACGCAGTTGACCGTGATGTTGCGGGTGGCGACCTCTTTGGCGAGCGCCTTCGTGAAGCCGATGATACCTGCCTTGGAGGCGGTGTAGTTAGTCTGGCCCGGGTTGCCGCGGAGGCCCACCACAGAGGCGATGTTGATTATGCGGCCCCAGCGCTTGCTGAGCATCTTGCGGATGACTGCGCGGGAGCAGTAGAAGGTGCCGTCCAGGTTGGTGCCAATGACGCGCCGCCACTGCTCGTCCGTCATGCGGATGAGGAGGCCGTCGTCGATGATGCCCGCGTTGTTTACGAGGATATCGACAGCGCCCCAGTCCTTCTGCACGCGGTCCACCATTGCGTTGACCTGCTCGACCTTCGAAACGTCGGCCTGGACGGCGAATGCCTCGCCGCCGATGCCCTTGATCGTCTCCACTGCCTCTTCGGCCGCTTTCGGCGAGGAGTTGTAGTTCACGGCGACCTTCACGCCCATCTCCGCCAGCCGGATGGCGCAGCCGCGGCCGATGCCCTTGGACGCCCCGGTGACAAGGGCTACCTTTCCTTCGATAGCAGACTTGACCAAGATTACACCCCTACGTTCGCCCGCACCTGGGCGAGCTCCGTGTTGAGCTTGGCGACGAAGCCGACATCCACAGCCTTCTTCGCCATGCCGATGGCGCGTGCGACCGCGTCTGCGCGGCCCCGGCCGTGGCCGACGACGCTGACGCCGTTGACGCCCAGCAGGGGGCCGCCGCCATTGACCTCGACAACGTTGTGGAGGTCGAAGACCTCCTTGGCAATCGCCTCAGCGTCCGCCTCCGCCATCTTGCCCTTCAGCCGCTCCTTGAGCAGGTGTGAGGTAGCCTCGCCGAGGCCCTCGGTCAACTTCATGACGATGTTGCCGACGAAGCCGTCGCAGACCACAACGTCGGCCCTGCCGAACGGGAGGTCGTTGCCCTCCACGTTGCCGGTGAAGTTCAGGCCGCTCTTCTGGAAGAGCTCTGCCGTCTCCTTGACCTGCTTGTTGCCCTTGCCGGACTCCGAGCCGACCGTAAGGAGGGCGATGCGAGGCTTCTCCACGCCCCAGAAGGTGCGGGCGAAGACATTGCCGATGACTGCGAAGCTGAGGAGCTGCTGGGGCTTGCAGTCAACGTTGGTGCCGAGGTCTATGATCACCTGTTTGTTCGCGAAGCCGATGACCGGGCCGCCGAGGGCGGGCCGCTCTATGCCTTCGAACATGCCGAGCACGACCGCCGCGGCGGCCATGGCGCCTCCCGTGGAGCCCATCGTGACGCAGGCGTCGGCCATGCCCTTCTTGACGGCGCCGGTGGCGACAAGGATGGACGCCTTCGGCTTCTGCCGCAGCGCAAGGGCAGGGTGCTCGCCCTCGACGATCATCCCCTCCGAAGGCACCGGCATAATAGGCAGCTTGCCGTACTTGGGCAGCTCGGGCTGCACCTTATCGGGGTCGCCGACTAGCAGGACCGCCACGCCGCCCTGTTTGGCGGCCAGTGCGGCACCTTTGATGATCTCCGCGGGGCCGTGGTCGCCGCCCATCGCGTCTACAGCTATGCGCACCATGCCTGGAGGCGTCGTCATGAAATACTCCTGTTACCGGCCCTGCGGCAGCGTCACAACCGCGTCGCCGGTTATTACTTCCTCGCCGTCCTGCTTGCGAATCCCGACCGCACAGGTGAGCTCCCGCGCGCCCTCCGTAACCTTAACCTTAACGCCCTTTACCGTCCCGAAGGTAGCGATGCTATCGCCGGGCCTCACGGGGGCCTTGAAGCGGAGCTTGAGCCTGCCATTCTCCAGCCAGCTCTTCGCAAAGGCGACAGACATCATCTCGGAGACGCCGGCAGCGATCATCATCCCGTGCGCGATAGTCCCGCCGAACTGCGTCGTCTTCGCGAACTCCATGTCAATGTGCACGGGATTGAAGTCGCCGGAAGCCTCGGCGTACTTCTGAATTTGCGCCTGGGTAATCAGCTTTTCGATTGTAGGGAGGGAATCGCCTTCGTTCATGGACTCGATTGTTTGCCTGGCCGACTGCTCACTGTCGAAGACCCCGCATGAACTTAGTGAATCGGGACCCGCTGCTCACTGCGGCCGTTGACCGTCACACCGGCAGCATTATCGTGCTCTTGCCGGTCATCACCGGCTCGCCACTGCCGTCCTCCACGCTGAGGCGAACGACGAGGAAGCGCCAGCCGACGCGCGTGGAGTTCTGGAAGATCTTGGCCTTGCACTCCAGTGTCTCGCCGACGCGCGCGACTATGTGGAACTCCAGCTCCTGCGCCACGTGCACGGTGCCGCCCGGGATGCCCAGGTCGTTCACGACGCCCCGCATGCTGAGCGCCGCGATAGCCATGGCAGGCACAACGGCGCCCTGCGCGCCCGGGTCGAATATGCCCGAGCGGTCCATGACCGCATCCACGTACTTCGCCACGGACGCGGCATCCATTCTGTACGTGCGGTCGGATATCCTGTCGCCCACTTTGAGGGCAGCGTAGTCGACGGCCATGGCTTCCACGCGGCTTGAAGTTCTATCGGACGATTATAGCAGGATGGCAGATGGCAGTCAGCAGATGGCAGTCGGCAGTGAGCAGAGAGCCGTCGGCAAGACAGCGGCCCGGTTGTATCGGGGCGATTTGACTTCACGTAGCCGCCCCGATGCATCGGGGCCCGCGTTGCATGCAGGCATCACCGGCGAGCAAGACAGGCCCCGATGCATCGGGGCGGGCTACCGGGAAGGCGTTCCAAAAAAGCCGGTAGCCGACTACAGTAAATCCAGGTCAGCGCCGTGGCGGAGGGTGCTGACGGCGACGGTCTTCGCATGGCACAGCCGCCACAGGAAGCAGGGCTCGCCGGGGCGGGTGCCGTCGGACATCGAGACCAGCGCCTTGAGCCAGCGCTGGCCGCCGTCTTCAGATGTAACGCTCAGGGCGCGGTGAAGGGATGCCGTGCCCTCCGCGCCCAGGTCGGCGACCGCGAAGTGCACGGGCAGGGCGGCGAGGGAATCCGGCGTGGCGTCGGCCTCCGCAAGGAAAAGGGCGTACTGCGACACGCCTGCCTCATGGAGGGCGTCAACCAGGAGCCCGGCGAGCGCGCGTAGATGCGATGGGACGCAAACGACGGCCCCATTGCCGGCGACGATTGTGCCGAACAGCATACCGGCAAGGGCCTCGGGGGAAGCCCCCTCGTCGACCATCACTATCCCGCCCCCGCGCGGCGTCCAGACAATGAAGTTGTCCTGGCCGGGTACGTTAACGGTGGGCCGGGCCTCGCCGACCTCTTTCCACTGGCCGGTAACGCTAGCGGCGAGGGCTTCCATGGCCTCCCTGGTCCGGCGCCTGTCGATCAGTCTCCCGGGATGCCATGCACTTATGGCGCCATTGAGGTCTTCTTCACGGCGCTTGAGCAGTTCCAGGGCCTCTCGAAGGACGCGGACCCGCTCCTGCGGCCCTATGGGAGACCAGGGTGCGGAGAGACCTAACCCCCTGGCCCCCTTCCCTGAGAGGGAAGGGGGGAGAGAGAGGCGGAATCGCCGTTCCGGCGGTTTTCGGAGCTTCCCACCTGGCCTGAGTGGGAGCTGTCGATAGACGTTGAAGCTCCGGTCCTGAGGGATTCGGAGCGCGTCATGAAGGCGAGCAGGTAGTCCTCGCCGCCGGCTTTGGGGCCGGTGCCGGAGAAGTTGAAGCCGCCGAATGGCTCTATGCCAACCCTGGCGCCGGTTATCTTCCGGTTGACGTAGATGTTGCCCGCGTTAAGCTCCTGCGTCACCCGTCTCACCGTGGCCGGGCTGCGGGAGAAGATGCCTGCCGTGAGGGAATACGGGACGCTGTTGGCAAGGTCTGTGGCGTCGCGCTCTGTGCTGAACTGCGTTACGGCCAGCACCGGCCCGAAGATCTCCTCCTGCATGATGCGCGACGTGCTCGCCTTCTCCGGGGCGATGTGGACGATCATCGGGCCGACGCACAGCGACCCCGAGGGGCCCGCAGCCTGCATGTCCAGAAGGACATTGCCTTCCTGCCGCGCGATATCGCCGTAGCGCAGGACGCGGGCCTTCGCCTCCTCGTCTATCATTGGGTTAATGAACGTGTCCGGGTCGTCCGCCGGGCCGACCACGAGGCTGCGCGCGGCCTGGATGAGGCGCAGGACCAGCCTGCCGTAGGCGGTGTGGTGGACGATTACGCGCGAGCAGGCTGAGCACTTCTGGCCGGCGTGGCCGAAGGCGGATGTCAAAATGCTCGCCACCGCCTCGTCCATGTCCGCATCCGGGAAAACGATGATCGGGTTCTTGCCGCCCATCTCAGTGATCGTGCGCTTGATGCCGCCCCTGGCGAGGCTTACCTCCGACTCGGACTTGTAGATGGACACCCCCACCGCTTTCGAGCCGGTGAAAGCGATCATGTCCACGTCCGGGCTGTCCACGAGTCGCCTGCCCACCGTCTCCCCTCGGCCCGGCAGGTGGATGAGGGCGTCACGGGGCGCCCCCGCCTGGTGGAGCGCCTCCACGAGCTTCTGCGTGACAATGGGCGTCTGCTCGGATGGCTTGAGGATGACGGCGTTGCCGGCCATCAGCGCCGCGCTTACCATCCTGGCCGGGAGGGCGATCGGGAAGTTCCAGGGCGATATTACGCCCACGACCCCGCGCGGGCGGTAGTCGTCACGAACGGTCTTTTCCTGGCGTAACAGCTCCCGCGCATTCCATTCGATATGGTCGATCGCCTCGCCCACATCCGCCAGCGCCTCCGATCGCGTCCTGCCGCCCTCGTGCACGACCCAGGCGGCGATCTCGTGCCTGCGCTCACGCAGGATGGCGGCGGCGCGCAGGCCGATGCTCGCGCGCTCGGATGGGGCGGTCTCCGCCCACTTACGCGCGCCCTTGTTTGCCATCGCTATCGCCGCGTCGGCCTGCTGCGCGCCGGCGAAGTGGACCCGTCCAACCACTTCCGCCGGGTGCGACGGGCTATGCGAGGCAACCGACTCATGCCCGGATACGGACTCGCCGCCGAAGACCAGGGGATACTCGGCCCCCCACCGTTCACGTGTACTCTCCAGCGCCTCGTCCATCTGCGCCCGCTCGTCGTGGTCGAAGAGGCGGGGCTCGGGGTCGTTAAGGAAACCGGTCGCGTACTGCGGGCGGCGGTAGGTCTCGTCTTCCCCGGCAGGCGCCGGCGGGCTGAGGAGCTTCGCCGGGTCTTCGCTGCGCCGCTGCTGAGTCAGGAAGCCGGCCTGCGACGTGTTCTCCAGGATGCGGCGCACCAGGTACGCCATACCGGGGATACGCTCGCCGGAAGGGATGTAGTCGCGCGCGCTCCAGCCCATCAGGGGCAGGGCGCGGCTCAGGTGCTCGAGCGTGCGGTAGAGCGTCTGGTGCTCCACGGTGTGTTCCGGCAGGCCGAGGGCTTCACGGACGGCCTCCGCGTACGCGTGACTGCGGACGTTGTGGCTGCCCGCGGCGAGCGAAACGGCGGTGTGGGCCTCGAGAACGCGACGGACAATCCGCTCGAAGCTCCTGTCCGTCTCCGCTTTGTCCAGGTAGACCGGCACGGGCCATGAGTGCTGCTCGGCGACTATGTACTCGTAGTCCCAGTACGCGCCCTTCACGAGCCGCACTCGCAGCGGCGTCCCGCGCCGGCGGCCGAACTCGATGATGTCCTGCGCGTGGGCCTCGGAGTGGCGGAGGTACGCCTGCACAACCATCCCCAGGTCCGGCCATTCAGCGAAGGGCCCGCCGGGACCGGCCGCGTCCCGGATGATCTCCCAGATGAGCTCACGGTACATGAATTGCTCGGCGTCCACGGTTACGCCGATGCCCCGCGAGCGGGCAGCGTCACAGATCTGGGCGAACGGGCCGCGAACGCGGTCTATTGTGGCTTCCGGCGCCTCCGGGTTGAACTGTGCGGTCAGCGCGGTGAGCTTGATGGATACCTCGAGCGCGGGCCTGCCGCCGGGCGTGCGCTGCCGCGCCATGCGGTGGCGGCCAAGCCGGTCCAGCAGCTCCAGGGATCCCTTGCGGTAAGCGTCCGCCTCCGGCGCGCTCAGGACCGCCTCGCCAAGGAGGTCGAAGCTGGGGTAGCGGTTGAAGTGCTCCAGTCTGCGGAGGACGTTATCGATGCTGCGCTCGCTCGGGTCAACGATGAAGCGGTATGCGATCATCAGCATCGAGCGGCGCACAAGGGTCGCGCGGACCTCTTCGGGCAGGAAGTCCGACCTTACCGCGGCGATGGGGAGCTTCAAGAGCTCCGGTAGCCGGTCCGCCTCGTCCGCGAAGTACTCCCGCAGCAGGGCGGCCACCTGGCGCGCCGTGCCCCCTCCGGCAGGCCGGCCATCACGTCCACGAAACGGAGCATACGCGTTCGCAGCTCGGGCTGCTCCATAAGACGCACCATGAGCCAGTCCTGCACGCGGTCGCTCGGCGCGGACCTTTGCTCCCGGAGGAGCCCGTACAGCCGCCGCCCGATCTCCTGCGTGCGCTCTTCTATGCGGCCGATGTTCACGGAGACCATGGTGGCCACTCCTGGGGCAGGTCTGGGCGCCATCGTAGCAGAAGGCGGGCATGAGACGCATAGAGCGCGAGAAGTCGCCTCCTGGGGACCCCGATGCTCGTCGCCTCGCCGCGCGCCTGATATCATTCGCCACAAACTCATGCTGGTGCCATACCCATGCAAATCTCCTACTCCCGCTCACTCAACGTCATTGCCGATGTGGACGTGCTTGTCTGCGGGGTGGGGTGCGCAGGGACCGGTGCGGCGGTGGGTGCGGCGCGCCTGGGCGCGAGCGTGCTGGCGGTCGAGCAATGCGGATTCGCCGGCGGGTTCATGACGGCGATCACCTCCAACGCGACCGACGGCCTGTGCGACATGACGACGGGCGAGGTGGTTGTTGGCGGCGTTGTGCTTGAGATACTGGAGCGCCTGGGGAAAATCACACTGCCGCTGAAGTCGCGCAAAATCTTTGAGCCGCTGACCGACCAGGAGAAGCTGGACAAGCACCCCGGCAAGCTGCCGATACGCACCGGGAACGTGGACCGGTTCAAGCTGGTCGCAGACAGGCTCATCAGGGAGTCCGGCGCGCGCGTGCTCTACCACACAAAGGTCGTGGATGTGGTCTCGCGAGGCGGCCGCATTCACCACGTCGTCCTTGGGAACAAAGACGGGCTGACGGCCGTGCGCCCGAAGGTGGTTGTAGACTGCACCGGCGACGCAGACGTGGCAGCCTGGGCGGGCGCACCGTACGAGATGGCGGCGGTCCGCCAGCCGGGGAGCCTGCACTTCCGGGTGGGAAACGTCGACAACGCGAACACGTCCGACAAACTGTACGCGCTGACGAAGAGATGCGCCGAGGTCATCGAAGAGGCGCACCGTGCCGGGGAGATGGGTGTGTACGCCGGGCCGGGGATCGCGCCGATGGGGCCGGGCGAGGTAATGTTCAACGCGGTGCGCGTCGCGTTCGACAGCACCTCAGCGCAGCAGACGAGCGACGCGGAGATCAAGGGGCGCGAGGACGCCTGGACGATGTACTCGATCTGGAAGGAGCGGCTTCCGGAGTTCGCGAACGCTTACTTCGTCACGAGCGGCCCGGTGATCGGCGCGCGGGAGTCGCGGCGCATCGTCGGCGAGCGCACGCTGACGGCGGACGATGTGTTCCACACCCGTCGCTACGAGGACGCCGTGGCCAAGGGCTCGTGGTACATGGATAGGCACCCGTCGGACACCTCCGGCTTCCACAAGCACACGATCGTGCCTGCGTACGACATCTCGTATGGCACTCTGCTGCCCCGCAAGGTGGAGAACCTGCTAGTGGCCGGACGGTGCCACTCGGCGGACCAGGAGGCGCTCGCCTCCAGCCGCGTGAACATGACCGCGATGGCGCTCGGCGAGGGCGCTGGCGTGGGCGCGGCCATGGCGGCCGCGGGGGCGGTCGCGCCTGCGGACATCGACCGCAGTGACCTGCGGCGGCGGCTCGCGGCGCAGGGGGCGCTGCTGTAAAGGAATGTTCGAGAGGTTCGACTGTGCAACAACCTCCCCAGTTGACCCGGGAGCGGCTTGTCCGCCATAATGGCATATTCCCCGGAAAAGGTTGCCGCTTTGGCCAGAAGAAGAGCATCGCCCTTTGACCTAACATCCCTGCCTGAGGCTATCAAGTCGCGACTGTCCGGATATGACAGGCGCTCGGACTTCACCGGCGGGTGGTCAACGGCGGACGTCTTCCGTTTCGAGGGCAAGCACAGGCCGAGCCTGTTTTTGAAGCTTGTGAAGGGCGATGACCCGGAAGAGCTTTGCGCCGAGAAGGAGCGGATAATGTGGCTGGAGGGCAGGCTGGCGGCCCCGCGCGTGGAAGCATACGTGGAGACGCCGGAGGGCGCGTATCTCCTCACTTCGGCCATCCCGGGAGTCGCAGCATCGTCGGTACACGTGTCGTCAGAAGGGGATGCTGTGCGACTGGCGCGGCTGCTCGCGGCCGGGCTGCGGCAGGTGCATTCGGTGCCGATAGCCGCATGCCCCTTCGATATGACGCTGGCCGTCAGGATGGAGGCGGCCCGGGCCAACGTGATGGCGGGCAGGGTGGATGAGAGCAATTTCGAGGCTGAGTATCTTGGGAGGAGCGCATCTGCGCTATTCGATGAGCTCATGGCGAAGCGCCCGCCGACCGAGGACCTTGTATTCACGCATGGCGACTATTGCCTCCCTAACGTGATTCTGGAAGGTGAGTCCGTGTCCGGCTTCATAGACCTGGGCCGCGCCGGCGTGGCGGACCGCTACCAGGACATCGCGCTGGCGATACGGAGCCTGCGGGATAATCTCGGCCATCGTGAAGCGACGGAGCTGGCGTTTTGCGAGGAGTACGGCATCGGCAAGCCGGAGACGGAGAAAGTGGAGTTTTACATTTTGATGGACGAGTTTTTCTAGACCATCGGAGGCGGGCAGAGCCCGCCACTACGAGGGCACAGGGCGAGGATCCCGGCGCCGCGCCACCCCGGCCACCCTCTCTGTCGCCCGGAGCTGCGACATCTCCCGAGTCGAGGGGGAGAAAACAAGAGGGTGCAAACCGGGCACAATGGTTACGGGATGGCGCCGCATACCTCCTCTCCATTGAGGGAGAGGCCTTTGCCGCTCTGGGCAAAGGGTGAGGGTGGGCCTCGCCCACGCGTGACAATACCACCGCAACTGCCTTCTCAAACTACGAGCCGGCGCATGCGCCCGTATACCACTTTACGGCGCTACCGTGCTCTTGCTGCTGCGCGCGCTGGAGGGCGTGGTGTCGAATACGAAGAGGCCCTTATTCCAGTCGCTCACCACCGCCTTGTCGGGGCCGTCCAGGACGTAGACGCCCCAGCCGCCCATGAGCTTATAGTCAGTTACCGACAGGTCTGTGACGTGAGAGCCTGCGAGCACCGGTCTGGACGGGTCGGATATCTCGAACACCTGCAGGCCGTTCGTCCAGATGCTGTACAGGTAGTTGCCGACGATCATCGGGTCATGCACGGCGAACCTGTCGTTGAAGCCGAGCGAGCCTGGGGTCACCCTGGCCCCTGGGGAAATTACTTCCACCCCCTCTACCGTCCGCGCTAATCTGGCTGCGATGTTTACGTAGAGCGTATCGTGCCGGTCCGACGTGCCACGTTGCACAAAGCGACCATTTTGGACGTAGTGGTCGAGGATGCCCGGAACTACACACATGCGACTTCACAATCGGTGCCGACTGTGCCATGATTGCAGCCGGTCGGGAGGGGATGCGATTCGGAAGTCGTTACGGAGGCCGCATGGAGTACCGAATACTGGGCAAGACCGGCATCAAGGTCTCGGCGATAGGGCTAGGGAGCTGGCCCATCGGGGAGCTAATCGGCGGGGTGATCGGCGAGAGTGTGAAGCGCATCCCCAAGGGGTGGGCGGGGGCGGTGGACGAGGAGTCGATCAGGACGATACGCCGCGCCGAGGAGCTGGGAGTCAACCTGCTGCATAGCTCGAAAATCTACGGCGGCGGCCATGCGGAGTCGATAGTCGGCCTGGCGACGCGGGGCCGACGCGATAAATGGGTGATCTCAACGAAGGTGCGCGGGTTCTATACGGATGAGGCCGACATCCCCCACACCCGCAAGCGCATCATTGAGGCGTGCGAAGGCTCACTGCGGCGGCTGCAGTCCGACTACATCGACCTTTACATGCTCCACTCGCGGCCGCACCCGGAGACGCTGCAGGCGGCGATGGAGACCCTCACCCAGCTCAAGCGCGAGGGGAAGATACGCTGGTCAGGGGTCTCCACCACAGCCATCGACGGCATTGAAGGCCTCAAGAAGGCGATGAACTTCGGCGAGGTGGCCGGCATGGTGGTTGGCTACAACATGGTGCACCGGGGCTCGGAGGCGATGCTGCAGTTCGCCAGGGATAACAACATCGGCACGATGATAGCGTCGCCGCTCGCCTCCGGCGTGCTCTCCGGCCACTGGTTCGACAAGCTGCCGGAGCTGGACCCCCTGGACACGCGCTACCGCGCCTTCTACGGCGACCGCGCCAGGACCGAGACGGCGTTCAGGAAGTTCAGCGAGCTGCACTTCCTGGCTACCGGCGGCAAGCGTACCGTGGCGCAGGCCGCGCTGCGGTTCATCATCGATACGCCGGGCGTGACGGCGGTTATCCCCGGCGCGCTCCGAGTGGCCGAGCTTGAGGAGAACGCGGGCGCGGCGAGTGTTCCACCGCTGACGGCGGAGGAGCGCGCAAAGGGCGCGGCGATTGCGGAGGAGGGGGACAGGATCTGGCGAGGGAAGTAGATGCCGGCCGGGCCGGATGAATGACATGGCATCCGGCCCGGCCAAACGCAGCTACTTGCCCTTCGCTCCCGCGGCCTGCTTCGGCAGGCTGGCGGCGATGTACTCGCCGTCCTGCCACTCCGGGTCGGTTTCCAGGTGCTCGCGGAGCTTGCGGTACCAGCGGTCCTGCTCCGGATCCGCGGCGAGCGCGCGGTAGGCTGCCTGGTCCGAGAATATGACTACGACAATATACTCGTTGGCCGGGCCGCTATCGGGCTTCATAACGTACTCGCCAATGACGCCCTTCGCCTTCGGGGTCCTCTGCTCGTCCCATTGCTTCGTAATATCCATGACCTGCTGCTCGTGGCCCTTCTTGACCTTCATCTTGAAGATTGTGCCGTACACGGTCTCCTCCTGGGGGTCGTTCTCTGACTTCTGTCACTGCCAATCATAACGATCGCCGCGGGCGCGTCAATTCTCGATTTGTGCAATTTCGCCGGCGGGGGGGCCCGGAACAGCCGGCAACAGCGCATGCTCTCCGGTTGACGCTCTTCGTTGCTGGAAATAGAATGGGGCTAATACCCTAACGAACTGAAAAATGAGCCAAGACCAACCCGTTGAACACCTTTTGTCTGCCGGTGGAGTTGTATACAGAGATGGAGGCAATGAAAGGGAAATAGTACTTTGCGGGCGAAAATCGCCGGTGCTGTGGGCGCTGCCGAAGGGCACGCCGGATGCGGGTGAGACCCGCGAGCAGACGGCGGTGCGCGAGGTCCGGGAGGAGACCGGGCTGGACGTCCACCTGGAATGCTTTATCGATAAGGTGGAGTACTGGTTCGTCCGCCCCTTCGACAAGGCCCGTTGCCACAAGACCGTGCTCTTTTACCTGATGTCGCCGACCGGGGGCGACGTGTCCCTGCACGACCACGAGTTCGATGATGTCCGCTGGTTCCCCGTCGACGAGGCGCTCAAGCTGTTGACTTACGGAAATGAGGCCCGGATTGCTGAAAAAGGCCTTTCCATGGTTGCGAAATAGGTCCGATGAGCCCGGAGAGGCCAATGGCGCTTTGGCTATAAGGGGCGAGCGGGTGCTTCTCAGGGAGAAGGCGCTCAGGGACGCCGTGGAGGACTACGCCTGGCGCACCGACGAGGAGATCTCCCGGCTGGACGCCACGCAGCCGATAAGTATGTCGTACGCCGCCTTCCTTCGTTACACGAAGGAAGAGATGATGTATGCCAGCCAGTCCTCGCGCCGGTTTGCGATCGACACGGTGGAAGGCAAGCACATCGGCAACTGCATGTACTACGACATCAGCCTCAAGCGTGGCGAAGTTGAGCTCGGGATCATGATCGGGGACCGCGATTACCAGGGCCGGGGCTACGGAACGGAGGCGGTCGACCTGCTCCTGGACTACATCTTCACCACCACGCCGCTGAACCGCGTCTACCTTCACACGCTGGAGTGGAACCACAGGGCGCGGCGCTCCTTCGCCAAGTCCGGCTTCAAGGAGATACAGGCGGTACACCGGAGCGGGTTCGACTTCATCAAGATGGAGATTTTCCGCTGGGAGTGGGAGAAGCTGCGGGACGGGCAGGCCGGGCAGGGAAGCTCCTCGGCGCAGAACGGCGCGCCGGCGGGACCGAAGGTGGGCACCTAGCGGCCGGGACGCTCCATCCACCACTCGCCCCTGTGCAACCCCGGTAGTATCATAGGCGCATCCGGACCCCAGGAGGCGCGCCGTGCCGTCCGCCACGTCCAACAACTACGACCGCTTCGACCTCCCTATCCCCACGCTTTTTGTCGATGACGGAGATATCTCCTCCAGTCTCGGGATCATCCGCGCGATACACCCGGCGACGAAGCACGAGGGGAACCCTGTGCTGAGCGCTGAGATGCCGTGGGAGGACCAGCGCGTGCTGCTGGGCGGCTCCGTTCTCAAGGGGCCGGAGGGGCTGCGGATGTGGTACCAGGGGCAGATCAAGGCGCCCGAAGGCGCGCGCGACACCGGCGGAATTGTGAACCTGTACGCGGAGAGCAAGGACGGCGTTCACTGGACGCGCCCTGAGCTGGGGCAGTGGGAGTTCAATGGCAGCGCGGCGAACAACCTGTACGCCAACATGTTCGCCCGGCGGTCCGGCTTTCGGGGGCCGATGGGCGGGCGCTGGGACCACAACCAGAGCGTGATGTACACGCCGCTCCTGGGCGAAGACCGCCGGTTCACGATGATGTCCCGCACCTACGGCCGCGGCGTGAACACTTGCGAGGGATCGAGCGTCGCATTCTCCCGCGACGGCACCGACTGGGTGGACGGCCCTGATGAGCCGGTCATCCCCGGATGGGGAGACGTCACGTGGTTCATGTACGACGACGTTGCCAACAAGTTCCGCGGCACGGTCAAGACCTTCCTCCACGTGAGAGGCAGGTCGCGCCGGACGCCGATGTACACCGTCGGCGCCGACCTCTACAACTGGACCCTGCCCAGGCCGCCGTTCCTTCACGATGCTGAAGACGCCGCGTGGACGGAGGGCCACCCGGACCGGTTCACGCAGTTCTAAGGCATGCCGATGGTTAGGTACGAGTCCGTTGTGCTCGGCCTGCTGGAGATATTCCGGTGCTACGACGGTGCAAAGTCCACGGACGGCTTCCTGGACGTGCAGCTTGCGGTGATGCGAGAAGGCGGCAAATGGCAGCGCGTGGGGGACCGCACGGCGGCTATCCAGCTTGGCAAAGAGGGCGATTGGGACGGCGGCATTATCCAGACCGGCAACTCGCTGGTGGTGGACGGCGACGTGGTCCGCATCTACTTCACCGACTCGCGATACCGGCACGGCGACAAGGGGAAGCGCAATAACGAAACGTGGCAGGCGATCGGCATGGCGACGTGGCCGCGCGACCGCATGGTGGGGCTACGCGCCGGCAACCCGGGCGGGGAGGTCGTCGTCCGGCAGCCCATCCAGGGGAAGACCTTTCACATCAATGCGGACGCAACGGGGGGCGAGGTTGTGGTGGAGCTCGCGGGCGAGCGCGGCGCTCCGATAGGCGGCTTCGAGGCCGGGCACTGCGTGCCGCTGAGGCAGAGCTCGCTGGACCACACGGTGGTGTGGGAGGGCGGGTGGCCGCTGGCGGGGCTGGCGGGCACGCCGGTGGAGGTACGCATCAAGATGACGAACGCCGAGATCTTCTCAATGTGGTGGGAGTGAGGCTAGAACTCCGCCTCGCCGGCGAGGAACGCCCGTACCCTGCCGTCGCGAGGGGCGTTCAGCACCTCCTGGGCCGGCCCGGACTCGGCCAGCGCGCCGTATAGCATCACGCCGGCGTGAGTCGCCAGCCGCCGCGCCTGGAAGACGTTCTGCGTGACCAGCACCACCGTCGTGCCGTCCTCCCGGTTCAGCCGCGCCACAATGCGCTCGACCATGGCGGTGTTTTGCGGGTCCAGGTTTGCCGTGGGCTCGTCCAGCAGAAGCACGGCAGGCAGTATGGCCAGCGCCCTGGCGAGAGCCACCCGCTGCTGCTCACCGGCGGACATTGTTGCGGCGCGGGCGGAAGCCATGCCCGCCAGTCCAGCCGCCTCCAGCGCGCGCATTGCCTCGGCTGAAGCAGCGTTCTGCCCGCGCAGCTTCAGCCCGTACTCCACGTTGGAAAGCGCAGTCCCGGAGAAGAAGATCGGGCTCTGGAAGACCATCGTGACTGCGCGGCGGTGATGGATGTCCACGCTTCGTCGATAGTCCACCGGGCTGCCGCAGAAGCTCAGCGCCCCTTCGTCAGGCCTTTCCAGGAAGCCCAGCATCCGCAGCAAGGTGCTCTTGCCGGCGCCGTTGTGTCCCATGATTACAGTGAGAGAGCCGGAGGGCACGACCAGCTCCGGCACCCGGCAGACCTCCCTGCCATGGAACTGTTTTGAAATACCCTGGAGGACGTACGCCGGCTCACTCATTCGCCCGCCAGTCTCCTGCCCTGGAGGAAGAGCCAGGCGACGTTAATGAGAAAGGCCATCCCGAGAAGGACTCCGCCCAGCAGGAGCGCCTCGGCGAACAGGCCCATGCGGGTGAACTGGACGATGGCCGTCGTGAGCACCTGCGTGGAGCCCTTCAGGTTGCCGCCGACGATCATGACCGCCCCGACCTCCGAGATGATGCTGCCGAAGCCGCCGACGACCGCCACAACCACCCCCAGCCTGGCCTCCCGGAGGACAGCCAGCGCGGCTTGCATCTCGGTTGCGCCCAGCGTGAGCGCCTGCCTGCGTACCCCGGCGCTGACCCCAGAGACGGCGACCATCGTAAAGCTGGCAACGACGGGGAGGGAGATGATCACCTGGGCCGCGACCATCGCTTTAGGAGCGTAGAGCCAGCCTAGGCCGCCGAGCGGCCCTTGGCGCGAGAGGAGGAGGTAGACGAGGAGGCCGATGACCACCGGCGGGAAGCCCATACCGGCGTACAGGCTGGCGACTATGAGCCGCTTGCCCCAGAAGCGCCGCATGGCGAGCCATACGCCCAGGGGGATGCCGATCAGGCTGCTGATGGCGAGCGCGAAGCCGGACACCGTGAGCGAGAGGGCGACAATGCGCGCCAGCTCGGCGCCGTCGATATCGCTCATCTCGATGCGCCCGACGGCGCCGGATTGCGGACCCTCCATGCCTCGCTGTCCGGGAAGAACAGCGGCTCCCCGAACCTGTCCACGCCGAACCCGCCGATGACATGCTGGGTGTCGTAGCGGGTGAGGTATTCAACGAACGGTTTCGCGAGGTCGGCATTCACGTGCGGGTGGCGCTCCTTGCTGACAGTGATGACGCCGTACGGGTTGAGCAGCGAAGGGTCGCCCTGGGAGAGGACCTTCAGGGGCAAGCGCTCGGACATTGAGAGAAAGGTGCCGCGGTCCGCGAGGGTGTAGGCCTGCATCTCTCCCGCCATGATCAGCGTTTCGCCCATGCCCTGGCCGCTTGTCTGGTACAGGCTGCCGGGCAGGTCCTCAGGCTTGACGCCCGCGGCCGCCCAGATGCGCAGCGTCCTTGCTGTGGGTGCCGGAGCGGTCTCCCCTGGAAACGAACCTGATACTCGGCCGGGCAGAGCGGGTAAGCTGCGCAAACGCCTCCGGCGCGCTCGCCAGGGAAGCCACGCCGGCGGGGTCGTCCAGCGGGCCCACCAGCACAAAGTCGTTGTACATCACATCGCGCCGCTCCGAGCCGAAGCCATCCGCCATGAACTTGTCCTCGCGGGCGCGGTCGTGGACCAGAAGGACATCGGCGTCGCCGCGCTCGCCAATGGATATGGCCTCCCCTGTGCCGACGGCCAGCACCTGGACAGTGACGCACTCCGCCTTCTCAAACGCCGGAATGATGGCGTCCAGCAGTCCCGAATCGGCGGTGCTCGTGGTCGTGGCGAGGACCAGCGTCTTGTCTTTGGGCTCGCACCCGGTGAGCAAGACCAGAATCACAAGTAGCGCCAGCACGTTGCGCATTTTGACCTCGCCTCCGATAACTCGCGGTTGAGCGATAAGGTAGCACCAGGTTTCCCGTGGCGCAACCGCGGGCTGAATTGACACCATATTCGCGTGTTGTTACGCTCAATCGCAGGCGGGTCAACGGAGGGTGCAAATGATTCTCGTCACAGGCCCAACCGGCTTTGTGGGGCGGCGCGTTGTGGGCCAGCTGCACGCCCTGGGGATTCCTACGCGCGCGCTGGTGCGGTCCACATCCAGGACGGCGGCGCTGCCCCGGGAGGGCATCGAGCTTGCGCAGGGCGACGTGCTAGACGCGGAGTCGCTTGCCAAAGCGTGCGTGGGCGCGGACGCGGTGATCCACCTGGCGGCGGTGATCAGGCAGAAGGGGAAGCTGAGCTTCCAGTCTGTCAACTACGGCGGTGCCCGCAACCTGCTGGCGGCCGCGAAGGCGGCGGGCGTGAAGCGGTTCATCTATGCAAGCACAATCGGGGCGACGTCCGACGCCTCCATCCCGTACCTGTATTCCCGCTGGATGGCGGAGCAGGAGATAGCGCGCTCCGGCGTCCCTTACACAATTGTCAGATTTTCCGTCGGCTTCGGGGAGGGCGATGAGTTCTTCAACGTGCTCGCGGCGCTGGTGAAGCTGATGCCGGTGGTGCCGATCGTGGGAGACGGACAGTCGAAATTCCAGCCTATCGCGGTGGATGACGCGGCGAGGTGCCTCGTGGAGGCATACCGGCAGGAGGGCCACGAAGGGAAGACCTACGATATCGGCGGGCCTGAGCGGTACACGTACGCCGAGCTTGTCGACGTCATAGCCCGCACGCTGGGCGCAAAGTACGCGAAGGTCAGGGTGCCCGTCGCCGCGATGAAGCCGGCGGCCGCGGTGATGGAGGCGCTGACGCCCAGCCCGCCGGTCACGCCGGAGCAGCTCAAAATGCTGCATCTGGACAGCATCGCGGAGCCCGATTCCGTGCAAAAGGCCTTCGGATTCACGCCCCGGCCCATACAGGGGAACATCGACTACCTCCGCAAGATAGGCATAATAGACGCCCTCTCGATCAACCTTGGGTTCATGCCGGCGCACATTCGAGACCACTAGCGCGGCTTGTGCGATAATGTTTTGTCTTTTCAAGGTACGGTTGCGTGAGGCCTGCCTATCACACAGGACGGTGACGATTTGATGCCGGCCGACACCCCGGGAGCGGGGCCGCTGCTGGACTACGAAGGCGCCCTCAGGCTGATAATGGGCCTGCCGGACTTTGAGCGGGCGAAGCACAGCCCGGGCCATTCGACGTTCCACCTGGAGAGGATGGGTCTGCTCCTGGAGAGGCTCGGCAACCCTCACCAGGGAATTCCAACCGTTCACGTCGCGGGGACGAAAGGGAAGGGCAGCACGTCGGCGATGGTGACGGCCATCCTGACCGCGGCCGGGTACAAAACGGGGCTGTACACGTCACCCCACCTGCACAGCGTCACCGAGCGCATCCGCATCGGCAACGATAGTATCGCGAAGCAGGACTTCGCCGACCTGGTCGCTGCGATATGGCCGGACATCGAATGGGCGGGCCGGCAAGGCTATGGCGGGGTATCCTTTTTTGAGATCCTTACGCTGATGTCGTTCCTCCACTTCAAGCAGGCCGGCTGCGGCTTCCAGGTCATAGAGGTCGGGCTCGGCGGACGGCTGGACGCGACTAACGTGGTGTCGCCGGAGGTGAGCGCGATAACGCGGATAAGCCTGGACCACGTGCAGGTGCTTGGCGACACGTTTGCGAAGATCGCTCGGGAGAAGGCCGGGATCATCAAGCCGGGCTCGCCGGCGGTCGTAGCGCCTCAGGTTGATGAGGCGATGGCCGTGTTCGAAGAGGTGGCGGCCGGGCGCGGCGCGCCGCTGGTGAGCGTATCGCGCGGGATGTCGTGGACGCCGCGAGGATCGGACGCGGGCGGCCAGCACTTCGAAGTGAGGAGCGCTCGCGAGACTTATCAGGTGCGCACGCCGCTCCTGGGCGAGCACCAGATGGAGAACGCCGCGACGGCGATTGCGGTGGCCGAGACGCTGGCGGACAAGGGCTATGCCATCAGCAAGGATGCAATCCTGGAGGGATTGCGGACAGTAAACTGGCCGGGCCGACTTCAGATTCTATCCAAAGGACCCGTCCAGATAGTCGTGGACGGCGCGCACAACCCGGACTCGATCGCCCGTCTCGTCAGGGCGGTGAAGGGCCTGTTCAAGTACAGGCAGGTGCACGTCGTCTTCGGCGCTATCTCCGGGCACAGCCTTGATGGCATGCTGGCTGAGCTGGCGGCGCTTGAGCCCGCGCAGGTGTACGCTGTGCGCTCGCGGCACCCGAAGGCGGGCGCGGCGGACAGCATCGCCGCGGCGGCGGCCGGTGCAGGGCTGCCGGTGGCGCGGGAGACGGGCGATGTTGGCGCGGGAGTGCGGCTGGCGATGGCGGCCGCATCGAAGGGCGACCTGGTGCTGGCCACGGGGTCACTATCGGTCGTTGCAGAGGTGATCGAGGAGATACAGGGGATACCGCCGGAGCTGTACCCGACGCTGAAGGGGCCGGCGGGCCCCCCGTAGAGACGACCCTCCGGGTCGTCTCGGTGGTTTGGGCAAACGTGTTGCGGCAACGCATGAGACGCCCCAGCGGGGCGTCTCTACATTGGGAATATCGGTCGAATTCGTGAGGTCTATATGAGAGAAAACAGGAAGCGCGTCGTAATCACCGGCATGGGGGCGATGACGCCGCTGGGCCAGACCGTCGATGAGTTCTGGGGCAACCTGGTGAAGGGCGTCTCCGGCATCGCGCCGATCACGCTGTGCGACGCATCGCCGTTCCCGTGCAAGATTGCGGGAGAGGTGAAGAACTTCGACCCCGCGAGCTACTTCGACGGGAAGGAGGCGAAGCGGCAGGCGCGCTTCTCGCAGCTCTCGGTGGCGGCGGCGGCGATGGCCGTGAAGGACGCGGGCCTGGACTTCAGCAAGCTGGACAGCGAGCGCCTGGGAGTCGTAATGGGCAACGGCAACGGCGGCTTCCCGACGACCGAGGAGAACGCCCGCGTGCTGGTGGACAAGGGCGGCATGCGGATGAGCCCTTTCTTCATCACGATGATCCTCCCGAACATGGCCGCGTCCAACGTGAGCCGCCTGTTCGGCCTGAAGGGCTACACCTCGACGATCATCACCGCCTGCGCTGCCGGCACGCAGGGCGTTGGCGAGGCAACGGAGGCGATAAGGCGCGGCGCGGCGGACCTGATCCTGGCGGGCGGCTGCGAGGCGGGCATCAGCCAGCTCGGCCTGGGCGGCTTCAACGTGATCAAGGCGCTGTCCCGCCGGGAGGGCGACCCCACGAAGGCGAGCCGGCCGTTCGAGGCGGGGCGCGACGGCTTTGTGCCGTCGGAGGGGGCGGCCATACTCGTTCTCGAGCGCCTGGAGCACGCAGTGAAGCGCGGCGCGAATATCCTGGCGGAGGTCATTGGGCAGGGCGTCTCGTCGGACGCGTTCCACCAGGTGCAGCCGGACGACGAGGGCCTGGGCGCGGCGCGCGCTATCCGGTGGGCGCTGGAGGACGCCGGCATCGGCCCGCGGGACGTGGACTACATCAACGCTCACGGCACGTCCACACCGAAGAACGACCACGCGGAGACGCTGGCGGTGAAGAAGGCGTTCGGCGAGCAGGCGTACAAGGTGCCAATGAGCTCCACGAAATCGATGATCGGCCACGCCCTCGGCGGCGCGGGCGCGATCGAGGCGGTCGTTTCCGTTAAGACGATACAGACGGGCACCATACACCCGACGATCAACTACGAGACGCCGGACCCGGAGTGCGACCTGGACTACGTCCCGAACGTCGCGCGGCAGAAGAAGGTGGACACGGTCCTCTCCAACAGCTTCGGCTTCGGCGGCCAGAACGCCTGCCTCGTGATACGGCGGTTCGTGGAGTAAAGAGGTTGCAATGGTGCTGTTTTGAAGGTAGAATGGTTCCTATATACAACCAAGGAGCACCGCTATGTCAGTCAGCTGGACCTTAAAGAATGTACCTGACGATATTGCCGAGCTGCTTCGCGAACGAGCTAAACAGAACCATCGATCAGTCAATGGTGAACTCTTGGCGATCCTTGAAGCCGCGGTCAAGCCTCAATACGTGACAGTCCGTGAGTTAAGCGAACGAGCTAAAGCGCTGGGCGTACAAACGCCCAACGAATCAACGCGATGGATAAGAGAGGACCGGGATGCCAGGTAAGGTGGTGGACGCCTCTATCTTCGCCGCCATTGCCTTCGAGGAGCCTTCCGCGGTCCAAGCCAAGACCCTACTTGAGGGGGTTGATGAGTTTTTCGAGCCTCATTTGCTTGCCTATGAGTTGTGTAACGTAGCGAAAAAGAAGATTCTGGCCGATATATACCGATACCAATCAATTGCATCGCAACTGAGCTTCGCTTTGGCAATGAAGATCCATTGGGTGCCGGTAGACCATTCTGAAGTTCTGGATATAGCCCTTCAGACGAAGCTCTCAATTTACGATGCGTCTTATCTATACCTTTCGAAAAAGCTAGGCGCGCCCCTGGTAACCTTCGACGACAAACTTCGCACGGCCGCAGACAAGTACCTGGGTCCAGGCGGCACGCCGAACTAATCTGCTATTGCCTGGGGCTACGACGCCGACACATCCTCACCGCCGCGCTGAAGCTCTGCCTCCTCCAGCCACCGCTCCAGAAGCTCGAACGACTCCTCGACGTTGAAGTCCAGCGACGCTATAGATACCGCTCGGAAGAGGACCCCTGTGGAGACGCGCGCCTTCACGGCCTTTCCCAGCGGTGGAAGTTTTACCCCCAGCGCCTTCGCCATGAACCCGCCCGCAGCCATCCCATCCCGCGTGATGTAGCACTCCACGAGCATCTTCCCGTCGTGGCTGAGCTTCAGCCCCTGCTCGTCCTGCGACAGATCAAGCGCCAGGTGCGCGCGCGGCGTGGATATCAGCTCGTCGGCATAGTCGTGAATTTTGACGTTGGTGTCAGGCATGGTGTTAGGTGTCAGGGATTGGGTGTTAGGTGTTAGGTGTTAGGTGTTAGGAAAACCGGGAAGGCAGCATTTCCAAACTGAGTGTAACATTGCGAAAAGCTGGAGGAAACCCGCGGGAAGAGAGCAAGAAAGTGCGCGAGGCGCTCGGGTGGCGGAAGCCGCCGGAGGGAAATGTATAGCTGAATTGTACGTAAGGGCCTGCGATGGTATGATCATGACATGGAACGCACAACGATATCTATACCTGAGGAATTGCTGGAACGACTTCGGACAATTGCCTCCGAGCGAGGCACATCCGTAGCTGCTATTGTGCGTGAAGCACTCGAAGAAAAAACGAAAAGCCATAGACCTCGGCCCAAGAGCATCGGGATGTTTGCCTCCGGCCATTCGGACACCGCCAGGAGCGCAGGTGATATTAAGACGGTGCCCAGGTCATGGCGCTAGTGCAGAAACTGAGTACCTTCTCACTAGCCGTGGCCAGACTCAGGCTTTTCTTGTTTTACTTGAGGACGTCCTCTCCGGCGCGTACTTGGTTGAAGACCTTACGCCAGCTGACTATCTCCGTGTCCATGAGCTCTGCGTACGGTACGCGGACTCCGACATCGGCTTCGTAGATGCTTCCGTCCTTGCTATAGTCGAACGCCTTCGCGAGCCAAAGCTTGCCACTCTTGACCAGCGGCATTTTCGCATTCTCCGCCCCCGGCACGTTGACGCCCTGAGGCTATTGCCAGAATAGGCCTGTGACTCTACTATGCTCCCCACGGACGGCTCCGCTACACCGGAGCCGCCACCGGCTAAACTCGCGGGAGCATGCCATGCCTGAATACGTAAACACCATCGTGAAGATGGGCAAGGTAGACCAGAGCCCGTCTTATGGGGCGGTGATCCCGCTCAACGACGGGCGGCTGATGTGGATATACACCTCCGGCAGGGCCAACCCCGCACTCCCCGTTCGGGCGAACTTTTCCAGCGATGGAGGCGCGACGTGGTCCGCGCCCGTGCACCTCAAACTCACGACCGGCGAGCCCTTCGTTGCCGTCCTCGATACGAACCTCTTCAGACTGAAGTCCGGCGGCATCGGCCTTGTGCTGCGGGGGTCCGCGAAGGCCGGAGCATACGAGGCCGACTACCAGGCGAGCATCATCTTCTCAGCCTCGCAAGACGAGGGCGCGACGTGGTCGCCGCCAGTGACTATCAACCCGCCCGGAACGAACGCCGTCATTACGAACGAGAAGTCGATCGTCCACAGCAGCGGCCGCATCATCGTGCCGTACTACATCGGCATCGGCGCGAAGCCGTATGGCGAAGTGCGGGCGGTGCAGAGGTACGGCGCGAGCTTCAGCAATCCCGAGCGCGCGACGCTCTACTACTGCAGCGCGTTCCTTTCCGACGACGAGGGCGCGACGTGGAGGCGGAGCAACAATGAGGCCTTCGTGAACCTTGAACACGGCGCGGGAGGCAGCTACTCCATGGGCGAGCCGGCCGTGGTGGAGCTGAAGGGCGGCAAGGTGCTGATGCTGGCGCGCACAAACGTTGGCCGCTTCTTCCAGAGCGTATCCGACGACGCGGGCGAGACGTGGATGCAGCCGGAGCCGACGCAGCTCGCATGCTACCCCTCTCCGGCGACGATCAAGCGCATCACGACCACCGGCGATCTGGTCGTCATCTGGAACCAGATATCACAGTGGGAAACTATGAACGGCCTCTACCGCCACCGCCTTAGCACTGCTGTGAGCAAGGACGAGGGGAAGACGTGGCAGCACCACCGCAACCTGGAATCGATGGACGACGTGTCCTACATCGAGCCGGGGCCGATCCAGATCGACCTCGTAGGCAAGTTCAAACAGCCGGCGGACCTCAAGCGCTACCACCGATCTCCCGGCCCGCTGCGCTTCAACCAGCCCTCGTGTGTCTTCGTTGGCGACAAGGCGGTCATTACCTACGGAATGTGCGTCTTCGGCGACAAGGCGGAGATCCCGGAGCGGTTCGGCTTATCGTACGAGGCGCTCATGGAGAAGCTGGGCCTCGCCCCGTACGACCGGGGGAACAAAGTCCGGGTAGTGTCGTCGAGCTGGTTCTACGGTGAGTAGGGTAGGCCCCGATGGAATCGGGGTTCGGAGCAACAGTGAGCTGTCGGTAACAGCCGGAGGGAGGCCTATGGCGTCGGATCTCGTTAATGCGACGATCAAGCTGGACACGGTAGACCTCAGCCCATCCTACGGCGCTGTGCTGCCGCTGCGCGACGGCCGGCTCATGTGGGTGTACGGCTCCGGCAGCGCGGACCCCGTGAAGCCCGTGCGGGCGAACTTCTCCGAGGACGGTGGCGCGACGTGGTCCGCGCCGGTGCACCTCAAGCTGACGACCGGCGGGCCGCTGCCGGCCATCATGGAAACGAACATCTTCAGGCTCAAGTCCGGCGGCATCGGCCTCGTGATGCGGGCCTATGCCCACACGGGCGCGTACGAGGCGGACTACCACGCCGGGCTGATATTCACCTCCTCGAAGGACGAGGGCGCGACGTGGTCGCCGCCGGTGCGCATCAACCCTCCGGGGGCGGACGCCGTATGCGCCAATGAGAGCTCGATAGTCCTGAGGGATGGACGGATAGTTGTCCCCTTCTACGACATGATGGGGCCGATGCCGACGGGCGACGTAAGGGCCATCAAGCGACTGGGAGAGTCGTTCGACGGCGCCTCTCGCTGCGCGCTTGCGTACTCCAGCGCGTACTACTCCGACGACGAGGGCGCCACCTGGAAGCGCAGCAACAACGAGGCATTCGTCGTCCTGGACACCGGCGCGCTGGGCTGCTATTCGATGGGGGAGCCGGCTGTGGTGGAGCTCGTTGACGGGCGGGTGATGATGCTCGGCCGAACGAACCTGGGCCGCCACTTCCAGTGCTATTCCGACGACCTCGGCGAGACATGGTCGATGCCCGAGCCTACCGGCCTAGCCTGCTACCCCTCACCCGCGACGGTCACTCGCATCCCGCGCCCTCACCTCCCTCACCTGTCGCCGGAGCGCGACATCCTCTCCCGCGGGGCCGGGAGAAGAGAAAACGGTAGCGACCTCGCCGATGCCGACCTCCTCGTTATCTGGAACCAGGCGTCGCAGTGGGAGACGATGAACGGCCTCTTCCGGCACCGGCTGACCTGCGCCGTCAGCAAAGACGAGGGCAAGACGTGGCAACGCCACCGCAACCTGGAGTCGCTGGACGACGTTGCGTATATCGAACCTGGGCCGGTAGAGGCGGACCTGATCGGCAAGACGGCCCAGCCGGTGGACCGCAAGCGCTAACACCGCGCTCCGGGGCCGCTCAGGTGCAACCAGCCATCGATCACCTTCGTTGGCGACACCGCCATTATCACCTACGGCGTGCGCGCCTTCGGCGACAAGGCGGAGAACCCGCAGCGCTTCGGAGTGTCCTACCAGGCGCTTATGGAGAAGCTGGGGCTCGCCCCCTTCGACAGCGGCAACCGGGTCCGCGTGCTGAAGACGGCCTGGTTTTATGGGGAGTAGGGGGAATGGCAGTGGGCAGTGAGCAGTCGGCAGTCGGCAGTCGGCAGTGAGCTAACAGCCTCCTTCTCCCGTTCCGCCGCGCGAACCGGGAGAGGGACAATACAAAGAGCCGGGAGAATCCAGTGTCCACTGAAATTACCAACGTTACGATCAAGATGGATACCGTCGGGCTCAGCCCGTCGTATTCGAGCATCATTGGGCTGAAGGACGGGCGGCTGATGTGGGTATGGGGCGAGGGCGCGAAGGACGACAGGCCGATCAAGGTCAACTACTCGTCGGACATGGGAAAGATGTGGACCGCGCCCGTGTCTATGAAGCTGGCGGGCGGCGGCGCCCTCACGGGCTCCTTCGAGACGCAGCTCGTGCGTTTGACCAGCGGCGCTATCGGGCTCTCCGTGACCCGTTACCGACCGGCGGACGGCTCCAGCGTCAACACATTCCACAGGTCGACGGACGAGGGGGCGACGTGGTCGGACGGCGTGGACGTGAGCCCGCCGGGGACGGACATCCACACGAACCACGACAACCTCATCGTTCTGCGGACGGGTCGCGTTGTGATGCCCTCCTTTGCGACCCTCAGGACAAAGTACCTGGGCGGCGACCCGAAGAAGCTCCGGCGCTTCGGAGAGGACTTCGCAGGCGGCGCGGGCGGCGTGCTCGCGTTCGGCTTCGCGTACTACTCCGACGACGAAGGCCGGACGTGGCAACGGAGCAAGAATGAGTCGTGGGTCATCCTGGGCAACGGCGTGGGCGGCTCGTTCTCGATCGAGGAGCCCGCCGTCGTGGAGATGAAGGACGGCCGCGTGATGATGGTCGGCCGCACGCAGCTCGGCCAGTACTTCAAGGCGTACTCGGACGACGGCTGCGAGACGTGGTCGGAGGCTGTGCCGACCGGCCTCGCGTCCGGGGCTGCGCCGTGCAACATCAAGAGGATACCGCGCCCTCACCTGTCCGCGGAGCCGGACGTCCTCTCCCGCGGAGCCGGGAGAGGAGAACACGGTAGGGATCACGCCGACACGGACCTGCTCGTCATCTGGAACCAGACATCGCCGTGGGAGCTTATGCAAGGCTACTACCGCCACCGCCTCACCTGCGCCATCAGCAAGGACGATGGCGAGACGTGGCAGCACCACCGCAACCTGGAGTCCCTGGACGACGTCGCGTACATCGAGACGCCGCCGATCGAGCGCCTCCTCATCGGCAAGTTCCGCCAGCCCACCGACCGCAAGCGCTACCACCGCGCGCCCGGCCCGCTCCGCCAGAACGAGCCCGCGCTGACGTTCGTGGACGGCAAGGCGGTGATCACCTATGGCATTTGCGTCTTCGGCGACAAGGCGGCGATCAGGGAGCAGTTTGGGATCGAGTACACCGCCCTCATGGAGAAGCTGGGCCTTGCGCCGCACGACCGCGGAAACAGGGTCCGGGTGCTGGACCCGCGGTGGTTCTACGGGGAGTAGGGGATCGCACGAATTGACGGAATGGATTTCCTTACATATTTGCCTTACAATGTGTCACGGAGCATATTCCTTCCGGAGAAGCAGACGTGACAAGCGCAAAACTTACCACGAAGGGGCAGATTACCGTTCCCAAGGAAGTCCGTGAGGCTTTGGGCCTGCGTGAGGGCGATGAGCTCGAGTTCATTTCTGAGCGCGGCAATATGATGGTCCGGAAGAAAGTGCCACCCGGGCACCTCAAGAAGTACCGTGGTTACCTGAAGCACCTGGCCGGGCAGGACCCGGATGAGCTTGTCAGGGAGATGCGCGGGTAATGATCACCGCGATCGACACCAATATCGTGCTGGATGTACTGATTTCCGGCGCACCTCACGGAGACTCCTCCGAGCAACTTCTCGAAGATGCCGCGCGCTCTGGCGCGACGATTATTTCCGAACCGGTCTATTCAGAGCTCGCCGCGAACTTTTCTCAGGTGAACGACCTGGAGGAGTTCCTTTCAGAGGCCAGCATACGGGTACATCGATCGGGCGCGGAAGCACTCTTCCTGGCCGGCAAGGCGTGGCAGTCCTACAGGCAGCGCCGGCCTTCCAGGATGATTTGTGCCTCCTGCGGAGCAATGGCCGCCGTCAGTTGCGTCAGCTGCAATTCGCCGCTGGCCCAGCGGCAACACGTGCTGGCCGATTTCCAGATAGGCGCCCACGCTATTGTCCACGCCGACCGTTTACTCACCAGGGATCGCGGGTACTACCGCACGTACTTTCCTGAACTCATTCTTGTCTGAGTATTCCTGCTTGGCCATACTTGCGTTCATACTATTGGTATGACAAGATTTACGGTGGAGGTGTGAAATGGCGCAAAGCACAACGGCAAAGGTTACTATCAGTCTTCGGAAAGAGCTGTTGGAGGTAGCTGATAGGCTTGCCAGGGAGCGAGACACTACACGCAGCGGGGTTATCGCAGACCTGTTGGAGAAGGAGGAGAAGGCCCGTATCTATGCGCTGATGGAGGAAGGCTATAAAGAAATGGCGGAGGAAAATCAGCGTTTGGCTGCGGAATCGTTCCCTTACGCCCAGGACATGATCTTCAACAATACTGTGTGGGAAGAAGGGCCAGTTGATAAGACGCGGTGACATTAACTGGCTCGAACGCCGGACGAGCGGCACTGTGCAAGGCGGTAGACGGCCGGTGCTCATTATTCAAAACGATGCTGGCAACAGGACAAGTAGAACTACTATCGTCGCCGCCATAACGTCTCAGTCGAAATCTCGGCCATACCCATTTCATGTGCCGTTTACCGCACTTGAAAGCGGGTTGCGATTGGACGGCCTCGTCTTGTGCGAACAAATACAAACAGTAAACCAGACAGAATTAGGCGCACAGATCGGCAATCTTCCTTTTGAGAAGATGCTGGAGGTTGACGAGGCTCTGCGCAGAAGTCTCGGACTGGTGTGACATCGGTGGGCTGAGACATTTGCGCGTCGAAAGAAGCGTCCACCGCTTCCTGTCATCGAGATCCCTGCAATTGCGAGAACCAATGGCCAACTATCTTCGCGCGGCGTGCTTCGACTTCGACGGGCTAACGGTTGACTCCGAGCCGCTGCACTTCGAGTCGACGCGGCTTGCAATGGCTGGCCACGGCATCGCGTACACGCAGGCGGACGGCGAGCGGTATATCGGGGGGACGGTGGAGGCGACGATGCTGGCCATCGCACGGGACTACGGCATACCCGACGGGCGTGCGCTGCTCTCCGCCCGGGACCGGTATTTCGACGAGCTTGTCCGGACGCAGCTCCAGCCACGCCCAGGCGTCCGCCGCCTTTTGGACAGGCTGGCGGAGCGGCGCGTGCCTTGCGCGCTGGTCACATCCGGCACGCGGTCGTACGTTGAGACAGCCTCGGCGCAGCTTGGCCTGCGGGGGTACTTTGCGGCGGTGGTTGCCGCGGAGGACGTTGCGCGCCACAAGCCGGACCCCGAGCCGTACCTGAAGGCGGCAGCCGCCCTTGGCGTGGCGCCGTCGCTGTGCCTGGCGCTGGAGGACTCGCCCACGGGGGCGCGGTCCGCGAAGCGGGCGGGGATGTACTGCATCGCCGTGCCGAGCCAGTCGACGGCGTACATGGACCTCTCCCGCGCCGACCTCCGGATCGAGTCGATGGAGATCGTCGACAGTTCTTTACTGAATACACTGTTCGGCCCCCTATAGATTCCCCGATACGCCGCAGGCCCCCTAGATTTTGCAGCGATTCGACTGTAGAATCCACTTCCGTTATCGGTGTCGACGCTCGGCGTGGATGTCAAAGGAAGTGAAGCAAAGGAGCTCTGTATGCCGTTTGAGATCTCGGACCTGAACTTTCTGGCAATAGCGGCGGGAATTGTTTTGTTCATGGTGGGCGGCATGGCCTGGTACGGCGTGTGGGCAAAGCCCTGGATGGCGGAGACGGGGATTACGAAGGAGCAGATCGGCACGTACAAAGGGACGACGAAGTCGTGGATGCCCTACGTGGTCGCGGTGGTGTGCGCGACCGTTATCACGCTGTCGCTGGCCTCGCTGGTGGAGGCCCTGGACGCCTCCAAACTAATGGGCGGCATCAAGATCGGCGCGGTGACCGGCATCGGCCTGGTGGCGACGAGCATCGCGACGAACTACGCGTTCGAGTACAAGACTCCGCCCCACTGGGTGATAACGGCCGGCTACTCCGTCGTGATGATAATCATCGTGACGGTGCTGCTGACGCTCTGGCAATAAGAGGGCAGTTGGTAGTTAGAAGTTGGTAGTTGGCAAGAACAGACAGGGCGGACCGGTTGGTCCGCTATGTCTGTTCTCGGGCGAATCGGCCGCCCGCCCGCCTTGAAGGGTGGGGGTGGGACCGCGTATACTTGAGTGAGTGACTCTGACAACGGTCCTTTAAGTCAGTCCCGAGAGGCTGGCAAGGCTAATACGAAGCGGGCGCGCGGGTACTTACCGGCGTTGCCATGCGCGGCGCGGGCCGCAGTAGCCTCTTGCCACAACCTCAACGGCGAGAGGTTTTTTTGTGCCCTCTTATCCCCTCTCCCCTCTCAGGGGAGAGGGTTAGGGAGAGAGGTTATGACCGAGCAGGCGGTTGAAACACGGCAGATTATGGACGCCGACCAGGTGCGGCGGGCGATGACGCGCATCGCGCACGAGGTGCTGGAGCGCACCGGCGGGGCGAAGGATATCGTCCTGGTGGGGCTGCACTCGCGCGGCGTGCCCATCGCGCGCAGGCTGGCGACTCTGATCAGCGAGTTCGAGGACGCGGACCCGCCGGTGGGGTCGCTGGATATCGGCCTTTACCGCGACGACCTTTCCACCGGCGGCAGGCCCATCATGCGGCCCACGCACATACCGGTGGCCATCGAGGGAAGGCTGGTGGTGCTGGTGGACGACGTGCTGTTCACCGGCCGCTCCATCCGCGCCGCGATGGACGCGCTGAACGACTTCGGCAGGCCACGCCGTATCCAGCTAGCGGTGCTGATAGACCGCGGCCACCGGGAGCTGCCCATAAGGGCGGACTACGTGGGCAAGAACGTGCCGACCTCGATGGAAGAGGAAGTGAAGGTCCGCGTGCAGGAGCTCGACGGCGTGGACGAGGTCCTGATCCAAAGGAGATGAGAGGCATGACCCTTCAAGGGACATCATCGCAAGCCGCAGCAAGCCGGGTGGCCGGCGTGCAGACGATCAACCCGAACGCGCGGCCCCAGGCGGGCAGGCGCCACGTGCTGGACCTGGACGACTTTACGCCGCAGGAGGTCGACGACGTTCTTCAGAACGCCGTCGCAATGCGCGAGGTTCAGCAGCGGGCCATCCGCAAGGTGCCCACGCTGCGCGGCAAGAGCATCTTCACGCTCTTCTACGAGGCCAGCACACGCACCCGCGCATCGTTCGAGCAAGCGGGGAAGATTCTCAGCGCGGACGTCATCAACGTCTCCTCCAGCGGGAGCAGCGTGGAGAAGGGCGAGACGCTCTACGATACGGCGCTGACGCTGCAGGCGATGAACGCGGACATGATCGTCATCCGCCACCCGCACTCGGGCGCGCCGCACTTCCTGGCCAGGCACCTGGACGCCAGCGTCATCAACGCCGGCGACGGCGCGCACGCGCACCCCACGCAGGCGCTGCTGGACATGTTCACCATCCAGCAGCACCTGGGCAAGATCAAGGGCGTGAAGGTGGTCATCGTCGGCGATATCCTGTACAGCAGGGTGGCGCGGTCCAACCTGTGGGGGCTGACGAAGATGGGCGCGGACGTGACGCTGTGCGCGCCGCCGACGCTCCTGCCGCCGGACTTCCTGAACGGCGCCAAAAGGCAGAAGGGGCACCCCTTCGCCGGCGTGAAGATCGAGAACAACGTCGAAAAGGCGCTGGAGGGCGCGGACGTGGTCATGGCGCTGCGCCTGCAGCTTGAGCGCATGAAGGCCGGCCACCTGCCCACGCTGCGCGAGTACTCGCGGATCTGGGGCATCAACCCGCGCCGGATGAAGCTGGCAAAGCCGAATGCGCTTGTCATGCACCCGGGCCCCATAAACGAGGGCGTGGAGATCGACCCGGAGGTAGCGCACGGCGCGGCCTCGGTGATCGAGGAGCAGGTCACGAACGGCGTCGCCGTGCGCATGGCGATACTCTACACGCTGGTCACCCCGGCCCACGGAGGAAAGTAGCCACATGACCCCCATTCTCATCTCCGGCGGGCGCATCGTCGACCCGTCGCAGAACATCGACAAGATCGCGGACCTGCTCATCGAGAACGGCGTCATCACCGGCATCGACGCGCGGATCAACCCGCCTGCGGGCGCAAAGGTAATCGACGCGCAGAGGCTGATCGTGTGCCCGGGCTTCATTGACCTCCACTGCCATCTCCGCGAGCCGGGGCTGGAGTACAAGGAGACGATCGCGAGCGGCACGCTGGCGGCGGCACGCGGCGGCTTCACCACCCTTTGCGCGATGCCGAACACCAACCCGGTCATGGACAACAGCTCGATAGTGGACTTCGTCAACCGCCGCGCGAAGGAAGAGGGCGTCGTGCGCGTCCTGCCCATCGGCGCGGTGACGAAGGGTAGCAAGGGCGCCGAGCTGGCCGAGATGGGCGAGATGGCGAAGTCCGGCGTCATCGGCTTCAGCGACGACGGCCACCCTGTGGGCGACGCCAACGTGATGCGCCAGGCGCTCAGCTACGCCTCCGGCCTGGGGCTGCCGATCATCAACCACTGCGAAGTGAAGGAGCTGTCAGGCGCGGGCGTCATGAACGAAGGGTGGGTGGCCACGCGCCTCGGCCTGCGCGGAATACCCCGCTCGTCAGAGGAGGCGATGGCGGCGCGCGACGTCTCGCTGGCGGAAATCACCGGCGGCAGGCTGCACGTCGCCCACGCAAGCACGTCGGGCACCGTGGAGATAGTGAAGCGCGCGAAGGAGCGCGGCCTGAGCGTGACGTGCGAGGTAACGCCGCACCACCTCACGCTGCCGGACGAGACGGTGCTGGGCTACGCGAACATAGGCAAGCGGTTCGACCCGCTCACGACGGCGTCGTACGACACCAGCGCGCGCGTCTCGCCGCCGCTGCGGGGACGCGAGGATGTTGCCGCGATGGTAAAGGCGCTCAAGGACGGCGTTGTGGACTTCATCGCGACCGACCACGCGCCGCACAGCCGCACGGACAAGCAGTGCACGTTCGACGAGGCCGCTAACGGCATCAGCAACCTGGAGACGACGCTCGGACTGCTCATGACGCTGGTGCACTCCGGCGGCATGCCGCTGCCGCTGCTTATCGAGAAGCTGACTGTCGCGCCGGCGAAGTTCCTGGGCAGGAACCTCGGCACGCTGAAGGCAGGGGCGCCCGCGGACGTGACCATCTTCGACCCGGACGCCGAGTGGAAGGTGGACGCAAAGCAGTTCGCATCCAAGGGCAAGAACACGCCACTTGACGGCGCGACGCTCAAGGGCAAGGTGGCCGCAACGGTTTACAGCGGGCAGGTGGTCTTTGGGGGCTAGGGACTGGGGACTGGGGAACAGGCGCAGCAGCCGTCACCCTCACCCTTCGGCCAGGGCGCCGAAGACCTCTCCCGTCAAGGGAGAGGTAAGAAGGGGGCAGACAGCCTGAGCCCTCACCCTTTGCTCAGAGCAGCAAAGGCCTCTCCCTCGGGGAGAGAAGGAAGACTAGAAGGCGGAGCGTTTGAATGGCTACTTACGTGCTGGTGCACGGCGCGTTTCACGGCGCGTGGTGCTGGGACAAGTTCATACCCTACCTGGAGAAGGCGGGCCACAAGGCCATCGCCGTGGACCTGCCGGCGCACGGGAAGGACAGGACGCCGCCGGCCGGGTTGCTGATCAAGCATAACGTCGACAAGGTAGTGCAGGCCCTGGACTCGCTGCCCGAGAAGGTAGTGCTTGTGGGCCACAGCCTGGCGGGAATCACGATCTCCGGCGTCGCGGAGGCCAGGCCGGACAGGATCAAGACGCTGGTCTACCTGACCGCGCACCTGCTCAGGGACGGCGAGTCGGTCCCAGAGGTCACGGCGAAGAATGAGCCCTCGAGGCTGCGGCCGATCGTCTCCCCCAACCCGGACGGCGTGACGATTAACATCGACGTCTCGAAGGTGAAGGGCGTCTTCTACCAGGACTGCGCGGACGAGGACGTCGCGAGGGCGCAGAAGCTGCTCCAGCCGGAGCCGACCGGCCCGCGCGGCGACAGGGTGCGCGTCACCGACCAGAACTTCGGCCGCGTTCCGCGCGTGTACATAGAATGCCTCCAGGACTTCGCGATCATGCCGTCCTTCCAGAAAAACATGTACACCGCCACTCCGTGCAAGAAGGTCTATACAATGAACACCGGCCACTCGCCGTTCCTGTCAGCGCCGGCCGAGCTGGCGAAGATACTGGGCGAGGTGTGATGTTAACCGGGCTAAAAGAAAGTGCAGGTGGTCTTTGGAGAAGAAAAGGGTGTACGCAGACACATCCGTCTTCGGTGGAGCGTACGATAGGGGCTTTGATGAGGCAAGCAGCCGTTTCTTCTCCCAAATAGCGGACGGCCGGTTTCAGCTAGTCATTTCAACTCTGGTTCTCAAAGAACTTGAGCCGGCCCCTCCGAATGTTCAGGGGGTACTCGATGAAGTGCGTGAGCTGCTCGAGCTCGCCGAGATTACTCCGAGCGTTAATGCGTTAGCTGAAGCATATATTCGGGCCGGGGTCGTATCTACGAAATGGGCGGAAGATGCAATTCATGTTGCAGCAGCGACGGTTTCAAGATGTGGAATGATAGTAAGCTGGAACTTCAAACATATCGTTCAGTACGACAAAATACCGCTGTATAACGCAGTCAACACATTGCAAGGCTATGGCAATATCGGGATTTTCTCCCCGTTGGAGGTGGTATATGGCAAGGACTAAGCGTATAGAGGCCGTAGAACTCCAGCACAAAGGCGGCGAAAGCATCCGCAAGGATCTGGAAGGTCTGTCGGAGGACGAAGTACTGAAGTACTGGAAAGACCTTAACGAGAAGTTCAGGCGTGAGCACGAGGAAGCAATCGCCAAACGTCAAAAGAGAAAAACGCCCGCGCACAGATGAACCAAAAAGGCTATTTACCTGTGAGAGAATCAATGCAGACTCCCGCATACCTTGTGCTTGAAGACGGATCCGTGTTCACCGGGTACGCCTTCGGCGACCAGAAGTCCACCTACGGCGAGGTGGTGTTCAGCACCTCCATGACCGGCTACCAGGAGATGCTGACCGACCCCTCCTTCGCCGGCCAGATCGTCGTGCCCACGTACCCGCTCATGGGCAACTACGGCATCAACGAGCGAGACTCGGAGTCGAAGAAGGTCCAGGTCTCCGGCTTCGTCGTTCGCGAGCACTGCCTGGAGCCGAGCCACGCCATGAGCACCGGCACGCTGGACGGCTACCTGAAGGCGCAGGGCATCCCCGGCATCAGCGGCGTGGACACCCGCGCCATCACCCGCCGCCTCCGCAGCCGCGGCGTCATGATGGGCATCATTGCCATCGGCGAGTCGCCTGAGGCCGCTCTCGCCCGCCTGAAGGAGATGCCCGGCTACGGCGATACCGACTTCGTCTCGCTCGTCACTACCAGCAAGCCGGACACCTGGGGCGACCAGCCCGTATGGCGGCGCGAGGCACCGGAGACGAAGTACCGTGTCCTGATAGAGGACTGCGGCCTGAAGTACAACATCATGCGAATGCTCCGCACCCGCGGCTGCGAGGTCATCGCGATGCCCGCCAAGGCGACCGCGAAGGAGTTCCTGGACCGCAAGCCGGACGGCATCATGCTATCCCCGGGGCCGGGCGACCCGAAGCTGCTGGACTACGCGGCGGAGACGGCAAATGGGCTGATCGGCCGCGTGCCCATATTCGGAATCTGCCTGGGCAACCAGGTCCTCGGGCGCGCGTTCGGCGGAAAGACGTTCAAGCTCAAGTTCGGCCACCGGGGCGGCAACCACCCGGTGCGCGATAACGTGACCGGCAGGGTGCACATCACCTCGCAGAACCACGGCTACGCGGTGGACGCCGACACCCTGCCGTCGGACGTGGAAGTCAGCCACATCAACCTGAACGACAACACGGTGGAGGGCATGCGCCACAAGTCTCTGCCCGTGATGAGCATCCAGTACCACTCCGAGGCCTCGCCGGGGCCGCTGGACAACGAGTACATGTTCGACAGGTTCATCGAGATGATCAAGGCTGGTGCGAAGAAGTGATGTATAATAATGATGCACACTTGTGATGAGGTGACTTGATGCGCACCACGCTGAATATTGATGAGAAGCTGCTGGATGAAGCCATAGCTGATACCGGGGAGAAGTCCAGGAGCAAAGCCGTAGAAGCCATACTGCGCGAGTATCTGAGGCGCAAAAAGATCGATACGCTCCGGAGGCTGGCCAAGGAGCACTCGCTCAAGGACGATCTGCGAGAGCATCGAGATGTGGACATCGAAAGGCAGAAGCGGCTCGACAAACTGAGGGGTAGTTAAGTGATCGTCGCCGATTCCTCCGTATGGATAAACTTCCAAAGGCTGCCGGAGTCGCCGGATGCGATGGCCTTTGACACCCTGCTGGCCGCAGACGAGGTTGTTCTGGTGGCGCCCGTTCTGACAGAACTTCTTCGCGGCGCCCGGGATGAGAAGTCGTACAGGTTCTACCGGGACTTCCTGAGCGCTCTCAAGTACGTTGAGGCCGATAGAGAGACCTGGATACTGGCCGGCGAGATCTCGCACGCCCTTGACCGGAGGGGACTGCGCGTCGCTCTGGGAGACCTGTTAATCGCAACCCTCGCCATCCAGAACGATTTGCCTTTGTACGCTCTGGATGGAGATTTCGACAAGATACACATGGTCCGCAGCATCAAACGTTACCGGCCGAGTGAGGAGATGGGGCGTGAGGGTGCGGTAACTGTGAGATGAGCTTGTGGCGCTGACGCATACAGGTCCCGGATAAGAAAGCAATAGAAAGCAGCCCGATATGATCATACCCGCAGACTCGCCCAGGCTGACCTGGCAGGGCGCGATATCGCTGGAGCACGGCGACGGCTGGGTAAAGCCGTGGCGCATCCCGTACAAAGAGGCCGCGCTCTTCCCGCCGGCAGACCGGGTGCCGAAGCACGCTCAACTGCCCGCCGGAGTCCGCATCTCGTTCCGGACGGACACGCGCTCGGTGGCGGTCAACGCGGAGGTGGTCTCTGACGTCTCACCCATGCCGCAACAGTACGGCCTGATAGACGTATGCTCCGACGGCGCGTTCCACTGCACCGCGAGGCCGCAGGATGGACGCTACGTAGTCCGGGGGCTGCCGCAGGGCAGGAAGGTCGTCGAGATATGGCTGCCGCAGGCCGTGGAGATCAGGGTCAAGAGCATCGAGGTCGATGACGGCGCGTCGGTCGGGCCGAATATCGACAAGCGCCCCAAGTGGGTGGTGTACGGCAGCTCTATCACCCAGTGCGCGAAGGCGGACAGCCCCAGCAACACCTGGCCGGGCGTCGCCTCCCGCTCGATGGGGCTGGACCTGACCTGCCTGGGCTACGGCGGCAGCTGCTACATGGAGCCGATGGTGGCGCGCATGGTGCGCGACCTCCCGGCCGACTACCTGACGATGAAGGTGGGGGTGAACATCTACTCGGTGAACGCTCTCAGCCTTCGAACCTTCCGGGCGGCGGCGATAGGCTTCGTGAAGATCGTGCGAGAAAAGCACCCGGGCACGCCGTATATTGTGACCTCGCCCATATGGTCTGCCCCCAAGGAGACTACACCGAACGCCGCGGGGCTGACGCTGCAGGCGATGCGCTCCGAACTGGCGGAGGCGGTCGCCGCGCTTCGGGCGCTGGGCGACAGGAACGTCCACTACCTGGACGGCCTCAAGCTGCTCGGCCCGGAGTCTCCGGACCTGATGGGCGACCCCACGCACCCGAACGCGGATGGGTACAGGCACATGGGCGAGGCGTTCGTGAGGGAGACGAGGGCGGTGTTTGGGAGGTAATGACTGGCGGGCAAAGGTTGATGTAAATGGCTAACCCGTCATTCATTCGGTATTTTGTCGTTGGGCCATCGATAAGTTGGTGGCTTAATTGTGCGGACCCTGCCTTGACTTTGAAGGGGTGGACACTATTACGCCCAGAAGATTTTCGCTATGAGCTTTCGTACGGCTATGATCCGGAAGTTTACAATCCTCCTAGCCTGACACGATATTTGACCAACAGTCTTGAGGAAGCGCACATCGTCGTGGAGTACAAGGGCGAATGTCCGCGGTCGCTGCTTTTCCCTAATGAGGATGACTACACGCTTTTGGACGACTTATTAATGTTCATGACACCTTGCTCTGGCACAATCTGCCAATACGTCTGGAAAGAGCAAAACCCCATTTCGACCGACGCGACCATAAAGACCGGCAGGAGCATTCGAAGAGGCGATTATGGGGGAGATGAATGGGCTCTTGGGCGCAACAAGTCCTTCGCTCTTTTCGAGGGCATATCAACCCGGATTCCCTCCATACCCTCCGAACAACCCTCTCGCGCGCTGAGCTGGTTCGTGAGCGCTCAAAGGGAATTTGAACTGGGACGACCACTCGTGGAAACGGCTTTGAATTGGGTATGTCTGGAATGTCAGGGCAACCTGCTCTATCCAAAGCTTAAGGGTATGAAGCAAGTACAGGAGCTCTTAAGTAGGCAGGGGTTTCCTCTCGTTCCGAAACTGGGCCATTTCTATGGCCTGCGGAACAACGCGTTCCATCAAGGCAAACTCGTAAAGCTTTCCGAAGACGATGCCCAAGCGACTCGTACAGCCGGCCGATCACTCGCCCGCGCCCAGATTTTGAACCTCTTGGGTGTTGACCACACAGAATTTAGAAAAGAGTTCGTTCAGAAATATGCCAACTAAGCCATCGAAGGTCCTCGTAATCGGTTCGGGCCCAATCGTCATCGGGCAGGCGGCGGAGTTTGACTACGCCGGCACGCAGGCGTGCAAGTCGCTGCGGGAGGAGGGGATCACCACAGTGCTGGTGAACTCCAACCCGGCGACGATCATGACCGACGAGGATATCGCGGACATCGTCTACATCGAGCCGCTTACCGTGCCGGTGATCGAGCGGATCATCGCGAAGGAGCGGCCGGAGGGCCTGCTGCCCAACCTGGGCGGTCAGACCGCCCTCAACCTCGCCGTGGAGCTCGCGGAGGCGGGCATCCTCGAAAAGTACAACGTGAAGCTGATGGGCTCCAACCTCCGCGCGATCAAGTACGCGGAGGACCGCGACCTCTTCCGCAACCTGCTAATCGAGATCGGCGAGCCGGTCCCGCCGTCCGAGACGGTCAATAACATGGAGCAGGCCAGGAAGGCGCTCACGGACATCGGCCTGCCGCTCGTCATCCGCCCCGCGTTCACGCTCGGCGGCACCGGCGGCGGCATCGCGAACAACGTCGAGGAGTACCTCGCAATCGTGCAGGGCGGCATGGACGCCAGCCCCATCCACCAGGTGCTCGTCGAGCGGTCGCTTGTGGGGTGGAAGGAGCTGGAGTACGAGGTGATGCGCGACGGCGCGGACAACTGCATCACCATCTGCAACATGGAGAACATCGACCCCATGGGCGTGCACACCGGCGACAGCATCGTCGTCGCGCCCAGCCAGACGCTGACGGACAAGGAGTACCAGATGCTCCGCACGTCCGCGCTCAAGATCATCCGCGAGCTCGGCATCGAGGGCGGCTGCAACGTGCAGTTCGCGCTCGCGCCCGGCGACGTGGTGGGCAAGACGCTCCCGGACGACGGCCAGAAGGGCAGCCCGTACTTCGTCATCGAGGTCAACCCGCGCGTGAGCCGCAGCTCCGCGCTCGCGTCCAAGGCGACCGGCTACCCCATCGCGCGCGTGGCGGCGAAGATCGCCATCGGCAAGCGGCTGGACGAGATCCCCAACGCGGTCACGAAGAAGACCGTAGCGGCGTTCGAGCCGGCCCTCGACTACTGCGTCGTGAAGATTCCGCGCTGGCCTTTTGATAAATTCCCCACGGGCAACCGCAAGCTGGGCACGCAGATGAAGGCGACGGGCGAGGTCATGGCGATCGACCGCACCTTCGAGGCGGCGTTCCAGAAGGCCGTGCGCTCGCTGGAGATCGGCAGCCGGTCGCTGCTGTGGGAGGACTCCTCCTGGAAGATCGACAAGGATGCCGTTGAGGCGAAGGACACGCCCACTTCCACGCTCAAGTACTCCGATCCCGAGCTGAAGGACCTCCCGCTGCACCCGACCGACGAGCGGCTGTGGGCGCTCATGTACGCCCTCCGCCGCGGCGTGCACCCCGAGACGCTGTCCCGCATCACCGGCATCGACCCCTGGTTCACCCGCGCCTTCCTCCGCATTACGAAGATGGAGGAGCGCCTGATGCATGAGACCGTCACGCGCGACCTCCTCTGGCAGGCGAAGCGGATGGGCTTCTCCGACCGCAAGATCGGCGTGCTGTCCGACCGCACCACCGACGAGGTCCGCACGATGCGCGGCAAGTGGGGCATCCGCCCGGTCTACAAGATGGTGGACACCTGCGCGGCCGAGTTCGAGGCGCACACGCCCTACTTCTACTCCAGCTACGAGCAGGAGAACGAGGCCGAGCCGATGCCCGGCGCGAAGGCGATCGTCGTCGGCAGCGGCCCGATACGCATAGGGCAGGGGATAGAGTTCGACTACTGCTCGGTCCACGCCGCCTGGGCGCTGCAGAAAGAGGGCGTCAAGAGCGTCCTGGTCAACTCCAACCCGGAGACGGTCTCGACGGACTTCGACACCACGGACCGGCTCTACTTCGAGCCGCTGGACGAGGAGAGCGTTCGCGATATCATCGAGAATGAGACCGGGGACGCAGGCGACTCTCATTCTCTTACCTCTCCCTCGACGGGAGAGGTCGACCCCGATGCCTCATCGGGGTCGGGTGAGGGTGAAATACCCGCGACGATGGTGCAGTTTGGCGGGCAGACGGCGATCAACCTTTCGCAGGGCCTCGATAAGGCCGGGCTGCCGATCCTTGGCTCGTCAGCGGCGTCGATAGATACGGCTTCGGACAGGCACCTTTTTGAAGAGTTCCTGGCGCGCATCGGCATCCCAAACCCGCCGGGCGCTGCCGTCGTGAACCTGGAGCAGGCGCTCGTGGTGGCGCAGGAGATCGGCTACCCGGTCCTCGTGCGCCCCAGCTACGTGCTGGGTGGTCGCGCGATGGAGGTCGTGCAGAACGCGACCGAGCTGGTGAAGTACATGGCCGAGGCGCAGAAGGCCGGCGAGGGCCGGCGCGTCCTCATCGACAAGTACTTCGCCGGCCGCGAGGTCGAGGTAGACGCGGTGTGCGACGGCGAGACAGTCCTCATCCCCGGCATCATGGAGCAGATCGAGCGCGCGGGCGTTCACAGCGGCGACTCTATGGCCATCTACCCCGGCCTCACGCTGACCGAGGAAGAGGTCAACACCGTCGTGGACTACACGACGCGCATCGGCCTGGCGCTGGGCGTGCGCGGCCTGATGAACATCCAGTACGTCGTCGTCGGCGGCTCCGCCTACCGCAGCCCGGACAGGGGGCGCGGCAATGGCGAGAAGACCGAGGTCTACGTTATCGAGGTCAACCCGCGCTCCAGCCGGACGATCCCGTTCATATCGAAGGTCACGGGTGTCCCGATGGTGCGCCTGGCCGTGAACGCCATGCTCGGCAAGACGCTCAAGGAGCAGGGCTACAAGGGCAGCCTGTGGAAGCGCCAGAAGCTCGTCGCGATCAAGGCGCCGGTCTTCTCGATGCAGAAGCTCGTCGGCGTGGACACCTATCTTGGCCCGGAGATGAAGTCGACCGGCGAGGTGATGGGCATAGACTACGAGTTCCGCCCGGCGCTGGCGAAGACGCTAATGGCCGCCGGCCTGATGCTCAAGCCCAACGGCGCGATCCTGCTCAGCCTGTCCGATCGCTCGAAGGCCGAGGCGGTGCCGATGATCAAGGACCTCCACGCGGCGGGCTACAAGATGTACGCCACCGAGGGCACCGCGGCAATGATTGCGGGCCTGGGTATGCCGGTCGAGGTGATCACCAAGCGCCTCGACCAGGGCCACCCGAACGTGCTGGACGTGATAATCGAGGGCAAGGTCAACGCTGTCGTAAACACCGTCACCGGCGACCGCGCGACGCTCCAGGACGGCTTCAAAATACGCCGCACCGCGGCCGAGCGCCGCATCCCGTGCTTCACCTCGCTCGACACCGCCCGCGCGGCCGCCGAGAGCCTCGCCAACGGCGCGGCGAGCGATTACAACATAAAGCCGCTTCCGGAGTACAGGAAGGGGAAGAGGTAGGGGCTGAGTAGCAGACGAACCCAGGCCACTCTTGTTTCTCCCCCTGAGGGGGAGATGTCGCCGCTCCGGGCGACAGAGAGGGTGTCGGAGGGGTGCTGCCCCGATTCAGCCGATGCGGCACCGGCTTCATGCGGGGTCTTCGAGGTGCTGGGTGCTGGTGCTGGTGCTGGTGCTGGTGCTGGTGCTGGTGCTGGTGCTGGTGCTGGTGCTGGTGCTGGTGCTGGTGCTGGTGCTGGTGCTGGTGCTGGGAACGAGGATGAGCCATGCACGGTTCCACAGCAAGGCGAGGCCGGATTTCGTAGGGGCGCACTGCGTGCGCCCGCCACGTTTCTACGTTTGGGGTCGGATAATCACATATTGTCACCCAACACAGAAGGGCCTGATGCTCATCGACATGCAGTCGTCCTGGCTCCTTCAGCGAGTGCCTGATGTAAGATAGGGGCGTCAGGAGGCTCACCAAAATGTCAGCAGAGTTCTCTCTCCCCAGGCTCCTCGGCATCAAGCCCGGCAATAGCATCCTTATCCTCAACGCGCCCGAGGGGTACGTCGAGAAGCTCCGCGCCGCAGGCCTTCCCAAGACTATGCCTATCGCGACGAGCGTAGCGGGCGCTACCAGGTACCACGTGGTCCAGGGGTTTGTGTACAGGAAGGCCGATGTTGAGCAGGTCGCCCGGACCGCCATAGGCGCGGTGACGGCGGGCGGTACGGTATGGCTGACTTACCCCAAGAAGTCAATGAAGCTCGATACCGATCTGACCCGGGATGATGGCTGGGCCGCGGTCTCCGAATTGGGGTGGGGAGCCGTATCTAACTTTGCGGTTGACAAGACGTGGACGGCCAAGCTGTTCACGCCAGGCGGCATAAAGGGCGGCAGGCGGTAGGGCTAGGGATCTCGGCCCAAGACATGAAGTAGACTTTCGAGCCGAGGTAATAGTAACGGAAGGTCCACAGTCGCAGTCTTCCAAACGATGTCAAGGTCGACGTCATCATACCTGTGAATCAGGGCATTACGCATGCCGACTATCTTGTGCCAGGGCATCTCCTGATCGAGGGCCAGTGTGTCGTCGCTTAATCGATTAGTAGCCTCGCCAATAATCTCAAGCCGCCGAATCACAGCGTCCTGTAGCATATAGTCTTCAAGGAAAGCGTCTTTGGTGACGCCGTTCATATAGGTGAAGATCAAATTAGACGCATCGACGATGTCTAACAGACATTCCCTATCACGCCGCATGAACCACTACCGCCGAATCCAGTATTGCCTTCTTGCGAATAGGGTTGCGGCTTCGTTCCACGCCTCTACGACTTACTAAATCTACAGGTCTTCCGAACAGTTTTTCTAACTCGATCTGCATATCAGCCAAATCGAACAGGCTCGTATTCGAGTCCGGCTCGAAAGTCACCAGCACGTCGATATCGCTGTCCGGGCGGAAGTCCTCGCGAAGGACCGACCCAAAGAACGCGAACTCCTTGACGCGCCACTTCCGGCAGAACTCTCCTATCTTTTCCGAAGGAATATCTATTGCCAGTTTCACTTTCGCGCCTCCGGCATTGTTGATGACGGATTACTTCCTGTTAGGATAACACTAGCAAATGGTCTCGTCATTCCGCAGACCACGGCCCCGCCTTCGTCCAATGGAGTCTCCATGACATCATCGCTCTACCACATCGCCGATGAGCTGCGCGCCATTGCCAACATGGGTCTGCGCCATGCGGCCAACGACTACGACATTGGCCGCTATGAGCGCATCCTGCCCTGAGCGCCGGGCCAGGCGAAGACGGTGCCGCTGGTGTTCAGGCAGATGAAGGGAGAGGTAGAGGTGCCGAACTTCGATAGGTCGGGGTAGACTTTCTACTTGTAGGCCTCACTGCGGTGCTTCACACGCATCACAAAGACGGCCTTGTTCGAGTCATCTATTTCATGAATGACTCGAAGTGTGCCTATCCAAACTCGCCAGTCACTCCTTGAGCCAGATAGCTTTCTCACGCCGACTGGCCTGGGATTCTCAGCAAGAGACCTGATGACCTTAATCACTCTTTCAAATTCCGAAGCGGTAAGCTAGTTGAGGTCCTTCTCTGCAGTGCGTTCCAGTTGAACGCTATACATCTGTTGTAGCGCGCTCCCGTAGAAACTCATCAAGCTACCGGAACTTAAGAGGCTTCTTCCGCATTTCTCTGAGGTCGTTCAGCTCGTCCATATCCTCGAGCCGCTCCAACATATCGCGGTATTGCTCGATGCTGATGATAACGGCGGATGGCTCCCCGTTCTCCATTACAACCTGGACCGGCTTTCGCTTTGCTCTCGCGCCCATGGCGACCTCTCGAATGCTATCCATAATTTCAGGTAAGCATAGCACCACAAGAACTCTAGTGTAAGGCAGCAATGGCCCGACGGAGGAGGCTTGGCAACCAGCACGTTTGTGCTATCTTTGAGCTGTAAGACGCAGCACATTAACAACCAAAAGGGTCGGGCTTAGTCCAGCCGCTTCACCATCACCCATATTACCTCGCGAACGGGCTCGAGGGCGCCGTTTTCGCCGGCGCGCTCCCAGCGCTCCACGATCGGCGCGCCGGAGCTGCGGTAGCCGAGGCGCTTGTACAGCCGCGAGGCGTCCGTGTTGGCCTGGGCAACTTCGAGGTTGACCGTCGAAAGGCCCTGGCGCCGGGCCTCTTCCTCCACCGCGCGGACAAGCGCGGCGCCGATGCCCCTGCGTCGATAGTCCTTGCCTACGTCCAGCGCGAAGAGCCGGAGCGACCCCGGCAGCTTGTGGCGTGGGCCGCCGTGGCTCACGGTGGCAACCGGCTGGCCGTCGAGGTCCGGGACCCACAAAACGCGGTGGCCTTCGAAGTGCTCCTGCAAGCGCATGGCTATCTGCCGGCGGCTCACTTCGGGCTCAAGGGCATCTGAAAGGGGAACTACATCCTCTATCCTGGCCTCGCGGACCGTCACCCTTGCGGCGCCTCTTGCAGTCGTCAAATCCCCACCCCCTTGACGGCCCGGCTACGCCGTCGCTCCACCGCTGATATCGCCGGGGACCGATGCCAGGACCTCCCGGACCTCGTTGATAAGCATCCGGGCGTCCAGGCACATGCGCTCGACCCTCGACTCCATGCTCCTGGGGAACTGGAGGCTCTCGTAGTCCTCTTTGAAGCCGTAGGCGTCCATAAGGACTCCCCGGAACCTGAGGTCAACCACGCCGGTGTTAATCACTTCAGACTCGAAGGTCTTGATGACTTCGAAGTCGGACTCGGGCAACTCCCCTTTACGGTGGAGCACAACCGCCTGAGCGCTTCTGAGCATGGCGTCGTACGCCCTCTCGCTGGCGGCCTCCGTCTCCATTCCTCCCAGGAGGCCTCGCGCCTCGGCGAGGGAAGCCTCTGCCTGCTCAAGCAAAACACCGGCTGTCCCGCGCGCCACACCTTGATCCATACGCATCCTCCCACCCCGCCCGGGTCTGTCCATGGCTCCAGCATAGCACCACACCAGAGCAGTCTGCTTGTTCCCGAGATGGTTCCACTGGTCGAAGCTTTCGGGCGACAAGAGTTCTGGAAATTGATTAATCAATTTGTTTGATTGGCGTAGCGTTTTAGTATTATCCGCGTATGAAACTTGTTAGTTGGCGGCGACCGTTGTGCTAAAGAGACGCCGATGCATACAGCGCGGGCGGCTACACAAGGCCGAATAAGCGTGTTCGAATGACAAAGAAAACACTTTACTCCATTTATGGTGCAGTCTACGCCGCTCCCGCACGGGAGCGGCTTGTTACAGCCCTGCACGGCAAATATACATCTTACGGAAAATCGGCGTGAAAGTCAGTCTTTTCGGACTTGCGGACCAATGAAAAACTCGTGCTAGAATCTGCGCACCCCCGACACATATACCGTCCCGGCCCCGTTTTGACAATGCGTGACACATGCTCCGGCGCGGGGATCGTCTCAGGAATTCGAAAATGGTCCTAATCTCTGTTCAAAAAGCTGAAAAGGTCTGGGAGGCCGTCCAGGGAGAGCTACAGCTCTTGCTTCCCAGGCCCAGCTACGAGACCTGGGTCAAGGACACACAGGGCCTGGAGCTCACCGACTCCGAGCTGGTTGTCGGCACGCCCAGCGCATTTGTCTCCAGCATGCTGGAGGAGCGGATGTACTCGTTGATCAGCCAGACCATCGAGAAGGTCGTGCAGCGTCCCATGGAAGTCCGCTTCGATGTTGTCGCTTCGGACGGCTCTCTGAAAGCCTCGCCGAGCGACAGGCCAGCGACGGCTGCGGCGCCGCAAGCGGCAGCGCTTGCGCCTTCGCTCCTCGCCTACAACCGGCTCAACCCGAAGTACACTTTCGATACCTTCATCGTCGGCAAGTCCAACGATCTGGCGCACGCCGCGTCCATGGCGGTCGCGGACCGGCCCGGCGCGGCGTACAACCCGCTCTTCCTGTACTCCGGCGTGGGCCTGGGCAAGACGCACCTGCTGCACGCCGTCGGCCACCGGCTGATGGCGCGCGGCCTGGCCCTCATCTACTGCACCACGGAAGAGTTTACCAACGAGTACATCAAGTCGATCCGCGAAGGGAGAGCCGAGGACTTCCGCAACCGGTACCGCAGCGCGGACGTGCTCCTGCTGGACGACATCCAGTTCCTGATAGGCAAGGAACAGACCCAGGAAGGCTTCTTCCACACCTTCAATGCGCTGCACATGGCCGGCAAGCAGGTGGTAATCACCAGCGACCGGCCGGTCTCCGGGCTCACGCTCCTTGAGGACCGTGTCAGCTCGCGACTTGCCGGCGGTCTCGTGGTGGACATCCAGACCCCGGACCTCGAGACGCGCATTGAGATACTGCGGGCCAAGGCCGAGGGGACCGCGCACCACTTCCCGGCCGACGTGCTCGAGCTCCTGAGCAGGCGCGTCCACAAGAACATCCGGGAGCTGGAAGGCTGCCTCAACCGCGTCGCCGCTCTTGCCCAGCTATCGAGAAGCGTCATCAACCTGGACTTCGTGAAGAAGGCGATGTCCGACGCGCTGTCGCCGGCGCCCGCCAGGCGCGTCTCGGAAGAGGTAGTCATCAATGCCGTCTCGGCCTACTTCTCGATAGACAAGCAGACTATAGTTGGCAAGCGGCGTGACAAGGCTGCGGCGCTCGCCCGCCACGTCGCAATGTACCTCCTGCGCGAGGAGGCGAACCTGCCCCTCACCACGATCGGCCGCCTGCTCGGAGGCAAGGACCACACGACGGTCCTGCACGCCTGCCAGCGGATCACCGCCCAGATAGACGCCGACGCCCACCTCCGGCGCGACGTCATCAACATACGCGAAGCCCTCGCCGCCGCCTGACCCCCGAAAACGACGCTTCAGCATCTATAATAGTCCCAGGCCCACAGGATATGTGGATAACCGCCCGTACCCTGTGGAAAACCTCCCTTGGATGTGGGCAAGTCAACGCGCGTGGGGATTCGTTTTTTTTATTCCACATTTTTTCAACCCCTGTCCAACAGCCCACCTACATTCTTTCCAGCGCACGCGCGCCTGTAGAACGGGTCCCTTGACCGAATGGCGCTGTTTCAACACGCCTATTGCTGTTAATACAGAGAAAAGAAATACACATGATAGACAGAGCATTCATTACCATAAGAAGCGGTAAGGGCGGCAACGGCGCAATCAGCGGACGCCGGGAGAAGTTCATAGAGTACGGCGGCCCAGATGGAGGGGACGGCGGCAACGGTGGGAACTTCTACTTCAGGGCGGATGAGAACGTTAACACCCTTGTTGCATTCAGGTACAAGAAGGACTTTGCGGCTGAGGACGGTGAGAACGGCGCTCGTTCCAAGAGATACGGCAAGTGGGGGCAGGACCTCGAGATCGTTCTTCCGGTAGGCACAGAGATTTGGAACGACGAGGATGGTTCCATGATTGCAGACCTTACAAAGCACGGGGAGAAGGTCCTTGTAGCGAAGGGAGGCAAGGGAGGTCGCGGAAACGCAAAGTTTGCAAACTCAGTCAACCAGTACCCCGTTCTGGCGGAAGAGGGTGAGCCGGCGGAAGACCTCCGCCTCAGACTTGAGCTGAAGTTGATTGCGGACGTTGGACTTGTCGGCGCGCCTAACGCAGGAAAGTCCAGCCTGATATCAGCCGTAAGCGCCGCAAGGCCGAAGATAGCCCCATACCCATTCACAACCCTTGAGCCCCTTCTGGGAGTCGTCCAGCACAGGGACAAGTCGTTCGTGATGGTCGACATCCCTGGCCTGATCGAGGGCGCTCACGAGGGCGTTGGACTCGGGCACGACTTCCTTCGCCACATCGAGCGCACGAGGGTGATAGTCCATGTCGTCGACGGCACTCTGGAAGACCCTGTCGCTGAGTACGAGAAGATAAGGGCTGAGCTGGAGGCCTTTGACGATACGCTTATCGAGAAACACGAGGTGGTTGCAGTCAACAAGTCGGACGTGCCTGAGGCCGAAGTTGGTTACCGGGCTATGAAAGCGCACCTTGAAGGGAAGAAGGTCTTCGCTATATCCGCCGCAGGGCGCACCGGTATGGTTGAGCTTCTGGATGAAGTGCTCATCGTTCTGGAGAAGGCCCGTACCGAGGAATCAGCATCGCGGGAGCGTGAGCGCACGGAGCAAGAAGAGCTTGAAAAGGTCCCGGTCCTCCGTCCGAGGCCTGTCGATGTCAGGCCGGAGATAATCAAGAAGTCGGATACACGGTATGTAGTCAAGTTCAAGCCTGCAGAGAGAATGGCCGCTATGGTAGACTCTGGAGACTGGAACGCCAGGGCGCAGTTCTACGAGATGTTGCGGAAGATGCGGGTCGTGGACGCGCTGGAGAAGGCAGGCATCGGCCCCGGCGACACCGTCGTAATCGGCAAGATGGAATGGGAATGGGACTAATTATGAAGCTTGGCGTCTTCGGCGGCACTTTCGACCCAATCCACCTTGGACACCTTTACATAGCGGAAGAGGCACGGGAGCACCTTGGGCTGGACGAGGTGCTGTTCATTCCGGCAGGTCAGCCATGGTTCAAGACCGGCCAGCACATCACCGAGGCCCACCACCGCCTGACGATGACAGAGCTGGCGGTTGCTGAAAATCCGTACTTCAAGGTCACCGACATGGAGGTCCGGCGCGCGGGGCCTACCTACACTGTTGACACCCTTGAGCAGCTCCGGGCCAGCCGCGGGAGCGAGTGGGAGTTCTACCTTATCGTGGGCCTGGATGCGATCAAAGACTTTCAGAAGTGGCAGAAGGCCGACCGCATACTGGATCTCGCCACTGTGGTCGGCATGACCCGTCCCGGCGTGGACAACTTCGACCCTGAGCCGTTCGAGACGGTCAAGAAGGGGTCATCCGAGAAAGTGCTCGTCGTCCACGGCCCTTCCGTTGACCTTAGCGGCACCGACATCCGCATGCGTGTGACAAACGGCATGACCATCAAGTACCGCGTCCCCACGGCCGTTGAGGCCTACATATACAAGCACCGCCTGTACCACTGGGAAGGCACGTCAAAAATAGTCTGAACGAGAAAGGACGAAGCGTGTCCACGGCAACCGGCAACGACAAGATACTGGAGCTCGCAAAGAAGCTCGGCGCCCTGAAGTTCGGCGAGTTCAAGCTCACATCCGGGCAGATGAGCAGCTACTACTTCGATGGCCGCCTGCTGACCTTGGACCCGGAGGGCGCATACGAGTCGGCCAAAGCCCTGGTGCCGCTGCTGACGGCCGCCGGCGCAGAGGCCGTCGCAGGCCCCGCCGTGGCCGCGGTGCCGATGGTGGCGGCGATAGCAGTCGTGAGCCACCTGGAGGGCAGGCCCATCCCGGCGCTCATCGTGCGAACCGAGGCCAAGCAGCACGGCACGAAGAAGATGATCGAGGGCACGCTCAGGCCGGGGATTAAGGTCGCGGTGGTGGACGACACCTGCAGCACCGGCGGCAGCCTGAACCATGCGATTGAGGCTGTGGAGGCGGCCGGGTGCAAGGTGGTCAAGGTAGCATGCATCCTGGACCGCAACATGGGCGGCGGCGAGGGCATTCGCAGCCGCGGCTACGATTTCACATCCCTTCTGGTCGCGAACGAAAAGGGCGAGATAAGCGCCATATGAAACTCATCATCGTGCGGCACGCGGAGAGCGGCGGCAACGCCGAGGGCCGCATGCAGGGCCACGCCGACTTCCCGCTCAACGACAAGGGGCGAGCCCAGGCGCAGAAGCTCCGCGAGGCCTTCGAGCGCGAGCAGCTCCGGCCGACCCACATCTACTCCAGCCCCCTCAAGAGGTGCGCGGAGACCACGCAGATCGCCCTCGGCTACCTGTCCCCCCTTAGCGTGGAGTACTGGGACGACCTGAAAGAGCACGATATGGGCGCTCTCTCGGGCCTGACCGTTGCCGAGGCCGCAGTGAAGTACCCGCACATCGACTTCGAGGCCGAGAGGCTGAACGCGTGGAACGGCGTGCCCGGCGTGGAGACGAGCGACCTTCGGCAAGCGCGCGCCCGGCGGGTTGTGCGGACGGTCCTGGACTGCCACGAGAACGACGCCCGGGTAGCGCTAGTAAGCCACGGAGGGATCACCCAGTACATCCTGGGCGCGCTCATGGGCACGGAGCGCGCCTGGGGGCTTGCGGTGGCGAACACCGGCGTCTTCGAATTCGCAATCGATAAGCCGCGCTGGCACTCCAACGGCCACGACAGGCGCAATCCCAACAACGCCCGCATCCTCCGCTTCAACGACGCCCGGCACCTGGACGGAATGTCCACCGCCGCAAACGCGGACGTTGGACAGACGAAAAAGGGGTAGGGGGCCGTCCTCGTCTCCCCCACGGGGGAGACCACAGAGGGGGTCTTCAGACCGAGACTGTCGGACTGGACTTCAATGCCGATCTAGCCTGAACAGAGGAAGGGGCCGGCGATTGCCGGCCCCTTCTCGTTTCGGACCTCCGCGTGTAGCCGCCCCCTTCTAGTGGCCGGACATCACGCCCTCGCTCGACTTTATCGGGTGGTAGACCTCAGGGTTGTCTTCCCCTTCCACCGCAATCACCGCAATCGCGCCCTTGTGGATCCTGAAGATCGAGTGGTCCACGAGTATGTAGTTTCCGGGCACCTCCAGCGTGAACTCCACGCCCGTCGCGCCGCCCGCCGGCACGAGCGTTGTCTGAATATTCTTGTTGACCAGGTCGAATGACCCCTCGACGTATACCTTGTCGAACACCTCGCCGATGACGTGGAAGCTGGACACCAGGTTCGGCCCGATGTTGCCCACGAAGAGCCTTACCGTTTCGCCCGTCTTGACCTTGACGCCCTCGTACGTTCCCATTGCCCTGTCGCCCATCGCTGCCTCGGGCCGGCCGTTGAACATCACGAACGTGGGCTCTTCCAGGTTGCCGTACTTGTTGGAGTACTGCAGGTAGCCCTTATCGGCCAGCGCCTGGTAGCCTTCCTCGCCGCCCTTCTCGGTGTAGTACTCGTGCTGCATCACATAGAACTCGTGGTCAACCGCAGGCAGGCCTTCCTCCGGCTCCACCACGATCAGGCCGTACATGCCCTGCGAGATGTGCATCGGGATGTCCGGCGTCGCGCAGTGGTAGATATAGATACCCGGGTTGAGCAGCTTCACCTGCAGGTGGCTCACCTCGCCCGGCTTTGTCCCTAGCGCCACCGCGCCACCGCCCGGTCCTGTCACTGCGTGGAAGTCCACGTTGTGCGGGATCTTGTTGGTATCCGGGTTGTGCAGGTAGAAGTCCAGCGTGTCGCCCACCCGTCCGCGGAGCATGGGACCCGGTATGCCGCCGTCGAACGTCCAGACCGTGATGCCCGTGCCGTTTACGATCTGCGCCACGCCTTCCTTGACGGTCAGGTGCGCCTCGATCGTGAGCGGCCCCGTGCGCTCAACCTCTCTGGAGAACTTGCCGTTCTCATAGAGCGTGTAGTTAGACGAGCGAGGCATATCGTTCGGGTGGCGGGACACCTCCGCCATCGTCGTAACGAGCGGCCTGGCTGTGGCCGTCGGCACTGCCGCCTGCGAGGGCGGCTGCGCTGGGGGCGCCGACGGGATGGACGGCGCAATGGGAGTCGCGTCCCTCTCCGCCAACCACTCCGCGCAGGTTGCGCCGGTAAGCACCATAGCCCCAAGCACGCCGCCCAGCACCCACAACCCCATAGTCTTTCGAAGTCCGTTCCTGATATCCATTTCGTCCTCCCTGGTCCGGCGGTCTTGCCCCCGCCGGCGCCTTTTCAATCTCATCAGCTTCATGATAGGCCCCGGCCCCTGGCGGTCGCCCCGCTACCCGGTGTAGTCGCGGGGTAGTCCGGGAAACAAAAAGCGGGTAGCAGATGGCTACCCGCTCGGGTAGGGGAGTGGCAACGACCACCCATATGGTGTGTTGCACGCCCTTTCAGGGCTCCCCGCATCGTTCTCCCCATGGACGTCCAAGGGTAGACGTGATGGGCATCCATTCTGAATCATTTCTATTCCTCCCCGATGCGGCTCATCTCTTGGGATTAGGCGGCCGTCATCGCTATCACAAGGACTATTCTGCACCCACTCTATTATTTTG
>Ga0194132_10000448_pt1 | contig 84803 bp, 69 predicted proteins | sample TA2KigOf80mmetaG_FD_148612 | JGI IMG/M metagenome (GOLD analysis project Ga0194132, IMG submission 148612) | Freshwater microbial communities from Lake Tanganyika, Tanzania - TA2015054 Kigoma Offshore 80m | ecosystem: Environmental > Aquatic > Freshwater > Lake | place: Tanzania: Lake... | reverse complement strand
TCTTTCGATTGGAACAACGGGAACATTCAATACACAACTGCGACCTGTGGCAACTTCGCTTTTACAAATATGCAGGAAGGCGCCAGCTACACACTGATCGTGAAATCAACCACACAGGGTACCTGCGTATTCACACAGACGGGGTTAACATTTAGGAGTCAAAGTGCATTGACGACTGCTACGGGTACTTACTCCATCTTCAACTTTATCGTCGCTGGTGGCGACGTCTTCGTACAGATCAAACGGGGGTTCTAATCGTGAAAAATATATTGTTTATATGTTTTTCACTATTTTCGAACCTAGCATTAGGCTTTGGTAGCGATCAATTCTTCGCAGGTGGATTGGAAATTCCGTCTTTCTCGCTAGCTGGCACATCAGGAAGCCTGAGTGCATTGGCAATTGATTCCGCGGGTAATCTCTACGCAGGAGGAAGTTTTACCAGCGCAGGAAGCATTGCAGTCAATAATGTTGCCAAGTGGAACGGCAGCTCCTGGTCAGCTTTGGGTTCGGGGTTGAATGGATCCGTTTACGCCCTCGCCGTCGATTCCGGTGGTAATCTTTACGCAGGTGGGAATTTTACTAGCGCAGGAGGCGTTGCTGCCAACTATGTTGCCAAGTGGAACGGCAGCACCTGGTCAACCTTGGGTTCGGGAATGAGTGGATACGTCTCCGCCCTCGCCTTCGATTCCTCGGGTAATCTCTACGCAGGAGGGAATTTTACTAGTGCAGGCGGTGTTGCTACCAAATATGTTGCCAAGTGGAACGGTAGCGCCTGGTCAGCCTTGGGTGCGGGCACTGGTGGCACCTACGCTAACGTCTACGCCCTCGCCATCGATTCCTCGGGTAATCTGTACGCAGCGGGGAATTTTACTGCGGCAGGCGGTGTTGCTGTCAACTATGTTGCCAAGTGGAACGGCAGCACTTGGTCAGCCTTAGGTTCGGGAATGGATAGTCCCCCACTCGCCCTTGCCCTCGACTCCTCGGACAATCTCTACGCAGGGGGGGCTTTTACCACTGCAGGAGGCGTTGCTGCCAACTATGTTGCCAAGTGGAACGGCAGCTCCTGGTCAGCCCTGGGTTCGGGAATGAGTAATTACGTCAGAGCTATCGCCGTCGATTCCTCGGGTAACCTCTACGCAGGGGGAAGTTTTACTTACGCTGGAGGCGTTGCCGCAAGAGTTGCCAAGTGGAATGGCAGCGCCTGGTCAGCCTTGGGTTCGGTTATGTCTAGTAACGTCCTCGCCCTCGGCTTCGATTCCTCGGGTAATCTATACGCAGGGGGGGATCTTACCAGTGCAGGAGGCATTGCTGCCAATTCTGTTGCCAAGTGGAACGGCAGCATTTGGTCAGCCCTGGGAATGGGAATGAATGGTGCCATCAGTGCCCTCACCTTAGATTCCTTGGGTAATCTCTACGCAGGGGGAAGTTTTACCAGCGCTGCAGGTGTTGCTGCCAGCTATGTTGCCAAGTGGAACGGCAGCACCTTAGCAGCCTTGGGTTCAGGAATGGATTATAACGTCTACGCCCTCGCCTGCAATTCCTCGGGTAATCTCTATGCAGGGGGATATTTTTCTACCGCAGGAGGCGTTTCTGCCAATTCTATTGCCAAGTGGAACGGCAGCGCCTGGTCAGACTTGGGTGCGGGAATGGGAATGTTTGGTTCCGTCAGTGCTCTCGCCTTCGATTCCTTGGGTAATCTTTATGCAGGGGGAAGTTTTACCAGCGCAGGGGGCATTGCAGTTAATAATGTTGCCAAGTGGAACGGCAGCGCCTGGTCAGCCTTGGGTGCGGGATTGAATGGATCCGTTTACGCCGTCGCCGTCGATTCCTCGGGCAATCTCTACGCAGGTGGAAATTTTACTAGCGCAGGAGGCGTTGCTGCCAACCTTGTTGCCAAGTGGAACGGCAGCACTTGGTCAGCCTTGGGTTCAGGAATGAATGGTGCCGTCAGATCCCTCGCCGTCGATTCCGCGGGTAACTTATACGCAGGGGGAGATTTCACTAGCGCAGGAGGCTCTGCTGCCAACTATGTTGCCAAATGGAACGGCAGCACTTGGTCAGCCTTAGGTTCGGGCATGAGTGGATACGTCTCCGCCCTCGCCTTCGATTCCTCAGGTCAGCTCTATGTAGGGGGGGATTTTACCAACGCAGGCGGCGTTGCTGCCAACAGGATTGCCAAGTGGAACGGCAGCGCCTGGTCCGCCTTGGGTTCGGGAATGAATAGGTTCGTCAATGCCCTCGCGTTCGATTCCTCGGGTAATCTCTTCGCAGGTGGTTACTTTGACCAAGCTGATAACATGGTGCGCCCCTTTATAGCGACCTGGCTGGCGTTAACGAAGACCTGGCTTTAAGAAATGGAGCGGGACTGTGCTGATCCAGCGTGGAGACGATTTTTCAAGATCACTGTGATAACCCATTTCAAGACCTTCGCTTCTAACACAGCGTATGTGGCACCCACAAGTCACACACAACAACGCGGGTTGGAGACACGGTGATGGAGACGATGGGGACAACTGCGGTGCTCGAAGTACAGACTAATGGGAACAAATCTTGGGTCATGAGTGCTTAGTATAGAAATTTTACTGCAGACCCGAATATCCGTCACCGAAGGTGGCAACGTGGGAATAGCTGTTCTTATCCACATTTAAGACGGCTGCTCAAGGTAAGCGGCACTAATCGGATATCAGCTATTACTAGCCTTGCGCTTTACAAAAATGCCTGCATCCACCATTTTCTTGACTTCCTGACTATTGATAAGTTGTCCCGTCACATAAAGATGAATGATGTGGTTAATAAGCGTTTGGTATGGCATTCCAGCCTGTTCGGCCATGATGCAAATAGCCTCAAGATCGTCTTCTCTCATCCGGATATTTGCCCGAGCAATTTTTAGCTCTCGTAACTTAGTCTTGGCGGCTACTCGCACTTTTTTTTGCTTTGCTGCCGAAGGACGCTTTAACTTTTTGTAGTCAATAGCATCCTCGATACTTTGCTCATAAGCATCAAGTTCGTTTTTCTTGAGTTTTTGATTCTTAACCATTAACTACCTCTTATACTTTCTGGATGGGAATACGGTGATGAGCCAATAAACTTCACCGCGAACTTCGTAGGGTATGACATGAGGGTAGCCATTAATTTCCACCACAAAAATTCTTTGGCCAGCATGCCCCGGATTACGGTCATCGAACATAAGTGGGTTGCTGGCTAGCGCCTCAACCACCTCCTCAAAACTTGGACGTCCTCGAGCAACGAGTTCGCGGTTTTTCTTTTTGTCCCATCGGAATTTCAAGCTAATTATCCACCGTGTACCAAAAATGGCCGATGACGCTGTATCAGTGTACAACGTACACAAAATTTACGATTATGTACACACAACTTTGAAGTGACGGCAGTTACCGGCACCAGGGATAAGGCAGGAAGTAGGACACGTCGGCACCGGCGACGCTCGACCCTACGAGTAACGTATTGTGCTGGTCACAAAAGGCATACCAGCAAAAGGTGTGGCGCACGCCATTTACCGTCATGTTGAGCTGTGTACCATCCCATTCCCATAGGGCATTGGGAGTAAATACTGATTTGACGGACATTCCCGAGTTTTTGCAATGTTTGCCGCGGGGATACCTTAGACCGAGAAGGTACGTAATATGTCAGGCATGTTCGGCTCGGCCGTAAACTTTAATCAGAATCTGAACAGTTGGAACACCCAGCTAGTTAGTAATATGTCCTCCATGTTCGACCGTGCCTACAATTTCAACGGCAACATCACGACTTGGAACACAGCTAATGTAACTTATATGAACTCAATGTTCTACGCCGCAAGGAACTTTAACCAAAACATCAACAACTGGAACACATCTAAAGTCACCAATACAGCTGCCATGTTCGTAGCCGCTACGATATTTAATCAGAGCCTTAACTCCTGGGACACGCGCCTCATCACCAATATGAGCTCCATGTTCGTAAACTCTTACTTATTTAACAGCAACCTAGCGAACTGGAACACTAGCCGCGTCACCACGACCCAAAATATGTTTGGCCTCGCCTTCTTATTCAACCAGGATATATCAAGCTGGGATACGCACTCGGTCACAGATATGAGCAATACGTTTAATGCCGGCACCAGTGTCTACACAGCCGCCAGCGCGTCTGCACGGGCCACACTCACCGGTGCAAAAGGCTGGACCATCACTGACGGTGGGACAATTTGAAATCCGTTTTGCGTAGATCCTAAACGCGGCACGGACCGGAACCCATAAATTCATGATTTTATCAGTTCCTTTCGTCACTTTAGTTCGCCGGGACTGACCAGCGCACATGCAAAATATCTAGCCAAAATCACTGCCTATATATAGACCCGGCGCGTCCAACTTGTAGACACCCCCTGGCCACCAACTAGTCACTGCGATGTAAACTTATGTGTTCCGGGTGGGTTAGCGACATCAAGCACCCGGCTCACAAACCATTAAGTTGTTTACAGGCTATGCGCTAGTACGTTCCAAGTCATACGCCGGCGAGCATGCCCGACCAAACAATACTCCATTGATTACTTAAACCTACCAAGCCCCTAATCCTGTGCCAGGACGTTGGAATGCGCCTTGCTTTATAGAACATATAGTTTCTTAAAAAAGGAACTAATTAGCTCCACCTGACCTGAACTGAACTAACTCCTACGCGAAAGGCTTGCCCATGAATCCGATGTCCCGTTTCCGCCCCTCACTCAAGTCCCTTAGCATCATCGCCGCACTACTAACAGCATCCGTGGCCGGTAGCGTCTCGCTAGCACGCATGGCAACGATGCGCCTAGCGACAACTAGTCCAGGTAACGACACCCAAAAGTTTATAGGTGCATCATACTTCCCCAATGTCGCGCTGACGAATCAGGATGGAGTGACCAGACACTTCTTCGACGACATGGTTGCGGGCAAGGTTGTCTTAATTAATTTTGTTTACACGACATGCAAACTATCGTGTCCCCTTGAGACAGCACGCCTCCGCAAAGTTTACGACCTTTTAAAGGATCGTATGGGTAAAGACATCTACTTTTACTCCATATCCATTGATCCTGACAACGACACTCCAGAGGTCCTTAAATCCTACCGTCAGCGTTTTAAAATCGGCGAGGGCTGGGACTTTCTCACAGGTGACGAGGAATCTGTGACACTGTTGCAGAAGAAGCTCGGCCTTTTTGTCGATCAGCTGAACCCCGCGTCAAAGGACTCTAAAGAAGGTCACAGCCTCAACTTGATTGTCGGCAATCAAGCAACCGGCCAATGGATTAAACGGTCTCATCTCGAGAACGCGCAGATTTTAGCCACGATCTTGCAACAACTGCATCCCCGTCAGGCACAGCCACTAGACCTGGCTAGTTACAGTAAAGCACCAGTGAAACTGACCGCGGTAAGTCCGGGCGAAAAACTGTTCTACAGTCGTTGTGCTGACTGCCACACCATAGGTCAGGGTGACAGTATCGGTCCCGATCTAAAAGACGTCTCGAAAAAGCGTGATGGCGCCTGGCTCAGACGCTGGATCAATGAGCCCGACGTCATGCTCCACGAAAAGGACCCAGTCGCCACGGAGTTACTAACTCGGTTCAACGGCATCAATATGCCGAATCTCAAGCTAGACGACGGCGCCATTGAGCAAATAATTCAATTCATTGACAGCGAAAGCAGCAGTGCTGCTCAGACCCGATAGACGCTGAGTTGTTCCCCTAAACCTGAATTTCCATGCAGAGGAGAAAAGACATGAAAACGAAACGACACCATCACAAATCCTGGCTCTTAGCCCTAATCACAACCCTTATCACCGGAGGCCTACTAAGTACAAACGCTCGCAGCGCGACAAATCTCGTCTTAAACTTGATTTGTCCCGGTGCGGAACCAGGCACCTGTGTGGCCTCCTTTACCGGCGGCTTTCTCACTGAGGCGCTAAAATTTCCAGTCGCTGCGAATCCGACAGATAAGTCACGTCTGACTGCAGGCGCCATCGGTGGCGACGCTGTCGATCTAGACGATGGATTTCACATCTACGAGGCCGCTATCGAAGGTGGAGCTACAGGGACCAGAGCCGACGTATCCCAGTCGCTGAAGTCGGGCACTCTGACGGGTGAGAATAGCTTCGACATCCCATCTGGGGGGTCTCCTAGTCCTCTCTTTGGTGCTCAGCCATTTACACAAAAGATGCTGAGGTTCGAGGAATTTGGCACAGAGGCCTTACAAGGATCAACGGCGACGAGCCAATTACCGCAGCCAGTGGCCACAACAAATCCAGGCAACCCCGAGCTTGGTCCAGTCGCCACGCAGAGTGTTCCAAGTGGCGCTGAGCTTGATAGCTTCCTTGGCACTGCGGGGCTCTACCCCTTTCCCTCGAGACTTGCCAATACCAACGCCCCCAATCCCTGGTGGAACCTCATCTGCGGTTACCTAGGTCGGACTGACTGCACCAAGGCCGGCCCCATCGAGGGGCGCCCCGAGGGTGATGGTTGGGCGCATCAACGGTGGAACGAGTTCTTCCCGGTTAAATCGTTTAAGACGGCGCAGGCTGGCGCTAGGGTCAACCTAGGCCTCCGTGACAAAAAACAAATGCACGGTTACGCCACCGGCGAATTTGCACCTGGCGGTCTCTACCATAACACCACAGGCCTAGCTGGTTTTAACGGCACAACGGCGGGCATTCGTCCGCAAATCCATCCGCTGATGCCCGTGCAAAACTATAAGAGTCTGTGGACTTTTGACGGCACGTTCCCACTCAAACTGTTGATGGTCCGCTACGGCGAACCGGTCTTGATGCGCCACTATAACGCTCTGCCCATCGACGTGTCGGCTAATGCCGGATTTGGTCTGCACACCCTATCTACGCATGAGCACAATGGTCATAACCCGGCCGAAAGCGACGGCTACGCAGGTGCCTTCTTCTTCCCGGGACAATTTTTTGACTACAGATGGCCGATCGCGCTAGCGGGACACGACACTATCAACCGTGATGCTACTGAGCCTCTTGCCGCCACGCCATGCAAAAAGGGTGAGATCATGCGGGTCCAGCGCAAGACGGGAGCACAGCTAGTTAGCTGTGACGTCAGCAAGGACCCCAAGGGCCTCCTGGGAACCATCCGCGTCCGCGGCGATTACCGTGAGACTATGTCCACGCATTGGTTTCACGATCACATGATCGACTTCACCTCGCAGAATGTCTACAAAGGCAACGCTGCCATGATGAACTACTACAGTGCCATCGACCGCGGCAACGAAAAGATCAACGACGGGGTAAACTTACGTCTGCCTAGTGGCTCCGGACTGCCATGGGGCAACCGTGACTACGACATCAACCTCGTCATTGGCGACAAAGCCTGGGATCGCGAGGGACAGTTATGGATGAACCCATTCAATGTGGACGGATTCCTCGGTGACAATCTATTGACCAATTTCCAGTATAAGCCACGATTCGAAGTTAGGGCGCGCCGCTATCGCTTCCGTATCCTCAATGGATCGGTGGCACGATACCTGAAGTTGGCGTTAGTTCGCGAAGTTCGCGGCACCAGCGGCGCCCTCAAGGGACCTGCCGGTAGCACTGTGTCCTACGAACGTGTGCCTTTTCACCTCGTGGCCAATGACGGCAATATCATGGAACATGCTGTAGCTCTCGATGGCACCTTGGGAACCGAACGGGGCGTTCTGCCCACACAGTCGATCGCTGAGCGCTATGACATTGTCGTCGACTTTGGCAAAAATAATATCCGCCCCGGTGATAAGCTCTATTTCGTAAACTTACTCGAGCATAAGAGTGGCCGCCGCCCGGAGAAGTACATCCCACTAGCTTCTGTACTGAATCAAAGGTACAAGGCAGTGCGCACGGCAACTAGGTGGCGTGACGGCGATCCCACAGTAGGTACATTCCTGCGCCTCGACGTGGTAGCCTGCAAGTCACCGACAGGCGTGACCACAGCTTGTGACGATCTCAGTATGGATCCAGCAAACTACGTCGCTGGTAACCGCAACGGACTGCGTGGCACTTCGCTCAAGATGTTGCCCATGCCCACCTTCACTGCACAAGAACTAGCAACTGCACGCCATCGTACTTTCGACTTTGCTCGCTCTTCAGGCACGGACGCAGCGCCGTGGACAGTCAAAACTGACGGTGCTTCCGCTTATATTGCAGATACACGCCGCATCTCGGCTGCGTCTAATCTCGGCGACCTGACTGATAATGGACAGGCTCGTGTTGAGATCTGGCACATCAAAGGTGGTGTTGGTGGTTGGAGCCATCCCGTCCATGTCCACTTTGAGGAGGGTAAAATACTGGACCGCGACGGCAAACGACCGCCAGTCTGGGAGCAGTTTGCACGCAAAGACATGTTCCGCATTGGTCACGAAGTGGACTCCTCGTCAGAAGTAAACGTTGCCTACCGGTTCCGTGAATTCTCAGGATCCTACGTCGAGCACTGCCACAACACCACCCACGAAGACCACGCTATGCTTGTACGCTGGGATCTGGAAAAGCCGGGTCAAGTGCTCCTCATGCCAAGCCCCATACCAACCTGGGACGGCGTAGGTTATGTCGATTCAGTCGCCGAAGCCACCTTCCGTACTGGTCAGGCCAAATAGTGTCCCGTCAAAGTGGTGGGGTTATGCTCCACCACTTGTTTCTCAAAATCAATATCCACGCTGATGTAGTTGTTCCAATAGAGGTCCCTGATCAGATGATAATCTTAGATTGTCCTACCATCAGCCATTACAGATTACTATCTCAAGAGAGCGTACCAGCCAGGATCTCCTGTATACCTTGCTGCCAAGGCAGGCAGTGGACGCCGTCAATGATTTTACAGATTGGATCCCGCGATATGAGTAACGACACTGAGTTTTTGAAGGATCCAGAAAGTTTGCGGAGAGCTTCAACATGCCCTTCGTGAGCCATGTCTGTGCTCTTAATTTCAACAAGAAAGGTTTTCATGCCGTTGCGCTCGATGATCAAATCAATTTCCATTTTCTCATCGATTCGCAGGAAGGACAGACGGAAGGATCGCTCGGCATACTTCAAAAGACGAAAAACTTCGTTCACAATAAACGATTCGAATAGCGACCCATATTCAAATGACTGCGGTCGTGCGGGATCATCAACAGTGCCCGCCAATGCCCGGCGCACACCTGTATCAAACCAGTAGAATTTAGGTGTCCTTTTCTGTCTCTTACGTATCGCCGTATCATATGGCTGGAGGCTGAATCCAAGCAGAGTTTCCTCCAGAATCGAGTAATAGTTGGAGACAATTTTCGGATCTACCAGGATATCGCGACCGATGTTGGTGAAACTTGTCACCTTCGTATCCTGACTTGCAGCGATTTCGAGAAAACGCCGAAACGGCGGCAGTTTGCGAATCAATTGTTCGACAAGAATTTCTTCCTTCAAATAGGTTTCAGCATAAGCTTTAAGAAAAAGCACTTTATCGCGGTGTGATGAAAATGAAAAAACCTTGGGCAAAGTTCCGTATGATAATGCGTCGCCCAGATCAAACTGGTCACCTATTTCCACGTGAGTCAGTGTAAATAGGTTAAACATGAAAGCTCGGCCGGCAAGCATATTGCTTGCGTTGCGTTTTAATTTTCGGGCACTCGATCCCGTGAGAACGAATTTCTGGCCCGTTGACTCGATCAGACGATGCACCTCGTCTAATAGCGCTGGAACCTTCTGAATCTCGTCGATGATGATCCATTGTTTCTTTTGCTTAGCAACGATGTCTGCCAATCGACTTGGTCTTGCCTCGAGCGCTGCCAGATCGACGTGACTGAGTAGATCGATTTGATGGGAGTCGATGTTGCTGAAGGACTGCTGCAGAAAGGTGGTCTTACCGGTGCCACGCGCCCCGAGTAGAAAAAAGCTCTGTGATTTAGATATGTTAATAATTCTCGTGAACATGATTCAAAATTATCGTCGAAATTTGAATCACAGTCAATCTTTGCATGATCTTGAGCAGACCGAAATAAATTCTTATTAAAATCAAATGGTTATATAAATTAGAGGACGACTTGCCCAGGCTGTAGTTAGCGCAGACCCGCTTGCATTGCCGTGAGGCATGCAAGCCTAGGGAATCCCGTTCGATTAGGGATGGGAGGACGTCAATTATTTCGTCATATTATAGAAAATCATCAAGTTTCCAAACGACTCCGCCGATCAGATGTGCAAGACAGGAGGTACCGATGCAAAAGCAAGAGACTTTGGCACCTGAGCCTGTGGCGCACCCAAGCTGGCGCTACCTGATCAGCACCGTTACGAAAGTGGCGATTACGAAAGTGACGATCGGCACCTTGGTGACCATGTTGCCGTTAACTACAATCAGCTGCGGTAATCCAGAGTCTTTTAATGCACTGAGTGCGGCGCAAGCCGCAAAAGCTCCGGAACAAGATAAAAAGGGGGCCACTGCCACCGATACCGCCGAGGACGCCACAGCAACACCGCCGCAAAGCGTAGCCGGACTGTATTTACTGTCTTGTGGTGACTATATCCCCGGCCCATCTGACAAAGATAAGAGTCCGTCCATAGGTTGCGATATCACCGATGATAAGGGCGGAGCGGTCAGTCTGAGCCACATGGAAGAGAAGCGATGGATCGTCAAAAATGCACAGGGTAAAGAACTCAAGCCTCTGATCGACGATACAGAAAGCGGCAGTATAACCGGCAAGAATGGCCGGTTCAGAATTCACGCCAAACACAACTCAGGCAGCCCCGACGACGTCAAGACCGTCGTATTCCACTACAGTATGAAAGGCGGACCCGCGGCAACACTAACATATACATTCAACGACCAACCCACGCAGTTGGCATTATCTGGATCGTGGGGTGTGAAGCGCATTGTCGTCAATCCTGCTGCAAGCACTGCCACAGTAAAAAACCCGGTGGTAGACGCTGGCAAGCTGGAGATCAAATTTAAAGCGGGGAGCTCGAACGCCTTCACGGCTGTTGTGACTGGGGATCGCCCTTTCTCGCTCGATTACGATGGTTATAATAGTTTCTGGACCGGATTAATCTCTAAATCAGCTGCTGTTGGCACCCAGATATTCGCTGGTTCGATTGAAGCGAATGCAAGTAGCGCTCAAGCATTACCTAACCCTTCGCAAAAGGTCCTACCGATCGATCTAAATCCGAGCCCTGGTTTAGAGATCATACGCAACGCAGACGGCACGATTGCCTCACTGCGCATGACCGTCATGCAGCCCAGTTACGGCGAAACCAGGTGGGAATTCATCAGGGCACAGTAACTGGACGGATGCGCACGCAGATTTGTCGGAAACGCGCCCTTCATTTGCATGCTAATTCCAAGAGCTCTTTCGTCAACTGAGAGCTCTCGTAAATATCACCATGCGAGGGGACCAGGAGCTTCGGGTTATATTCTTTAAAGAAATGACGAAGCCATGCGACGTAGCGATGTTTATCATCAATAGCTATCCACCCAAACATACGCGACACCTTGAGACCTGGGTAAGTGTTTACCATGCGAAAGAATTTATCGAGCAAAAACTTTTTACCTGGTCTCATATTGAAAAAGCAGTCGCAAACGGCCAGGATGCTCGGATTTTCACCATTAGTCTCGGTATGAATCCAAACCTCGCCTTGTTTCAGCCCTTCGGGAAAAGCCATATGAAGACCTTTGGGTAACACATCTTGCAACTCAATGACATCGGTAAACGATAGACTGGTTACTTTTTCCAATCGTGGTATTGCCCGCTCATGGGCGTACAACTTGGCAGATGGATACCTTCGGAGGAATGGTTTGAGACCTAAATTATGATAGTAATTGGGAGCTAGGAGTGCTGTTACTGGTCCAAAACTGTCTAGCGTAGCCATAGATATCTCATCCACATCAGGCACAGGACTCACGACGACGATCCCACCGTCCTTCAATTTAATGGCCAGCATCCTGAGGTCAAAAAAGGTTGCACTGCTGCTAGACCAAGTCCAGACATCTGGAGCATGACTAACCCGCAACCAACGACGGTCATCGTTCCAAGACATCATCGAGCTCCAAAAATACCAGTTTAGTAAACGTAAATCTGATTGTGATATCATATCAAAAAAATCTAGGACCTCCCATGATGCCAAGCCTCAAGCACCTACTACTTTTGACGCTAGCCACAACCGGCTGTAGACCCACCGCCCCCAAAGAGCCAGTAAGCCAGCCCATGGGCCTATTCGGCGTCGCATGTGCGCGCATGGAGACTGTGCGCTTTGAGTCTACCGACGACGATCGTCTCGCTCTCGTCGATACGCCGCCAAAGTCACGCATGCGCATCGACATAAGCGCTCAAGACTTGGCCAACGCCAAGTCCCTTTCTTGCAAGAAGGATGGGTTATGCGAGGCAATCTTAAATCGCCCAGTCTCCTTTGACGAGACCGTACCGGTTGCACTAAACACAAAGATTAGGCTTGCCTACGAACAAAAGCCCGACAAGGACGGCGACATTTGCTTGCGTGATATCAAAGTGGGCGGTCAGATCAGTCCTATGGCTCACTGCCTAGGCAAGCTGGTTTATGCCAATATTGATGTTGGGGTGAATGTCACACAGAATATCGACAAAGATACTAAAGATAGCTCATTTAGTGCCAAGCCTTACTGTAAAGCCAGCGTAGGATGCAATACACCATTTTTGTCGATTGGCATGAGTGCCGACGACAAGGGCATCGGGTTTAATGGCATCCTTTCGACAAAGGGTCTAACGGACAATCGTTTTTTGAAAAAGGTCTTTCCAACTAAAATTGCCAGCTCTAAAGTAAGCTACAAAGAACTCCCGGCTGCCATTCAGAAGTTGAAAGCGACTGTCGCCGTTGTAGCTGACGCCATCAAGGACCCAGACTTTACCTGGGACCAAATCGCTGAGAGCTGTGATCCCCGAACCTAGCGGACACAAGACTCAGACGATCTCGATCAATGTCAAGACAGCGCGAGCCGTCGCAGGATCATTGGTCGCAACGACTCCGCGCTCGATCAGTCCGTGCTTTAACAAGAGGGGATGACGCTCCTCTTTAGCCCGTAAAAAGGCGGGAAAGTCCGCGAATCCCTCTCGTTTGATTTGACTCAAAGTCCAGTGACGCCAATGCCCCCGAGCCTTGCGGTGCACACGCCTATCGAGCTCAAGAGCGATCCGGCCCATAGTATAGCGCGCGTTGATTTCGACGAGTGGTCGCAGCTTTATCCCGGCCGCATCCTCGTATAAAAAAGCATCGATACCGGCGGGTCCAAGGTAACCAGCCTGAGATAGCGCTTCGGCCACGCTTAACCCAATACGCTCCAGGGTCTCGGGCACGCCCAGCTCATGATAGGCCCGCACGGCTAAAGGGTCTAAGCCAGCGTGTTTGACACCAAGCACGTGCCCTAGGTAAGCACCACGCTGATCGGTGAGAAATCGCGTGATACCGAGCACCACTCCGCCGCTCTCTTGAACGTCGATCTGCACACTATAGTCGGCGATGCGCTTAACCCAAGACTCCACTACCAAGGAGCCTTGTTGCTTTAGGATACGCTCTGCCCAGACTAATTGCTTTCCTTCGATCTGATGACCCGAACGCACGCGCTGCATGTGGCGCCCCGAGCAACCAAGCGGCGCCTTGATCACAACATCACCGCGAGCACTCATTGCCGCGACCAGTTCACTCAGTCCGTCCACACTGTGACATACGCCCCCGCCGACCTCATCTACACCCAGCTTTTGCGCTAAGGACTTGGCCCAAGACTTGTTGAATACCGATGGCGGTGCTGTGACGGGTTGCTGCTGCCACTCCACGCCCAATGCTTTAGCTTCCCGCAGCGCCGCCGGACTCTGCCCCCACGGGTGCCAACGCTCAAAGAGGCGTCCTTTCAGTGCGTCGCGTTCCGATGGCGTGACAAACTGCGGGACGACAAAGCCGCAGCTTAAGAGCCGCTCCAATGTACTTGGCGATGGACGTTCAGCGACTAATACACAGTCGTCGTCCCCAGCTAAAAACTGCATCAGCGAGGCAAGATCATGCTGCCATGCCTCGATGGATTTTGGCGCTGTGTAGGAACCACCGAAGGCTAGCTCTTCTTCGACCTCCGGATTAAACCAGAAGAGCCGCGGTGGGCGCCCCTTCGAATGCCGGTAGAGACCTAACTCCCTCACAAATTCCGCCGATAGTCCGGCAGCCCGGCGCGCCTCAGACTGCAACTCCTGACCCTTAGCTCTGGCCGGTGTAAGCGGCAGCGGCAAAATGCGCTTATATGCCTGCCAATCCGACTCACCGGGATCACGCCATTGGTTGAACCACTTGACCCCGTGACCTACGTGACCAATCTCCTCGCGGTAGACTAGGTCCATCAGTGCAGCCGTTTCTTGATCACCCACTTTTTGAAACGCACGGAGAAAATACTGCGCAAAATCAAGATTGGCCTGCTCGAAGGTTAGGGCCATTTGCGTGACAAATACCAGCGGTGACGGTGTGGGTGCCATCACATCCCAGAAATAACTGTTAACGGGCACAGCACCGAAGGGGACACCGAGCTCACTCATCCGCTGCAGATAACGCCGCAGATGCGACTGCTCCTCCCGCATGACGCCGGCAATACCGCGGCGAAAAGCCGCAGGAGCGTCGGGGAATCTGAGGAGCGCCAGCGCCATAAGCTCTAAGGCCAGGAGCTCATGATTGGCAAAAAAATGAAGCACGATCCCACGTTGATCGTCACGCTCCATCTGGCTCAGCGTCGGAAAGGCCACTTTCTCCCTGCTGCGCTTAGCCAGCCAGCTGATAGCCGGATCTCGTCCCGGTGCGCGCGGCACGTTGCCGGGAGCTCCAGGCGCCTCATCCGTCAACACTTGAGGGCAAAGGAGCTTGGCTCCGAGGTCGGGCCCATGCAAGATGACCTCAGCCCAGTCACGCAGCTCCATCGGCAATAAGATCCAATATAGTCCCTAGGTTACTTGGAATCTGGCGACTTCCGTGCGGGGACCTGACAACGACCGTCGCTGTCACATTGCGGCTTAAAACCAGAAAAGGTCGGCCGTATGCGAGCAAATATCTGGTAGCCTATATCAGCCAGCGGCTTAAATGGCCACAACGCAGTCCACGACATCACCCACCCTAGTCCCGCGGCACGGTACATAGCCCTGATCGTGTCCATGCCACGAATGACATTGCCGCGTGCATCGATGGCATGGAGCGACCCTACGCACTGGGCCATGGTGAGGTTGAAGTCCTCGGCCCTAAATTCTGGCGCGGCGATATCCACGAGCCCAAGACGCCCCTGCCGGTCAAAACGCTTTAGCAAGTCCACCTCACGGCGACACACCGGACAGAGGCTGTCGTAGAGCACGGTGACTTCAGGCTGCGCAGTCATGGAGAAACCTCTACCTAAATCTTTATGGGTGAGCCTTTACGGTGTCACTCGGCTTCTTGTCTTCGGCAACGGTAACCTTATCGAGTTCAGGCAGTGAAACCTTAGCCAACGGCTTCTTGTTTAAAAGCTGCACGTAATCCGCAGCGACGCGCAGGGTCTCCTGCAGCATGAAGTCCTCACTTAGAGGCAACTTCTCAACGTCCTCGTCAGCCTCGGGATCCACTTTCTTAGCTTTCTTGTCGTCTTTTTTACGGTCTTTTTTATCCTGATCAGCTTTAGCTAATTTCTTGTCCTTCTCGGCCTCTTTGGCCTTAGCCTCGGCAGCAGCTTTACTTTCAGGCGTCTCCTCTTTGAGGCTCACCCGCGACCGCGCCTCTTCGCTGGTTTTGTACTCTTTAATCGCAGCGAACACCTTTTCAAATCCCTTGTCCTTCTGCACACGGTCCTTGCTGGAATCCCGGAGCTGCTTGACCATGTCCGAGGTCACCATCGAAAAATTGCGGAAGTCGGTAGCATTGATCTTTTCCCACGGCAGTGCATAGTCGTAGTGCTTCTCGCCAATTTCGTACTCGTCCATCACATCGGGGAGAATGATATCCGACTCGACGCCCTTGAGCTGCGTGCTTGATCCCGAGGGCCGATAAAATTTACTGATCGTGACTTTAACGGCACCAAGCTTATCGTCGATGTCGTTGAGATTCTGGACCGTACCCTTACCAAAAGTATGCGCATCGCCAACAATTAAGCCACGACCGTAGTCCTGAATGGCACCAGCAAAGATCTCGCTGGCACTGGCCGACTGCCGGTTGATCATCACGACTAGCGGACCATTGAAGACCTTACCCACGGAATCGCGCTGGACAAAGATGGACCCCTGTGTGTCTTTGATCTGCACAACAGGGCCTTTATCTACGAAGAAGCCCGCAATGTCGATCGATTCGTCAAGACTGCCGCCGCCATTAGAGCGCAGATCGACGACGATAGCGTCGACGTTCGCTTTTTTAAGTTTGGTAATCTCACCCAGCATGTCGACGGACGAACTCTTGTAGCCCTTCTCGTGATTCTGGCGTCCCTCGAAATCCATATAAAAGCTGGGCAGATCGATAACACCAACCTTGACCGTCCGCTCCGTCGCACCCTCTTTGAGCGATACCGGGAACACACTGGACTTCGCCGCGCGGTCTTTAAGCTGAATCTGTGCTCTGATGATCGGCACGACGACTTGCGTCGTTTTGCCGCCTTCTTCACGTACCAGCGTTAAGCGCACCTCCGTGGCTCGCGCGCCGCGGATCAGCTTGACGACTTCGCGTAAATCCATGTCGATGACATCGACTGGCGGCTCTTCCCCTTGCGCTACAGCGATAATCTTATCGTCAACCTTAACCTTCCCGGTGTTAGCGGCAGCACCGCCGGGTACCAGGCTCTGGATCGTCGTGAAGCCGTCCTCACTCCGGAGCACCGCACCTATACCCTCTAGAGAGAGGCGTGTGGAAATGCGGAAGTCCTCAAGCGTCTCGGTCGACATGTACTCAGAGTGCGGGTCGAGCGCTAAAGAAAATGAGTTTAGGAAGATGTTAAACATGTCATCCGATGACAACTCATTCTGGCGCTTTTCAGCCAAAGCATAGCGTTTGTGGAGTTTCTCGCGCGCTTTGTCCAGATCCTTCAAGGTGCCTTTGAGCTGCAAGAGCTGAAACTTAACACGCTCGCGCCAACGACTCGAAATCTCGTCGGTCGTCGCCGCATAATCAAGCTTCTTGCGATCGATCAGCATGTACTCGTCGACTTTGAAGTCGTGCTTGGCGTTGATCCAGTCTTTAATAACCTTTTGGCGCTCGGCAAAGCGTTTAGCAAAAAGTTTCGACACCTCGTCGACCGCGGCACAGTCGGCGTCCATGACCATGTCGTCGAGCTTAGTCGCGAACTTTTCCTCAAACTGCTTAATGTCAGATTTCAGGAAGTACACCTTACCCGGATCCCAGGCCTTGACGAAATTATCGAGCGTGCGGCGGCTTAGCTCGTCGTCAAACTCGTGATACGAGTAGTGCATCTTCAGGTAAACACCGACCAGTTGACGGACCTGTGGACAATTGAGCGCAAAGGAGTCACTCGCGAGACCCACAAAGGCTCCTACCACTAAAGCGCTCCACTGCCCGATACGCATAAACTTAGACGGCATGATCCGCACTCCTCAATCTTTGGAATCCCCACATCCACGAACCCGTACCCTCGGCTCGTCGTCACAGGTAGCCCCGGACTTGAGTCCGGAGCCTGCAAAGTATTGCATAAAAGCATTGATTTAACGAGTAAAACCGAGGGCCTACAGAGATACGACTAGCCAGCAAGCGGGTCTGAGCCTGCTACCCTTCGGTCGGTATTCTCAGCCCCGCACTTAACATTTTATACGTTAATGCCGATTAAGGCTCGAGGGAGGACATACTGTGAGTGCCAAAGTTAAGAGACAGCGCCTCTATTGGCTTAGCGCGCAAACGACGGCCGGCCTGCAGGACCGTGCCGATCTCCTGGCCACCAAGGGTTACGAGGTCAGCTTCTACCGCAGCGTCGAAGAACTTTACTCTTCGTTGGCACGCCGCCGCGCGGGGGTCGTCATCCTGAGCGACGACTTTGGCGACAAAGAGACCGAAGCTATCATCCGCTCCCTGATGAACACGCCGGAAATCGAAGGTGCCCGGATGGTGTTCGTCCGCTATGGGCACAACGAGTCCCTCAATACGCTAGCAGCCTGCGCCAACTTCCGTGACATCATCCCTGCCGAAATGGAGTCTAAGGAGTGGCTCAGCCGCTTCATCTTTGCCACCGGCGGCTCGCCCATCCCCTACGTGCAACCTGCAGGTCAGGTCACCCTCAACAACATCAGCGCCCTGCACTTACCAGCACGGATCACGCGCGTTAGCGACAGTCAGATTTACTTCGAATCACGCATCCGCCCACCGGTCGGTGCGACGATGCAACTCCGGGGACCCCTGGCGGCAGCGGGCGGACTCAACAGCATCAGCTTGACGGTGGTCGAGAATCAACGTCGTAACTTACTCTACCGTTTTTCCGACGGTGTCGTGGCCACTTGGCAAGTACCCAGTGCGGCTAAAGAGCGCTTCAGTGATCTGCTCACCCAGCTTAGTCAAGTCGATACCGGGCCTAAGTGCCGCGTGCTTTTAGCCGCCCAGTCGGCCAACGTGCGCTCGAAGGCTCTCAGTATTTTTCAAGGCAACCGCTTCGAAATTTCGGCCGCCATCCGCAAGCAGGGCATCATCGATTCGGCACGCTTTTTCACCCCGGATCTGGTGATCATCGAGAGCGACCTGGTACGTGAAGGGGCCGGCCAGCGCTTTCGTGAACTGATGGAAAGCTTGAGCGACGAGGCGACCGTCATGATCATCGGCATGCTGCCCGAATTTGCCAGTATCCAGGCAAGTTGGCCGCGACGCCATCTCATGTATGACACGGATCTGCCGTCTGATTTAGCCGTCAAAATCGCCAACCGTTACCTGCGCTCCAGCCCGGAATCTGTGGACACCAGCACGGAAAGAGTGGCATCCATTCCGAAGAAACACCCTTTCTCCCTAGCTGAAGTCAGTTTTCCCGTCCGACTGCACAGAATTCATTCCCAGGCCGTGCAGATTGCCATGCCTTTCCCGGTCGGTAACTTCGCCCTGGCCAGGCTCGAAACCCCCCTCCTGACGCGGACGCTCGGACGTAATCCCTACTTTAAGGTGACCGCCACCCACGAGGACACCCACCCGGGAGCAGCGCCCTTTAACCACCTGGCGGAGGGGTACTTTTCCGACCTGCGCACCGTCGAACAACGCCCCCTGGCTGACGCCTTGGTGCAGTTGGTGACGGCAAGCCTCAACCGGTTTGACCAACGCCCTGGTCTGGCCGGCGCTACGAGAGGGGGCTTTGCCGGACGGACTCCCGAGCTAGGCAGCGTCCGCCTCGTTGCCAACGTCCCGGGCCCCGCCGCGGGTCGCCTTCCACCACCAAGTTTTGATGGTAACTTGGCCGTGGCCATGTCGGTCGCTGACCAAAGGACCCTGAGCCTAGCCGTATCCGAGCACCAGGAAGCCATCGAGGGTATGCCTGCCGTCTCCCTCCCCTTGGATTTGCATGGGGAACTGGCCGATGTCGAGACGCCAGGCGCCGCCTCCAAGACGGAGCTTCCTACAACCCCCGTCAAAGACGCTGCCGCCGCCCAGGCGACACAAGCCGTGACGGACGACGACTTCAAGCCGCCAGTCGCCCGCAAGCCGCGCGTGCAATCGGCTCCGGTCGATATGAGTTCCGCGATCCGCGGCGCCCTGATTGCCCTGGTCACAGGCTATCTCCTGTTTAGCCTAGTACAATGGGCGCAGTCGCACGTCAGTAAATCGGGATCCAACTTTTCTAATCAACTAGAACGTTTCTCCCGCCCACAGGAGTGAGCGTGCAATTTCAGACTCAGTTACCAGGCCGTCGCTCGCAAGTTTGCCTTTGGCAGTGACCGAACAGGTCCAGCCTGTGACTGGTCAGCTTAAACTTATGCGCGGCGGCCACCTTCTCCTGCAGGCGTTCAATCTCATCGTTGGCAAATTCGATGACCACGCCACAATCAAGGCAGATCAGGTGATCATGGTGGCCTCCAGGCTGGGCAATCTCGTAGACGAAGCGCCCCTCACTGAACTGCTTTTGCTCCACTAATTTGGCCTCAACCAGCAGATTGAGCGTCCGATAGACCGTAGCTAGCCCAACATCGAGCCCCGCAGCCCGCGCCGCGGCATGGAGCTCCTCGGCCGAGACATGGGTGGCGGTGCCAAGAAAGACATCGATCAAGGCCTGACGCTGCTTGGTCTGCTTCAAGTTTTTACGCGCCAAGTATCTCTTGAGCTCATCTACGAACCAGCGGCGGGCGTCAATCGGAGCTGTAGCTGCTTTAGATTCTTTCATGTCCGTCCTAATTCGTGAAAAGGCCTGCCCAAATTCAGCATGGATCACCAACCAAGGTCAACTAAGAATCCCGGCGACGGCCTGCCTTTGGTGAGGCGCAGCTGTCGCCGGGACGGTGGAGCAGTGCTCCAGAGTAGCTAGAGAGGTTAGAAGCTAGAGATAAAGGAGAAGTTCGAGGTGCTCGATGCTGGAGCATGCGACAGCGGCGTGACCGCTGCGGAAACCTGCGAGACCACCGTTTTGGGGGCCTTGCTAGCATCGAACGTCAGGCTGTCCTCGCTGTCGATGAGCGCATCGGCTTCACCCTTAAAGTCGACGTTTGCAGCACGACGACGTAGGATCCAACCGACAAGCAGGAGGAAGAGGCCCGTACCACCGGCAATAAGGTGATTCTTGTAGAGGTCAAAGCGCGTCGGTGCCTGACCTTTGACTTGAATCGACACCATGCTGTCCCAGGCCGCTGCGTAGGCAGGGTCTTTTTCAGCGCCGAATTGGCTTGCCAGGTCGGTGTAGGTGAGGAGGAACTGCTTGTCTTTGCCCGAGACTAAGATGTGCATCTGCATCATCGGGAATTCACGGACAGTCATCGTCGAGTAAACAAGGAGACCGTCGTTGTTACCGTGGAAGTTGAAGAACTTGTGCTCACCCACTTTAAAGTCGCTTAGCGAGCCGTCACTGCCAAATTTACTCATCAATTCAGCTTTAAGCTCGGTGGCGCGCTTTTCGTCTATCGGTGAGGCTTTATGAATCGCCGCAATGGTGATGTTGCGCTGATACTTGGTCTCCCCAGGCTGCGCGTTGGCTACCGCAGGTTCACGCATGATCACAGACAAGGAACCATTCTGCGTCTGCACTTCCCAGCCTTTGGGGGGAGTGATCGACATGCCTAAGTTATCTAAATTCAGGGGACTACCATCGGCAACGGTCGCACCAGGGGTCGTCGTCGCCACAGGTGCTACGGCAGCGGGGGACGTGGTCTCTTGGGTGGCTACTTCAGGCTTGGCGTTGCTTTCCGGGTTCTTGGCTTCGGTCAGAGTTTTTTCGGGAGCTTGTTCGGGTACTTTTTCCGAAACTTTTTCAGGAGCCGTTGCCGGGGCTTCTTCAGCTACGACAGCTTTCTTGGCATGTTTGCGGCTCTTCTTTTTCGCTAACCGGTGACGTTTGGCTTTGGCCTTCTTGGCTGGTTTTGCGTCCTGAGACGCGCCGCCAGCTGCCTCGTCACTCGAGGCGCCGACCGAGTCGGTGCCTTCATTGGTAGCGACTTCAGCTTCAGTGCCAAACATGTCGCTATCGGCAGTCGTAGCGCCTTCAACATCGCTACCACCGACTTCGTCACTTGCGGTTACAGGTGATTCAAAACTGGACGATGCATCTTCCTGGCTCAGCGCAACCTGCGAGCTGAACCAACTGACGGCTCCTATCATGGCTGTGGGAATGAGGTGACGGACGAGAGGACTCGAGAGGTTCAACAAGGATTAACTCCAAAATCAAGGGGGTGCTCAAGGGATTCTCAGGGGATACAGGTGACAGCAGGAAAGGGGAATGTAGGGAGTCTCTTAACTGAAATCGGTGGGGGACACCGATAACCCGTTTATACAAAAACCATAAAATAATGTCAAATTTTAATGTTAAAAATTTAAATTTTAATAAAATATCCAGTCATTACAGCCCACCATACCCACCTTTTTTGACCGTGCAGCCTTCGGGGTTCTATAATTTTAAAAAGACCTCAACAAGGATGGTGACGGTGAACTTCCCGAAGTATTTTAGCGCCTTATCACTAATAGTCTTGAGTGCCACCACCGCCTGTAGGCCCATTCTGAGAGATCCCGTCAGTGCCGCTAAGTCCGACGATGCCACTGAGGCGCTTGAGGCAGCCTGGAACGACTATTTTGTCACCAATTTTGCCAAGCATTACCCCTACGAGGTGCAGGAAAACTGCCGGCCGGTATTCGCCAAAGCCTCACGTGACGTCCCCTATAAGGGAACAGCCATCTTCTTTCATGGCTACACGGCCTGCACGCAGCAGTTCTACGAAATGCGCGATAACCTGAATGCCCGCGGGTTTCATGTCTTAATCCCAACGCTTCCTGGACAAGGACGCGCCCCCGCGCAAGTCTCCGGTGATACGCCGGAGAGCCGGGCTCGCTACCATGAGTTCATCCCGCGGATCGAAAAGGACGGGGACGAAGTCTACCGTGACTTTGTCAATGCCATGAACGACATCGTACGCAAAGCACCCGGCGAACGTATGATCGGTGGACTGTCGGTCGGAGGGGCCCTGGCACTCGGTGCCGTCCTGCAAGCCCCAGGGCTCTACCAACGGGCATTACTACTCGCGCCGTTTTTCACCGTACCACCGGATAACTTCTGGCGCCCGGTGGAACCTGAGAACGATGGACTTAGGGCACGTTGGGGAGCCTTTTATGCCAACGCTAAATTAAAGATCGAAGGCGATCTCCGTCGCGCCATGATCACCCAAAAGACCGACTGGATTCCCAAAGACAAGCAAGAGCTGCGCTGGGGCAACGGCTGCTACAAACAAAATACCAATGGGCGTGCTGGCATCTGTGACACCACCTTGTTCCATATTGCCGCCGTGGTCAAATACAGCGACAGCATCCGCGCCCTTGCTAATAAAAAGGCGAATACGCGCAACTCAGTGGCACCGCAGACACAGATTCAAATCGCGACAGTTGAATTCGATGATGGCTCGGACACGCGGGCAACTAAAGGCGTTTACAAATCCGTACAAGATAACTTCAAGTTCAAGATGGACATGTGCTTTTACCGCGGGGTGCCGCATTCGTTCCTCTCCCGCTACGACCATCCCGGCATGGACATGACATGGCTGCCGCACTTCTACGACCGGGCTAACAAATTTTTCGTCGACGGCGAATTCTTCGACATCGACGGCGTCAGCAAGGAACTCATCAGAGACCCAGGTCTAATCGTACAGGCTGTAGGTGCCACCTTTCCTAAAAAAGATGGCAACGAAAACGCTGACGACTACTATCCATTATGTCGCAAGTGATACCAAAGGCCGAGCGGCACTAGGGAATCCGATTGATCTTGATCATGTTAGTCGGCTTCATATGGTTGATCGGAATACCGGCGGTGATGACAATTAAATCGCCGGTCTTAACCATACCCAGGCTCTTCAGTAACTGGGGTAAGTCTTGCAGCAGCACATCCGTATTGTAGAACAACGGATTCTGCATCGCATAGACGCCCCACACGTTGACCAAGCGCTGAACCACGTCGCGCCGCGGACTCATCGCAATCACGGGAGTATGTGGCCGCCACTTGGCAATGGATCTAGCGATCGCACCGGTAAGACTCAGACACACGATAGCTTTGGCATTCAACTCGTCAGCAGCTTCGCAAGCGGCACGCGCAATGGCCTCGTGCTCCTCCCAATGATCTTGCTGACCCAGAAAATTAGTTTGGTAACGCACCGGGCGCTTGAGCGTCCAGCCCTCGACCTCGTTGATGATGCCAGCCATCGTGCGTACGCACTGAACAGGATATTTACCGCTGGCCACCTCACCCGACAGCATCAGGCAATCAGCACCGTCGAGCACGCCGTTAGCAACGTCGGCCACCTCAGCCAAGGTCGCCTCAGGGTTTTCAATCATGGACTCAAGCATCTGTGTTGCGATGATCACCGGCTTGGCAAAACGAGCGGCAGATTCGATGATCCGCTTTTGAAAGCCCGGCACGCGCTCGACACTACCCTCAACGCCGAGGTCGCCACGCGCCACCATGAGACCATCGGAAACCTTACAAATTTCGTCTATCTCATCAATCGCCGATAACTTTTCAATTTTAGCGACAACCGGGATATCAGAGCCGAGGGCGGCAATCATCTTCTTGACCTGCAGGATGTCCTCAGGGCGCTGGACAAAAGACAAGGCCACAAAATCGACACCGTGACTGACACCAAAGAGCAAGTCACGGCTATCCTTTTCCGTCAGAGCTGGCAGCGACAGCTTAGCCTCGGGGAAGTTGACACCCTTGCGGCTCTTAAGCGTCCCACCGTCCAGGCAACTCACGATCACATTGGTGCCCTCGATCTTCTCGATCTTGAACGCCAAGAGTCCGTCGTCCATCAAAACCCGCTGCCCCACCTGCACATCGTGCACCAGCTCCCGGTAATCAATAGGTATGATCTCCGGCGTCGTCTGCTCGACACCGTAGGCTAGCGTATAGGTCTGACCCGAGACGACTTCAATCTTGTCACCCAAGATTTTACCTGTCCGAATCTTGGGACCCTGCAAGTCTTGGAGCAGAGAAACATGGCGCCCGCATTCACGCGAGATACGGCGCACCATCTCGATATTTTTACGATGAGTGTCGTGGGTGCCATGAGAAAAGTTGAGGCGTGCGATGTCCAGGCCAGCCTCGATCAATTCGCGGAGCGTCTGCTCGTTAGACGATGCTGGACCCAGAGTACCGACTATCTTGCAGTGCCGCACAGTGCGATGGTCACCTTTCAGGTCGCTCAAACCGACAGTATCAGGAACAAATCGTGGCGTCGTGGTATGGCCTAGCTCGCTCATAAACCCTCTCACAAACAGAATCAACGGGAGTGAACTGGAGTCATCCGGTCCGGACCACCATGGGTGACGGTCGTGACACACCCCAGCATACAGGCCTCACGGTATTTTGAAACCATGATATACAGCAATAATTCCGATAAATATGAAGGCCGTCGCTATAGCCAGCCGCAAAGACGCCAAAAGGCGCGGTTGCACGCTCTCGCGGCCACGGCGCACGAGACGCATCAGAAGCCAGAACCAAATGCCGTCGCCTAGCCCGATCCCCAGGAGAAAAGGCGCCAACTGCCACCCGACGACGGCCACGCCGGTTTGCCGCTCAATCTGATTGATGGCAAACACCCAAAAGGCCAAAAAGCCGGGATTTGCTCCGCACATGAGACTGCCAAGAAGAAACTCACTGAGAGGGCGGCCCGACGTCGTTTGCAGATCCCCGGTGATGGGGCCTGGGGATCGCCGCATGCGTTGCAGGATGCTCAAACCTCCCATCACGACGAGAAAGATGCCACCAGCAATGCTGAGCCATCCGGCAATAGGGCCTTCGTCAAAAAAGGCGTGGTAGCCCCACGCGGCCAAGACGGCATGCGCCCCGTCTGCCATGATGACACCGAGTAGATAGGACGTCAGGGCCACCTGACGACGGTCAAGGATCCGGTCGGTCACCCACAAGTTAATCGCCCCAAGCGGTGCTGACGAACAAAATCCGGCCACAGTGGCCAGCGAAGTCAGCATCATGGCCCCCGCAGCTGCGCTTGGCATGCACCCCCCTTAATGACTAAGTTTTCAAGGATAACAGATGTTTGGCATGCCTAACAGGGGGCTGGCGGCAATTCTTGCCGATAAAGTTTTGCCGCCTTGAGACCGAAACAACACGAGGACGCAAGGACCAATGAATTTGGCCAGGCAGCCAACGCCCTAGAGGAAGGCCTAAAATTGTCAAACAACACCCACAGATTAGTCGGTAAGCGTATCGCTGACCGCTACTGCATTACCGGTGAGATCGGTAAGGGCGGCATGGGTGTCGTTTTCAAAGCAATACCCTTCGACGACCCGTCTCACTCGGTGGCCATTAAGGTGATCCAGCGCTCGGGCAAACTGGGCTACGACGATCTCATGCGCTTCCAAAAAGAAGCCTCACTCATGAGTCAGTTGCATCACCCGAACATCGTGGTGTTCCACGAACTTGGTCTTTTCGGGCGCGATCCCGACGACGAGGACGACTTCGGTGCTGGCTACTACATAGTGATGGAGATTGCCGACGGAGCCAACCTCAAGCAAAGCCTGGCTAGAGATGGACGTAAGGATTTGGCCTACTTTTTCCAAGTGGGCCTGCAAGTGTCGACCGCGCTTGATTATACGCACGGTAAAAACATCATCCATCGCGACATCAAGCCTCACAACATCATCGTCGGCCAAGCGTGGCGCGACCAAAGGGGCGTGCTCGTCAAAGTGCTCGACTTCGGTATCGCCCAGTTGGCCGAAGCCATGAACACGGGCCGTGACAGTGACGGGAAAAACTTCGAAGAAGCAGCCGGTACGCCCCTCTACATGGCCCCAGAACAAACGTCGCTCATGCAAGCACCCGTCGATCACCGCGTCGATCTGTACTCGCTCGGTTGCGTGCTTTACGAGCTACTCGCGGGTAAACCGCCCTTTACGGCCAGTACGCGCGATAAGCTCGAGAAGCAACACGTGTTCGCCGAACCCGAACCGCTGACGGTCGTGCGCCCCGACGTCCCGGTGCAGATCGAGCGCATTGTCCACAAATTATTGGCCAAGCACCCGAACGACCGCTACCAAACCGCGTTCGCGCTACACGCCGATCTGATCCGCGCCAAGACCCTTTTCGAAAAGGGTAAGGGCATCAGTACCATTTCGTTCCCTCTTGGTCTGCGCGACCGATTCCAAGCCGTGTCAGCGCAGTTAACTATGGTTGGCCGCGACCGCGAACTCACCACGCTAATTAGTGAATACGATGGTGTTGCCAAAGACAAGGGTCGGAGTCGTCTCACTCTGGTCCGCGGGCCTGCAGGTATAGGCAAATCACGCCTCATGACAGAATTTCAGGCCCATTTGATCCGGCGCAAAGTGCGCTTTGTCAGTGGCCAATTTTCACAACATGAAAATGCCCTACCTTTCAATGCTCTGGCTAATGCCTTCAACGAATATCTGCACCGCGTGCTGAAGAACCACCCGCACGAGGCCGAAGAGCTACGCCGGCGTATCAAGACTACTTTAGGACCGGAAGCCCACCGTATTGCAGAAATCGTCCCAGGACTTAAACCCTATCTGGTTGGTGTCGCTGACAATGAAAACGACAACAATTCCAGTAATCAGGATCTGACGACCAATCCCGACGCATTCGCGACGTTTGCCAAGGCGTTTTCTGATTTCACTAAGTGCCTTGGTACCGACAATCAACCGATTGTATTCCTCTTTCACGATCTTCATTGGGCTGATGACAAAAGTCTGGATCTCATCGACTCGTTCTTTTCAAACGCCAATTCCCTGCGCTTTTATCTAGTCGTCAGCCAGCGCACTGGTATGCATCGCGTCAATGCCAGGTTCGTTCACTTTATCGAGAAATTCCGCAAGCTCAAGCGGCGCTTCAGTGAGATAGAGCTCGACCGCGTCAGTGCTGACAGTATCCGCGGCATCGTCAGCAACATGCTATCATCCCCCGAGAGTGTCAGCGACGAGCTGGTGGAGTATCTGGACGAGCAGTGCAAGGGCAACCCCATGCACCTGGTCGAACTCACGCGAACTTTGGTTGCACGCGACTTAATTTACCCTAGGTCGCAAGCTGGACTTTGGGAATACGACGTCAACACACTGCGCAGCGCCTCGCTGCCCTTAAATACGATTGACCTCATTCTCAGTCGTATTCAGGAGTACGGCGAATTCGAGCGGCACGTGCTCGGCATTGCCGCCACTGTGGGTTTAACCTTTCAGTTTGAAATCCTCCTGGTCGATGGTCGCGGCCAAAGTGTATCGGTGATGAAAGCTGTTCAGAGGGCCATGGATGACGGCCTCGTCGTGCGCATCACGGACGATCCGGAACTGCGCCACCTCGGCAAAACCTTCATGTTTGCCCACAAGAAGGCGCGCGACGCCATCTACGACGGGATCGAGCCAGAAACGCGCCGTAAGCTCCACAAGGCCATTGGCGAGAAGATTGAGGCCTCGGTACCCAATCCATCGGAAAAAATTCTCTTCGCTCTGGCTCACCACTTTAATTCAACCCTGAATCAAGGAGTGACCGAAGACCAGGGCGTAGCTGAGCGCTGCCTGAAATACGATAACTTAGCTGGTTCGGCCGCCTACCGCAGCGGATCTTGGCAGACAGCAGAACGCTACTATGAGAACGCCTGGCGCATCATGAATCAGTGGAAGGATGACATCTCCACTGCCGAGGAGCGCGCCCAAGTGCAGGAAACTTTGGCAGACTTAGCGGCAGTACAAAAGCGACATGGTCACGCACTTGCAGTTTATAGGGAGCTGCTCGGTCAACCACTAAGCCGCGACATCTACGCGGGTGTTGCATACAAAGTCGTCTACTTCCAGCTGGTTGGCGGTGTACTCAGCGAGACTGGAAAACTCATCGAGGCCACGCTCCGGCTGATACGGCAGCAGGTGCCCCGCGTCAATGTCTTTGCAATGGCGCGCCTTGTGATGTCGCTGATCACAGACCTTATGCCCATCAAATGGCAGAAAAAACGCATGCAGGCGATTCTGCGCTTTGCTCATCAACGCCGCAAAGAGGACGGTGATGTGCAGGACCGCAAATATCCTGCGATCAGACTCTTTATGATCGGGGCGCAACTTTATATGCGCGATCATAAACGCATGGCCCTGCTCTACCATGATGCGGCCTTACGCCTGGCGCTATCAGGACAGAGTAGCGCCGCTAGTGCTATAAAGATCGTCGCAGAACGTGCAGCGATACTCGGATATATCGGTTCGACACGGACTGCTTATCGGTTTCTCGACTTCGCTATGGAACTAGCGCGCAATGCTAACGAGGTCAGCGTCTATGGTTACGTCGCGTTACTGCGCGCCATGACTCTTGATTATATGAAGGGCCGCCATGAAGAGGTCAGTGCCAATCTCAAAGAAGCCATGGGCACCCTGCGACCTAACGAAGATCGGCTCATGTATGGACTCGGCCTCACATTCAAGGTGTTCCGAGAATTAATGAAATGTAATTTTGAAGCGGTCCTGCGCTACAGTATGCAGCTACCTGACGTTATTCCGACGCGCAACTGGTTATCACCCCGCTGCATATCATTTATGCTTTATGGCTTTTTGCTTCAGGGCTCACGGGACAGTATCGTCCGTCATGGACAGTCGTTTTTAAAGCGACGCCAACGGGTTTCTAGTCGGAGCCAAGATCCATTTATCAACATCATCCTGACGATAGTCTCGTTTGCGCGCGGCGAAACCGATCGCGTTCGTGATTATTACTTGATGTCGATGAATGATTTCAGTAGTGGCAACCGTGACAGTTTCCTCCTACCGTTTGAAGAAGACTTTATCGGTCTCTTTGCCTTCACCGTACCCATACTTTATGAACAGGAATATGGGCGCGCCCTCATGCGCAGCGCTGAGATGCATGTGTTACTCATGCGGCTCCGTAGCAGAATCTTAAGGATAAAGGGCCAAAATCGGCCTATCCCGCTGTTGCTTCGGGCAAGACTAGGTGAACTGACGGGCGAACCGAAAAACGTCCGCATGTTATACGATCTGTCTCTGAAAACGTCACAAAACAATAATTTGATCCAAGTTCTTGGCTATCTTTGGTTTGGTACGCATTTAGTTGAGCACGTCAACACCAAAAAAGTTGATTATTTGCGACGTGCACTCACAATCGCTCATAAGTCTGGTCTCACGACTATGGTTGAATATATCGCCAAACTCATGGAGAAGAAGCAGATTAACTTCCGCGATATTGATCCACGGCGCACTGTTAAATCCACCGCAGCAGAGGCAGCGACCCCACGAGATAATTTGAAGAGCCGGTTGTGTGCCGTTAATCTCAATCATCTGTGTGATGCTTTGGCATCGCGCACGCCACTCCTAGAGTCCTTAGCCGTCAGTACATCGCTCCTTTCAAAACACTATTCCTTTGCCCAGACCTTTTGCATCGTTACCGACCAAGCTGGACAAGCCCGGATCATTCACACGACTGCTAGTGGTCGCCCGCCTGAAGAGTTACTTGCTTATATCGAACCTTACTTAAACATTCGGTCGACATTATTTTTGCCCCTTACTGATGCTCCCTGGTCTAAAAATAATAATGATGATGATTTACCTGCGCTGCCACCTCCTCCGCGTGCACAAGACCCACAGATGGAACTTGGTGAGAGCACTCTCGGCAGTACGCCCCGTCTTAGTTCCGAGGATGACGAGGACTTCGAGGACTCGACCACGGTGATCATGGGCGCCGCTGGTGGGCGCAATTTCCGCGACCATACAGGGACGAGTAATTTTACGCGCACAAGACGCGCCACTAACGCTGGTGAGCCAGCCGCCCGGCGACGCACCGGCCCTGCTATGCGCATGAGCGCCCTGGTGCCACTGCGTTCGAACAACGGAAGTATTGGACTATTTTTTGTCGAAGACATCGCTCTCGGTCGCGATACTACCTCGTGCCGCATGGAACTCGATCAATTTGGTGCTCAGCTCGCACTGCTGTTTGAACGCCAGCTACCAGCACGTCTAACCAATGCATCTACTCGCAACACGGTTGGCACAGAGCGCATCGAGTATGCCTCGGCGACTATCAGCCTTGAACCAGTCCCTTGGTTGAGGGTATGGAACCACGGCCGCCTCAGGACGCAACGCGAAACTTCATGGTATCTGGGTCTCAATTTCGGTCCTAATAATTACGTGATTGCCTACTGTATGATTGCCGGCAGTGAAAATCTGCGTGACCACGTGGGCTCTATGATTTGGCATCACCTGATGGTGGTGCGCGCGATCTCGGTCGCCTCCGGACGAAACCGGTTTGAGGCTTCCGAGCTCCGCGAGGAGTTTTCCCTGCTCCTTGCGTCAATGCCCAATGCCGATCAGCTCGAGGGCATTACCTTAGCCTTCACGATATTTAATCGCGAAACCAAGACCGCCGCTAGTGGCCATTTCGGCTCGGCGCGACCTTTTGTCATCGGCACGGACAATGCCGTGTCACCGCAGAACGAAGTCGTCCTAACCTACGCACAAGGTCGCGACCTGCGGTACTGGGACATCAGTGCTAGCTTGAATGGACCGCACACGTACATTTTGAGCTACGACACAAGCAAGCTCGATGCCACACTTGAGGACGCCGCACAGCGCCGCGTTGCCAGCAATGTGGGACAGATTCAAACCGTTGATGAGCTCCACAGACTGCTCACCAGCGTGGTGATAGAGGCCAATCTTCCGCGCTACTACCTTGCGGCGGTCATGATCGAACACCGTGATGAGGAGCAACTCCCCCCGGAGCTCCCCTACCCCCCGCTTGATAAGGCTGAATGATGAATTGTTTCAGACGCTTACTTGGATTTTTTACGGTTTCACAGGAACGCAATTACGCGTATATTAGCCAGCACTGGTCCTAATAGGAGATAGCTATGCCCTTACTTGGAATTCCGTCTTTTTGGGAGCTCGTCATCATCTTTGCGGTCGTGTTTCTGCTGTTCGGTGGTAAAAAACTACCAGAACTCGGTGGAGCCATCGGTGAGAGCATCAAAAACTTCAAAAAGGGGCTTAAGGACGATGAGCCTGCCAAGAAGATTGCCGACAACACGCCACCGTCCAATCCAAATGACAAAGATCAGCCGCCGCAAGCTTGAGGGAGTCGCCTTTTAGCTGAGCTGAACCCGTTCATGGTGCCCGAGTTAACCATGCTTGAGCCGTCTGATCTATTTAGTCGCAAATTGCTACTGGTCACCGGCAAGGGTGGTATCGGCAAGACGCTGCTTACGGCTGCTCTTGGTCAGTTAGCGGCATCCCAGGGTAAGCGCGTACTGCTTGTCGAATATGTCGCCTGTGATCAGCTAGCCCCACTCTTTGGGGGGCAGCTACCTGGACATACGGAACGGACCGTGGCCCCCAGGATTGACTGCGTCAATATCGATCCGACGGAAAATTTTCGCGAGTACGTCACCAAATATTTGAAGCAAAAACGCCTCTACGACACGATTTTTAGTCACCGCGTCGTCAAAAGCTTCATTAACACGGTGCCGGGCCTGGCCGAGCTCATGCTGCTCGGACGCCTTTTCTATCACTGTGAACTGCAAGAGGCACGCCCCTACGACCTTGTGATTCTAGATGCATTTGCGTCTGGGCATTTTTTAAGCCTGATGACCACACCGGACGCCATACGCGACACCTCCATTGGCGGTCCTCTCAATAAAGAAACGGAGCGTGTCCGTAATTTTCTTCAGGATGCATCCAAGTGCGCGACAGTGTTCGTCACCATTCCCGAGCCCCTTGTCGTCAGCGAAACGCTCGACTTCCTACCGCTGCTGCGCGAGAAGTCCCCATCCAAGGTTGCGGCTTTAGTCGTTAATCGGATGCCACCTGACATCATGGGATTGCCCATGGAGGGACCGGCAACCGCCTACTTGCGACGCGCGCACACCGTCGCACAGGAAGCCCTGGCTACTCTCAAATCAGGCATTGCGGACACCAAACTACCACTCTGGACCCTACCCGAATTAGGTTTCGTCCCCACGCCATTACCGGGCGACTTTGCCGCCAGATTTTTCAGCCGGCACGGAGGCGAGCCGTGACCGAGCCTCTCCAGCTCCAAGCTGACACCACCAGCCCGCTCGCTGGTCTTATCGCCCCCAGTCGGATTATAGTCATGCTGGGCTCAGGCGGTGTGGGAAAGACGACAACGAGCATCATGACTGCCCTCATGGCTGCGCAGATGGGCCGTCGCGTTGCCCTTTTGAGTATCGACCCTGCGCGACGCCTTGCTGCGGCGCTTGGTATCCCGCTCAGTGATCGTCTACGACCAATTCTGATGCCGCCCGATGTGCGGCTACCTGGTAGCGTGGATGCCGCTATCTTGGATCAAAAGGCCGTATTTGATGCCATGGTCTCTAAGCACGCCCCGTCGATGGAGACAGCTGAGCGGATACTTGCTCATCCGGTTTACCAGGCCGCCTCAACCAATCTGGCAGGGCCTCTGGAGTATATGGCACTCGCTAAACTCGAAGAGCTTGCTAACAATCCCGACTATGACCTCCTTGTCCTGGACACGCCGCCTGATACCCAAGCCTTGGATTTTCTCACAAGACCAAATGTGCTTGCAGGCTTTATGGAAAATCGGGTGATAACCTGGTTGATTCGGCCATTTATCGCAGCAAGTCATTTTGGGCTGAGTCGCCTGTTCTCAGCCGGCGAGCGCATGATGGGCGGTATTGCCAAAGTCACAGGTATTAGCGCCCTCCAGAATATGGGTGAATTCCTACTGCTCATTCAGGAGGTTATTCAAGGCTTTCACAAATCTGGCGAGCACATTGTCGAGATGCTACATCGGGAGAGCACTGCTTTTACTCTCGTGACCGCTCCTACCGAAGCTGCGGTGCGCTCCTCGCGCGGCATCGTCGAAGAACTAGATAAGTCTTCGTATCTGCTAAAAGCAGTTATCTTTAACAGATGTTTACCAAAGCCGGTGATAGAGCAGGCACAGCTCCTAGCTACGCAACACCCCGCCTTAGCCATGCTGAGCGATCGCGCCAACGGCGAGCTACGTCTGATCAGTAACCTAAGAGAAGCCATAAACAAAAAATTACCAAATGTCGTTTACTCAAGTTTAGACGACGATCCTCAACCAATTGGCAATCTCAAAGCGATTCTAAGCCTTGGCGCTCGCCTGCAGAGACACTGACAAACATCTAGCGTCAAGGTACAATAGAGAAAAATAAGCCTTCCCCTCTCGCACGATACCACCTATCACTAATACACTGTAAATCTTTTGCACTGACCATGAGTGACTCCGTTCACTACGAGGCAGCCAAGCTTGACTGAGATCACACGCATTCAGATTCAGTTGCTACCCGTCCGGGTGCTAGAAACTTTTGGATCGTCTCTCATTAGCACAGGACGTGGCTTCTATGCGTTTGGTAAATATTTTCTTGAAACTGTCAGGTGGTGCTTCAAGCCACCTTATCGTTGGTCTCTCGTTTTTGCCCAAATGGAATTCATTGGCAACCAATCCCTCGTCGTATTGATTGGCGGCGCCTTTGCCATTGGTGCTGTTTTTGGACTCCAAATTGGCTCAGTATTTCGTGTCTTCCAGGCTGAAAGCATGCTAGGCGCCATCACAACTAAAGCACTCTGCGAGGAGATGGCGCCCTTTGTCACGACAGTCTTGATCACTGGTCGAGCCGGCGCAGCGATGACTGCTGAAATTGCCACCATGCGGGTCAATGAGCAAATCGATGCCATGGAGGCGATGGCGGTAGATCCTATAAGCTATCTCGTGATGCCGCGCTTCATTGCCGGTATGTTCGTCATGCCACTACTTTGTGCCGTTTGCATATTTGTCGGCGTCATTGGTTCCTACTCTGTCGGGAACCTTTTATTTGATATAGACGAGGGTACCTTCGTCGCGAAGATAGCCCAGCTGGTTGAACCCAAGGATTTATGGCGCGGCATCAGTAAGGCCTTTGCATTTTCTACGCTGGTCACCACGGTCTGCTGTCATTTTGGACTTACGGCGTCGGGCGGCGCTCGTGGCGTTGGCGAAGCAACGACCAAGGCTGTCGTTTCGTCCCTTCTGGCGACACTGTTTGTCGATGTCATTATGACCTACTTTCAAGTGATGTGGTGACCCATGACGCCCATCATTGAATTCAAAGATGTCACAAAAACATTCGGCAAGAGCCGTGTGCTTAATCATTTGAATTTAGCGATACCTCGCGGGCGCATCAACTTCATCATCGGTAAATCCGGTGAAGGCAAATCGGTAACCATCAAACACATCATGGGTCTTTTGAAACCCGATAGCGGACAAATCTTTGTCGATGGCGAAGATATCACTAAGTACGATATCGATCAGTTGCGCGAGTACCGCAAGAATTTCGGCATGCTCTTTCAAAATGCAGCTTTATTCGACAGCATCTCAGTGGGCGAGAATGTCTTATTCCCCCTAGCCGAACATAAGCGTCAAAAAATGAGTGTCATGCTCGACCGCGTTGAGGAGGTCCTGACACAGGTTGGGCTCCCTAATATGCAGCACAAATATCCTGCCGAGCTTTCTACCGGTCAACGTAAACGCGTTGGTTTAGCACGGGCGCTTGTAACCAAACCGCGCGTCATTCTCTACGATGAACCGACCACTGGCATGGACCCACTCGTATCAGAAATGATCGATCAGTTGATCGTCCAGCTCAGTCGGGAGGAAAAAGATCTCACGTCTATCGTCATCTCTCATGATCTGAAGGCGGCCCTGGCTACTGGCGAGAACCTCATGTTCCTTTACAAGGGCAAGCTAGCACTTCATGGCTCAGCCGCGGATTTTAAAACGTCCTCTGATCTGGTTGTGCGGCAGTTTTTTTCCGGCAAGGTCGAGGGACCTATGGAATTTCTTTGACCTCTTCTCTTCTTAACCAAATCTCAATCATCAATTTAAATAACCCAATTATAAAGTATTCCTATTTGATTCCGATGGTTTTTCTGAGACGCTAATAGTTAGACATGAGGCAGACACCGTCATGCTAAAACAGCTCGGTTCAGAGTTAAGAGTGGGTATCTTTGCTATCGTCGCATTGATAGCACTGGGATACATGTTCTTTGTTTTGAGCCCCGAGACCTTTCAGAACCGCGCTTATGTCCCCTACTACTCTAATCTCGAAAACGCTGCCGGCATCGTACCAAAAACTCAGGTAAAAACTGCAGGTGTGACGGTCGGTAAAGTGAAATCCGTGAGACTCGAAGACGGTAAGACACGTGTGGAATTTGAAGTCGATCGCAATCTCAAAATTACCGATGGTTCGAAAATCGAGATCCGCAGCGTTGGGCTACTCGGCGATAAACATCTGGAGATTTTACGGCCAGCGGTTGATACGGAGCTACTACCTCCTGGATCCCTTGTTCCGCAATCAAAGCAGGGCAAAGATCTTGAGAGTATGATCACGGTGTTGAGTGATATCTCGGTGGATATCAAACAAATTACTGGCAGCATGGCTGGCGTCATAGGTGGTGACAAGGGCCAACGCTCGATACAAAAAATACTCGATAACATCGAGGCCATGAGTGACGACTTCCGGGTAACCTCAAATGTGATCCGACGCGTAGTTGGTGACAGGGAAAAAGACTTTGGATCGATCGTCTCTGACGTGCGTGATACTTTGCGCGACCTACGCGAGGCGTCAAGAGTTGTTCGCGGCATAGCTAGCGAGGAAAATCGTGACCGCATCAATCACGTGCTCGCTCAGTTTGACCAGGTGATGGGCGATGTTCAAGGGTCCGTTCGAAACATTAACCTCATCGCGGAAAAAGTCGAAAAAGGCGAGGGCACCGTCGGCAAACTCATAAATGACGACGAAATGATCGAGGATCTTCAGGGCGCTATTAAAGACATGCGGCGTATCCTTGCTCCTGCCACCAAACTGACCATAGATGTGGACGTCCGTGGCGAGGTTAGACGCGACAAAACCACCCAGTACTGGGCCAATATCCTACTCCGAACCCGCCCAGATCGCTATTATCTAGTTGGATTGAGTGACCGTCGCTTTGACACCAAAGATCGCCGCGAGACCGTGATTACCGGATCCAACGGCGAGACCAGGACTATTGAGAGCGAGCGCAAACAGAGCGCCCTGCGCTTTGATCTGCAGATTGCCAAGCGCTGGTATTGGCTCACACTGCGTGGCGGTCTCTTTCAAACCACTGGTGGCGCTGGCGTCGATGCCCACTTCTTCAACGACAACTTGAAGCTCACTACGGAGGTCTTTGACATCGATCCCAACGACAGCTCCGTCCGGAAGAATGCTCTCGTCAAAGTATGGGCAAGCGCCCTCTTCTACAACCACATCTACGCCATGGCTGGGCTTAACGACATCACGCAGGTCGATCCCAAGACAGGCAAGCAAAGAAGCCTGCTCGAAAGCTCTTTCTTCGGTGGTGGACTCACCTATAACGACGAAGACTTACGGGCAGTATTTGGCACTGTCGCTCTGATGCGGTAAGAGACCTAGAGTTGACCAGCAAACTTAAGATGAAGTTGGCCGAACTCGAGGACGAAGCTGTCACCGCGACGGATAGGACCCACCCCGGCGGGTGTCCCAGTGTAGACGATGTCACCCGCATTTAGCGGTTGAGACGACGCAAGATGGGTTAAAAGCTGCGGCACATCGTTCAGCATCAACCGGGTGTCACCGCTCTGCCTCGGCGTGCCCGCCACCGATAAGGAAAACTCGATATGATTCGGATCAGTGAATCGATTCTTAGGGACAAACGGGGACAGCACACCAGAGCCGGCAAAGCTCTTGGCCTCGGTCCACGGCAGTCCTTTGGCCTTGAGTTGATTCTGCACTTCACGCCTAGTCAAATCTAGTCCCAGTCCGAGGGCGGAGACCACCTCCCAACCAGCACCACCGTGCAGCGGTACATGAGCACCCACCAGTATCACCAGCTCAGCCTCGTGATGGAAACTCTCATCACTATGAGCCATGGGGACCGGATCTAAGCCGCGCAAACTTGCAGTTGATTTCAGAAAGACCACCGGAGACGATGGCACCTCGTTGCCCAACTCCCGCGCATGCTCAGCATAGTTGCGACCTATGCAATAGACGTTGCGCACCGCATGGCGTCGGTCACTATCAACAAAGGTGAGTTCAAATCCTTCTATTGCCATAGCTACGAGTCCTCGCCATAGGGTTCCGGGCGACAACTCATACTAGCGCCGACGCGGCGCCAAAGACTAGTTAAAAACTGAGTGCCAAATGCCGAATCCCAAGGTCTTCGTCTCGCTCGTCCCCTGATGGAGAGCTCGCCATCGCCGTACTACCGTCTGGACGGACGAGAAGGAAGATCGTGGCCTTATCCAGCGGTAAACTTGCGCCGCAAAAAACCGCCCGCACATCTGTTGCCAATGTGGCCGTCCCTGCCCCACATCGGGTGTCTTTGACGGCGGCAGCTAAATCAGTCGATTTGTAGCGAGCCACAGCCGTCCCGTCAGCACCTGGGCCCAGCAGCACCAGCTCGAAGTCTTCGTCAAACGAGAGGTTACGCCCTCCGACTGATAGCTGGAGGGTTGCATGGGGATAAGTCTCGTCCATCGGTCTCACGGCGTCTGCTTTAACGGGATAGACGACCACAGTGACACCGACGGGGAAATCGATCTTCCCTATACGTCCACCACAGGCAAAAGCACCGGCCACGACACACAGCACGGTCAACCAACTCATGGTCCTGTGTGACTTGGGAGGTTGTGCATTTTGTGAGGTCAGTTCGCTCATATGGTACCTTTTGTTATTTCAATCGCCTCAGTTCTTGATCGGGATTGCTTATTGTTGCCCCGAGAACACAAATTCGCGCGTCTTGCTAAACACTAAAACACCGGCCTCCGAAGGTTTCACCTGAATCCGCACCTCATCGAATGCTCCTGATTTACAACCTTCGGTTTGCGACAAGTCGATGTCGACACCAGCATCCGGCACATTTGCGATGGGCTGCAGCGGCACTTCCGCTGTGCCTTTCGTGGTGCACGCCACAGCCAGCGTTAAACCCTTCCACACCGCCGGTGTCCCCGGTAGTTCCTTCCACTTGAGGCGCGGAAACTTGATGGCTTTCCCAGCTTGAAACCCAGAGGCTTTGGTGAGATCCAGAGTTCGTGATTCTTCACGAGCAGCAGACATGGAGCCGGTGAAGTCTGTGTACATGTATGCGTCGCCATCGACTTCTTTAATTTTGGTGATGTTTATCCCTTTGGTCCGGTCTTTGGGCTCTTTCATGCTGAACATGTACAATGCGGATTTGCCGTTGGCTGTGCCGCGATGCAGACCCAGAACGCGACCATCGTTTAGCGAGCTGAGTGGTCCTATCTTCTGGGGCACACCTGTCGCTACATCTACCGGCAAAGTCACCGTTGAAGCTACATCGCCGCATGTGGGTAAGTCTTTGAAACAGCGATCGTTAGTGACATGTATGACGCCACTAGTGTAGAGCGACACAAACACGTTGCCCGACAAGGGCTCGTGAGCCATGGTGTAGACGCGAGCTGACGAGTCGTTAACGATATCCCCGTTGGTAGTGATCCCCATGGCATAGGAGCCACCCGCCTCTCCTAACTTTTGAAAGTTGAACCCATTAGCAGCGTTCGCTGGTCCGGTCATTTTATGACCCGCGTTCGGCGGTGACACCACCGTCATAGTGGTGCCCTTACTCGTCAAATCCACACCTATCAGGCCACCGCCCGTCGATACGCTCTTTGAGTAAAAATAGTTTCTCTTCGGGTCATAGGCACAGCTGTAGCCCCAGTCGCCGCCCTCGTTGACAGCCAGTATTTGCTGCTTGCTCGTATCTACTAAACCAGGTTTGGTAATATCGATCGGTGCTCGGTAGAATTTTCGTTTGTAACCGTTCTCTGCGGTATAGGACGCGCCAAGGTAATCGATGCCATTAATGGTGTAAACGATCACGCAAATACGACTAGCGTATGTTGCTGGCGGCCCTTCAGTCCCAGTCTTCCTGATTGCATCGTCACTTGTCAGGGTGTTTAGGTCGACTGCTACGGTTGCCTTGCCACCCTCTGTAATGTTTCGCGGTACGTAGTATATTTTTCCAGTCGTTGCATCTGCGCCCGCCGTCGTCCCAACGAACAAACCGTACTTTGTCGCAAAGGTACGGTGACCACCAGGACCGAGTCCCGAAAATGTGACCATCGGGTAATCTTTCTGTGCATCGAGCGAAATCTTGTAACCTATACCAGCTGAGTTCACCACCCATGCTGCGTTTTCGCTCTGAGACGTACTGAGCGCCTCGGCGAGACTAAAGGTCGGCGGCGCACCGAACGCGCCGTCCGTGCCACCGGCGCCCTTATCTCCTCCACCACCACCTGCAGTTGCGGAGCCGTTGGAATCGGCTTTCTTGGTCGCGGTCTGGGACAGGAATTTAGCCTTATTACAGGCAGTTAAGGTGCTACAGACGGCAAGGGCCAACACCCCAATGCCCCGTATCAGGCCGCGCCACTCATTTGCGAATTTGCCGCTATTTACCATCGATTCAGCCCTTTATACACCAACCTCATGCTCTAGCACGGTCAGGGACTTTCCTCTGGAGACGCGCCGCAGGAGCCACATCTATCTTGTCGGATTAGATTGCCAAAAACTTAAGTCACCGCAAATATCTCGATATTTATCAGAGTGTTGCATAACTTCTTTGACCCGCAAAATAATAATTGTTTGGTACAACCAGACACAAACGCTCGTTTTTCGTGGTATACGGTGGGGGTGCAAACAACAAAGGAGCACCCTCATGATCGCCAATCGCGCCATTCGTCAGATCCTCGCTATGTGTTTTGCCACCGTGACATCCACTGCCATGGCTCAAGACAAAATCGACGCCATGACCGTGCCGTACGTCGACCTGGACCGCTTCATGGGCCCTTGGTATGTCCAAGGACACACCCCCTTAGTGATCGATGACCATTCATCCAATCAGATTGAAAGCTATGAGTTGAAAGAAGACGGCACCATCGCCACTACATTTACTTTTGAGCGGTTTGGCCGGACCATCACTCTCAATCCCAAGGGCTGGGTCGCCAACAAGGACACCAACGCCCATTGGAAGATGCAGTTCCTATGGCCGCTATCAAGCGACTACCTCATCGTCCGACTTGATCCCGATTACGGCACCACTGTGATCAGCGTACCTGGTAAAAATCTGATTTGGATCATGTCCCGGTCGGCGACTATGAGCGACGAGTCCTATCAGGCAATCGTCGAAGATTTGGCTGGCGACGGTTATTCAGTCGAAAAAATCCGTCGCGTACCGCAAAAGACAGCGGACGCGGCAACCTAGGGAAGCGACGGTGCCACGGCCGACGTCTCTGGTAGCAGTGTTGCATACCCCTCACGGAATGTTGGGTAAATGAATTGGTAGCCATAGCTGAGCAAACGCTGGCTACTGACTCTTTTGTTGCCACGTAGAAAGTGACTCTCTTCAGTATCATCAATAGTCTTAATTGCCACACCGAGCCTATCTGCTAGCCACTGCGCCACGGTCGCACGTGTGGCTGACTCGGTATCTACGCCGTTGAAGACAGATGGTGGGTGCTCTAATCCAGAGCAGAACTTGAGGACCCTAGCCGCATCGTCGCGGTGGATCCGATTTGTATAGGCGCTCGATGCAGGATTCACTACCAGAGCGCCAGATTGCACGGCCCTTATAAAACTGACCCGACCTGGGCCATAAATCCCTCCGAAACGCACGCTTGTATCCCCCGGCCGTAATAAAGACTCGCCCTGGGCGATGGTCCTTGCTGTCGGGCTTGTAGGATCCGTGGGGGTATCCTCGGTGACGACTTCGCCCAAGCTCTGCCCGTAGACGGAGGTGCTTGAAGTCAATAGGAGACGTGAACCATAAGCCCCAGTGCGCTCCATGAGGTTTAAAAAACGCTGTAAGCCATGCCCATAAATTTTGGTGTAGGCATCCACACTGGCATCATCCGGCGCTGCACAGTAAAAAATTCGGTCCAGCGACCTCGGTAACTTGGACAAATCACCGTCAACCAAATCCAGAGCTATGTCTGTCACCCTCGTTACATTCGCGGCGCCGGAACGCGATAGGGCAAAAACCTCATGGTCGGAATCCTCAACCAGGAGTTCAGCCAATCGGCGCCCTACGTAGCCACAACCAACAATAAGTATACGCATGAGCCACGCTCCAGATAACCGATCAAGGCCCCACTAGTATCATTCTCCGACGATTTTAGCGAGTCTAGGTCGTAGTGAAATATCGTCTTGGTGACCACCGTCCATCATGACACCATCGTCGCGCCACTGACTGCCACGGCGCGCAAGACGGCGCGCAAGCTCCATATCGAGATTGACAGGGTAAGTGAGCACCATGGCACTGACACGATTACGCCCGAGGTTTTTGCTACGGTAGAGCATTAAATCGGCTGCTTTAATCAAATCCTGCGGATTACCTCTAAATCCCTTGTCCACCCAGGCTAACCCTATACTAACGGTCAAATTGATGCTGTAACCATCGCAATGGAAGGTTTGCTTACTCAACGTCTCTCTGACTGTCTCAGCCTGAAATTTTGCCGCTTCGAAATCATTTGCTGTCAGCGCCATAATGAATTCATCGCCACCGAATCTGGCCAAAATATCCTTATCTTTAAATATCCCTGACTGACGTAGCCGTCCGCCAACTTCACTGATTACGTAACTACCAACCAGATGGTTTGTTTCATCGTTCACTGATTTGAAGCGATCTAAATCCATCATCATAATTGCAGCAGGGGTGGCACCCATCTGACATGACGCCATCAGATCACTGTACTTTCCGTCAAAGCCCCGCATGTTACTCAGACCTGTCAATTCGTCCGTCAACGACTGTTGCTCGAGCCGATGATTGGCGTGGCGTAGGCGATCCGTCATCGATTTCAGTCTAAGTACACTCATGATCCTAGCTACCACCTCGGCACTCGTGTAGCCCGACCTCAAATAGTCGTCTGCCCCAGCCTCGAGGCAGATCACACTGCGCGCGGCATCGTCGGTATCTTTGGTACTGGCAAAGATGATACCGGTGTGTCTCGTTTCTTCGGTTGCTCTGATTGCACGAATAATTTCCATCCCAGCATGGAAAAAATCCGACCCTTGCATAAACACCAAATCGGGGTGCTCTCGTTTGAAAGCTAGCATAGCTTCGGCAACTCCACTGGCCACGCTGATACGCATCCCGCCGGGATGTCTGGTCTGTTTGATAGTGGTAATAGCAGCGCCGCGTCCAGCGGTGTCAGGGTCTACTACCAAGACATGCATGGCTCTGAAACTTGTTTGCGCCTGCCAGTTCACCGATTCATTCTCCTCTAGGTCAGCCTGATCGTCTCTCTACGGCAATTCCTACACTGCCGCTGTTGCCGGGCTATCGGAACAAATTCATATAAGTTTACCTGAATGTTTTTTTAAACAATAAAACACCGATATAATTTAAAAAAAGCCTGCACCCAAAGGACCATACTTTGGCCACCCACCAAAATCCGGCAACTTCCGGAATCGATTTCGGGCACTGCATGTGCTGCTATTTCCTCGTCAGATCAGGCAGGTACCCCTCGCGCAAGGGAGGACTCAAGATCGAGCCGCAGGCTGCCGATGAAGCGTATACAAATAGAAGTATCATCCTCGGCCGCGTTTAAGACGTCGGAATCATTTCAGGAGATATGGCCCCCCAAATGTCGTGGCGCACTAAACAATTTATAAATAGATCGAGACTGTGGCACTCCGTCATGCGGATCACTGCCGCTGTGTCGACGACCGTTTTTATTGGTATATTGGTCGGTACGTACCTTTGGTTAGATACGTTGCAGGTTTTCGATATCAAGGACGATCAAGTCTCGACGATTGTCGAGTACAAGGGTCAGGATAATACGCTTATTTTGGCCCGCAACGGCGAGAAGATTGGCGAACTGTTCAGTAAGTATCACGTACATGTTCCCTATAAAAAAATACCCAAGGGCATGGTCGATGCCGTCATCGCCATTGAAGACCGAAGCTTCTGGCAGCATCACGGATTCGATCCCAAGGGGATACTCCGGGCCACGATGGTGCGCCTTAAGGGTGGGAACAGCCATCAAGGGGCGAGTACGCTGACGCAGCAAGTTGTGCGGAATTTCCTCCTCTCCAATGAAAGGTCGCTTCAACGCAAGATCCAGGAGATCGGACTTGCTGTGCAACTGGAAAAACGCCTGAGCAAAGAGCGTATTCTTGAAATTTATTTGAACACGATGTTTTTAGGCAACGGAGCCTACGGTGTCGGAGCTGCCGCACAACGTTATTTCGGCAGAGATTTGGCCGATCTAGACGTGCACGAATACGCGCTGATTGCCGGTTTGTTCCAATCACCGAGTCGGTTCAATCCTGCGCGTTATCCGGAACGAGCAAAAAAGCGGCAACTCCAGGTGTTGAGCGCCATGGTTCAGGCGCGGATGATTAACCAGCGTGACATGAATCAGCTTGGTAGAGCTCAACTCATTTACAAAGAATACCATCCAATTAACGAGGAGTTCGCACCTTACTTCATCGATTTTGTCCGCGAAGAAGCGCAGAAACTCATTCCGGGCCGTAATACGATAAACGGACAAGGTTTGAGGATCCATACGACCCTCGATATCGAACTACAGCGCCTTGCAGAGCGCGGCCTTGCCTCATCAGGCAAGATCCTTGACGACGCGGCGAAGAAAGTCGGGGTTGTCACTTTAAAGGACGGCACACCAAGCAAAGCGAGGCTCGAGGCGTCTTTACTATCGGTAGATCCCACAACCGGCGAAATTCTAGCGATGGTAGGGGGCCGCAACTACTCCCAGAGCAAATTTAACCGCACCACTCAGGCACTCCGTTCGCCGGGATCAGCTTTCAAACCGGTCGTCTATGCTGAAGCATTGACGCAAGGATTTAAGTGGAGTGACGTCATTTTCGTGTCGCCCATCACCATAGATAGCTACCGACCACGCACACCAGACGAAGATTTTGGCAAGGAGACCACGTTACTTCGTGCATTTTATCGTTCGATGAACACGCCCACGATCGAGATCGGTCAAAAAATCGGCCTGGCTCCGGTGACTACGCTCGCCAAGCAGCTTGGGATTCGCTCACCGCTCAAAGATGAGTTTGGGACGATGCTCGGGAGTTCCGATGTAACGATGATGGATTTATCGAGGATGTATGCAACTTTTGCCAATTATGGTAGGTTAGTGGAACACATCGCCATTACGAAAATTACCACTCGCGACGGTAAAGTGCTCTACGCTGCACCTAAAGTCGCAGCGCGTAGCTCTGCGCCTCTCACGCCGCAGATCGCCTTTCTCATGACTGAGGGTATGCGGACAGTACTGCAGTTTGGTACTGGTTTTACCGCCGGGCACCTAGCCAATTTCGCCGTGGGTAAGACGGGGACCTCAAATGAATCCACGGATAACTGGTTTTGCGGCTATGCGTCGAATATTTCTACCGTTGTTTGGGTCGGCACAGACGAGCATGTGCGCATTTCCGGCAACGTTACAGGCGGCAAATTGGCACTGCCAATTTGGGAAAAGTTCATGTCCAGTGCCTTTAAAGTGAGGCCTCCGAGCTACATAAGTCCGCCGGACAATGTCGTAGCAGCAGTAGTCAATCCCCATTTCGGGACCCGCACGGATAGTGGTGTTAGAATGTACTTCATTAAGGGTAACGAGCCTCCAGCTGAATCAGCCAGCGCAGCGCTGGAGGCACTGTCGGCAACAAGTGCTGCAGGATATCGCGATGTATTTAGAAACTAGAGCTAATGCTAAAACTTGGTACCGCACCATCTTAGCCGTTGCGATCAGCTTGGGTCTAACGGCCTGCATCACCAGTTCACGCCGTGCATCCGCCTCAAGGCGCCCAGCTACCAGCGGCTCGGAGATCGCTATTGAACGTCCGTACGGCCTCCCCCCTGGAGCACCAGGAACAGGAACCATACCCGGCATGGAGCTTAGTGCTGATCAGAAATGGCCTGCTCCATCCGCACCCAACACCGCTGCCAACGGAATCCAAGCTGAAATTGCGCGTTGCCGCGAAATAGTCCAAAGATTTTCCCCACCCTATAAAGAGCTCTACGATGCTCTGAAGTCACAGAATCTTATGGGTTTAAAGATTGCGAGCGAGAAACTGGCATTTGCTTCGGCCGCGACTTGTGACCAAGCTCCTGCAAGGCAGGACCTCGTGCAGAGCGCCCTAACCACTATCAACACCCATTCTGGCCGCATCGGTCTCATTCTCCCGCTCACGGGTCCAAATGCTAAGTTATCCAACTACGTCATCAGTGGGATGCGTGCGTCGTTTCGCGATGCCGGTAAATCTTTCGAGCAAGAAGTCATCCTAAAGGATAGCGGTGGCAGCACGGCAGGCATGATCCGCGGACTTGCCGAATTGATCGTTAGGGATCAAGTGGGAGTCGTCATTGGCGGCTTCAACCATAGCGAAGCCGAAATACTGGCCAAATGGAGCGACAAGTTATTTTTGCCAGTGGTCCTTCTAAATCGTGACCGTGACCTCACGAAGGCATCCCGCTATGCGTTCATGGTTTACCCTGATGAACTGCGCCTTGCTGATGCCTTGGTGCAAGGCATGGCTGAGAGACGCCTGAAACGTGTTGCTATCCTAAAACCGACCTCGGGCAAAGCTGATAAAGTGGTCGAATACTTCAAACAAAGTATGGTAGCTGCCGGCGGCGAAATAGTCACCGAACTGCCTTATACGCAGGGTAGCTTCGAAACCATGCAAGAAGCGGCCTTCAAGCTCTTCAAGATGAGCATGACGGGGCGTGAAGAAGAATTCAAAGCTACCTATAAGAAAATTCAAGAAGAGGCCGAGGCGAACGGCGAGGCATTTAATCCTAAGATGGTTTACCTAAAGCCTATCACAGATTTTGATGCCGTATTTATTCCGGACGATTTTCGCACGATTCGCTATTTCATCAAGATCTTCCGCTATAATCGCGTTGAACGACTCACCATGATCGGCAATCACGAGTGGCGTTCACCAGCATTGATTGAGCCTTACGATGACTTCCTAAGCGGCAGTATCTTTGCTGATTTTATTGGGAGTTATGCCAAAATACCGCCGTCAATTCCTGCTCCTATGCTGAATAATCAGTATTTTGTCGATCCACAAAGCGTGGCTTCGATAGACTTCCAGCTTGTCGGGTTCCGTAGTGCGCAGGTGGCGAGAGCTGCCATCAACCAACAGGCCGGCCGCCGCCAGATCGCTACAGCCATGGCCAAGGTAACGACTGATCAGGTAGGCTTCCCCGGCAATGTACGCCTGTTCGACGACACGCGACATGCAGCTTGGCCAACCTACCTCTTCACGATCCGCAAGCAGGGTCTTTTTCTCGAATCCAGTAACCCCAAGGGGTTGTCGTTTGGTAGTCCAGCGCCTGGCGCGCGGCGTGGCTGAATCAGGCACTCGATGCTTCATTTAGGTTGGTTGCTACGTTTGATGCGATACACCGTACCAGGCACGTCGCGCCCTCGACTCTTATCAACCTCGATCTGCGTCATCTCAAAAACAAACCCACTTTTGCTCAGTGCGCGGCGAAAGGCCTCGCTATGCGCTCTATTTTGATCAGCAACGAGCACTGTACCCTGAGGCGCCAACATCGCGTCAAAACTGGCTACTAAAGGCTCGACGTTACGTGCCTCATAGGTAAGGTCCGAAGCCAAGATGACTTCAAAAGTCTGGCCGAGCGGGGTACGCCAGTCGACAAGTTCCGTCTTTAAGGTGGTGAATCCATTTAGAGCCGCATTAGCCTCGACAAACTTAAGTGCCGTTGCATCGTAGTCAGTAAAGAGCACTTGTAATCCGCGCTTCAGACCCGCGAGTCCAGGTAACCCTAGCCCACAACCAAGCTCTATCGCTTGAGTGCCAGCTGGCCACTGATGTTTCAGCACCTCCTCTGTAAGGTACTTTGCCACCGGCCATAATGTTGCCCAGTAAGGCATATATTCATCGTCTGCATAGGCATCGGCAACAGCCGCCAGGTCGAGTAGGCGCTCTGGCACCGCTGGCCGCATGAGTTTGAAAGATTCCGTACCACAACGGAATTCCTCGACAGTGACAGGACCAATGTCGGCCTCCGTTACGGCTGCCATTTTGTAATTTGTCTTTTGCTTAGTCATAGCCTGCTTGATCGTTTTAAAACTTATGCCCTGAGGGGCAGATGTTCAATGTTGGTGAATCCATATGGTAGCAGCGCCGGAAGCAGCGCTTCCGTGTCGGCCAAACTTGTGGCCAGGAACAGATGATCGCTTGCCTCTGTAGCCCGCTCTTGCGTCGTGGCTGTAGCCCCAAGTACATGGGTGACGCGCGCCGCTACTGGCGCACCAGAGTCAATCCATGCCACCGGCCACGGTGCGGCCGCCTTCAGTTCATCAATGAGCAAGGGAAAATGGGTGCAACCCAGAACCACCGCATCCACTTTTTGTGAAGGCCCTGATGCGGTGCCTGCGCAGTTGAAGAGTGGCATAATTTCAGCACGCACATCATCCAACGCCACACTCTGACCGCGCAGCTTGCGCTCAGCCAGCTCGACCAAGCGCCGCGAGCCGACGCACACCACTGCGGTATGAGCAGCGTGCTTACTAATGAGTTCCCTGGTGTATGCTCCGGCGATCGTCGTCGGTGTGGCTAAAATACCTATGCACCCGGTTTTCGTCGTTGCTGCGGCGGGTTTTACCGCAGGTACTACACCCACAAAAGGGACGGAAAACTGCTCACGCAATGCCGTTAGAGCTGCTGTACTGGCGGTGTTACACGCAATCACAACGACATCAAGATGCGCTCTCTGGAGCATCGACCGCACAGTTGCCGCGGTTAATTTAATGACCTCTTCACGACTGCGCGTACCATAAGGAAAGTGAGCATTATCTGCCGCATAAGTGAATTGAGCCTGGGGCACCTGTGATTTCACCGCCGCCAGGATACTGAGGCCACCGACTCCAGAATCAAAGACACCGATCCGCGGCGACACTTGTGTTTGCCCAGCGTGCAAGGTCAACGCCCTCGAACCCGACCACCTAGCGTTCCACTGCGGGCCACCAGACGGGCTGGCTTAGCGGAAACCGCTGGGTTAGCTTTAGGCCGCACCACAGGCCTTGGCGGCGGTACTAAAGCGATGTGGCGGAGTATCCGCACCACTTTACCGCTCACCCGGCTTAGGTCTGCATCGCGTAACACCTCAACGCCCCCCACTTCGCCGTGTTTGAAGGACCGATTGACATGAATGACATCACCTCTGGCAGGACCAGTCCTAGCAAGAAGCAACACGACATGACTGTGCTGCAGCAGCAGATCTCCCGGCAGGGCCTTATGCAAATCACGCCCGATATCGACTAGATTTAGCGCCCTAAGTGCCTGACGCGGCATGTGGCGCAGCTTTTCTGTAGCCATATAGGGATAGCGGAGTCCAGCGTCATTCATGATACGGTGCACAAAATGACTGCAATCCATGCCGCACTGCTCACAGGCCGTGCAAACTGCCGCACTGCGCGCTGACGGCAGGTGCGAGGTCTCCTCCCGGCAGGCGCGACACTGCTCACATTGCTGCCGCGCTCCAATGGTGTCACCGCCCCACACGTAAGGTACGTAGGTGAGCTCGCCCATTCTTTCAGCTGCACGCAGTAGACCGAGCCGTAAACTCTCAATTTTGTCGTTAGCATTGGGAACGACAGCAGGAGATTGCACCTCTGCTGCCCTGTCCACTACCGAAGCCAAGTTAGGTAAGGGCTCGCGCTTGCTCGAGCTGGTGACCACTGCCCCGGGCTCGGCACCATAGGCCTGCGGGCAACCAGCGGCGAACATCGCCGTGACCACCAAGAGACCTGCTGTTTGAACGATGCCGCGAACCAGACCTGACCTCAAAATCGAGACTCACAGGGAGTCAATATATGACTCATAAACATTATTATGCCCCTGATATCATGACTAAGGACTCATTGGAAACCCAAGGATTCCGTTTTAAAGACTTTATCCCCTGTATTCAGTCATTTAAGATGGAGTTAAGACGGGCGAATAAGCGCTCCCAAGGAGCTTCCTACGGGCAAATCATGAACACGCAGGCCGAACCACACACGCAACCTCATCAAACTTGGGTCACTCGTTTTGCCCCAAGCCCGACGGGTTTTTTACACCTAGGCCACGTAGCATCTCTGATTTTCGTGAGCGGCGTAGCAAAGGCGCTGCAAGCCAGGGTGATCTTGCGGATGGAAGATCACGACCGGGGACGCTGCCGCCCTGAATTTGAACTTGCAACGTTTGAGGACTTAGCATGGCTCGGCTATCGCTTTGACAACCAGGAATTCAACCCTCACGATCCATCCCCTTACAGGCAGAGCGACAATCTAAAAGTCTACGAACGCGCACTGCGACAACTGGATAGCAGTGGACTCATTTATGGCTGCAAATGTTCGCGCCTCGCGATCACCAAACGCACGGGCCAAGTGGGCGGCGACGAGCTCCACTACGACGGCCATTGCCGCAACCTGGGACTACCATACGACGCTCCCGATTCTGGGGTACGGCTACGTCTCAATGATAGCCGCGAGCAATTTTTTGATGCTAATTTAGGCCCACAGTTGCAGTTTCCAATGCAGCAATGTGGGGATCTCCTCCTGCGCGACCGGCACGGTTACTACACCTATAACTTTGCCGTAGTCGTCGATGACCTCCGGCAGGGCATCAATCTCGTGGTCCGTGGTAACGATGTACTACACGCCACAGGGCGTCAGATGTATTTGGCGCGCCATCTCGGACAAAATGTCAGCAATACTTATTTCCATCACAGGCTGCTAGTCGATGCGGCTGGCGCTAAACTAAGCAAACGCACATTCGCCGCAGCAATTGCCAAGCGCCGCAGCGCCGGAGAAGAGCCAGGGCAACTACTAGGTGATGCCGCTTTTGCGATGGGATTAATTACGACGCCAAGATCTATCACTTGGGACGAGTTAAACACACTCATCGTGTTCCCTCATTTGCTCAAGGAGCATCGCCATGGCTGAGTTCGATTTCATTCGTTGGCTTGCCCAAAAGTTGGCAACGTCCCATCCGAGTAACGATGCGCTACTCATTCCCCCTGGTGACGACACGGCGCTGCTGCCGCCTCACACAAGCGGGGTGCTGTTTGCCGCCGATATGCTAATGGACGGTGTCCATTTTGACCTGGCCTCGACCTTACCTAAACTGATCGGCCGTAAAGCACTTGCCGTTAATTTGAGCGATATCGCCGCAATGGCAGGACGACCCAGCAGTGTGACGGTTTGTTTAGCGCTGCCTAAATCGCTTCCGGAGAGAGGGGGCGAGACCTTAGCGCGTGAACTCATGAGCGGTATGCTACCTCTGGCGAGTGAGTATGATGTAGCTATTGCTGGAGGCGACACCAACTCTTGGAACGGCCCCCTCGTCATCAGCGTCGCTATCACAGGTGTGCCACACCATGACGGAAGCGTCCTCAGGAGCGGTACTAATTTAGGCGACTGGATCTTCGTGACGGGTGAGCTAGGTGGTAGCATTACCGGTAAGCACCTGAGCTTCACGCCCCGCATCAACGAAGCCTCAATGCTCCACGAAAAGTACGGCCTTACAGCTATGCTAGATTTGAGCGACGGGCTCGGCTCGGACCTCCGTCATATACTTGATGCGAGCGGGTTTGGCGCCACGCTGGATCCAAGTCGCATTCCCATCAGTGCAGCAGCGCGTCAAGCCGCCAAAAAAAGCGGTAAAGATCCACTCCATCACGCCCTAGGCGACGGCGAAGACTTTGAGTTATGTTTTACACTGCCGCCAGAAAAAGGTGCTATGCTGCTAGCACAACAGCCATTTGCCCCGAATCTACTCGTCCACCATATTGGGACCATCACGCAAAAGCGTGGTTTATATTGGTCTGATGGTACGGAAGTCACCACGATGGGCTGGGTACATGGATTTTGAGGGAGACGCACGTGAAGTCACTACATCAAATATCAACGCTCGCCATCGCAATCTTAGCTTTATTTTCGCCGTTTGCTGGCGCCAATGCCTCGTCCGCGGCTTTGGCAGACGACTCTAACGCGCTGGCACCGACGGTCTTAGACCTGATCAGCGTTGATCCCAAGCTCTTGACGTTTAAAAAGGCATTGGACCGCACGGGAATTAGCCGGGATCTCATGCAAGGCACCAACGTCACGGTATTCGCACCGACAAACGCGGCATTCGACGAATGGCCTGCCGATGAACTTGCGAAACTCTTTGCGCAACCAGCAGCTCTCAGTTCCCTGGTTGAAATTCATTTGGTCGACGGCTATGTCACCTTAAGCGATCTTGAATCACGCCAATATCTCATCACCCGTCTCGGGCGGCTCGTATCCGTGATGCATGATACCCCGTACATCCTGATCAATGATGCGAGGGTTGTCGGCGGGGATTTAAGAGGCGTCAACGGTTTAGTTCACATCATAGATACGGTGCTAGAGCCTTAATGGAGTTTTTTGGCAGATGACATTCATCCCTAAATTCATACGCCCCATCTTAGCTGTTGCTGTTTCCGTGTTCAGCACGCAAGGCTATGCACAGCTTCCCCCAATTATGAATCCCCCCAATGCCCAGTGGTATCTTTGGACCTGTTACGGTAAATCGGCAGCCAACAATCAAGATGTGATTTGTGGCCAAGCTTACGGATACAACGATTACTGGGCACGCTATGCTTGCGGGGCGACGTTTTCTGATGTGCGCTGCTGGCCCACCTCCCTATAATTACTGGTAAATATTTATTTGTTTTCCAGAGCCTCAAGGTTTGCGGTGGGTTAGCCGAAAACATTCCCAGTTGGTACAAAACGGTACCAGCTTGGAGGCCAACCTTTCATGACTGCACCGAATGAACTTTTGCGCCAAGTCTTGCGCAATGTGTCCTTCTGCCATGCGCTCCCTGCCGGTGCGCTGGAACCGCAGCTCATGCAGCAGGTCACTGAGATCACAGGACTCGACAAAGAACTGATTATACGCCTAGGCCGTCTCGTTGCCACCAATGGCAGCTTACTCCCCGTGCAACTACTGATTAAAAACGGCCATATCCCCAAGGCCCCCGGGCTACGCTACCGCATCCGGGTTCATTCTAAACTTGGCGGTATTGGGTTTACTAAACAAGCTGCTCGCCAAGGGCTGACTTTAGTCGTCGCCTCGCATCGAGGACGGATCACTTTAACCATGGCAGTTAGTCTGAGTCGCGCAACCAGCGACCTTAGTAATGAGCAGAGAATGGCGCGCGTCAAATGGGTCTGGGTGATCGAAACGCCCCAGCAACGGCAGGTGAGGCGCCACAGTATTGTCATTGGTGGATCGGCGCCCAGTGGTCGCAAAACTGCTCAGAAAAAACTTCATCCACGGCTGTCTTGGCATCCACAATTAAGAACATGAATCCGTTACATGATCACTAAAATCCGATTTAAGATAAAAAATATTTTATTTAGGCAAGATCTTGATGATCTGTCCAATGAGCAAATCGTTTATCTCAACCAGCATCGAGAACGTGAATTAGCAAGGGGTGTGGGATACTACAATAAGCTTGGCCTTTTTGGATATGTGTTAGGCACAGCCGCCGTTTATTTTGTTGGTCATCCTAAGCTCAAACTAATTGCCATGCTTTGGACCTCAACCCTTGCACTCGAGTGCCTCATTTGGATCTTCGCAGAGCGATTCGTAAAACCCCACAAACGTGAACTCATGGTGACGCTACGGGGATCTTTTATAATCATATCTTGCCTTGTGTGCTGCGCCTCCTTTTTCGACTCTGTGTTCAAAGATCCTCAGTTTACTCCAGACTATTACGTCATGGCAGGATTGATCCTTGAAATTATCGGCTGGGGGATTGGGGCGGCTACGTTGCTTTACGGTCATCTGGTCGTCATGTTTTTATGTGTACTACCCTTAATCACTCTCCTGCCCTCTGTCAGCGAACGATCGAGTAATCAAGTTGGATTGTTTATACTGGCACTTCTACCAAACGTTTGTATCGGGGGTTATTTTTTCGTTGAAACAAAAATACGACGTAGGCTCGCTCTCGTGGAATTCAACGCTCAGCAACTCTCGATGCAAAACGAGTTGTTGAAGCGCCAGACTATTGAGCGTGAACTCGAAATTGCGCGCGCCGTCCAGGATGCCTTTCAGTCACCGGTTGGAACCAAAAAAATCCGGAAATCATGAGATTGATTTTTTCCATGTCCCTTACGGCATTTTGGGCGGTGACTGGCTGGCGGAACGTGAACTGCCTGACGGACGCCAGGTAGTGGTAGTTGCCGATGTCACCGGCAAAGGAATTCCTGCCGCCATGGTCGTCCAATGTGTCCAGTCACTCTGGGCAGCAAGCTTGGCGGAACCACAGTTTGATGCGGACAAGTGGTTGCAGAGTTTAAATCAAGCGCTGTGCACGTTAGGCCGTACCCAGGGTACTCACTCGGTATCCATGGGGGTCATGGTACTCGCAGGAAGCCACTGTACTTACTTCTCCGCTGGGCATGTGCCGATGTACTTCGCCCGCGACATCCACGATCACCGAAGTATTGTACCCATCAATGCGCGCGGCTCAGTGCTTGGCCTAGATCCCTTAGTGACGTTCCAGCCCGAAATCATTGCCTTACCAGTCGGAGAGCCGTACATTCTGATGCTCGGCACCGATGGGATCTTGGATTGGCAGACACGGCGCAGCGGTCGCGCGGTGCAGCGTATCATCCGCGGAGCTCTCGATGAAGGTATGAGCGCAATCGCCAAACATCCTGTCAGCGACGACAAGATTATGATCATCATCCGCGCTGCTTGAAGCCGGCAAAAATTGCCGGATTTCAACAGGTCTGGATTTGGATAAACTAGGACAGAGTCCCCTTCCTACCCATTCTCCCGAGGCCCCCTCGTGACCGAGGTTGAAAGTAAAATTAAAGCCTTAAAGGTGGTCGGCTGGCGCGAGTACGTTGGCCTACCTGATCTAGGGTTGGGACTAGTCAAAGCCAAGGTGGACACTGGCGCCAGGACTTCGGCGCTTCATGCCATAAATATCAGATATACAGTTAAGGCAGGGAAAACATGGGTGAAATTTGATGTTCACCCGCTTCAAAGGACGACGAAACAGGTTGTCGTATGTGAGGCTCCCTTGATAGAGGAACGGTTCGTTCGGGATTCCGGTGGCAAGACTTCGCTCCGTCCAGTGATCGAGACCACAGTCGTGATCAAGGGGCGGGCTATATGCGTCGAACTGACTCTGATTGCACGCAGCTCGATGGGCTTTCGCATGTTAATCGGACGGCAAGCGCTGCGTGGCCATTTCATGGTGGATGCAGGAAGGTCGTACCTGGGCGGCAGAAAGAAGTTACTGAGAACTAAGGCAAAGGCAACATGAAGATCGCTGTACTTTCACGCAAACCCTCTCTCTACTCGACCACCCGCCTTGTTGAGGCGGCCCGTGACCGTGGCCATTCGGTGGAAGTGATCGACTATCTGCGCTGCTTTATGAATATCACCTCGCATAAGCCGCAAATATTCTTCAAAGGGCGATCATTAGCTGATTTCGATGCCGTGATTCCGAGAATCGGCGCCTCGCACACCTTTTACGGCACCGCTGTTGTGCGTCAATTTGAAATGATGGGTACCTACACGCTTAATCGATCCCTTGCCATATCACGCTCGCGCGACAAACTGCGCAGCCTTCAGATTATGGCCAAGCAGGGTATCGGTCTGCCGGTCACGGGCTGCGCCCACTCCACGCGCGACGTAGATGGTCTGATTAACTCGGTCGGCGGCGCTCCTTTAGTAGTGAAGCTACTGGAAGGCACGCAGGGCATCGGTGTGGTACTTGCAGAAAACCGGAACGCGGCAGAAAGTGTCATAGAGGCTTTCCGTGGCCTAAAAGCAAATATCATCGTGCAGGAGTTTATCAAAGAGGCGCGGGGCAACGACATTCGCTGCTTTGTGATTGGTGACAAAGTGTTTGCCGCCATGATGCGTAAAGCTCCCGAGGGCGAGTTTAGATCAAACCTCCATCGCGGTGGCGTCGCCACGCGCGTCAAAATCACACCAGCCGAGCGTGCTACTGCAGTTAAGGCAGCGAAGGCCATGGGCTTGCAGGTTGCTGGTGTCGACATTCTCCGCTCGGCTCATGGCCCCGTCGTGATGGAAGTCAACTCGTCCCCGGGCCTTGAGGGTATCGAGAAATCGACGCAAAAGGACGTAGCCGGAGCGATTATCGATTTCATCGAAAAACACCGTGGTCTTAAACAAAAGAAAATGGATCGCAATTTGGGTTGATGAACCTCACACGATAAACCTCACCTTTGACCAGCAAAACCACCAACATCAGCACGTCCAGCAAGAAGAACATGGTGCTCAGCTGCGCCGATGGCAGCGCCTATAGCATGATGGTGGGCTGCGGTGAGACCTATATCGCTGCCTTTGCTTTGGCGGTTGGTCTCGGTCAGGTGACTGCTGGCCTGGTTGGTACTGTGCCCCTACTGATCGGCGGCCTACTCCAGCTTATGGGGCCAAGGGGGGCCGTATGGTGCGGCTCCTATCGCCGCTGGGTGGTTGGATGCGCCTTACTGCAAGGTCTGGCCTTTCTGCCCCTAGCCTACGGGGCATGGCACGCCAACATCAGTGTTTACACGCTGTTTGCTACCTGCGCCGTCTACTGGGGCTTCGGCATGGCTGCGGGCCCGGCCTGGAATAGTTGGATTGACCGTTTAATACCCAAAGATGCTCTGAGACCATTCTTTACCGTACGCGCGCGGCTGACGCAGCTGGCAGCGTTCCTGGCTTTCCTCGGTGCAGGATATGTGCTGGTTGCTTTTCAAACTAAGGGTGAGACGCTGACAGGTTTTGCGACTCTATTCGTCACCGCAACCGGGTGGCGCCTTCTGTCTTGCCTCTGTCTTGGGCTGCAAAGTGATACGCCACTGCGCACCAACGCTGGACCTAAACCAAATTTCATCATCATTGCGCGACGCCTTTACACGGCCCAATCAAGTCGCTTCCTGGTGTTTCTACTGGCATCACAAGTCGGTGTCCATATCGGCGGCGCCTTTTTTGCCTCCTATATGCTGGCCGAAGCGGGCTTTCCCTACTACCAGTACGTGGCCTTGGTCGGGATGTGCTACCTCGCCAAAATCGTTACGCTACCCATACTTTCGACGCAGATTCATCGCTTCGGCTCCTACCGCAGTTTAGTTGTTGCTGCCTTGGGTATCTCTCCCCTACCACTCACTTGGTTGCTGGCCCCGCAGTTTCCCGTGCTCCTTGTTATTCAGTTTTTCGCCGGAGTCGCATGGGCAGCTTTCGAGTTAGCATCGACCCTGCTGATTTTTGAGCGGATAGCTGGCGAGGAGCGCCTATCGATGCTGACCGTCTTCAATTTGCTGAACGCCGCCGCCGTTGTCACCGGCTCCCTTATCGGTGGCGCCGGCATCAAACTACTACCGACGGCCTATGCTTACCCAATAATATTCGCCGTATCCACCGTCGCTAGATTTGCTGCCGGTGCGCTTCTATGGCGACCGCGCCGTATGCACCTAGCCGTGCAATCTACCGATGCCACCGCGGCGGAAAAGCCCGCGGCGCGCGCTGCTTGAGCTCGCGGTTAGCGGTGATTTACGCTATAACCAAACTAGTAGTGAGCGGTGCAGACGCAGAGGAGCAGCAATGGGGATGCAGGTTGCAAGAGCCGTAGTTGGGGTTGAGGGCGCCGCAGTAAAATATGCGATGACACGACCCGGTGAGAGCACGCCTGCCTATGAGGCGCAAGCACGCTCAGGACTGATTGATGGCATCGGTAGCATGACCACGAGATATGTTCAGGGGACGCGTTTGGCCGGCGTTGAGACTTGGACCTACGTGCCTAAACTTTTGACCACTGTGAGCTACCAGTGCGAGAACTTTCTCACTGGTGAGTTTAGTGAGGTCAAAGTCATCGGACGCAAGGCTAAGGTCATCTATCGCCCGGATGCCAGTGAGGAGCAGAGTACTAAAGAGATCGATTGGGGTGAGACCACTTTTGCCGGCAATGCCTTACCCGTGTTTATCGTCAAGCATTGGGACCAGATTAAATCTGGGGCATCGATCGATTTCAGTCTCTACGTACCATTTCGGCTAGAGGCCATTGGCTTTAAGTTGACACCGCAATTTGGCAGCGCCCCGCACACGATCAAGGTGCAAGCGGAGGCGCGTAACTGGCTCATTCGACAGTTCGCGCCGACCATCACATTTACTTTTGTCGACGGCCCCGAGCCGGTCATGACGGCTTATGAAGGTCCCGCGCAGCTGGCCATAAATGGGGACAAGCTAGCGCGGGTCAAGATTGACTTCACTACCGCCCAAGACCGGTAAACAGTCTGACGGCTCGTGCATCGCCATCATTGGAATAAACATGTCCGGACCAAGGATCAATAGCAAGACGGCCAAATTCAAATTCAGCGTCAGCTGGTGCCAATGGGCCAATAGGGGTACCGAGCGCCCAAGTGTTGGATGGGCCGTTACCACCTGCGCCAGTTCCGGCTAGCCAGTAGGCGTGGCCAAGGGCCCTACTATTGCTACACGGAGCGTAGGCCGTCTGATTGCATATCACCCAAATGCGCGGGTTGAGTGCTGTTTGTACCAGGACATCACCGGAGTTAGTTACGGCAATGCCGCTAGGTTTCCCCAGGTCTACGCTATTCTTGGTGGTGTTATCGCCTAGATTGGTGTCCGAACCTCCCGAACCGGCCCACCGATAGAGCGAGCCTGCGGTTGAGCCCGAGCAATTGCCAGTGTCATTCAGACACAGCAACCTAATGCGGTTGGCCCCGTGATCTGCGAGTACTAAATTGCCGTCAGGTAGTCGCGCCATTTGCGAGATTTTTCCGATGGCAACGTTAGTTGCTGTGCCGTCGGTGCCGTCGTCAACTATCCCTGTCCCTGCAACGTGATAAAGGGTCCCGCTGCTGCGTCCACCGCCACAGGCTCCGTTAGTGTTGAAACATGCGAGGTATACCTTATTATTCTGAATGTCGTAGACGAACACGTTGCCGTTGGTATCTGTGACTAGCGGGCCCGGTTTACCTACTGAACTCGCCAAAGAGCCACTGATATCACCAGAACTACTGGCAAGTCCCGTGGTCGACCCATTACCAATTAAGCGGTAAACGGTATCCTGAGTGTTTGCTGCCGTGCAATGGACACCCCCCGTTGCCGTGCAGATGATGTAAACATAGCTACTACCGCCCGTAGCAACGAGTAGGTTACCGCCTGGCTCGAAGGCGAGCGAAGTCATCGGTGGCAAATTGGCTGATGCGCGGGTGGTCCCGTCACCTTGGAAACTCGCTGCCAGAGCACCGGACCCAGCAAAAAGCATGCGATGACCTCGAGGCGCACCTATGCACGGCGCAACATCATTACGGAGACACTGCACATAGATCCGTCGCCTTTCGGGATCACCAATAAACAAATTACCATTACTATCGACTGCCGTTGAGAATTGACGGCTGTATAGCGGCGTATTGATACCACGCTCAGATGGTTGGTCCATCGGGGCCATCATGCCAGACCCAGCAAGCACATAGGACTTAAAGCTCGTCTTGGCATCGCACGCCCTACTCGAATCAAAACATAGTGCCCGCAGTTTTTGCCGTTGCTTATCAGCCAGTATGACGTTGCCACTATTATCTACGGCCATCCCGGCTATGGTTCCAACTTGGGTCGCAGCGATGTCGACACCATTTGCGCTGTCTCCATCACCACTGAGACCAACTGGTGCAATGGAGAATGTCGCTTTGTTTTTGCAGGATTCGCTCGCATAGGTAGACTGGCAAACCGCACGCAACGACTTGTTTAAGGAATCGTAAACGTAGAGATTATTGCCGCGGTCAAAGTAGAGGTACTCTGGTTTCCCTACCGCACCAGCACCAGTCGCAGTGCCGTCGCCAGCAAATTTAAGTAGGGTTCCAGGCCCTTTACCCACGCAGGGATGTCCGGTGGCATACCAATTACCTGAGCCGCAGACCACGAGCAACTTGAAGTACGAGGTGTCTCCGATATAGATAGCATCACCCTCACCTACGGCTAGGCCGGCGACGTTACCGATAGGTGCCGTTTCTGCAGGAGTCCCCTGAGATGCGGAGCTGACGGAGTCACCGACGGTGCCGGTGCCTGCTAACCCGTAAATGCGTCCGCCTGATCGTCCAGTTTGACTACACACAGGCCCCATGGTGCCTTGGCACCTAACAAAGACCCTGGGCTGCCCCGCCTGCGCAAATATGACGTTGCCGTTAAAATCCACAGCCAGCTGCGTAACATCCCCGATAGGGGTCGCTGTTGCCTCAACATCAAGTGTAGGCACACCGCTGCTACCATTGCCGGCCACTAAGACCAAGGACCCTTTGGCCTGATTGACACACACGCCAGCTCCAGGTATCACAACGTTACACACCGCTAGAATTTGGTGGTAGCCACTGTCAGCGATGTAGATGTTGTAATACTGATCGACGTAAAGAGCACTAACCTCACCGATCGCTTGCCATGGATTCCAAGGTGCCTGAGGGCGCCAAGCGGTTGAGTTACCCGGAATCATTTTCCCGTCTGCTCCCGCTAATGTATAGACCCGCTTGACCATCCGACCACGGCAATAAGGCACCTCTGAAGTGTCTTGACACCAGACATTCACGGTACCGTCGCTAGAGGCGAAAATGGTGTTACCAAATCTATCGGACGTCACTGCAGTAGGCGCGCCGATATGGATTTTTTCTAGTTCTTCGCCAATAAATCTATTGCGTCCTAAAATCTTATGGTGAGTCGAAACGCCCACATTAAGGGAAGCATCTCGCACGCTGTAGCTGGCTTCGGACGGACCGATAAGCGCTTTAATGCGGACCGCGATACTAAATAAGGTGTCGGTTATGAAGTCGGCAGCCTGGGTGTTTTCATAAAAGGATCGACCCGACTCATTGAGATTGAAGGCGGCATAACTTGTACCGATTCCCGTATAAGAATTAAAATATGACAACTGAGCGTTAGCCGATTCTTTGTGGGGTTGGATACTGTACGCCACGGCGGAAGTCCCAGATGCGTGTCCAGAGTAAGGCGCTGTCAAAAACAGGTCTTGCAGGCCAGCAAAATGGCTGCGAATCCGTTGCGCGGTTGTGCTCCCCTTCGATAGGTACCCCGATCCGACTAAACCTTGCGTCCTGACGAGCACCGTGTAGAAGTACTGCTTGGTAAACTCGGCTTGTTCGTGGACGAAAGAATTGGAGTCACTAATCCTATGGACATGTCCCCACTTGGTGTCTTGACCAGGGGCGATATTGTCAAAGTCTGACGGCATCTCGGTGGACGGTGGATTTTCACTCACGAGATACATGTATTCGAGGCTGCCGGTAAACGTGCTTGCTACGTTCACAACAATACGCTCATCTTGACTATCATCGGTGGTCACAGTTAAGTTTTCCCACACGCGGATTGCTAGCTCAATCGGTGGATGATTCCCCGCAGATAGCGTGGGAGTGATCGTGTATGTGGTGAGTCCTTTGGCCTTGGAGGCTGTACCGGTAATCGCACAAGTAGTGGTATTGAAACTCAATCCATCTGGAAGAGTTCCATTAAACGCGCAGCTTGCGATAGAACCACCTGTCACTGTAGGCGTTAAGTTTACGGACTGCCCGACGCTGTAGGACCGCATGCGATTGCCATAACCAATCGTGGCCCCAGGCGTGGATCCCACTGTGACTTGGCCAGTGGTGCCACCCGCAAAGAAGTCAGGCTGCCCGTAGATGGTCCGGTAGGCATAAACTTTATAGGAGTAGTTGTCGCCAAGTGTTAGACCCGTGTGAGTGACACTATTGGTGACCGGATTACCGACGTGGATATCGCCAGCCGCAGTAGTCGGCGCAGGTGTGATGGAACTAAAGTCACTCAAATTCGTCTGCACAGGGCCATCTTTGCGCGCAAGAACCACGTAACCGTCAGCTCCATCAGCAGCCGGCCACGATATGCTTACTGCCGTTGAGGTCGTGGATGTCGCGGTAATGCTTAGGGGACCGTCCACGCTGAGCACGAGATCGAGCGGCGTATAGTTGCCTGCACCTGTTGGTGTGATCGTGTAATTGCGCAAGCCTGACGGTACCGTCGCAGCACCGGTGATTTTGCAGTCGTTCTGTAGAGTCAGGCCCGTTGGAAGCAGTGGGGATGATGTACAACCACTCAGCGTGGTAGCCGAGAAGAACACAGGCTGTTTGTTAACCGTCTCACCGACATTGAGTCTCAGTTCTCTTGGCTGATAATAGCCAAAAACCGTGGGAATACCCACATTCACCATATGACGCCAACCTACGGCAATATAATTGTAAGACGCATCATAGGCCATGACTTGGTAGTTGTAGTTTGATCCTTGGGTCAAGCCACCATGAGTCACGGACAACGTAGTTCCGCTAGCATTTACCGTTGCAACGATGATATCGGCTGGGTCCCGTAGTGTTGCCGCCGTGACTTGTTCACCATTTTGCGGAAAGGTGCGCACGTTGGATCCCTGATGAGCCAAAACTATGTAGCCCGTGGCACCCTCAACCGGCGACCAAGATAGCGACACGCTGCTGTTCGTAACGCTTTCCGTCAGGTTGATGCCAAACATGGAACTCAAATAGACTTTAACTGGCTTGCCGATCGCAGCAGAACCTGGATAAACGGTGAGTTCACGAGCAGAAAACGGTGCCGTAATGGTCCCCGAAATTTTACAGTCACTGGCTAAAGTCAGCTCGGCCGGTAACTCGCCAACCTTAACGCAGGTCGAGGGTTGGGGACTCCCGTGATAATCCGGGACCATATCTTGATACTGCCCCACAATGAAAAGGCCGTGCTGTCCATTCTGGTAATCGAAAGCATAGGTATAAAAATTTGCTCCGATCAGCACTTTAGATGTGCTTTGCGATACGCCACCAACTTTGACATCAACAGCATATTTGGTGGCGGTGGTATTGGCTGCCAAGGAACCGCTGATCTCGCAGGTTGAAGTATTTAACTGGAGACTGGCAGGCAGAGAGGGAGACACAGAGCAGACTGCGCCTGGCGGCAACGTGGCAACTGTCTTGATACTAACGCTTTTGGGAGCCCCCGTAATCCCGTCGTAGCGGTACTCGGGACTGTCGTAAATGGAAAACGCGGGCACTAAGGTCAATGTGATATTGACGGGAGTACCGAGAGCAGCGCCCTTTTTAGGGGTGATGACGTAGGGCAACCTGTACTTAAAGCCATACTTTGGTCCGTCGTCTCCGCCCACTGACGGCATCGCAGGGGTACCGTCCAAATTGAGAACGCTCAGGCCCTGAGGATGGAAGTCACTAGCCTGAGCGAAGTCGATGGTCCCAGAGATGGAGCAATTCGGACCGAGTGTAATGCCAGGCGGCATCGGTTGGCTGGAGGCACACGAATCAAAGGCGCCTCCGAGAATTTGGGGGACTACCGTAAAGGGTGCGGCCTCACCTAGAAATTCATAATCGGTCTGCGCATAGGCTACCGAGGGTGCATCTGAGATCACTTTGATGGTGATGGCCGCAGGCAAACCACCGCTGGGGGTCATGGTATATTTCTGCGCCGGCGCAAGAGCTAATGGTGTGCCGGATAGAGTACAGTCCTGCGACAGCACCAGGCCGTATGGAAGTGGTGGGCTGACAGAGCAGTTGGTAAATGTCCCCGTTTTTGTCGGGACCAATGTGGACATCACCGCATTGATCGGCAGGGTTAGCTCGCTCACGGAGTACTTGACTGTCGGAGGTACCACGGCAGCAACCTGGGCATTAACAGCAGCGAGCTCACTTGCACTGAATGTGCTTGTGGCCTGCAGGCTACCAACTGTCGCGGCAGCCGCTTGAGACGAGCTATTGATCGCGGCGACAGCAGCATTCTCGTCGGCTTTGCCTGCAGACGTTAATGCTGTTAGTCCGGCCGTGACGCCACTCATCACGTTGCTCACTAGGTTAGCTATATTGCTGGCACCACTCACGTTTAGCGAGTCGATACCCTTTACCGCACTCGAAACTACCTTTTGTGAAGCTGTCGACAGGGCGTCGCCACTAAACCCTGCGGTGGCAAGAGCTGAAGTTGCGCTAGTCGTAATCGCCTTCAGTGTATCAGCGCTAGACTGTGCGTCCTGGGCGATGCCGAGACTGCCGAGGTTGGCCATAGTGGAGCTGATCACAGACCCCATGACGCTCGTCTTGGTCGACTCTGAACCAAGGTTAGCCAAAGCCTCCACAGATTTGCCAACTACGTTGGTCACGGCAGTGGACTTCTCGGCGTTGCTCAGCGCTGCTGAACTAGCCAAAGACGCCATAGTCCCGGCGATGATACTCTCTGTGGCCGCTGCTGACACGACAGCATCACTCGACACGGCGCTTAGGCCCGTTATGGCGCCTGCAGCCAGTGCCGCGGCGCCAGACGTAACGAGTGTGTTACCGAGGCCGGATTGTTCGCTGACAGTTTGCACTGCAGCGACGCTCGCAGCGGCAATAGACTTCACCGCTGGTCCGAGGTATGCGCTCTCAATTTTGGCCGCGGACAGCGCTTCGACGGCGCTCGTTGAAATTTCTTTCATCGTGCCGACTAGAGTAGCCTGATCTAAACTCTTAAAGACGCTCAGCGATTCGACACTGGCCGCCGCAAGTGATCCGGCGAGCGTTACAGTGGCACTCGCGTCTAGACCAGTCGCGGTGATCGAGGCCACCGCACCTTCTGTTGCTCCAGCGACTGCTGCAGCCACGTTTTCGGCTGGGAGATTAATTGCGGCCAGCTGCTGTACAGCCCCAGTAACGACGGCTTTGGCAACACTTGCCACGACGTCAGTCGCAATGCCCGCGGCTTGGAGATTGGCAATACTCCCGGCAGTCACCGATTTAGTCGCATCACCTACCGCGTCTGCTGCGAATCCCGCCTCCGTCAACTTCGAAACCGCACCTCCTGCCATCGTAGTCGCAAGATTTTCCAATGTAGCGGCCGGAAGACCGTCTGTGTTGCCGCTGAGAGCTTTGAACGAGGTACCTACAATGGCCTGGACTGCATTGGTTTTGAGGCTGGTTTCACTTGCCCCAAGTAAGGCCAGCCCGGCGACGGCACCACGCACGACCGAGGGCGCTGCGTATTCAACCGGAAGACCGACCATGTTCACATTCAGGTTTAAATTACCAGTTTGAATCGCTACGACACCTGCCTTGAGCTCCGTGCGGGCTGCCTCTTGGACCCCAGCGATCTGCGCTTCGGTAAGACCCAGCTCGCGAAGCGAAATTGCCAGGTCAGCAATCATTGTCTCGCCAATAGCGAGAGTGCCTGACACTGCTTGCTGGTCGGGGCCGGCACTGGTGGCTCCTGATAGCATAGAATTGATCTTGCCAAACACACCACGTACGCCGCCGGTCGGTGCGTTGAAACATCCAGTCAACACACTAAATAGACTAAACAGACTAATGCTAACAGCCGCGCTAAATCTGTCCAGACAGCGCCTGCTACATTTGTGAGCCTTCTGTGGTCGATGAGTTGTCATTCGTGCATGCCCTCGCACCTTAGCCCCTGCCAGGTCAGGGGATCGACATACATACCTCGGACGCACCCCTAAAAAACTTAACGAACCAATATTTTCTTAATTAAATTTCGCCACCTTAGGCCGATAATTTATACTAACAATCGCAATTCTTTGCCGCTCGGACTTAAGCCTAATGACGGATTCCACCGATGACCGTTGGGGACCAATGTGGCCAAGTAAGGCGGAAGTCAACTAGGGCAACCGCTTTACAAACCAGCTGGCGGAGCGTGCAACTTTGAAGGCGAACTTAAGGTCAGTCGTATCCTTCGTTCTTGGTGTTATGCTGGCATCGTGTCACATCAAAGCAGCACACCCGGTGGGCGAGGTCGTAAACCCGCAGTCGAGCAACATGCTACCGACCGATTTTTGCCGCGATTTTCAGCTAAATCCTAATTCTGATTTGGCTCACACCATCCGCGTACTAAACAAATCTTTATCTAAAGACGAATGTGAGCCGATGTTGCAATCCTTAATGACGACGCGACACCTCGATCTCGCGAACCGCAATATCGCCGACATCACACCACTGCAATTTGCGACATCTCTGGCATCCCTTGATTTAAGTCAGAATCTCATAACAGATCTGAGGCCAATCGCGGGTCTAAGTTCACTCAAGAGGCTCTACGTAGCGAGCAACAAATTGACTGCGCTCCCCTCGCCCAACAAATGGACCGAAATGCTCGACCTCAACGTATCGTCAAATTATATTGGCGATATTTCAGCCTTGATTTCCATGGTGTCCCTACAGTCCTTCGATGTCAGTCGGAACAGAATCAGGTCCGCACAACCACTGCACCATGCTAGGTCCCTAAAAGTTCTCTACGCTGAGGGAAACGGCATCGAGGACATAACGCCCATCGCATCCATTGTCGGTCTCCAACAACTACATATCGCCAAAAATGCCGTATTTGACATCCGCCCTCTCGCCGACCTTGCCGCATTGAATCACACTAACTATTTAGATTTACGCGAGAACCCAATAAACCGTAGCGGCTGTCCTATACACGGCGAGAGTCTTGCTGTTACGAGCTTCTGTCAGAGCATATTTTTTGATCGCAATTGAATTTTGAGTGGAGCGTTGTGATGTTTTCTCGACAAGACGTAAGAACCGCGATGCTTGGTCTATGCACCTTGCTAACAGCTTGCCGTGGCACGAATCCCTCCACCTCTGAGCCTAGGTCCATGGTCGGGCTTCCAATAACTCTTGCCATCGCTGAAACTCTACTCGGCGAACTCATGCAAATCGGCCTTGAGCTCCAATGGAAAACTATTTCGTCTCAGTTGAATCATGCGGAACAGCAGCTTGGTGAGATAAATGCACACGACGTTGCGGACACGGCAAAAAAACTACGGGTTGAAAGCGACTCCAAATTTCGTGACGAGTTAAAGATCAAACTGAACTCGTTGCAAGACACGATGAGTCGGGACTACGTAGCCGGCAGTCCAGATAGTCACCAACTCATGGCCATCATGATTGACAAGGCTAATGACCTGCGCAATGCGCTTGAGGCACAAGCCACCCGTACTGACGACCCTAATCATACCAATGCGCTGGCTACCTACTCTTCTTATTTACTGGTGAGTTCACTCAGTCTCGCCATATTGACTGAGCGCGCTAGTCAGGCAGAAATCACCCCCAATGTCGACTCTGCTGTGCGGCACAAGCTCTGGGAGGCTGTAGCTAACTTAAGCAGAGACTGTGAGCGTTACATTCTGAAACTAAATGGCTCCATGTTCGCCCACTATGCCAAGACCAGACTGCTTAGCTATGACTACGAAACGCTACCAGGCAAGGTTGATTTCGGCTTTGCAGCGGATTTACGCATAAGATTATGTATGACTGACACAGCAGGAAGCAAATTCTGCAGCGTGCCAAGTCAAACAGTGTGTAAATCCGAGCTTCAGGCTGAATGCCTGTCAAAAGCGCGGACGGAAGCGGCAGCAGCACTTGCAAAAAGTGGCGAGGAGGATGCCGTGGTGGAAAAGGCAAGAGAGCGATTCTTTGCTGTGAATTTAGAAAGGTTTGCAGCTCGCGTCGTCGCCAACGCCAAACAACGCCAACAAAAAGCGTCAGCCCCAGGATCTTCTGGGCACTGACGCTTGCGTAAGCAGCTTACTCAGGAGGCTCAGTGATGGTGATGACCATCGGGGCCGTGAGCGTGGCCGTGCTCGAGCTCTTCTTTGGTCGCCTCGCGAATACCAACGATCTCCACATCAAAGTGCAGCGTCTCACCAGCGAGTGGGTGGTTACCATCTAGGACAACGAGGTCGCCTTCCAGGCCGATAACAGTGAAGATGATTGGATTACCTTGCCCGTCATCAGCTGCGAAACGCATACCAACCTCGAGCTCAGCATCGGGCGGAAACTGGTTGCGCTTGGCCTCAGTACGGAGAGCATCCACGACTTCGCCGTAGCCTTCTTCGGGACTAACAACGACCTGTTTACGCGAACCAACCAGGGCCCCGCTAAGCGCCTTCTCGAGGCCAGGCACGATCTGACCTGCACCGTGTAAGTAGGTAAACGGCTCGTCCTTGTCAGCGCGATCTATTTCCTCCCCCTCAGCGTTGGTGAGTCGGTAGGTCATGCTGACCACGGTGCCTTGCTTAATCATGGATCATCCTTCGCAGTTTTTAGGCCAAGTCGCCCCTGGGGGCTGAGTAAAGCCCCCACACTAGTGGAGTGAGGATAAAAAAGCCAAGCAAAATTCTGGTATTCCTGGGACCTTGGAGCCAAGCCGCCTTATCATGCAACCAATGTACTCACCCAACCAGCGGTGATTTCAAGAGAATATTGATTTATAAGGAAATTATATTGAAATCATGGCATATGACCGGCCGCCGTGACAGAGGTTAAGCCATGAATGAGAGCCCCATCCGCGCCCGAGGCGCTAGTAGTAACCCAAACGAGATGCGCGTCTATGGCGTCAATGCCTGCACTGCCCTTTGGCAGGCGCGTGCGGCATCGATCATCCGCGTCTATGTGACCAAGGATATGATGGCTCCGTTTAGCCCACTACTAAAGTGGTGCGCTAAACACAAGAAGGCTTACCACGTCGTCGATGACGATGCGCTCGCAAAGGTTGCCCAGTCGGTGCATCACGAGGGCGTCCTCATCTTAGCGCAGGCCCAGCAGCCAATCAGCGACAACGAATGCCTCGACATCCTTGGCGCGCGTCGCGGTCCGACCGTCGTTCTGTATCTCGACGGCGTTCAGAATCCTCACAACGTCGGTGCCATAGTGCGTCTAGCGGCACATTTCGATGTCCCTATGATCCTCGGGGCCGACGGTGAGCTACCGCGGCTGACTCCAGCCGCCGCACGCATTGCCGAAGGCGGGATGGAGCATGTCCAGCTTGGGATTTTAAAAAAACCTAAAGCCGTCATCACTGAGCTCAAAGCTCTCGGCTTCAAACTCATTGGCACCTCGAGTCACGTCAAGGACTCGATCTACACTTCCCCCCTACCAGATCGCTGCATTCTAGTGATCGGCGGCGAAGTCGAGGGTGCCTCGGGACGACTCCTGGCCTTCTGCGACGAAGTGCGTGCCATCCCTGGAACAGGTCATGTCGAAAGTCTCAATGTCGCAGCAGCGACCGGCATCTTTCTCGCTGAATTTTGGCGCGGTCATCGCGAGGCTGGAGGCACAGCTAAGCTGTGACCAACCCACCTCACACTACGGGCTACCTGGCGGCGCCGGGCTTTGTTGCTCAGCTCGTTGGCGAACTTCGTGGTGTCAGAGAAGTTCACGACCATTTGGTGCTTACCGATGGCCCACCGCAAGAGAGCAGCTGGGCCGAGAATATTTGGTACGATCCCCAAATCATCCAGGTGGCCTCCATCGGCGACGCCGCCAAAGCGCTAAAGTCTATCCAGCGGAATTGGTGGCCCTACGCCTGGCAACTACATAGGCGGCACGCCCTCATCCAGGAAAAGCTCCCCCATGTCGGGGCCAAGCCGTTGCGATTTCCTGAGCTCCCGCCCGTAGCACCGCTCGGATCATTCACTCTACTTGGGCCCACGACCTTACTTGCTTCGCCCGTCTGCCGCTCACCATTCCCCAACGGTGTACCGACCTTTGCTGAGGACACGAACGGCCCGCCTAGTCGGGCTTACCTCAAACTTTGGGAAGCTCTCACCCTACTCAAACGCTGGCCTACTCCCGGCGAGCGCTGCCTGGATCTCGGAGCCTCGCCAGGTGGCTGGACCTGGGTTCTTGCTAAGCTCGGAGCATCTGTCGTCGCTTATGATCGGGCAGAGCTGGCGCCCAATGTCGCCGCAATGAAAGGTGTCAGCGCGGTTAAAGGTGACGCCTTTGCCGCCACACCAGACAAGGTCGGGCAGGTGGACTGGCTCTGTTCAGATGTTATCTGCTACCCAGAGAAGCTTCGCGATTTTGTCCATCTGTGGCTCGACTCAGGCAAATGCAAAAACTTTGTTTGCACACTCAAGTTCCAGGGTGACTCGCACTACGGCGTCATCAAAGATATGCGCAAGATACCTGGCAGTACTGTTCTTCATCTCCATCACAACAAGCACGAAGTCACCTGGATGCTTTGCTCCGACGCCTTCACTAAAGCTGATTAATCCAGTATAGTTAGCTAAAATGCGATTCTATACAATTAATTACATTTAGCTTAAATCTGCCGGTAAGAGAGAGCCGATGATTCAAAGACTTCGTCTTCATGGATGGATCGCCGTATTTAGTTCGTGTGCGATTACTTCATGCTTGGCAAAACAGGCAAACATTGGCGCGCGCCAATCACGCTTATCCACATTTATGATTGGCGAGTTTAAACCGCAAAGCGGCGACCCAGCCTGGGACCGCTTAGAGGTTTCGCTCAAAAAATCAGGCGCGACAGCGCCGACAGCTATTCAAACATTTATGCTGCAGGACTTTACGAGTGGTACAGCCACCAACGTATCACTGACGATACCACAAGGAACCTATGCCATAGCGATGGACTACGCTGCTGCTGACGGGAAGCAACTCTACTCAGTGTGCACCAAAGATAAAGACAAGCTGTACGAAATATACACGCCGCAATTCACAACCTCACTACCGATATGCCGCATCGACGCCCCACAACCGTCTGGTACCGTGGATGTCACACCATCGAGTAACGTTACCATCACACCGGTAGTCGGTGATTCAAGGCCACTACCCAGTGCTCAGTCGCAGCAGCTGCCCCCGGTCGCCCAACAGAGCAGTCCAGGCTGCTCGGCGACTAGTCCTGAAACTGGCATGAAAACCGTAAACGTCAATGTGAACGGCGCCAATCGAACCATGATCCGCGTCGTCAGTCCGACCTATAAGAGTTCTCACGCCTACGCTCTTGTTATTGGATTTCACGGATTGGGCCTAGACGGCAACTCGCCTCGCAACCACCATAAATGGCCTATCATCGAAGATCTCGGTAAGAACGATGCCATCTTTATCTACCCTAATGCCGCCGGAGGTAGCTGGAGCCCGTACCCTGGGAGCCCCGATTTCGCCTTTTTCGATGCTATCGTCAAAACCGTAGGAGATGAGTACTGCCTCAACAAAAACCGTGTCTTCGTCCATGGCTTCAGCAACGGTAGCTACTTTGTCAATGCTCTCGCTTCTGCTCGATCAAGCGCTATCCGTGGAGTGATCTCGGTCTCTGGCGGCGGCACAGGCTCGAAAAAGCCAGCTATGGTCATCCACGGACAGTCAGACGGAACCGTTGGCTTCTATCAAGCGCCGGGACTCGTCAGCTCTTATGCCTCAGCTAATGGCTGTAAGACGCCAGTAAATACATCTGAGATAAATAATGAAAGCTGTCGGCTTTTAACGGGGTGCCCGGCTGATCTACCAGTCTGGTTCTGTCCATGGGGTGGCGGACACCACTGGCCTGAATATTCACTGCCCTTTGTTTGGAGATTTATCTCGTCATTACAATAAGGCCTATTTAGCCTAAGCGGGAGAAAGTAGATGAAACACCAAGGTATCATGCTAGTCGCCTCCATTGCTGTGATACTCGCCTTGGGATGTCGCTCAACCGGAAAAGACTCATCATTCAAAGACGGCGGAGAATTTAACCTCGCAATCGAAAAAGATAAACTGCGCAAGGCCATTGATCTTATAGTTAAAGAAGAAGAGCGACTCGCTCTAACCATCAAGAACTATCCGCCTCGGTCAGAAGACGATATCTCTGGGTCATTCCGCACCTACCAGGATCAGATGAATGCGTTAGCAGAGACTAGCCTTTTTTATCCCGATGACACAGATCGAGGTGCCGCCTTTAAGGAGGTATGGCAAAGCTATCCTATTCAGGTGCGGGACACTCTGCTACTCCACTCATTGGAGTATGGATCCAGCCCGGGTGACAAGATCTACCTGAGCGCTATTCTAGCAAATCCCTTTAACTACGATGTTTATTTTACAGAAGATGACCTATTAAATGCAGCACGACGCCTTGGTGGGGTACTCAACGGAGTCAGCTGGAATGGATCAACTGAACGCTTTGACTACGCAGACCCAAAGACCAAATTAGATGTGCTGATCCTTGCCTCAAAACTCAGCACAGATACCCTTAGCACCATCAATTTGCTTGAGAGAAATAATCTCATCACTCCACTGCGCGTCAACCGGCATACCGCTGATCCTGCGACACGTGCCGAGCTGTTTGATCTGGTCCAGGGACAGCTCACTGCCAATGTGTTTCACCGAATTCTTGGTTCCGAGGGCAACCGTATTGCTGTGACCAAGGCTGTGCACAGAAAACTTTATAAAGACCTCAAAATGACGCCGCAACTAGACGACAGAGCCTCTGATTATCAGGATATCTACGTCACTAGCGTCCCAGGCAGAGAATCTCAGCGGCAGCTCCTTACAGCATGCACTAATCTCCGTGTTGAAGGGAACGAAGGAACCACCTCGGTTTACCCCTCTACCGCCTATATCTCATTTGGTGAGCTATCATTGCTCAATCTCTATCCACAACAACCTCTCAAAATAACCTGCGACGACGACACCTATACATTTGCCATTGAAAAGCTGAAGGCAGAGGCTCTGTCATTGCCGCCGGAATATGATATCCGCAACTACAGCAATAACGGCGAAATTAATGTCCTTTTGACCTACGCCTTTAGCAACGAGACCGATGCTAAACTATTAAGTGGTATCGTCACCTACCTAGCGACCAAGGGCTTCTTTATGAACCCAGCTACAGATATCAAACGAGGCGTCCCCACTCTTGATGCATTCAAGGCAGCTTTCAATGAGTCGGATATTTATATTCCCGCAGCGCATTTGCTTGACTTGAACACCTTTGAGCTAGGGACCGATAAATCAACAGTGATGACCTTTACCAAGAAATTTAAGCATAAAAGTGGCGTCACCTTGAGGGCCAAAGTGACAGGATTTTTCCCCGAAAAAAATTCTGGTCAAACCAAGCGACTCAATCGCGCCGACCTTGCTCAACTACTGGCAGCCCGCCGGACCGTGAATCCAGACTCGCTATTCGTACTGACCACATCATGCCGCGCTACCGACGCCATCAGCACGTGGACGAGTGCTTATAGGCAATCGCTTGAACTCGACATAGCCGCCGGCAAACTTAAAGAGGTAGGACAGGCCAAGGACCTGATCCATGCAATTGCGCCGGAGGGTAGTTTCCCAACTGGGTCTCCTAGCGAGCTGCTTTTGGACTTTATTGGACCTATTGAATCGCTCAAAATCATTTTTGAAGGCGGAAAACCCGAAGATGTTTATGTGTACCTGCAAAAACCCATCAATCCAGATCGATTTGTGAAATTCATCCAGCGCGTCGAACGACTGGTATCGGGTAGAAAGGGTCACATTGAGCCAGTGCATTTTTTCCCGAAATATAACCTCAGTGAAAAAGAACTATTGGACCAAAAAGGTTTCGACTATAAACTAACAAAAGTCAGCCCCACACCAGCTAACTAAGTTCCTCTAGGTTCTCTCTTTGGAGGCAGGATATGTTGCAGATAATTAAACAGGCAACGATATTAGGGCTTGTTATCCCGCTGAGCTTCGTCCTGCACGGTTGTGCTGTGTTACATAAGGCGCAACTGGGTGATATTGATGGCCGCTCAAGCAAGAACGGTACCCCCATCAGTATTAAGGTTAGTGAGACTACGGTGGATTTTGGCGAGGCTGCAAGAATTGCGCGCAATCTCGGTGGTAGTAAATCCGGCGCCAACGTATTAGGCAATGCCGCCTCGACTTACGAGTCATATTTCCAATACGGTCCCCGTACGGGCACACCGGTATTTAATGAGCTGTACGCACGGTCGGTACCCAATGAGTTGGCCGAAAAGTGTCCCGGCGGTCGGATTACAGATATGATTTCTATCCGTGAGACCAGAGCCTATCCTGTGGTCAAGGGCGAAATAGTTCGCGTCGACGCGGTCTGCATCAAATAATTGGAGTTCCCGTGATGTCAAAAATAAAAATGGGCGTCATCAGTACTGTGATCGGCGCAATGCTCATAACCTCGGGATGTACTTACACGCGTGCCATATCTCAAACTAATGTTCCAAGCGAACGCGGCAAGGTCGTCGAGGCCAGTGTAGAGCGGATGATGTTCCTTGGGATCGCTTTTGACAACGACGACGTCCCAAAGCTCGTGGAAAAGCTGAGAGACAAGTGTCCCAATGGCGCAATCCGCGGCATTCTGACCAAGGATTTGAGCACCAGCTACCTCATCGTCATAGTGCGCAAGACTATTGCTCAGGGTTACTGCATCAAAGAAAACTTGGCTGCCGATGACGCTGATACCAACTTAAAGGCGGCCGAGCTTGAGACGGAGGCAAAAATATGAAGACATTGCTACGACTAACGTTAGCGACCCTCGCTGCGACGACCCTCTCTAGCTGTGTGACGGTTAAGTCAGTAAGCATCAGTCAAATTCCCGAAACGAGCCAGCGCAAGCAAGTTGTTAAGGCAAGCGCCACATCGCCTGTGGTCTTCTTGATTCCATTTAATACGGATTATATCGAAGAGGCCCGTGCCGACCTCCTACAGGCATGCCCAAACGGTCATATTGAAGGCCTCCTCAGCAAGCACGAGGACACCAACTACTTTATCGGCTTGGTGTACATGCAGAAAGTTAATTTCACTGGTTACTGCCTCCCCAAGATTGCCATGACACGGGCTAAAGCTAAGAGAAAGGGCTAGGAGCATGATTAAGAGGACCCAGTCTATCGTGAAACTTCTGCTCGTCTCAATTTTAAGTATGGCCAGCGCGTGCTCCTATTCCATCCACCAGCAATACATAGGATCCATGGATCCAAACGCCAGTTACGGCAAAGGCAAATGGGTTGAAGCGACCAGCTCTGATTTTGTGATCCTGAGCTTTGCCATGCAGTCTAATTACGTCGAAGATGCCTACCGACAATTAGAGAACCAATGCAAAGGCCGGATCGCCCAGGTCACAACAGAGCACCTAACAGCGTACAAGTTTCTGTCTTATGAGCAGAAATTAGTGCTAAAAGGCCTGTGTCAAAGCTGAGACGCTACGCGTATTCTTTGCAAAAACTGAGTCAGCCGGTGCATGAGTACTATGCGACCATTTTTTCCGGCGTGTAATAAAAAATAAAAATTATCAGCGCTGTTTAAGTTCGGTTAGTGACTGTCCAACTATGTCATGACGGTGCCAAGGTGCGCCACACGCGTAACTGCGAGCAAAGATACCGGGACGGACTAATTAATGAGTACAGCGGTAGTAAGACTTCTCCGTGGTGGCCAATCAAAATTGCTCACTAGCTAGTAGTACCAAGGTGCAAGCTTCCTCAACTTGGATACCCGCAGCCTTTGCTTTTGCTGCCAATGAGGGATTTTCAGCACCAGGATTCAAAATAATCCGTTTTGGCTTAGCGGCTAAAACCTGGTCGATCATGCCATCCATGATTTTAGGACCGACATAAACCGTAATGGTATCGATCGGAACTGGTATGTCAGCTAAAGCAGCTACTGTCTTGATACCCGCGACCCCAGGTTTAGCAGGATTGACGCCTAGAATATCACTAAACCCCGCGGCTAATAGTCGCTGTCCTGCCTTAAAACTGTAGCGTTCAGGATTATTGGAAAAACCGAGGATAACGATACGAGCTGAAGTCTTAGTCTTTTGCATAAGGTTATTTACTCCCAATACATATATAAACAGACTAAACTTTTTTCGTAAACCCACCTATCCATCCGGCAAAACTCCGCGCATCCATAGCCCCCGACCTTCGCGCAACTTCTTGGCCGTTGCTAAATATCATCACCGTCGGGATTCCGCGTACACCAAGTCGCGCTGAAGGAGCTGGATGATTCTCAGTATTTAGTTTTAAAAAAACCGCATGTCCGGCGTTGGTGGTAGCCACTTGGGCAAAAGTGGGCGCAAACGCAAGGCAAGGTCCACACCAAGGCGCCCAAAAATCGACGATCACTGGCACCGGACTCCTCGCAATGAACTCACCCAACTTGCCGTCATCTACATCGACAGTTGGTCCTTGTATTGCCAAAGGTTTTTTACAATGCGCACATACTGCCGTACTAGCACGCTCAGTATCGAAGCGATTAATTTTGTTGCAATATCCACAAATCGTATAAGACTTACTCATAACTCATGACCCCTGCGTGGCCCCGCCCATTCAGAGACACTCCCAACAAATATGGGTCGCAAAATTAGTTTGGCAAGCCCAGCATGACTTTGGGGCTCAATAGCAGCCTCAAATCTGGCTCCAAGTGAGCATCGGACCTTTGGATCAGAGCCCGCGCCCATGGTGGCACGAAGCGGGGCGGAGCGATGAGACCAGAGACGATGAATTCTTTCAGCGCTTTCAGATCTGCGAGCGCCATCCGCCCAAGAAATAGATCTTCCAGGTCGGTAAACTGACGTTGACGGAACGATGAAACTAGAAAGTTATGGACCTCAATAAGTCCCTTCAAATAAACAACATCCTTGGTAAAGACGTGGCGCCCCCGTACATCACCACCTCGAAAGACCCGTGCCGTCGACTGGAAGCTCTCGCGTTCGGACTGCCCAGACTCGAGAAAAAAGCGAAACACATCGATAAAATCGCCACCATCTAGGGCCATGGCGATTGCCTTAATGCGCATGGCGATGCGACGCAGGCGCCCCATGTCCATCGTGGCCGTGATTAGCTCGGCATAGGTAGCAAGCCCCTCTTGTGTCGTGACTGTGCGTGGAGCACCGAGGGCTAAACTCTTAAGATATGGCTGCTCACGACCATTAAGACGGGTTGCCGAGTGCACATAGAGTTCGTGCTCACGCAGCTGATCGACTTCCGCACGAGTGAATGTGGTCATCCCGCGAATGCGAATTCGTTCGGCACCTGCGGCTGCTTTGGCTGTAATGGTCTGATCAACTACGACAGAAACTTTGTGAGGACGAAAAAACTCCGCGGCAACTTGTCCCAGCTCTGCAGCCACTTGCTCCGGCGACAGTGTAGGCTCTGAGCTCGAGGTATCGCTATCGGCAGCCTGGGCACTGAGTTGTAGAAACTCATCGGCAAGGCTGAGGTTAGACGTCGGACCATTGAACTCGTGCGGCGTCCCGTAAAGTGACTGGGATAGGAGACTAAAATCGGGGGTACCGACGTGCTCGAGCATCCGGGCGGCAGCGATGTAACTTTGTGCCGTCGCCGCAATATAGTCGCCAATAGGGTGTCCGGTCCCTGCTGCCTTGACAACGTCCTCGAGGGCAAAACAGCGCTCCGCTAAGTTTAGGCGCGGGTAGTCGACATTTGGCAGCCGTGGATGTCCCTGCCCCCAGGCCGTAATAAATTCCTGGTAGGCCGTGGTCGGCCAGGCCAGACAGCTGAGGACCTTGATCGCCGATGCAGCAGCGACGAGCTTAGCATCTAGCTCGCGAAAATAGGCAAGATCTCGCGCTGGTGACGTCAGTGTCATTGCGGTACTTTACTCAGGAATTCCCTCGTACGCTGATGCTTGGGTGCGGCAAAAAACTGCTCCGGCTCACCCTCTTCAACAATGAGTCCACCGTCCATAAACACCACCCGATGGGCTACCTGACGCGCAAAAGCCATCTCATGCGTGACGACCACCATGGTCATGCCGAGCTGCGCGAGATCTCTCATCACAGCCAGAACCTCTCCCACTAGCTCAGGGTCAAGGGCCGACGTCGCCTCGTCGAAAAGTATAAGCGCAGGCTCCATAGCCAATGCCCTCGCGATCGCCACGCGTTGCTGTTGCCCACCTGATAGTTTGGCCGGGTACATTTCAGCCTTATCCGCTAATCCGACTCGATTTAAGAGCTGCCTGCCTGCTGATTCCGCAGCGTCACGACTTAGTCCTTTGACCCACATCGGTGCCGCCGTCACATTGCCCAGTGCCGTCAGATGCGGAAACAAATTAAAGCGCTGAAAAACCATTCCGATCTGTGATCGTTGGGCGTTCAGCTCGCGCTCAGCCAAAGGCATAAAGCCGCGCTCACCCACCGTGCCGAATGCCGGCTGACCCCGAAAGCTTATACTTCCGCTGGTCGGGTATTCGAGTGCATTCAGGCAGCGGAGCAAGGTCGATTTGCCGCTGCCGCTCGGACCAATAATCGCGACGACCTCGCGCTCGCGCACGGTCAGGTCGATGCCGCGCAGAATGGTGGCGTCACCAAATTTTTTGGTCAGGCCCTTAACATTTAATAGCACGCCGCCCATGCGATCACTTGGAGCCCCGGGATCACGCTGATCCTGGGAAAGCCGGGGCACCTGGGGAACCTGATTCATACACCCCTCACTGCCAAACGGCGTTCAATCCGACCAGCTAAGGTTGCCAGCGACCATACGATCAGCAGATAGCCTAAGGCTGCCCAGCCGTACACTTCCCACGGCCTAAAGTACTTAGCACCCAGTCGCTGCGTGACGTATAGCATCTCGCTCAGTGCTATCACCGATACCAGCGACGTATCCTTAGCCAAGGCCGCTAGCTCGTTGACCACTGGTGGAATCATCCGCTTAACCGCTTGCGGCAGGATGATACGCGTCATAGCCAGGCCGTGACTCATGCCCAGCGCCCGTGCAGCCTCCATCTGGCCACGATCGATGGACTCTATACCTGCACGAAAAATCTCCGCCAGATAAGCTCCGGCATTTAGTGACAGAGCCAGGATACCCGCCGGCATGGCGTCGAGTCTGATGTCGGCCAGAGGTGGCAGCGCAAAGTAGATAAATAGTATTTGCAGCAGTAACGGAGTGCCCCGAAAGAGCGTGACGTAAGCCATCACCGGCCACCTGAGAAACCGGTGCCGTGACAACCTGGCAAAAGCCAACAGAAGGCCTAGAAACATACCCAGTACACCGGCCGCGATGGTGAGTTCCACCGTCAGCGTCATACCATCGAACAGCTGAGGGAGGACTTCCTGCAGCGAGAACTGCCAAAACGACTGTGACTCGTCCATGCTCAGCCGCCCACTTCCTTGCCGAACCATTTGAGGTGCAGCTTCTTCATGGTGCCGTCGCGACGCATATTGGCGATCATCTGGGTCACCTCAGCGCTGAGATCTTTGGCATCCTTGCGGAGTGCCACGCCAATCGGCTCTGGCGCTATGGCGCGGCCGCTAACAATCAAATGTTTGGGATCTTGCTTGACGAAATATAATCCCACTGGCTCATCGATCACAATCACGTCAGCCTGCTTGGCCCGCAGTGCTGAGAGGGCATCGGTGGCCATCTTGAAGCCCTTGATACCGGCAATCGCTAGACCGTTTTTTTTAGCCTTCTCGACGTAGGCCGCTGACGTCGTGTCGACTTGTACAGCCACCACCTTACCAGCAAGATCGGCCTCTTTGACGACAGGCTTGTCGTTAGGCGTCACGAACACCTGCGACACTTGCATATATTCGATGATGTCGAGCTGTTTCAGGCGCTCGGGCGTGATGTTCATCGCCGAGCAAATCATGTCGTAGCGCTTGGCCATGAGACCGGCGATGATCCCGTCCCAGCTCATCACAACGAACTCAACCGGCACGCCCAAACGCTGGGCAAACTCTTTGGCCAAATCGATATCGAAGCCGTCAGGATTACCCTTGGCATCGGTGGTCTCCATCGGGGGATAGGTGACGTCGATGGCCACCCTAAACTTACCGGCCTTTTTAATGGCGTCGATGGTAGGGGCGGCTGCGGCCATGGCTGATCCGGCCAGCGACGCCCACAGCAAGAAAATACTCAAAAATCCCGATACCATACGCATGGCGAGTTCCTATTGGACTAGGGGTCGTAAGTATACAGGAGTAACAAAATTTTGCCGGTGCAGCAGCTAAATTTCTGCTAGTGAGCAAGCCCACGACGTAACTCTGTCAGCTGCTCCCTAGTGGCTGGGTCGGATGCATGCTGAGAGAGACTCTCGAGCAGCTTTGTCACTTGGCTTTGATTGCCACTGTCCTGAGCCCGAGCCAAGGCACCCCCGAGCGCCATCGCATCACCCGAGGCGAGTGACTTCCCAGCCAAGTCAGATACGACGCGGAACCAAGCCTCATCCGGTGGGCGTGCAGCCAGAGCACGGACTACCGCCGCTTGGTCCTTGGCGGCATCAGGTCCGGTGGCTCCCTCGTAGGAGCGGCGTAGGAACTCAACCACGCCGCTGTCTCTCGCCGCACGTAGGGCAAAATAGGCCTCCTCTCGCACCGCTGCCGACGAGCTGTCACTTAGGTGCTTCATGATCGGTGCCAGCTGTTGTGGCCCAAGGTTGCCCAGTGCCGCCAAGGCATCATAGCGCTCGTTGTCAGAGGCCGCAGACGCCAGCCATTGATCCATCGTAGACTCAAGATCGGCGGCTCGCGTCTGGTCCATCGCCGCGTCTGATTGCCGGAGATGGCTGCCCATGATCCCAGCGGCAAGTTTGGCGCGCTGCACTAGCTGTTGGTCGCCATGCTCTCCGGCAAAGGCTACCACCGCTCGCGTCGCCTCCACACTCGGATGCGCGACAAATCCTAAGGTCGTCAGCACGCGTGAGGTAAAATCGGTGTTCGCTGCATGCTCGCGCGCCATGGTCACCAAGGTTTCTTGAGCCAAGTCGGAGCCCACGGCTCCCAGCGCTTTGACAAACCCGCGTACGCGCGCATCATCCAGCGGATAATCAGCCATCGACTGCCTAAGACGCGCTATCGACGAAGGGTGCAGCGCCAGCCAAGATTTTAGCTGCAGGTACTGATCCTGTGTCAGAGGATCACGCCCCCCTTGCTGGCGCAAAACGGCTAGTAGTTGTGATTCGTCAAGATCACCAACCTGGGCCGTATCGATAGCATGATCCATAGTCAGCATCGAATCGCTGGTTCCTTGGTCAGGTGTCCTTTGGTTCATAAGTTCACTATTTAATGCGGCAACAGTTTTATTGGATGCGTCGACAAGGTGCAGAGTCAAATTTGTCTCACCGATGAGACGGCGATCAGAGCGACTAAAAGCCTCAGATTCACGCAGCTCTAGATGCGCCAAACCACCGCAATGGGGGACTAGCTCACCTTTGGCGCGGCCATCTATGATTCTCGCCCCATCGACCTGAGAATCCCTTGTCGCACTATGCCATGATTTTTCGAAGGCAATAGGCGCATCACCGAGGCTCTGACAACTGCCACTATAGCCGTACCGTGCCGTTACTTTGACATCAGATCTGGTCTCTTGATGCTGCAAATCATTCTGCTGCGATGCGGGGAAAGCCACGGTGAGCCGCTCGCCCAGCGCCCGCCAGAACACCAGCGCTGTATGCGTTTGATTGGATGCACCCAGTCCGTGTCGCTTTAACTCTGCCGCATCTGGCACAGAGAAACCGAAACCCGCGGTGTTCAAGAGCACGTAGGTGCCAGCTTGTAACTCCGGCATGACGGCCGTCATGGCGTCGGGTACATTTTGAGCGGTAAGTCGCACCCATCCTACTTGAGGGCCTACTTGAGGGCCTACTTGAGGGCCTACTTGAGGACCTACTTGAGGGCCTACTTGAGGACCTTGGAGATCGCCGCTCGTAAGCACTGCTAACGTAAAATTGCCAGAAAGTAAGTAACGGCTTTCGCCGATGCGACCACCGTAACTGATGTCGTAGCTAAGCACCGTGCCTGGCGCGATGAGGTCTGCCCGCTTGGATGGCTCGTGTGATCGCTGCTTGGTGGGTTGCGACTCCGGTGTCAGAGTCGCAAGGCTGGCGGTTTGGTCGCCACTATCTTTATCGCTGACGCTCTCATGTGAGACCGAGAAGTAGAGACCAGAGAGAGCCGCCGCAGTCGCGCAAACCGTCAATATGAAATAACGCTGCTTCATGCGGAAGCCCTCGGCTCTCTATCTACTTACTTGCGTGCAAGCTTCTTGTCGCTCTTTGCAGGCACGGCTGGAAGATCGGCAATCTTGCCGCTCTCTGCATACATTTTGCGGTTGACGTTGTAGCCCTGCCAATCAACTAGGGTCTTGCTGTATTCCTTCTCGTCTTTGCCAAGGCGCGCCGCGAGCTTACCCGTGACTGACCCTTGCAGAGCTTCGAGCTCGATATCGCCGACGGCATCAAATTTGATACTGGGTTGCTCTGCATTCGGAGAGAAGTGTACGCCAATCGCATTGCGCAGAGCAGTATCGGCTAAAAGTAGCTGACCCTTAGCGGCACCGTAAACAATCTCTAAATCAACATTGGACTGAACGTAGCCTGTTGCGTGGACGCGCGGCGTTGCCGCTAGCTCGACTCCAAAATTACGCGCCCCTGCATCAACGGCAAGTTCGGCATTACCTTGGATCCCATAACGCACAGGCACCGGGACGGGACCGATTTGAATGGTTGTCGTTTGCGCCAAGTCGATATCATGGTCTGGCCTAAACGTGTGACGGTATACCGTACCGACATCGAGATCCTGGTGCGCAATCTCATAACCCAGCACCAAGGCGCTAGCACGCAGGTGGGAGCCGGCCGCGGTGGTGTCGGCAGCAACCTTGCCGTTAATCAGATCGGCTTTGACACCAAAAAATCCAGCCTCGACACCTCCCGTAGCTTCGGCCAGAAAGCTACTGCAATCATAGCGGAGGGTGATCAGATTACTGACGCTCAGCTTACCGACCTTTTCCACAATAGGCTGGCTATAGGGAATGGTCTTCTCGTAAGAGCTATCACAGGCGGTTGCACTCGCAGTCCCCTGCCAAACTAAACCCAAGGCGAATCCGCTCACCATCAGTGGACGTAGCATCTCAGCACTCCTTACTTGATTGATGTTTAGCTGCATAGCCGACCTAGCCGGCCCAAGTGTTCTTATTATTTCTTCACCAAACTAGGACCAATTCATCAACAAAGCTAGAGCTAAGTGCACCGTGAAAATGAGAAACCACCGATTTTTTCCCAAGTCGCCAAAGGCACGCCTAAACCGCAACGTTATGACCTCTTAAAAATCAATGATTTCGGTATTTTAGGCAACCCCCACCAGAACACTCAACAAAACATTAAAGTTTTAACCAAAAAATACCGATAAGCGGGATGAAGTTTAGAGTTTAACGAGGTCTCACATGCAACTAGCCACTAGAGTTATCTGGCTTTCCAGTTTTGCGTACATGTTCACCCTACCAGCGGGCTGCGGCGCCGCCGGTACTAAACGGGCATCCACGGCGGCAAGCGCCGACGAATCAGAAATCGAAGAAGGCGCCGATGCAAAGAAGGCTCTCACCGAAACCAAAAAGCCTTGCGGCACCACAACGGGCACGGTGACAACGAACATCACAGCGACCCCGGGACCTGTGCAGCTACTAGAAACAGCCCCGCCTCCCCTACCGGCACCGGCACCGGCGCCAGCGGCAACGCCAACGGCGACCGCTGCTTCAGATAAGAACTGCACGCCAGCGACAACGCCTCCACCTGCGACGGCCAACGGCGCAGGCACAGGGACCACTCCTCCGCTCGTGCCACCGCCCGCTGGCAACGGCGCGGGCACTCCTACAACGCCGACGCCGCCGGCAGGCCTACTATTCACCGGTAAAACCCTCGAGCAATGCAACGCCGAAGGCAAGGCCTGGGTACCGGGCTCTGGCGGCGCTGCTACCTGTGGCGACGCACTCGTCAGTTGGTGCTGCAGCTTGCCTGAAGCGTCGAATCAGTTCCCAAGTCTTGCAGCGCAGCTTGGTGCGACGATCGGCAACAACGAAAAAAATGGCCTGAAGCTATACAACTGCTCTTACGCTAACAGTAAGTTCACGATGCACTTCGTGAAATCAGACACGACTGGCATGCGTTTTAGCACCAGCTATTGGGACAAAGTCACCCCGACCCCCAAAGCAGCGCCAACCAGCTGTCCGCTGCCCAAAGCGGCTAGCCTTGGCCTCTAAGCTTAGGTGACACTTTAAATGACTCACAAATGCCCAGGATACTTTAGGCATAATTGTAATCTGAGCGCCTTGCGGCTGAGCCTCTTAGCCGTGGCGGCGCTCGCAGTCACCCACTGCCAAACGGTGAGACCGAAGCCCAGTGAGCTGCGGATCGCCGGTGGCTCAGTCGTCGGATCCGACCGCTTCCACGAAGTGATCGAACTGCGTAGTGAAAATGGCTCGCTATTTAGTGAGCAATGCACTGGGACCTTTATCGCTCCGCGCGTGATCTTGACCGCAGCGCATTGTGTGTGGAAGCAGCCTGACGCACGCCTAGGCCTCGTCGGCTTCGGCGATGATTTCAGCGATTTCGAAGACCGCCCTCGCAAACGAGTGCCCAATCCCTATGCGGATGACATAGCCGAGTTGGAAGCGAATCCCGGCTCGCAGCGCATCTCGTTTGGCCTCCCCGGTGATAGCGGCGCCAACCGCAGTACCAAATGCTACCGTGTCGCCTCTGGATGGGTCGTCGGTGCCGGAGGTCCTGGATCAGGACACGATTATGCGCTAGTCATCGTGGACGAAAAAGACGCCGCGATCACTATCGCCAAACTGGCAGTGCAGTCGCCCACAATCGGTGCAGCAGCAACCTACGTGGGATTCGGCTGGGATAAACAAATGGGCGTTGATCACGGCATTAAGCGTGAGGGCGTTAATCAAGTGCGCGAGGTCAAAGAAGACGGTGTGATATTGAGTTATACAGAGGGCAATCTAGCACCCATCGTGCGCGAGGGTGATTCAGGCGGTCCACTCTTTGTGAATCACGAGCTAGCCGGCGTAGCCTCAGCCTTACAGTACGCCATGCCCCGTCAAGTTTGTGATCAAGGCACCTGTCGTGACATCAATGCGGACGTTGGGTTTCATGTTGACATCAACCACCAGCGCAACCGGGACTTCATCAACAAAGTTCTGCAACAAGTTGCCAGCGGTGAAATTGATCCTAGTTCCGCCAAAGGGTGTGCCCCTCGCAACAAGGTGGAGCATTTGCGGTTTTTGCAGAAGGGCGGTTGAGGCATAGGCTCTACACAGGCACCCCTGCAGCCGTAACCACCCGGATTTATGAGTTTATAAACACAAACTCATCACCCAACTCAAGATTATTGCTGGCAGTCCGAAAATCAATGCACAGTGCGACGCAATGGGTGGCAAAAACTTACCTTTATCCCTTGTGCCGTAAAACTCCGTCGTTCACGGCGGAGATATAAGGCACGCGCCCGAGCGAGTACGCAGTATCTCGCGAGTCCTGCTTAGTTGGGGTCCTCTGTAAGGCTGTTAGTCAAGCAGAAAAGTTGTCTGCCGTCTTCCATGTCACTCGAAAGGACCAGTGTCACCTGCTATAAAGTGCACTTCCATCT
>Ga0194132_10000445_pt1 | contig 85202 bp, 81 predicted proteins | sample TA2KigOf80mmetaG_FD_148612 | JGI IMG/M metagenome (GOLD analysis project Ga0194132, IMG submission 148612) | Freshwater microbial communities from Lake Tanganyika, Tanzania - TA2015054 Kigoma Offshore 80m | ecosystem: Environmental > Aquatic > Freshwater > Lake | place: Tanzania: Lake... | reverse complement strand
TCCAGTCGATTCGCGGCAGCCTGCAGCGCCGCCATGGCAGCCGACAAGCCGTGATCCAGCAGGAGCAGTTGATGCTTGCAGGCGGGGCGTTGGCCCTCTGGGTCGCGATCGCGCTGCTGTTCCTGCCTACGGCGCAGCCGAGCGCCGTGCAGGATCCGGCCCAGTGGCGCAACCACCTCAAGGAGGCGCTCAGCAGACAGGCGCCGGTGCCGGAGTCCGCCGCACCACAACTGCTTGAGGCACCACTCACGCCCGCAGCCCCGGCTGGCGTGGCGATCTCGACAGTGCGGACCGTCTCGGAAATTTGCGCCGACCTGTCCGCGCTTGCGGATGCCGGCGCACTGCCGGCCGCGCTCGCGCGCGTCGGCAGCCTGCTCGACGCGACCGGTTTGATTGTCTGGGTCGCGTCAAGCGACGGCAGCTCGCTCTCACCCGTGGCCACCCACGGCTTCGATCCGCGACTGGTGCAGCGCCTCGGCAAAGTGCGGAGGGACGGTGCGAACCTCACTGCGGCTGCGTTACGCGAGAACGCACCAAGGGTGAGCGCCGCCACCGAGTCCGCGCCGGCGGCGTTAGCGGTGCCGATGTGCGGTCCAACCGGTCCGGCCGGCGTCCTGTCGGTCGAGCTGAAAGCGGGTCAGGCCGTAGACGAGGCGAAAGTCGCGCTGGCCGCGATCATCGCCGCCCAGCTTGCGACCCTCACTATACCAATCGCCCAGCCCGACACGCGCGATGTCAGCGATATTGCGCAGCCACCAGAGGCACAAAGCGCGTAGGCTAGCATCGCTCATCGCCGCCGATGAACGTGATCCTCGCTGAAGACGATCTCGATATCGAGCTTGTCGCCCGGCTGCCGCTGAAGTGCGCCGGCTTCACCGTCAAAGTGGTGAACAACGGCCAGCACGTCAAGGACATCGTCACCAAACACCTGTGACCATTCGCGCCCGCGCTCTCGCCGGCCGCTTCCTGCGCGTCCAAGCTCGAAACCGCGAACCCGACCGCCACCAGCAGTCCCGGCCTGAACATTCCGAATTTCACGTTCTTCATAGGAAGGGACCTCACAAAGACCTTTGACGTCAAAGGACCGCCCCGAGTCAGCCTGGGGGCGCACTACAAAAACGCAATCTTTTTTAATGGCCCGATGGCCGGTTGGCCCGTTGGCCTGTTAGCATCACGCAATGGTCGCGAAGTCGGGCGAAAAGAGGGAGATCCTCGAACGGGCCGAGAAGGAACGGGTGAAATTCCTTCGCCTTCAGTTCACCGATATCCTGGGCGTCATCAAGAACGTGGAGGTCCCCGACCGCCAGTTCGGCGAGGCACTCGACGGCAACATCATGTTCGACGGCTCGTCGATCGAGGGCTTCGTCCGCATTGAAGAATCGGACATGTACCTGCGGCCAGACCTGTCGACCTTTCAGGTTTTCCCCTGGACCGATCCGAGCGGCGCGCGCGTCGGCCGGCTGATCTGCGACATCGCCAATCCTGACGGCAGCCCGTTTGCCGGATGCCCGCGGACCACGCTCAAGAACGTCATTCGTATGGCCGCCGACCGCGGCTTCACCATGATGGCCGGCCCCGAAACCGAGTTCTTCCTGTTCCTGCGCCGCGACGGCAGGCCGACCACCGAAACGCACGACCGCGCCAGCTACTTCGACCTCGCCCCAATCGATCTCGGCGAGGACGTCCGCCGCGAAATTGTCGTCGCGCTCGAACAGATGGGCATTCACGTCGAGGCGGCCCATCACGAAGTCGCTCCCGGCCAGCACGAGATCGACTTTCACTACGACGACGTGTTGATCGCGGCCGACAACGTCAGCACCTGCCGGTTCATCGTCAAGAACGTCGCGCTGAACAACGATCTGCACGCCACCTTCATGCCGAAGCCAATCTTCGGCGTGAACGGCTCGGGCATGCACACCCACCAGTCGCTCTACCAGGACGGCAACAACGCGTTCTTTGATGCGAAGGCCGAGATCCAGTTGAGCCGAACGTGCCTGCACTACGTGGGCGGACTGCTGCAGCACGCCAAGGGCTTCTGTGCGATCACCAACCCGCTGGTGAATTCGTACAAGCGTCTCGTGCCGGGCTTCGAAGCGCCGACAGCGATTGCGTGGTCCGAGAAGAACCGCAGCCCGCTGGTGCGCGTGCCGGCCGCGCGGGGTCCCGCCACGCGCCTCGAGCTGCGCATGCCGGACCCGTCGTGCAACCCGTACCTGGCGCTCGCAATGATGCTGCGGGCCGGCCTCGACGGGATCGACAGGCAGATCGATCCCGGGCCGCCCGTGAACAAGAACATCTACAAGATGAGCCACCGCGAGCGGCGCCACCTCCGCATCGATGACCTGCCGGCCAACCTCAGCGAAGCGCTGGATGCGTTCGAAAAGGACGACCTTGTCAAAGAGACGCTGGGCGAGCACATCTTCAACCACTTTCTCGAGGCCAAGCGCGAGGAGTGGGACGAATACATCCGGCACGTCTCGCCCTGGGAGATGGACAGATATCTCGGCGTGTATTGAGGACAGCCGTCAGCCGCAAGTGACAGCAAGCTCACCGCTCCTCTGATTCGAGCGTTTGCGCTCTTTGGTGTTTTCCCGGTTCTTTCTGAGCCTTCTGCGGCCCTTCTGCGCCCCTGCTGTGGTGCTGGTCTGTTTGGCACAGCCTTTGGAGTGGCGGCCGCAGCTTCGGCCTGCACATGCGCGAAAAGTCGATTAAGTACATGTAAGGACTGGGTTTCGGGCTACGGGCTTCGGCCTACGAATACAAATTGGCCCGTTCGCCCGTCGGCCCGTTTGCCCGCAGCCCGTAGCCCGCAGTCCTGACCTTGTGAAAAGGAGTACAATGTCAAAGCTGTGGGAGCTCTTGAACATCCCTCGCCGCTCGTCGCCATCGTCAACATGCTGTTGGCGCCGCTGCATGTCCATGCGCCGGATCACGTGGTTTTCAGCGCGCTGATTACGCTGATCATCCTGTTCCTCGGGCTCGCCATCCGCAAATCGCTCAGCGTCGACAATCCCGGCAAGCTGCAGATCGTCCTCGAAGACGTCGTCACCTTCATCGTCGGCGTGCTCGAGGGCAACATGGGGCTGCGCGGCCGGCAGTACCTGCCGCTGCTCGGCACGCTGTTCGTCTTCATCCTGTTCGGCAACCTGATGGGGCAGATTCCCGGCCTCGGCTCGCCGACCGGCAACATCAACGTGCCGTTTGCCTGCGCCATCTCGCTGTGGCTCTACTATCACTGGCAGGGCATCAAGGCCAACGGACTGGTCGGCTACATCCTGCACTTCGCGGTGATGCCGGGCGTGCCAATCGTCATGGCGCCGCTGATCTTCGTCATCGAGATCATCAGCCACCTGTCGCGCGTGCTGTCGCTGACGCTCCGCCTGTTCGGCAACATCTTCGGTGAGCACCTGGTGGTGCTGATCATCGCCAGCATCGTCCCGTTCATTGCCCCGCTGCCGATTCAGTTCCTGGGATTGATTGTCGGCCCGCTGCAGGCCTTCATCTTCCTGACGCTCGGCGCGATCTACCTCACGGCCGCCACCCACGTCGATCACCACGGCGACGAACTCGGCGGCGTCGAAGGTCATCACCCGCACGCTCACGCCCACTAAGGCAGGCTGTCGGGCTGTCAGGCCGTCAGGCTGTCGGGCCCTACTACGAGGTTTCGCTGGAGGCCTGGACGCCCGGAGGCCTGGACGCCTGAGCAGATCCTAACGAGTTTATTTTTACAACGACCGCCGTCCGGTCGTCGGCCTGAGGGGCCTCGCCGCAGAAGGTCTGCACGGCGGCCAATACCTCATTGACGATTTCCGTGGCCGGCTGGTCGCAGGTGCGTTCGATGATGTCGATCACGCGGGCGGCGCCGAACTCCTGCCCCTGCTCGTCGAACGCCTCGAAAATGCCGTCTGAGCACAGCACGAACACGTCGCCGACCGCGAGCGGGATTTCGAAGTCGTCGTATTGAGAGCTGCCGAACGATCCCAGGGGGATGCCGGGGAGGTTGATCTGCTCCGCCTTGCCGTTGGTGCACTTCACCGGAAACGGCAGTCCCGAGTTCGCGAACGTCACGACCTTCTTCTTGAATTCGAACATCGCGTAACACAGCGTGCAGTAGTACTCCTCGAGGTTGCGTTCGTAGAGGATGCGGTTCATGCCCGCCAGCACCGACGCCGGCGTGGTCGGGTTCTTCTCGAGGCGGCGCCGGAACGTGCGGCCGCGAATCATCTCGCCAATCGCTGCGCCATAGAGCGCGGCCGGTACGCCTTTGCCCGACACGTCGCCAAGCGCGACGACCAGGGTGCTGGCCTCGGGTGCGAGGAAATCGCACAGGTCGCCGCCCAGCTCGCGCATCGGGTCGAAGCGCCAGGCCACGTCCACGCCGCGCAGCCGCTTCGGCAGCTCCTGCGGCAGCAGCGCCATCTGGACGCGCTGCGCGAAGCGCAGCTCCCTTTCGAAGCGGGCCTCGTTCTCGCGAATCGATTCGACCAGCCGCGCATTCTCAATGGCCACCGCCGCTTCCGAGGCCAGCAGCGTCAGCAGCTTGACGTGCTTGCGATTGAAGGCATTGACCTCCGGGCTTTCCAGGTCGAAGACGCCGAGGCAGCGGTCCTTGAGCAGCAGCGGCACCACCAGCTCCGATCGCACGCCCGGCACGGCGTCGATGTAGCGCGGGTCTTTCGTCACGTCCGGGACCAGCACCACTTCCTTGTGGAGCGCGGCGTAGCCGACCAGCCCCTCGCCGAGCTTCACCGGCGCGACCGCGCGCGGGTTGTCGCCAAACTTGATCGTCACCTTCAAATCGAGTGTCTGAGACGCTTCGTCCAGCAGTGCGATGCCGAAGATGCGGTAGTCGATGACGCGCTTGATCAGCTGAGCCAGACGCGTCAGCAGCTCCTCGGGATCGAGAATGGCGCTCATCTCGCGGCCGATCTCGGCAAGCGTCTCCAGGGTCTCGGCGTATTCGCGCTCAGACTCGAACAGGCGTGCCGTGGCAATCGCCTGGGCGACGTGAGCGCCGAACTGGCGCAGGATCCACTCGTCACGTTCGGTGAAGGCGGCCGTCGTTTCGCTCAACAGGTTGAGCACGCCGATCACCTGGCCCTTGTGGCGCAGCGGCACCGCTAACTGCGATTTCGCTCCGGGCACCACCGCCAGGTAATGCGGGTCGCTGTCCACGTCGTCGAGCAGGATGGTCCGCTGCTCCTCGACGGCGCGGCCGACCGTGCCCTGGCCCACCTTGAGCGTGAAATGCTTGACGATCTCTTCGGGATAGCCGACCGCATACGCAATCGCCAGCTCCTGCCGCTGTTCGTCCAGCAGGTAGACGGAGAAGACGCTGAACTTCGTCAGCCGCGAAATGAGGGTGGGGATCTTTTCGAGAAGGTCGTCGAGGTCCAGCACCGAGCTGACTTCTCTGGCCAGTTCAGCGAGGATGGCCAGCAGGTCGGCGTCCGACGGCGCGGCCCCTGATCCCTGACTATCGTGCCGTCGTGTTTCCAACTGTGCCCAGAGTGTACTTCGTCACCCAGTCGTAGATCCGCTGCATGCGATCTTTCTGGTGGTAGTACTCGGTGATGCCGTGGCCCGCACGCGGATAGAGCACCAGTTCGGTGGGCTTGCCGCGATCCTTCAGCCCGCGGTACAGCTCATAGGCCTGGCCGACCGGAACACGCTCGTCGTTGGCGCCATGCAGAATGAGCGTCGGCGTGGTCGCCTTGTCGATGTGCGACATGGCCGATCGATCCAGGTAGAGCGGCAGCGTCTGCTTGTTCGGAATGCCGCCGAAATAGGCAATCAGCACGCTGGGAATGTCGTTTGTGCCGTACATGCTCCACATGTTGGTGAGGCCGGCACCGACCATCGCCGCCTTGTAGCGCGTCGTCTGCGTAATCGTCCACGCCGTCATGTAGCCGCCGTAGCTCCAGCCGATGTGCGCCAGTTTGTCGGGATCGGCGAGGCCACGCGCCACCAGCGCGTCCACGCCGCTCATGATGTCCTTGAAGTCGCCTCCGCCCCAGTCGTTGACGTTGGCGGCCAGTGTCTTCTCTCCGTAATTCGAGCTGCCCCGCGGGTTGGGATAGAACACCGCCCAGCCTTTGCCGGCCCACACCTGGCCGCCCTCGAGGCCGCCGAGCTTGAAGCCGTTGACGAAGGCGCCGGCGGGACCGCCGTGCGCGACCACCAGTGTTGGATAGCGCTTGCCTGACTGGAAACCGGCCGGCTTCAGGAGCACACCTTCGACGTCCATGCCGTCGCTGCTCTTCCAGGTCACGACTTCGGTTTCGCCCTGGCTGATCTCGGCCAGCTGTGGATTGGTGTGCGTCAGCCGCCTCAGGTTTGCAAACGACGGGTCGGTCACGTAAATCTCGGTCGGCGTGTCCGGCGTATCCATCGTCACGGCGATCGTCTTGCCGTCCCGGCTGACCGACGTGCCGTTGATGGTCCGCCTCTGCGTCAGTTGCGTGTAGGCGCCGGTCGTCAGGTCGTAGGCAAACGCCTCCACGTAGGCGCGCCTGCCGCTGAAGAACATGACGCGCTTGCCTTCGTTGGTCCAGATCGGAGTGCCGGCGTCGGTGTCGAACTGCGGCGTCAGCGTGTCCTTGATCGTCTTCGCTTTGACGTCATAGAGCATCAGGCGGTTCTGGCGAATCACGCTCGATGCAGTGCCGTCTGGCAGCGGGGCGGTGGTGTTGGGCTCGCTCGTCCAGGCGATTGTCGAACCGTCCGGCGACCAGCGTGGCGCGCCATCGGCGCCCCAGTTGGTGCTCAGCTGTTCTACTCGCTTCGACGCCAGGTCGGCGAGGTACACGTCGCGGCGGTTGTCCCTGAGCATTGGCGTGGTCGCGCCGGCAAACACCACCTGCTTGCCGTCCGGCGACCACGACGGCGCGCCCTGCAGCGTGTAGCTGGTCCCTTCGGTGATGCGCGTCGCCTCCCTGGTTGCGACGTCCACGACCCAGGCGTGCGCGTAGCGGAAGTCGCCTTCGAACACCCGCTCGTCGTCGCGTTTCTTGATGCTGGCTTCCTCTTCGGCGCTGCGCGCATCGGTCGCAACGTATGCAAGGCGCCCGGAGTCGGGAGCCCAGGAGTAGGCGCTGACGCTCTCCCTGGCGTCGGTCAGCTTCCATGACTCACCGCCGTCAACCTGCATGAGGTAGATCTGCGCTTTTGCGTCGGCCGCACCGCGGGAGGATATGAAGCTGATGAACTTGCCATCCGGTGAGAATTGCGGCTGGCTGTCACCGCGCTCGCCGAATGACATCTGCCGCGCGGCGGTGCTCCCGTCGGTCGCGACCCGCCAGACATGCGTCCGCGCCTCCATCCGCCCCGTCCTGAGCGAAGCCTCGTCGGCTCGCGGACGCGCTTGAGCCGAAGAATCCTGCTCGGCCACCCACTGCCGCACGGTGTAAACCACCTGCTTGCCGTCGGGCGAGATCGCCGCGCTCTGCACCGCCTTGATGCCGAGCACATCATCGAACGTCGCCGGACGCTTGCCCTGCCCGGACACAATCGTGAGCGAGGAGACGACAACGGCGGCAATTACCAGAAGCGTTCGCATTGCAAGGGCCTCCAAACCTCCGAAGTATAATTCGTCTTGGCGCCCTGATCCCTGATCCCCGATCCGAATGGACCTGACACTCCCCCTTGATTATTCGGCAATTGAGCGGATCCTTCCGCATCGATCGCCCTTCTTGCTGGTCGACCGCATTATCGACTTCGAGCCGGACCAGCGCATCGTCGGTATCAAGAACGTCTCGCTGAACGAGCCCTACCTGTCGCGGCCGGTGAACGGCCGCCCCACGCTGCCCCCGACGATTCTCACCGAGGCCGTGGCGCAGGTTGGCGCGATCATGATTCTCGCCAAGCCCGAGAACAAGAATTCACTGATCTTCTTCCGTGGCATGGGGCGCGTCCGCTTCCGCGCGCCTGTTTACCCGGGCGACGTGCTGGTGATCGAAGCCACGGTCAGGCGGTTGCGAAGCCGCATGGGCGTCCTGTACGGCTGTGCTCGTGTGAACGGAAGAATCGCCGCCGACGGCACCATGACCTTCGCGCTGGGTTCAGAATGAGGTTTGGAGTGCGGCGGCTGCTGGGGCCGCTTGACGAGTGATCAAACTCCCACGACTCGCATCGCTGGCCGTCGAAGATTCCGGCTGGGGCTATTACCTCTGCGCCTACAAGGAGCTTCGCTCCGGCCGCAGTGGCAGCGAGTTCGTGTTCCTCTCTCTCCAGGACTCCTCCGCGCAGATCGTCGGCAAGTTGATGCATGGCGTCGATCGGTACAAGAGCGAGTTCGAGGCCGGCGAGTTCGTCCGCGTCGAGGGCCGCGGCAGTCTCTACAACGGTCAGGTGCAGCTGGTGTTGTCGTCGATCCGGCGCATCAACCCCGATCAGGACCGGCTGCAGGGTTTTCGGGAGGAAGACTGCATCCTCAGCGCCCCTCGGCCGATCGATGACATGTGGGCCGAGCTGCAGGGACACCTGCAGGCCGTCACAAACGATCACATCCGCGTCCTCTTGAACCGCATCGTCGCCGATCACGCCGAGCAGCTGAAGGTCTGGCCCGCCGCCCAGCAGATCCATCACGCGTACCGCGGCGGGTTCCTCGAGCACATCACCCGGATGGCGGACGTCGGCCGTTTCGTCGCGCGCGCGTATGGCGCCAATGAGGATCTCGTCCTGGCGGGGGTCGTGCTCCACGATATTGGCAAGCTGCAGGAACTGGCCTACGAAGGCGGCGCGGCCAGCTACACGCGCGACGGCAATCTCGTAGGCCACATTGCGCTCGGCCTGATGATGGTGCGCGAGGCGTGCACCATCATCGCAGGTTTCCCGCTCGAGTTGCGCGCGCAGCTCGAGCATCTCATCGCGTCTCACCACGGCGTCCGCGAGCACGGATCGCCGGTCGAGCCGAAAACCGTTGAGGCCTTCATCGTCGCATCGGTCGACGACCTTGACGCGAAGCTGAATCAGGTGAGAAAGGCGATCGCCGAGGATCCGTCGGAAGACGAGTTCACCGCCTGGAACAAGCGGCTAGGCAGGGTGTTGTACAAGGGGTGAATAGTCAATTGAGTCTCCGTCCCTTGGTTTCCGGAATTCCAATCCACATCACTGCGGCAATCATGAAGGCGACGGCAGTCAGCGTGAACGCCGCGCCGAAGCCGCGATTCTGCGCCATGGTCCCCACGACGAACGGCGCCACGGCGCTGAGCAGTCTGCCGCTGTTGTAGGTGACACCGAGCGCGGTCGCTCGAATCGACGTCGGGAAAATCTCTGACGCGACGGCACCGAAGCCGCTGAAGTAGCCCGTGCCGAAGAACGCCACGAACGGTCCTAGCACCAGCAGCACCCACGGCTCACGCGCGAACCCGTAGAACCACACCAGCAGCGCGGCCATCAGCAGGTAGCCGATGTAGGTCGGCCGCCGTCCGAACGCATCGCTGATGAATCCGAACGTCACGTAGCCAAGCCACATGCCCACCTGCATCGCGATGATGAACATCGACATCGTTGCGGTCGAGAGGCCCACGCCGCCCTGGGTCGTCGGCAGTGAGAGGTACGAAGGCACCCAGAGGTTCAGTCCCCACCAGGCAAACATCGTTGCCGCATTCATCGCGGTAAGGAGCAGTGCCAGCCGTAAGGGGAAGCGGCACTTGCCGGTCGCCGATCCCGCTCCTGATCCCTCCCCTGGTCCCTGCTCCCTGATCCCTGATCCCCGCCTGACCCACATCTCCGGTTCTTTGACACTCCGGCGAATCCAGAGCGTGAACAACGCCGGGGCAATGCCGGTGAAGAACACGGCGCGCCAACCGAATCGCGGCAAGACGATGGCGACGACGACTGCGGCGAGGCCGTAACCGATCGCCCAGCAGCTCTGCATGATGCCGAGCGCCTTGCCGCGATGCTTCTCCGGCCAGGTCTCGCTGACCAGCACCGCGCCGCTCGCCCACTCGCCGCCCATGCCGAGGCCCAGCAGGATGCGGAAGATCGCAAACTGCCAGACGTTCTGCGCCAGTCCGCATGCAAAGGTGAAGATGGAATAGAGCAGAATGCTCAACGACAGCGCGCGGGTTCGACCGAGCTGGTCGGCAATCACCCCGAAAATCAGGCCGCCGAGCGCCGATGCCCCAAGGGTGAAGGACGCCATTGCCCCGCCGGTGGCCCTGTCCAGACCGAGCTCCGCGATGACGGCGGTCAGAATCAGGGCGTACAGCATCACGTCAAAGGCATCCAGCAGCCACCCCATGGAGGCTGCCAGCAGGGCCTTCCTGGCCTCTGGCGACGCTTCTCTCCAGAAAGTCACATTTTTCTCAGTTCTTGCCTGACACCATTTTTAGAATATAATTCTGTCTATATGGCATTTAACAGAATTATCGACGGAATTGATGCTTCAATTCTAGATATTCTTCAGTACAACGCTAGGACGACACAGTCCGAGCTCGCCAAGGCCGTCGGCCTCGCCCCTTCGGCGATCCTTGAACGACTGCGGAAACTCGAATCCAGGGGCATTATCAAGGATTACGTCGCACTTATCGACCCTCACGTGGTCGAGCGCGGCATGCTGGCGTTCGTTGCCGTCCGCAGCACGGACATGGGCCCGGAGATGCCCTCCGCGTACGAGCTCTCCCGCATTCCCGAGGTCCTGGAAGTGCACCACGTCGCCGGCGATGATTGCTTCTTCCTGAAGGTCCGCGCGCGCGATGCGGAACATCTCGGCCAGATCCTCCGCCTGCAGATTGGCGCGACACCCACTGTCACGTCGACTCGAACGACGATCGTGCTCGAAACGGTGAAGGAGGATCCGCGGATCTCGATACCGAAGGAGCTGACGCTGAAGGACGCAGCCACCAGTCGTGACTAGCGCCACGGCTCCTTCGCTGGCCTGGGTCGCATTCCTCACGGTCTGCATCGTCTGGGGCACCACCTACCTGGCCATCACCATCGCGCTCGAGTCGATTCCGCCGCTGCTGGTGGCCGGCCTGCGATGGATGGCGGCCGGCGTCGTGCTGTCGGCGTTCATGCTCGCGACCGGACGCGGGCTGCCCGGCCCGCACCAGTGGGCGCCGCTCGCGCTGCTCGGCTTCCTCATGAACGTCGTCGGCAACGGCTTCGTCGTTTTTGCGCAGCAATACGTGGCCAGCGGATTGACCGCGGTGCTGATTGCAACCACGCCGTTCTGGACGGCGCTGATTGAGCGCTTTCTGCCGGACGGCGAGCGGTTTTCACGTCGCTCGCTGATCGGCCTGGCGCTGGGCTTCTCGGGCATCGTGGTGCTGGTGTGGCCGGAGATGGCGAGGGGTGGATCGAACGGGCGGATGTTCGTCATCGGCGTCATCGCCATTCAGCTGGCGTGCATCGGCTGGGTTGCCGGCACGTCGTTCACCAAGCGGCACGAGCTTGGCAACGATCCCTTTCGATCAACCGCCATGCAGATGATCTTCAGCGGCATCATGCTGCTGACGGCCGCGACCGCGCAGGGGGACTGGGCGCGCGTGTCGTTCACGCCTCGAACGCTCGCAGCGATGAGCCATCTGGCCATCGCCGGATCGCTGGTCGCGTACTCCGCCTACATCTACGCGATTCAATATCTGCCGTTGCAGCTCGTCTCGATCTATGCCTACATCAACCCGATGATCGCCGTCGCGCTGGGCACGTGGCTGCTCGACGAGCCCATCTCGGCGCGCATCGTGATCGCCGCCGTGCTGGTGTTCGCCGGCACCTGGGTGGTCGGCCGAAAGTGACTTGGCGTCCGCCTTTCGGCGGTCAGCCGATCCCTGACCCCTAATCCCTGATCCCTGATATAACGTTGTCTCCATGAAGGCTCTGCGTCACGTGACCCGGTTGCTCGTTTTCGCCAGTGTTGGACTGATCGCCACGGTCGTGGCTGCGGCGACGCAGGCGACCCCACAGAAGACCTCGGCGGTGCGCGCGGTGACCAGGACGCCCGCTTCCGCGACCGCGGCCACCAATCAGGCGCCTGCGCCAAAGCCTGCCCCGAGGGCGCGTCTTACGACGCCGCCCCTCCCGAACGTCGGCTTCCCACCGGTGCGCCCGATGGACATTGTGCGCGCGACCTACGACTTCGCGGCCCAATACCCTGAGATCTTGTCCTACGTGCCGTGCTACTGCGGATGCGGCAGCCAGGGGCACAAAGCCAACGACGCGTGTTTCATCGCCCGCCGCGACCAGAAGGGCAACGTGCTCGAGTGGGATACGCACGGCTTCGGTTGCACCATCTGCATCGACGTCGCGCGTGAGGCGATGCAGATGTACCAGTCAGGCGCCGACGTTCGCTCGATTCGCGCCGCCATCGAGCGCAAGTGGACGCCGGGCTATGGATCCGGCAAGACTCCCACGCCCTTGCCGCCACCTGCGAAGAAGACCTCGCACTAGGCTGTAATGGATGCGCGAGCGCTAGGTCTCGCACGACTCTTTGACTCGGTGCGCGAGGGTGTCTACATCGGCACCCTCGCCGCCAATGGCTCGGTCACCCTCGCCGCCAATCCGCACCTCAAGGAAATCTTCGGCTACGCGCCGGACGCAGCCGACGCTGTCGTGCAGCCGTTCGACGCGGCGCGGTTCGTGGATGCGCACGCGCGCCAGGCCTTCATCGAGCGGCTCGGCCGTGACGGCGGCGTCAAGGACCACCTGTTGCGGGTGCGCCGCATCGACGGACCACCGATCTGGATCGAAGTATCGGCCCACGCGAGCGTTGCAAGCCCGCAAGCCGCTCAGCTCCCAGGCCCGCCGTCAGGGCCGTCGATGCTGTTTGTCGAAGCCCTGATCCGCGACGTCAGCGAGCGCAAGAAGGCCGACGATCAGCATCGCGATGGCCGCTACCAGATGCTGCAGGCCGAAAAGATGGCGGCACTCGGGCAGACGATTTCGGGAGTTGCGCACGAACTGAACAACCCGCTCGCCACCATCCTGTCTTGGGCGGAGCGGCTGGCCGAACGCAACGTCGACGAGAAGACGAAGCACGGGCTCGAGGTGATCCTCGGCGAATCCGAACGCGCCGCTCGTATCGTCCGGAACCTGCTCACCTTCGCGCGCAAGCGGCAGACCACCAGGGCGATGGTTGACCTGAACCAGGTGGTGCGCGAAACCCTTGCCCTGCGCGCCTACGAACAGAAGGTCTCCAACATCCACGTCGTCGAAGCTCTCGATGCTGGCGTGCCAGAGGTGTTCGTCGACGGTCACCAGATCAAGCAGGTGCTGTTGAACCTGCTGATCAACGCCGAGCAGGCGTGCCTCGGCGCCAACGCCCGCGGCTCAATCACCGTCCGCACGTCGCTGGATCGCGAGCACGGATCAGCCATCCTCGAGGTCAGCGACGATGGGCCGGGCATTCCCGCGGAGCGGTTGAGCAAGGTCTTCGATCCGTTTTTCACGACCAAGGAAGTCGGACAAGGAACCGGTCTCGGCCTGACGGTCGCCTATGCGATTGTCCAGGAGCACGGCGGCCGGATCTGGGTGGAGTCGGGCGGCTCCGGGCAGCGCGGAGGCGCGCCTGAGCACCGGAGCACGAAGGGCGAAGGTGCAACCTTCTTCATCGAGCTGCCGGTGTCTGGGCAGCACTTGAACGCACCGGCGCCGCGAGCGCCGCAGCAGCCGATCTCGCTCGATGCCTTCAAGGGACTGCGGGTACTGGTGGTGGAAGACGAGCCCGCGCTCGCGGTCGCCGTAGCCGAGGCGCTCGTCGATGCGGGCTTTGCGGTGGATCGCGCCGGCGACGGCGAGGAGGGCCTGACCCGCCTCACCGAGCAGCGTTACGACTTGATCGTGTGCGACCTGAAAATGCCGCGCATCGACGGAATGCAGTTCTATCGCGCGATGGCCGCGGCGACTCCAGCCCTCGCGCGTCGTGTCATCTTCGTGACGGGCGACGTGGCGGGCACAGATGCCGAGCGCTTCCTGGACGAAACCGGCTGCCGCTGGCTCTCCAAGCCTTTCAGGTTGGGAGACTTGCTGCGTGCGGCTCGGGATACTTTGTCGTGAGCCGCAACCAGCACCAGGTTCGCCCGTTTCTGCGCGCCCTGCGAGACGCGTGTGTCCGACTCAGGCAGTGACGCCTTGGCCATCGCCGGCCGGGTTTCACTGACCGCAATCGCATCCAGAAGCACCTGCGACACGGCGTGCCCGGAGCCCAGTCGAAGGGCCATCGGCGTGGTCTCCGCTCCGAGCGCCTCGCGCAGCCGGCGGATCGCCCGGGCATGCAGCTGCGACACGCGCGATTCGTTGACGCCGAGCTCGGCGCCGATGTCCTTCATCGTGACTTCGTTGTAGTAGTAAAGCGCAATCACCCGCTGCTCGCGCGCCGGCAGGGTTGCGATGGCGTTACGAACGCGCTCCTTCACCTCGTCGCGCTCGTACAGCATGTCGGGCCGCTCGGGCTCGGCGGGCACCAGCACCGCCGGCAGCTGCGTCTCGGCGACGTGCTCCGCGCTCGAGAACGGCGACGTCGATTCAATGGTGTTGATGCGCACGATCGTCTTGCCCAGCCGCTTCTCGTCGGAACCCACCGCCTCGGCGAGATCGGCGAGCGACGGCTCATGCCCCAGCTGCGCGCGCAGCTTCTCGCGCGCGGCTTCGAGCTCGCGTCGAACGCGGCGCACACCGCGCGGCCACGCATCCTTGCGCAGCGCGTCGATCATCGCCCCGCGAATGCGCCGCTCGGCAAACGTCTCGAACTTGATCCCCCGGGAGTCGTCAAAGCGGTGCGCGGCATCAATCAATCCGATCACGCCGTCCTGCACCAGGTCGCTCAGTTCGATGGAATGCGGCATCGTCGACGCCATTCGGCGCGCGAGTGCCTCAACGAACGGCAGACCGGCTGCCACTCGGTCAGCTTGACGCACCAAAGCCTTGGCACTGGCGGTGTGGCTCTTCATGTTGCCTGCCCTAAGGCAACCTCGATGCCAGGCCTGTATAACGATGGTCAACAGCGTGCAGCGGTGCCAGCTGTGCCAGATAAATATTTGAAAAATAGGATAGTTATATGGTCTTGCTCACCTCGGCATCGCGGGAGCAGCGTCTCAACTCACGTCAGACAACGACAGTATTTTGACGCACAAACATGGTCTGTTGCCAATATTTTGACTGTTGGATGATTTTCGGTCCTGCGCTTACGGAAGGGTAACGCTGGCCCGCCAGCCCGCCGGCCTTCGTCGTTCTTATTACCTCTCGCCCACCGTTTCGCGCAGTTCGCGCGACACCGCCATCGCCTGCAGCGCGGCGTTGACGACCTGGGACGCGCGCGCCTTTTGCGCCGCGTCCTGTGCCTTTGTCTCGAGCAACTCGGCGTGCGCGAGGATCACGCCGAGTTGGTTATTGAGCTTGTGCAGCAGCTCTTTCGAGTTCGTGTGCATCCAACCGGTCACTGCCAACTGGCAACTATCTCCCTACGCCGCCGTGTGATTCGTCGGGTGCTTGGTGCCATCCGGCTCGCGCCAGAGCGTGTCCACGAAAATGCGGATGCTGCCGCCGGCCGTGCGCAGATATTCAACCTTGTTTGCCGCAATCCAGTTGTAGATCGTGCGCCGGCTGACGCCGACCATTTCGCACGCTTTCATGATGCTGACTGTTTGCCGTTCCACTGGGGTTTGCCTCCAGAGGTTGTATCGGTGCAAGCCTTTTTGAGATTAGCCATGCAGCTATTGACAGTGATGCGCAGGCTGTCAATAATTTGACAGCCTATGCCCCACTTGCTGCTCATAGACGATGAGGAAGCGCTGAGAAGCGTGGTGGCTGAAAGACTTACGGGCGAGGGCTACCAGGTGACGCAGGCGGCCGACGGCGAAGCTGCCCTGGCTGCGCTCGATGGGTTTGCCTTTGACGTGATCGTTTCCGACCTGCGTCTCCCAGGCGTCGACGGGGCGCAGGTGATTGATGCCGCGATCAAGCGGTACCCGAGCATTGTGGCGATTGTCGTCACCGGCTACGGCACGGTGAAGGATGCCGTCGACATGATCAAGCTTGGCGCCGCCGACTTTATCGCCAAGCCGTTTCAGTTCGACGAGTTGATGCACGTGCTCAACAAGGCGCTCGAGCAGCGCCGGTTGAAGAGCGAGAACGCCTACCTGCACCAGCAGCTCGACGAACGCTTCGGTCTCGGGTCGATGATCGGCAAGAGTCCGCCGATGCGATCGCTGTTTCAGTTGATCGAGACCGTCGCGCCGACGCCGGCGACCATTTTGATTACGGGGGAGACCGGCACCGGCAAGGAGATGGTGGCGCGCGCGATTCACCAGACGAGTCCGCGTCACCGCGGCCGTTACGTCGCGATCAACGTCAGCGCCATTCCAGAGACGCTGCTCGATGCGGAGCTGTTCGGTCACGCGAAGGGTGCGTTCACCGGCGCGATCGCGATGCGCCAGGGGCGGCTCGAGCAGGCGGATGGCGGCACGCTCTTCCTCGACGAAGTCGGGACGATGCCGATGGCGTTGCAGATGAAGATGCTGCGCGTGCTCCAGGAGAGGGAGTTCGAACGCATCGGCGACACCCGCACCATCAAGGTCGACGTCCGCGTCGTCGCTGCAACGAACGCCGATCTCTCGAAGATGGTGAAGGAGGGAACGTTTCGAGAAGACTTGTACTACCGTCTCAACGTCATCCCGGTTCACCTCGCCCCGCTGCGAGATCGCGTCGAAGACATCCCACTGCTCGCGCAGAGATTCATCGAGAAGTTTGCCCGGCTCACGGATCCCGGTTCCCGGCTCCCGACGGTGTCCCAGGACGCGATGCGCCGTTTGATGGCCTATGCGTGGCCGGGCAACGTCCGTCAGCTCGAAAATGCGATGGAGCGCGCGCTCGCGATGAGCGGCGGCCGAACACAGATCGAGGTCGGCGATCTGCCGGCGGATCTGGACGACACCGTGGCGCCCGCCACGAAGCCCCGGGTCGACTTGCCGGCTGACGGCATCGATCTGCCGGCACTGGTGTCGCAGATTGAAAAGGACCTGATCGATCGTGCGCTGGCACGTACCGATCAGAACAAAGGCGCGGCCGCAAGGTTACTCGGCCTCAAGCGGACAACGCTGGTCGAGAAGCTCAGACGTTTGAAATCGCCAAATGATTCGGCAACCTGAAATCGCCAATCACCCAACAGTCGTCAATCAAGGACTCTACAATCGCCGAATTTGCTGGTCGGTAAACACCGTCACGTCTCTGGCTTGCCGCATCAGCACTTCCAGCGGCGTGGCCGTGCCTGTCTTGTTGATCGCCGCCTGCAACGCGGGCAGCTTCCGCGGCCCGATGGCGATCAGCCAGATCTTCTTCGTCTGCAGCACATAGCGCAGTGTCAGTGACAGGCGGCGCGGCGGGGGTTTTGGCGCGTCTTCGATCGCCACCGCTCGGAGGTCTTCCTGCATCAGTGCCTTGTGGCCAGGGAATAGCGAGCAGATGTGGCCGTCCTCGCCAACACCCAGCAGTGCCAGGTCCAACGGGCCATTGCTCAAATAGGTCGCCAGCGCCTGGTCATACCACAGCGCCGCCTGGCCGAGCGGCATCTTGTGGGTCGGCATCGGTATCGCCGTCGGCGCCTTGGCGCCGAGCGGGTGTAGCAACATGCGTTCGGCGGTGCCGTAGTTCGACTCGGGGTCCTCATGTCCCACGGCCCGTTCGTCCACCCAGAACAGCGTGATGCGCTGCCAGTCGACCTGCGCCTGCCGGAGTGCTCCAAGGAAGATCAACGCCGTGGCGCCTCCGGACAGACCGCACGACTGCCGTGTGTCCGTTGCACGATTCCAGTCCTCGAACGACGCGCTCAACAGGCTTCTGAGCTCGGGCACCGGTGCGCCAATCAACTCCACTCACGTTAGGATAGTGGTTTACATGCCGCCGCGATACGCGTACTGGACGATTCTCGTCGACGACAAACCCACGGCCTTCCGCGCCGGCTCGCAGGAAGACCTGCTGCCGACGTTCAAACGGCTGCAGGCGACAAATCCAACCGCGAAGATGATGTGGTTCCAGAACGGCAAACTCTGGACGTCTCGACTGGAAGCGCAAGAGTGGATGCGGTTTCGGGGCGAGAACAGCCGCAAAGTCCTGAGGGCGCAAAGCGAGTCGAAGGGCATTGGCGATGCGCGGCCGCGCGGCTTCCGTTCCCGTGAGCGTCTCGAATGGACGCCCCGGCCCTCGCAGAGGCAAGCCCGCAAGCCCGCAAGCCCGCGGAAGCTCGAATGGAAGCCAAGAGGCGAAGCTCCTGCGTCGTCCGCAGGCCCGCAAGCCCGCAAGCCCACAAGCCCCCGCCGAGACAAGAACTGGCGGCCCGGCGGCGAGCACAAGGACCCGCGTCAGAAATACAAGGACGCCAAGAAGGCCAAGTGGACGCGCTTCAAGCAGAACGTCCGCGCGCGGTGGGAATCGAAGCAGCAGAAGAAGAAGGGCGGCGGCGAATGATTTCTCACGTCGTCTTGTTCCGACCAAAAGCGGATGTCTCGGCCGAAGAGCGGGCCGCCTTGATCATGGCGCTCACCCGGGCCGTCGATGGCATTCCGTCTATCAAACGGGCGAACGTCGGGCGCCGCATCCTGCTCAATCGTGCCGGCTATGAAACGCTGATGGCCGAGCATTATGAATACTCGGCCATTCTCGATTTCAACTCCGCAGACGATCTACGCGCCTATCTCGATCATCCCGCCCACGACGAGCTCGGCCGGCTGCTGTACGTCACGGCGGATGCGGTGCTCGCCTATGACTTCGAGCAGGTTCCGGTTGAGGAACTGATTTAGGTCGGCGCTTTCTGTGCCTTCTGCGGCCCTGGAGTCTTCGCTGTCGGCGGCCCCGATCGCGCGCTGGATCGATCGCATCATGCCCGGCCGACTGCGAATCTCCTCGAGCCGCTCGAGTAGTCCCAGGGCTTCGGAAATCGTCTGCACCGGCTAAACGCCGAGCCGTTTGGCGCCGGCGGGTATGTCCTTCACATTGCCGTTCCAGACGAGGATCGCCTTGGCCTTGGATTCAACCGCGATGTCGAGGCAGTTTTCCGGGCGATCGTCGACAAACGCATCCTGCCCCAACGCGTCCGCAATCTTGCCGCGCGAGCGTTGCGCCACGTACACCCGCAGACACTGAAAGCCGTGCGCTTCGAGCCAATGCTGCGACTGCAGCTGCACCAGTTCGCCGGCCGTTGAGGGCCGTGTGGCCAGGAGGATTACGTCCCAGCGGCACTCGCGCGACGTCTTCGCAATCCGGGCGATGATGCCGGGCTCGAGCTCCGGCAACGTCGTCTAGAAGTTCTCCTGCGTCTGGACGTGATCCCGCAACTGTGCCCTCTGGCGTGACGTCAGGTGGAGCTCTTGCCTCGCCAGGTTCGTCGTGACGTCGTCCTCCCGTGGTGGCACCGCCGGAATTCCGAGGGACCGAGGTCAGGCGGGCAATTTCGGCTCGTCGAGCAGCCGGAAGAGGTATTGGCCGTATTCGCTCTTCTCGAGCGCCCTTGCCAGGCGGGTCAGGTCGGACGCGGTGATATAACCCAGACGGTATGCGATTTCCTCGGGACAGGCAATCTTCAGGCCCTGACGTTTCTCCATCGTTGCAATGAAGCTGCTCGCTTCGAGCATCGATTCATGGGTTCCGGTGTCGAGCCACGCGTAGCCGCGGCCCATCACTTCAACGGTCAGGCTGCCTTCTTCCAGATACCGCCGGTTGAGGTCAGTGATCTCCAGTTCTCCGCGCTTCGAGGGGACCAGCCTGGACGTCAACTCCGGCGCGCGGTGATCGTAGAAGTAAAGGCCGGTCACGGCGTACCTGGATTTGGGGGCCCTGGGCTTCTCTTCGATGTCTGTCGCCACGCCCTGTTCGTTGAAGGAGACGACTCCGTACCGCTCGGGATCATGAACGTGGTAGGCGAACACCGTCGCACCCGCAAGACGACTGGACGCCGATACCAGCCGCTGCGGAAGCGCATCGCCGTAGAAGATGTTGTCACCGAGCACCAGCGCCGATGGTGCACCGGCCAGGTAGTCGCGCCCGATCAGAAACGCCTGCGCCAGCCCGCCCGGCGTCGGCTGCACCGCATAACGAAGGGTCAGGCCCCAACGTGCGCCGTCGCCGAGCAGCTTTTCAAATCGCGGGGTGTCCTCCGGCGTGGAGATGATCAGCACTTCACGAATGCCCGCCATCATCAGCGTGCTGAGCGGGTAGTAGATCATCGGCTTGTCGTAGATCGGCAGCAACTGCTTGGATACGACATGGGTAGCCGGAAACAGACGCGTGCCGGCACCGCCGGCGAGAATGATGCCTTTGCGCACCTGCGAATCCTGAGTCATGGTGCGTGGGTAGCCGCCGCCAGGCCGCATGCGGAGGCCTGGTGCTCGAGAAACCAGTTGTAGGTGTGCTCGATGCCTTCGCCTAGGGAAGTTCGATGCCGCCATCCAAGCGCGTGTAACCGGCTGACGTCGAGCAGCTTTCTCGGCGAACCGTCCGGCTTTGACGAGTCATAGACAATCGTCGCCGCTGGGTGCACCACCTGCCGGATCTTGTCGGCGAGATCTGCCATCGACAGATCTTCCCCGGTGCCGACGTTGATATGCATGGCGTCGCTGTAGTTGTTCATCAGGAAGACGCAGGCATCAGCCAGGTCATCAACGTGCAGAAACTCGCGCCTGGCTGCTCCGGTGCCCCAGATGGTGACGTCGTTCCTGCCTTCGGTGCGAGCGTCGTGACACTTGCGGATCAGCGCCGGCAACACGTGGGAGCTGGTCAGGTCGAAGTTGTCGTTGGGACCGTACAGGTTGGTCGGCATCGCAGAGATGAAGTCGCAACCGTACTGCTTGCGGTAGGACTGGCACAGCGTGATGCCGGCGATTTTCGCGATGGCGTACGCCTCGTTCGTGGACTCGAGCGGCCCTGCCAGCAGCTCCTCTTCCTTCATGGGTTGGGTCGCGAGACGCGGGTAGATGCAGGAGCTCCCCAGGTACAGCAGCTTCTTCACGCCGAACAGGTGGGCGGCATGCACCACCGTGGCGTGAATCATCATGTTGTCGTAAATGAACTCGGCGGGCCGCGTCGAGTTCGCCATGATGCCGCCCACCGTCCCCGCGACCAGGTAGACGTACTCGGGTCGGTTGGCGCGGAACCAGTAATTGACGGCCGCCTGGTCGCGGAGATCGAGTTGATCGCGGGTTGCGGTGAGTATGCCGTCATGGCCACGCTGCGAGAGTCGCCGGACGATCGCTGACCCGACAAGGCCACGATGGCCGGCAACGAAGACCCGGCACGAGGGCTTCATGCTAACAACGAGGCTGGTTCGCCCGCTCCGGAGCGGTCGGCAATTCGCTCATGGCGATAGAATACACAGATTCTACTCTCTCGCGGGGCTGAACGACACGTGATGGCGGGCTGATTGGTGAGACTTCCGAGGGGCCGTCAGCGCCGATTCCGCTAGACAATGTCGCGGTCGGTCAGGTGCACGTCGGCGGGGAGATCTCGCGCCGCCTTGCGGCCGAGCAGCGCCTCGAACCGTTCGGCGGCAATCTCGCCGGTGCCCGGCCGCTTCACCCACAGGTTCTGCATCGTGAACGGCTCACCGGCCTTGACCGGCGCAATGGTCACGACCGTCGCGAAGGCAAAGTTGATCGTCACCTGCTCCTCCCTGGCCGGCCCCTTCGATCCGCCCAGCTCGCTGTGCAGCTTCGCGCTGGACTCAATCAGCTCGCGGCACGCCTGCTCGTCCATCGAGCAGACAATGTCGGGACCCTTGCGGAACATGTGATCCGTGAAGTGCCGCTCGAGAATCGACGCGCCCAGCGCCACCGCGCCGAGGCAGGCCACGTTGTCGGTCGTGTGATCCGATAAGCCCACCACCGCGCCCGGGAATGCGTTCTTCAGCTCCACCATCGCACCCAGTCGCACGAGATGTGGCGGCGTCGGATAGAGATTGGTCGTATGCAGCAACGCGTACGGCACATTGGCCGCCTCGAAGATCGCCACCGCCTTGCGCACGCTGTCAATGGTGTTCATGCCGGTGCTGAGGATGATCGGCTTGCCGAACGACGCGATGTGCTGCAGCAGCGGGTAGTTGTTGCACTCGCCGGATCCGATCTTGTAGGCCGGAACCTCCATGCGCCGCAGCCGCTCGGCGGCAGCGCGGGAAAACGGCGTGCTGATGAACATCATTCCCTTCGACTGGACGTAGTGCTGGAGCTGCCTCTCGTCGCGTTCGGACAGCGCGCAGCGCCGCATGATCTCGTAGATCGACACCTCGGCGTTGCCCGGCACCACCTTCTTCGCCTCGCCGCTCATTTCGTCGCCTACGATGTGCGTTTGATGCTTGACGACTTCGACGCCAGCGCGCGCCGCGGCGTCGACCATTTCTTTCGCCGCCTCGAGGCTGCCCTCGTGGTTGATGCCGATCTCGGCAATCACCAGTGGCGCATGAGACGGGCCCACCAGGCGCCCCCCGATAGTGATCTCGGGCGCCTTCACGAGGCCGCCCGGCCGTCGGGCCTTTGGGCCGTCAGGAAGAATCGCTCTATACGGTCGCGGAGCTCGGCGATCGACTGGGCCGAGTTGACGCCAATACGAAACTGGGCGCCGCCATCGAAGCCCTTGGTGTACCAACTGCACAGCGCGCGAATCTTGTTGATGACCCAGCGCTCCCGACTCAACGTCTTGCCGCTGTCGGGCACAGTCTCCGTCAGCAGCAAGTGCATATAGTCAAGCAGAAACCGGCCACGTTCTTCGTCTGAAATCGTTCGCGCCGGCCGGCCTTCCATCAGGTCGAGGGCCTGTGCGAGGATCCACGGATTGCGCAATACGCCGCGGCCGACATAGACGCCGCTCACCCCCGACTTCATCCGGGTGACGATGTCCGCTGGTTCGATGCAATCGCCGGAGCCGAACACCGGAATCGACACCGTCTTCGCGATTGCCGAAATGAAGTCCCAGTCGGCCACGCCGCTGTAGCTCTGCTTGGCGGTGCGGCCATGAATCGTGATGGCCTTGGCGCCGGCGTCCTCGACGCGCTTGGCCAGCTCACCGGCGTTCAACTCGTCTTCGTCCCAGCCCTTTCGCATCTTCACCGTCACCGGAATCTTCACGGCAGTCGACATCGCCGCAATGATCCCGGCGGCTTGGGCGGGTTCGCGCATCAGGCTGCACCCGGCATTGTGCTTGGCGATCTTCGGCACCGGGCAGCCCATGTTGACGTCAACGATGTTCGCGCCCATCTGCTCCACGACGCGCGCGGCCTCGGCCATCTTGGCCGGGTCGCCGCCGAAGATCTGAATCGACACCGGACGTTCTTCCTCGGTGTGCTCGGCGTACTCGAGCGTGCGGTCGATGCCGCGGACGAGTCCCTCGCTGCTGACCATTTCAGACACGACCAGCCCACACCCGCCCTGGCGCTTGACCAGGCGGCGGAATGCCGTATCGGTCATGCCCGCCATGGGCGAGACGACCAGCGGCGATTCGAGTTGAACGGGTCCGATCTTCATATTTCCAATGCCCCACGGAGCCCGGCGACACGGAGCCTTTTGATGGATCTGTTCTCCGTGCCTTCGTCTCTCCGTGGCGCCTTTGCGCCTCAGTATGGCTTCACATCGGCCGCATCGACTTCCACCGATACTGCCTGACTGATCAAGTCTACTGAAAGTATCAGGCGCGCGTGGGCGCCCTTGCGGATCAGGCGGCCCACGACGCCCTTCAGCGGGCCATGGGCCACGCGCACCATGTCGCCTTCTTTGATCAGCGGCACCGGATCGTAGGCCAGCTCACTTTCAACCAGCGTGCGGACGCTGTCGATCTCCTCGTCGGGAATCGGCGACAGCACGCCGTTGTTGCTGATGATCTGCACGACGCCGTCGATCTTCAGGATGCCGAGCCGCTCGTCGGGAACGAACCGGGCGAAGACGTAACCAGGAAACAGCGGCCAGTCGATCTTCTTCTTGCGATCCTTCCAGCGGCTCCACTTGCCGATGGTCGGCAGGAAGACGTCGACGTTGGACGTCTTCGCCAACTGATCGCGAACAATCTTCTCGTGACGGGAGCGCGTCCAGATAGCGAACCAGGCAGGGTCCATGGCAGGAATCCGGGTTCAGGGCTCAGCGATCAGGGAGCAGGGCGCAGGGAGCGGCACGGCCCTCAGTGCCCTGATCCCTGATCCCCGATCCCTGATCCCTGTTTCGCCAGCTCGGCCTCTTCCTGTTTCAAGCCGAGCTCGTATGCTTTGCGAATCTCGTCGTTCTTCCAGTCGATGATCGCCTCTCCGCGCAGGCGCGTGATGAACTTCTGGTACTCGCCGCCGCGCTTGTTGTTGGCGACCTTGTCGGCGATTTCGCCCCGCGCCTCTTCGAACGGTTTGGTCGTCGAATCCTGAAGGTTCTCGATCTTGATGATCTGATACCCCCGCTGCGTGCGAAGCACCGGCGTCACGCCACCGGTCTGGAGACCGGCGATTGCCTTCTGCAGATCTTCTGAAAGATCGCTCTTCGAGAGCGGACCCACCAGGCCGCCGTTGGCCTTCGAGCCTGAATCCGAGTAGTCGGAGGCCAGCCGGGCAAACGGCTCGCCGGCGATGATCTTGGCGCGGACTTCCTCGGCCTTCGCCTTCGCCGCATCGTCTGCGCCGACGTTGATCCCTTGTGACGAGGCGGGCACATTGATGGTGATCTCACGCAGGGTCACCTGGGGAACGGTGCCGAATTCATCCTTGTGCGTGTCGTAATACGCCTTGAGCTCGGTGTCGGTGACCTGCAGCTTCTGCATGATCTCGGTCTGCTGCACCTGCTGCACGAGCATCGTTCGCTCGAGCTGCCGGCGCAGATCGGCCATCGTCATGCCTTCCTGCTTGAGCGCCGCCGCCAGCTGCTCGTCGGACTCGATCTTGTTCTCTTTCTTGATGTTCTCGATGATCGAGCCGAAGCGCTCGGCGGTCATCGTGTAGCCGAGCTCCTTGCCGCGCTGCACCATCAGCAGTTCGTCAACCGCGTCGAGGATCACAAGCGGCGTCACTTCCGCGAGCGCCTTCTGCAATTCGTCGTCGCTGCTGGGCCGCAGGTTGGGATTGCGCTGGCGCAACGCGGCGATCTGGCGGCCTTCGAGCTCGGTCTTGGTGATGATCTCGCCATTCACTTTTACGAGCACCTGCTCGATGATCGTGCCTTGCGGCGCCTGGGCGAGCGGCGTGGCGACTGCCGCGAGCATGACCAGTCCCGCCATTGCCGCGCATCTGTTCGTCATCGGAATCTCTCATTATCAGGCTAACAGGCTTGCAGGCCAAACGGCCATCAGGTGTCCAGCGCTTCTAGCAGACCCGTAACTTTACTGAGGACTCCATTCGGCGCGCGGGGGTCTTCGGGAGCCTGCCGCAGAATCTCGGCCTTTGTGAAACCAGACGTTACCTGCCCCGCTGTCGCGCGGGCGGCCCACCAGCTGGGTTTTCGCGTTTTCTTTGCCTTTCGCCCTTGATCCCTGACCCCTGGTCCCTGATCCCTGCCGAGGTCGAGCTTCAGTGAGTTGGGCGGCACCAGCTGCAGGTCGCCCCTCTCCTGTACAAGCGCGATCACCTGGGTCAGGTCGATCTTCGGCGGTTTACCCCCGGAAGCCTTTCCGGAGGAGGGCCGGAACTTGATCACCACGTTCGAATCCGCCCGATCGATCGTCTCGACACCGAGCCCATCGGCGAGCACACGAATACGGGCGAAGTCGGCGAGGTTGAGGACGGCAGTCGGCGTCGGACCGTAGCGGTCGCGAACCTCGTCCACTAGGCGGCCAATCTCCTCTTCACTCCGCGCGCCGGCCATCCGCCGGTAGATCATCAGGCGCTGATTCATGTCGGGCACGTAGGCCTCGTCCAGCCGGAAATCGACCTTCAGATTCACCGTCGCGCGCAGATCGTCTTCGAGGTCATCGCCCTTCAGCTCTTTGATCGTCCCCTCGAGCAGCTTCATGTACATCTCGAAGCCGACGGCATCAATGGTGCCGCTCTGCTCGCCGCCGAGCAAGCTGCCGGCGCCGCGTATCTCGAGGTCGAGCGCGGCCACTCGGAAGCCGCTGCCGAGCTCGCTGAACTCCTTCATCGCAGAGAGCCGCCTGCGTGCGACCGGTGACAGCGCTTCTTCAGGCGGAATCAGCAAGTACGCGTAGGCCGGGCGATCGCTGCGCCCCACGCGTCCGCGCAGCTGATAGAGCTGCGCCAGGCCATAGCGATCGGCGCGATTGACGATGATGGTGTTCGCGTTCGGAATGTCGAGCCCGTTCTCGACGATGGTCGTCGCCAGCAGGACGTCTGCCTTGTGGCTCATGAAGTCGAGCATCGCGCGTTCGAGCGCATCTTCCGCCATCTGGCCGTGACCGATGACAAGCCGCGCGTCCGGGGCGAGGCGCTGGATCAGATTGCCCATCGAGTAGATCGACTCGACGCGGTTGTGGACGAAAAACACCTGCCCGCCGCGCTCCATCTCGGCGCGAATCGCGCGAACGATCACCGCTGAATCGAACTTCACGACGTTGGTCTGAATGGCGAGCCGATCCTTGGGCGGCGTTTCGATCACCGACATGTCGCGAATGCCGATCAGCGACATGTTCAGGGTTCGCGGAATCGGCGTCGCCGTCATGGTCAGGACATCGACCTTCTTTCTCAACTGCTTGATGCGCTCCTTGTGGGCGACGCCGAAGCGCTGCTCCTCGTCGACCACCAGCAGGCCGAGGTCCTTGAAGTTGACGTCTTTCGACAGCAGCCGATGCGTGCCGACGATCACGTCGAGGCGTCCGGCCGCAAGGGCGTCGAGCGCCTCGGCGATCTCCTGCCTGGTCCGGAAGCGGCTGACCATGTCGATGTTTGCCGGGAACGCGGCAAACCGGTCGCGCAGGGTCTTCAAATGCTGCGCGGCCAGCACCGTCGTCGGTGCCAGGAAGGCGACCTGTTTGCCGTCCATCACCGCCTTGAACGCCGCGCGCATCGACACTTCTGTCTTGCCGTAACCAACGTCGCCGCACAGCAGGCGATCCATCGGCGTCGGCGATTCCATGTCGCGCTTGACGTCGGCGATCGCGGTCACCTGATCGGGTGTCAGATCGAATTCGAATGCGTCCTCGAACTCCTCCTGCCAGTGCGTGTCGGCCGAAAAGGCGTGGCCCGTCACCGCCTTGCGCGCGGCGTAGAGCCTGAGCAGCTCCTCCGCCATGTCGCGCATCGCTTTCTTGACCTTGGTCTTCGCCTTCTCCCAGGTCGTGCCGCCAAGACGGTCCAGCGGCGGCTTCGATCCGCCGGCGTACTTCTGGATCAGGTCGAGCCGCTCGACCGGGACGAACAACTTTGCGTCGGCGTGATATTTGAGTTCGAGAAACTCCTGGACGATGTCGCCGCCGGCAATCGAGATCTGCTTCAGTCCGACGAACTGGCCAATGCCGTGGTCGACGTGGACGATGAGATCGCCGACCTTGAGATCGCGGAGGTCAGAAAGAAAAGCGGCCGACGCCGATCGCTTCTTGCCCCCGCCTGACTTGCGCCGCTCCTCATCGAAGACGTCGGTCTCTGCGTAGACGACGAACTTCTGGGGGGCGCCGGCTTCAGCCGAGTCTGAACGCCGAAGGTGAAACCCCTTCGAGAGCCACCCTTCGGCGACCAGCACCGCGCCACGGACCACGTCTCCGGTGTCCGCCGCTGTGAGGCCCCTGACACCGTAATCAGCGAGCAACTCCACTGTCCGCTCGGCTCTGCCATGGGAACCGGCAACGAAGATGACGTGGTCGCCGTTTGCTTGCGCGGCCTTGACGTCGTTGATCCAGTCCGGGATTCGGCCGTGGAACGTCGCGGTCGGTTGAACGGAAAGGGCGAGCTGTCGCAGTACCTGCTTGTCTGCCGTCGCTTCCGTAAAGGCCGAATCCCCGAGTGCGAGTTCTTCGAGCATCACCGCGCCGGCGAGCGCGCTCGCGACCTCCTCTTCCGTCATCAAGAGGTCCGCCGGCGCCGGCAATGGACCGGCCGCTCTCGCCCGCTCGACAGCGTCGCCGAACTGCGCCGCAGTCGTTTCCCAGGCCTTCCTGACGTGGTTTTCCACATCGGTTGGCTCGCACAGCCATATCTGAGAGTCCCTGGTACGCAGGAACTGAAACACCGTCGCCGTCAGGGGGCTGGCCCCAAACGTCGCAGACGATCCGTCGTCTGCGACGTTTGGGGCCAGCCCCCTGTATTCACGGACGGGCACGATGCCGAAGCGGTCGAGCGTCTCCACCGATCGTTGCGTGCCTGGGTCGAAACGGCGTATCGATTCGACCGTGTCGCCGATGAACTCAATGCGGATCGGCAGCTCCTCGCCTGCGGGAAAGACATCAAGGATGCCGCCGCGACGCCCAAACTCGCCATGCGCATCCACAGGATCCGCAGGCTCGTAGCCGCCAAGCGCCAGCGTGTTCGCCAGCACGTGCGGATCGATGTCGATGCCGGGCTTGATCTCGCAGGACGACAGCAGCATCGATGCGGGGGCGGGCAGCTTCGGCAACAGTGCCGCAGCGGATGCGACCACGACCCGGGCGCTGTTGGTCGCTAAGGCGTGCAACACCCGCGCGCGTGCCGAGGCGATTTTCAGGTGCGGTTGGAAGCCGCGATACGGATCGACCTGCCTCGATGGAAACGGCAAGACCTGCCGCTCCACGACCGTCGCCGCAGATCCTTCCAGCAGCGAGAGGAAGAAGCTGACGTCACCAACGGTGTGCTCGACGTCCGCATCGGACGGAACGACGAGCAGAATGGTGTGATCGTTGAGACGCTTTGACGCAGCCGCCACAGCCAGCGCGCGTACAGGCGGGGGCGCGCCGCTGATGCGTTGACGGGGGGAGTACAGCCCCGTGTCCCGAAGAACGCCCGTCAGCAGCGACCGTAACGCGAGTGACGGCGCCGTAGACATCCCCTGTCGAGCTTTCTATGTTCGCACACGTTCAATGATCGTCGTCGTCGAGTAGCCTTCGGCCAACGGGATTCGAACGACCTTGCCACCCCTGGCTTCTACGACGTCGCGGCCGACGATAGCGTTCTCGCCCCAGTCGGCGCCCTTCACAAGAATGTCGGGCTGCAACGCCGAAATGATCTGGTGAGGAGTCGCCTCGTCGAAGATCACCACCGCATCGACAAAGGCCAGCGCCTGAAGCACCTCGGCGCGCTCGTGCTCGGTGTTGAACGGGCGGTCCGGCGCCTTTCCCAGCGCCCGCACCGACCGATCGCTGTTGAGGCCAACGATCAGCAGATCGCCCAGCGCCCTGGCGTCTCGCAGATACCTGACGTGCCCTGGATGAAGGATATCGAAGACGCCGTTTGTGAAGACAATCGTCCTGCCCTGCGCACGCTTCAGCGCGACCAGCGAGACCGCGTCACTTCTGGTCACTGATCTTGATGCCGCCGCCAAACGACCAGGCGTGGTCGGGGCGGTAGATGCCGACGTCTCGGATCTTGGATTTCACGCGGAAGGTGTAGAGCAGTCGATGGTAGTCGTACGGATAGCCGTCGACTTTGTGAGCGGCAAGGTCGAGACGATAGGTGCCCTCGACCAGGTCAAGTCGATCGATCGTGAACGTCACGACGCCGGCACCTTCGATCTCCGTTGGCCGGAACTGCTCGAGGCTGGTGTTGGTGCCGTACACACAGACGTTGTCGGCGTTGAACAGGCCAAGGCCAAACACGAAATCGGTGACTCGTGCCCTGGCGTGTACATCCATTCTGACGTGGATCGCATCCCCGCTCTGGAAGACGTGACCCGCGTCGCCGCCCGGACCGGTGATCGTCACGTTGGTGATCTCCACCTCGCGCGTCCCCCAGCGGCCCTCATCAGACTTGAAGCCGTCCTTCGGGCCTTGAGTTGCCGCCGCCTCTGGTCCCGCTCCGGACTCCGGATCCAGGCTCCCGGAGGGCGGATCGCTTTCTGCGGCAGCGTCGGGAGCGGCAGCCACCGTCTTGGCAGCCGCCGCGACTCGTGCGGCCTCGGCTTTGGCCAGCGCGTGTTCCTCGGTGTCTTCGACATCGATGACGTACGCCGCAACCATGCGCTTTGGATCGCCTTCGCCCTGGGTGACGCCCTTCTTCAACCAGTGCGCCGTGTCGCAGAACTTCTCGACCAGGTCGAGCGAATGCGTCACGAGCAGGATCGACTTGTTGCGGCGCCGGAACTCGGCGAACTTGTCGAGGCACTTGTGGGTGAAGCTTTGATCGCCGACCGCCAGCACTTCGTCGACCAGCAGCACTTCAGGATCGACGTGCACCGCCACTGCGAAGCCCAGGCGCATGTACATGCCCGACGAGTAGGTTTTTACCGGCGCGTCGATGAACTCCTGCATCTCCGCGAAGTCGACCATCTCGTCGAACCGCCGCTGAATCTCCTTCTTGGTGAGACCCAGCATGATGCCGTTGATGAAAATGTTCTCGCGGCCGGAAATTTCGGGGTGGAAACCGGCGCCAAGCTCGATCAGCGCCGAAATGCGGCCGTCGACCTTGACGTCGCCCTCGGTCGGCCTCGTAATGCCGGCCACGCACTTCAGCAGCGTGCTCTTGCCGGAGCCGTTGCTGCCAATGACGCCGTAGGTGCAACCCTTGGGCACACTGAACGACACGCCCTTGAGCGCCTGGAAGGCGTCTTCCGGCCGCAGGTCGCCCAGCAGGCTGCCGCTGAGAATCGCGGATTTCAGGGTCGCGAACTGCTTCTTCTGGGCGTACCGTCGATACACCTTCGAGACGTTGATGACATCGATTGCTGGCGTCATGTCCGTGGCATCTCAGACTTCTTCAGCAAAGCTGTCCCGCAAACGATCGAACACGAAGTAGCCGAACAACAAGACGCCGATCGACGCCACGCCGAGCGCCATCAACCATTGCCAGTGGCCGTGCGGCCCCTCGAAGAACAGCACCTCCTGATACGAGATCATCAGGTGGGTCATCGGATTGGCGTTCAGCAGCCACCGCATGTCCATCGGCACCGTCGCCATGGGATAGATCACCGGCGTTGCGAAGAACCAGAACTGGACCAGGTTGCCGAGCAGGTCCTTCAGGTCGCGGAAGTGCACCGTCATCGCCGACAGGAACAGCGCCAGCCCGGTCGTGAAGATCAGCTGGACCAGCACGATCGCCGGGAACCAGAGCAGCTGCAGCCCTTCGATTGGCCGCTGGTAGTAGATCAAAAACGCGATCAGGATCACCAGGCCCAGGAAGAAGTGCACCATGTTCGCCAGCACGGTGACGATGGGCAGCACTTCCGCCGGAAACAGCACCTTCTTGATCAGGTTGCCGCCGGCAATCAGCGTGTTCGACGACTCGAGCACGGACGAGGCGAACCACGTCCACGGCAGGATGCCGGTCAACATGAACAGCGCATACGGCTCCATCTCGCCGGGATGGGCTCCGACCAGCACCTTCGTGAACACGAAGGTGTAGATCCCGAGGAGCATGAGTGGATTGAAGAACGACCAGAAGAACCCGAGCACCGACCCGCGGTAGCGGGCTTTCAGATCACGGACGACGAGCGTCTGGATCAGCCCGCGGTATCTGCACAGCGCCGCGAGATTGCTAAACACCTCTCCGGCTTTCCGCCTGGAGTTGCTGGAGCGTGCGCAGCAGGGCGAGCCGCGCGCGCTCAAAGTCGATCTCGTGCGGCACGGCGCCCATCACTTCCTCGGCGCGCTGCATGCCTGCCTCGGCGCGCGCCTGGTCGAGATCCTCGGCGCGCTCGGCCACCTGGGCCAGCACCGACACCGCATCCGGCAGCACCTCGACGAAGCCGACCGACACCAGCAAAGTGTACTTCTCAGCACCCTGTCGATACCACATCGCGCCGGTGCGCAGCGCGGTGAAGAACGGCGTGTGCCCCGGCAGCACGCCGAAATCTCCTTCGATGCCCGGCAGTGAGACCTCGTCCACCTCCTGCGAGATGGACTGGTCCGGCGACACGATGTGCAGCGTGAGCTTGGTCGGTAGTGCCATGTCGTTCCTGGCTGCCTTGATGCCTGCTGGCCCGGCGGCCCGTTATAACGTCTTCGCCTTCTCCAGCGCTTCCTCGATCGAGCCGACCAGGTAGAAAGCCTGCTCGGGCACGCCGTCGTGCTTGCCCTCGACAATCTCCTTGAAGCCCTTGATGGTATCGGCAATCGGCACGTACTTGCCTTCGAGACCCGTGAACTGCGCGGCGACGAAGAACGGCTGCGACAGGAACTTCTGGATCTTGCGGGCGCGCGCCACCGTCTGTTTGTCTTCTTCCGACAGCTCGTCGATGCCGAGAATCGCGATGATGTCCTGCAGGTCCTTGTAGCGCTGCAGGACCTGCTTCACCGAGCGCGCCACGTTGTAGTGCTGGTCGCCGATGACGCGCGGATCGAGAATGCGCGACGAGGAGGCGAGCGGATCGACGGCCGGATAGATGCCGAGCTCCGCGATCTGGCGCGACAGGTTGGTCGTCGCATCCAGGTGCGCGAACGTCGTCGCCGGCGCCGGATCGGTGTAGTCGTCGGCGGGCACGTAAATCGCCTGCACCGACGTGATCGAACCCTTCTTGGTCGAGGTGATGCGCTCCTGCAGCTGGCCCATTTCCGAGAGCAGCGTCGGCTGGTAGCCGACGGCCGACGGCATGCGGCCCAGCAGCGCCGACACTTCAGAGCCGGCCTGGGTGAAGCGGAAGATGTTGTCGATGAACAGGAGCACGTCCTTGTTCTCGGCGTCGCGGAAGTACTCGGCGACCGTCAGGGCGGTCAGGCCGACACGCAGGCGCGCGCCTGGCGGCTCCGTCATCTGGCCGTAGACCAGCGCGGCGCGCGACTTTTCCATGTCCTTGATGTTGACGACGCCCGACTCCTGGAACTCGAGCCACAGGTCGTTGCCCTCGCGCGTGCGCTCGCCGACACCACCGAACACCGACACACCGCCGTGCTTCATGGCAATGTTGTTGATCAACTCCATGATGATGACGGTCTTGCCGACGCCGGCGCCGCCGAACAGGCCGATCTTCCCGCCCTGCAGATATGGTTCGAGCAGGTCGATGACCTTGATGCCGGTCTCGAACATCTTCAGCTCGGTCGACTGCTGCTCGAGTGTCGGGGCGGGGCGGTGAATCGGCCACGACTCCTTCGACTTGACCGGCTGGTCCGGGAAGTCGACCGGTTCGCCGAGCACATTGAGCACGCGGCCCAGCGTGGCGGGACCGACCGGCACCGAGATTGCGGCGCCCGTGTCGATGACCTCCATGCCGCGCTGCAGGCCGTCGGTCGGCTTCATCGCCACGGTACGGACGCGGCCTTCGCCGAGGTGCTGTTCGACCTCGGTGACAATGTCCACCTTCTCGCCGGTCGGCAGCGTCGCGACAATGCGCAGCGCGTGGTAGACGGCGGGCAGGTAGCCGCCCTCGAACTCGACATCGATGACCGGTCCGATGACCTGAATGACCTTGCCGGATTTCTGATCGCTCGCTGTAGTTGCCATAACTCGCTCGCTGTGGTCATCGGGGCTCAGGGACGTAAGCCCCTAAGCCCCTAAACTCCCTAAGTTGCCTGCGCTCCCGACACCACTTCGATAATTTCCCGCGTAATCGCGGCCTGACGGACTTTGTTCATGTACAACGTCAGCCGGTCGACCATTTCCTTGGCGTTGCGGGTCGCGCTGTCCATCGACTGCATGCGGGCCGCGTGTTCGGCGGCCGACGATTCGAGCAGCGCCCGCTGGACCTGCACCGCGACGTGCAGCGGCAGCAGCGTGCGCAGCAACAGCTCGGGATCCGGCTCGAACAGGTAATCCACGCTGGCGGTCGCTGACGGAGCCTGCGTCGCCGAAGCGCCGTGACCGGTGTCTTCCGGGCGAAGGCGCGGAATGGGCAACAGCTTTTCGATCACCACCCGCTGCGAGATCACCGAGCGGAACTCGTTGTAGACCAGGTAGACCGAGCTGATGTCCGGGCCGAGGAACTCGCTGATGGCCGTCTGCGCAATCGCCTGCGCGTGCGACCACTTCACGTTCTGGAAGAGGCCGACCTCTTCGTACTTCACGTCGAAGCCGCGGCGCATGAAGAAGTCACGGCCCTTGCGGCCGACCAGCGCCAGCGCCACTTCGGCGCCGCCGGCGGTCTTCGGATGCTCGAGCGTGAACTGCAGGCCGGCCTTGACGATGTTGGTGTTGAAGCTGCCGCACAGGCCGCGATCGGCGGAGATCACGATCAGCAGCGTGCGGCCGGACTCCGGATCGTCGTTGAGGAGCGGATGCTTGGAGGCCTCGACGCGCGTCGCCAGATTGTTGAAGACGCGCAGCATCTCCTTGGCGTAGGGGCGGCTCCTGACGATGCGCTCCTGCGCGCGGCGCAGCTTCGACGAGGAGACCATTTTCATGGCCTTCGTGATCTGCTGCGTCGACTTGACCGCGCGAACGCGGCGCCGGATGTCGATCAGTGACGGCATAGGCTACGGGCTACGGGCTACGGGCTACCAGGGCCACCAGGGCCCTAGGCGCGCGCCATGCCTTTCATGCTCTTGAAGTAGTCGACGAACTCCTCGAGGGCCGCGTCGAGGTTGGCCTTGATCGAATCGTCGATTTGCTTTTTTTCCTTGATCGAAGCCAGCACGTTCCCGTGACGCGTCGCCATGAACTTGACCAGCTCGGCTTCAGCGGCCCGCGCCTGCGGCACGTCGATGGTGTCGAAGAAGCCGTTGACGCCGGCGTAGAGCACCGCCACCTGCTGCTCGACGGGCAGCGGCGAGTACTGCGGCTGCTTGAGCAGTTCCACCAGACGCGCGCCGCGATTGAGCTGCTGCTGCGTCGCCTTGTCCAGGTCGCTCGAGCCGAACTGCGCGAACGCCGCCAGCTCACGGTACTGCGCCAGCGAGAGGCGGAGCGTGCCGGCCACCTGGCGCATCGCCTTGATCTGCGCCGATCCGCCGACCCGCGACACCGAGTTGCCGACGTTGATCGCCGGGCGGACGCCCTGGTTGAAGAGGTCCGCCTCGAGGAAGATCTGGCCGTCGGTGATCGAGATGACGTTGGTCGGGATGTAGGCCGACAGGTCGCCCGCCTGCGTCTCGATGATCGGCAGCGACGTCAACGAGCCGCCGCCCTTCTGGTCGTTCAACTTCGCGGCGCGCTCCAGCAGGCGCGAGTGCAGATAGAAGACGTCGCCGGGGTAGGCCTCTCGGCCTGGCGGACGGCGGAGCAGCAGCGAGATTTCGCGGTACGACTGGGCGTGCTTCGAGAGATCGTCGTAGATCAGCAGCGCGTGGCGGCCCGAGTCGCGGAAGTACTCGCCCATCGCGGTCGCCGAGTAGGGGCTGATATAGAGCATCGGCGCCGGGTCCGACGCGGTGGCGGCGACGACGATGGTATAGCGCATCGCGTCGGCTTCTTCCAGCGTGCGCACCACCTGGGCGACGGTCGACTGCTTCTGGCCGATGGCGTTGTAGATGCAGATGACGCCGGTGTCTTTCTGGTTGAGGATGGTGTCGAGCGCGACCGCCGTCTTGCCGGTCTGGCGGTCCCCGATGATCAGCTCACGCTGACCGCGGCCGATCGGCACCATGCCGTCGATCGACTTCAGGCCGGTCTGCATCGGCTCGCGGACCGGCTGGCGATCGACCACGCCAGGGGCAATCTTCTCGATCGGCGCCGACTCCCTGGTCAGAATCGGACCCTTGCCGTCGATCGGCTGGCCGAGCGCGTTGACGACACGGCCGAGCATCGCTTCACCGACCGGCACCGAGATGATGCGGCCGGTGCGTTTGACCGGATCGCCTTCCTTGATTTCGAGGTACTCGCCCAGCAACACCGCGCCGACGCTGTCCTCCTCGAGGTTCAGCGCGATGCCGAAGACGCCGTGCGGAAACTCGAGCATCTCGCCCGCCATGGCGCGCTGACACCCGTGCACCCGCGCGATGCCGTCGCCGAGCGACACCACGGCGCCGACTTCGGCCACGTCGACCGCGACCGCGAAGCTGCCGATCTGCTCGCGAATAATCTTGGAAATCTCGTCTGCTTTGATGCTCATTGGTCAACCAGCTCTTGACGCATGCGCTGAAGCTGCGTCTTCACGCTTCCGTCGTAGACAGTGCTGCCGATCCTGGCGACGACGCCGCCAAGCAATTCCGGATCAACGCGTACCGACAACTCGACTTTCTTGCCCGTCACCTTCGACAGGCCGTCTGCCAGTGCCCGGGTCTTCTCCGGCGACAGCGGCGCCGCGCTGGTGACGTCGGCGCGCACGATGTTCTGGTGCGACAGCAGCCGCTCACGATAGGCGTCGGCAAGATCCGGCACGAGATTCAGCCGGCCGCTCCTGGCCAGCAGCACCAGCATCTTGGTGATCGGCACCGAAAGGCCCATCGCCTTCGACACCGCTTCCATCAGCGCCTGGCGCTGTGCGTCGGAGGTGGATGACAATCCCGACGCGCGCGCAAGCTCGGGACTGCCCTTCATCATCTCGACGACGGCGTGGAGGTCCCGGTCGATCCTGGCGAGGTCGGCCGTCTCCTGGAGCGCGACGTCGAACAGCGCCCTGGCGTAGCGATTGGCAGATGTGCGGAGTGACATCTACTGTTGCTTCACCTGCGTGAGATAGCGATCGACCAGGCGATCCTGATCCGCCGGCGTGACTTCCTGCTTGATGCGATCGGTGGCCAGCTGCACGGACAGCTCGGCGGCGTGTTCGAGAATTTCCTTTTTGGCGAGCCGCAGCTGCAAGTCGATCTCGCGGCGTGTCTGTTCGAGCAGCCGCTCGCGATCCGCGGTGGCCGCGGCGGCAATGCGCTGCTCTTCTGACGTGATTTCCTCGGCCCCGCGCGTGCGGAGGGCGGCGAGCTCGCCGGGCAACGCCTGCAGCTGCTGTTCGATCGTCGCCAGCTGGGCGGAAGCCGTCGATCGCAACTCGGCGGCCTCGACCAGATCCTTGCGGATCGTCGCGCTGCGGGTCGCCAGGTATTCGGTCAGCGGCTTGCGGAGGAAGTAGTTGAGCACGGCAACAAAGATGATGAAGTTGGCGACCGGCCAGCCCATCCCGATGATCATTTCCCCGAGGGTCTGGTCGTGATGCTCGCCTTCCTGGGCGAACGCGGCGGTTGGGGCGAGCAGCAGCGAGCCGGTGATCAGCGCGGCCTGGAGATTGCGCTTTAATTCACAAGCGGCGGTGATGGAAGAGGTCTGCGCCATCTTCGGCCCTGGTAATCCTTCTGCTTTCTGTGGCTTAACTGGCCCGGCCAAGGACGCGGGACACAATCGCGCCGGCCAGGTTGGCGGCATCGCGATCGAGCGCGGCGCGCGCTTGGTTCGATTCCTGCTGCACTCGCGCGGTCGCAATCTCAAGCTCGTGCTCCACGGTCGCGCGGGTGGAAGCCAGCAGCGCGGCGCCTTTATCGAGCGCCGACTTGCGCATGTCGTCCATCTGCCGATAGACCTCCGTGCGCGCGGCGTGCAGTTTCTGATCGTATTCAGCAGCGGCAGCGGTCGCCTTGCGCGCCGCGGAGTCGGCGAGCTCTTTCGCGCTGCGTACAGCGGTCGCGCGTTCTTCGATGACGCGCAGGATCGGCTTGAAGACCAGCGTGTTGAGCAGATAGGTACACAACAGCAGGAATCCAACCACCCAGACGGCAGAAATGTCAGGCGTTAACAAGCGTGTAATGGTATCACGCCAACACGGGTTCCACGGGGTCGAGGGGTTCCGGGGTTCCGCCAGCCACGTGTTGGTTTTGGCTATTTACCCTATTCTGAGTGCCTTCCCGTCCATGCTTTTAACGGTTCCGATGAAACTGGCTGAAATTCCCGTCTTCTCAAGGTTCGCCGCCACCTGAGCTGCGGCCTCTGGTGCCACCGAAATCAGCAGGCCGCCGGAGGTCTGAGGGTCGAAGACGAGATCCCGAACTGACTCACTGACGCCCTGGCGAAACTCGATGCCGGGACCAAAGTGGGCTTTGTTGGTTGCCATTCCGCCCGACGTGTTGGTGGATGCGATCTCGATGACGCCCGGAATGATCGGCAATGCCTCAGCGTCGAACTGAATCGTGACGCCGCTGGCGGCCGCCATTTCCGATCCGTGACCGGCAAGACCGAAGCCCGTAATGTCCGTGCACGCGTGCACGCCATCAACGCAGGCGATCGCTTGCGCGGCGGCCTTGTTCAACGTGCGCATCTGCTGGACGGCGCGGTCGATCAACTCGTCTGACGCGCGTCCGAATTTGATCGCGGTCCCGACAATGCCGGTACCCAGCGGCTTCGTCAGAATCAATCGGTCGCCAGGCTTCGCGCCGGTGTTGGTCAGGATGCGTGTTGGGTCGACCGCGCCGGTGACGGCGTAGCCGAACTTGATCTCCTTGTCCTGGACGGTGTGACCGCCGAGCAACGCGACGCCGGCCTCGCGCAGCTTGTCGAATCCGCCTCGGAAGATCTGCGCGATGTCCTCGGTGCGCAGACCGTCTTGCGGGAACGCCGCGATGGCCAGCGCGGTCAGCGGCCGGCCGCCCATGGCATACACATCGCTCACCGAATTCGCCGCGGCAATCTGCCCGTAGAGATACGGGTCGTCGACGATGGGAGTGAAGAAGTCCACCGTCTGCACCAGCGCCGGACCGGCCTCCCACGCGTACACACCGGCATCGTCCGCGGTCCGGTAGTCGACCAGGATGCGTGGGTCAGTCTGGGTTGGTATGCCGCTCAGGACCTGAGCGAGCTCGCCGGCTGCGAGTTTGCTCGCTCAACCGGCGCAGCTGACCATTTCAGTCAGTCGCCGCCTTTGTTGCTCAGTCATCAGGGCCTATTTTCTCTCCGTCAAATACTCGTACAGCCGTTGAAGTTCGGCTTCACCTGTAAAGGCTATCGAGATCGATCCGCCTTTGCCCTTGCGCTTGATCTCTACGGGCGTGCCCAGCGACAGGCGAAGCTGTTCTTCCGCGGCGCGAGTGTGCACGTCCTTTTTGGGTTTTTCCGGCTGGGCCTCTCGTTCGCCGGACTTGCTGCTGATTTCTTTCTTCACCAGTGCTTCGGTCTCCCGGACGGAGAGACCACGTGCCACCACCTCACGCGCGAGACGCTTTTGCTCCTGGTCTGAGGAGAGCGCCACGATGGCCCGCGCGTGTCCCATGGTTAGCGCGCCGGACGAGACGTTGCCGCGCACTTCGTCGGGCAGCTTCAACAATCGCAGGTAGTTCGCGATGGTGGCGCGATCCTTGCCGACCTGCACGGCAATGTCGTCCTGTTTCAGGTGAAACTCGTCTACCAGCCGTTGGTATGCCGCGGCCGCTTCCATGGGATTGAGATCTTCGCGCTGGATGTTTTCGATCAGCGCCATCTCGAGTAGCCGCTTCCTGTCCGCAGGCGGCACTTCCTTGACGACGATCGGAACTTTCGAGAGTTGCGCGCGCTGGGCGGCGCGCCAGCGGCGTTCGCCGGCGATGATCTGATAGCGCTCACGTCCTCCCATCGTGGTGCCTGCCGCGCCGGAGTTCCCCGGAGGCGGGACTATGCGCCGCACGACAATCGGCTGAATGATGCCGTTGGCCTGGATCGATCGCGACAACTCTTCGAGCTTCTCGGCATCGATGGGTCCGCGCGGCTGATAGTGATTCGGCTCGAGCTGATCGACGTCGACTTCCAGCGACGCACCAGGCGCGGCGGTCAACGCGTCGACGGCGTCGGGAATGAGGGCCTTCAACCCTTTGCCGAGAGCGGGTCTTTTCTCCATGAAATCTTCCTGTCGGCCTAGCGGCCTATTCGCCTGGTGGCCTACAGCGCGAGCACGGGTTCGTTTCTTTCCAGCACCTCGCGAGCGAAGGCAAAGTATGCCTCGGCGCCGCGCGAACGCGCGTCGTAGGTGACAGCCGGCAACCCGTGGCTCGGGGCCTCTGCGAGGCGCACGTTGCGCGGAATCACCGTGCGGTAGACCTTGTCTTTGAAGAACTCCCGCACGTCGCGCGACACCTGCTGGCCAAGATTGGTGCGCTCATCGTTCATCGTCAGCAGCACGCCTTCGATGTCGAGCGACGGATTGAGCGACGCGCGGACACGGCGCATGGTCGCGACGAGATCGGCGAGGCCTTCGAGCGCGAAGTATTCGCAATGAAGGGGAATCAGCACGCGATCGGCGGCGACGAGCGCATTGAGCGTGAGCAGGCCGAGCGACGGCGGTGAATCAATGATGATGTAGTCGAATTCGTCGCGCACCTGCGCGATCAGGCTTTTCAGCCGGCCTTCACGACCTTCGACGCTGATCAATTCGATCTCTGCGCCTGAGAGGTCGCGCGTTGCGGGAATAAGGGAAAGACCCGACGTCGAGGTCGGCAGAATGAACTGATGCAGGTCGGCGTCGGTCGCCGTGATGGCTTCGTAGATGGTGCCGCCGGGCGCCCGATGGCCCTTTTCTCCGACGCCGCTCGTCGCGTTCCCCTGGGCGTCGCAGTCGATGAGAAGGACCTTCTTGCCCTCCAAGGCGATGGCGGCGGCCAGATTGATGGCCGTGGTGGTCTTGCCGACGCCACCTTTCTGGTTTGTGACAGCTATAACCTTTGACATATCAACCAGTTACCATTATATTCTGTTGATTACCCTAACATGGCGTCGTCGTTTGAGCCGGATATCAATTTATCTCACTGTTGCGTGTTTCTACAAGGGATGTTGCACTCCGTAGCGACAGATTCGCGATGGAGTGTTCCACGTGGAACTTCTGGTCAGACGCGGGTCTTGTTGAGGATGACGAGCTTTGAGTGCAGGGAGTCGATCAGGGGAAAAGTGGCCATCCAGGCGAGCGGCGGCGGCGGCGAGTCCTCTAGTTCGTTCTTGCTCGAACCTCGGAAGAGCAACAGCTTCCCCCCGGGGCGGAGGAATGCCTGAAGTGAATTGAGCGTCCGGGTCTCGATACGAACGGCTCTAATCGAGACCAGGTCCAAGGCTTCATGTAGTTCGGCGCGAGGCAGGAGCTCCTCGAATCGTGATGTCTCAACCACCGCATCTCGCAGACCCAGAGCTCTTACGGCTTCGCGAAGGAAGACCGCTTTCCGTGTCTTTACTTCGACCATCCTGACCGAGAGATTGGAGCTCGCAAGTTTCAGCGGGATGGCCGGAGAGCCGCCGCCGGAGCCCGCGTCGAGCAATGTTCTCGCGTTTTCTGGAACATATCGCGCTGCGACAACCGGCTCTATGAGGAGTCTGTCAACGGCCTCGTCTGTGCCCTCGGTCGTGAGACGAAACGCCGTCAGGTTGATCTTGGCGTTCCACTTGGTCAGGAGCTGGTAGTAGGTCTCGAGCTTGTCGATCAGGCCAGATTCAAGGGAAATTCCTGCAGACCGTGCCCTTCTTCCGAGACGATCGCGAAACTCCCTGGCGGCCAATGGCGTCTACAACCGGTCCAGATAAGCGCCGACGACGGCGACTGCAGCGGGGGTGACGCCGGGGATTCGCTGTGCCTGACCCAGTGTTTCCGGCCTGGTTTCTGAGAATCGCTGAACCATTTCGTTCGACAAGCCCGGGACTCTCTCAAACGGGAATTCGTCTGGAATTCGGCGCCGTTCGGCGTTTCTGGACCTGGCAACGGCCTGCTCCTGGCGCAGCAGGTAGCCCTCGTACTTGACTGCGGTTTCGGCCGATGAGACGTCGAGTATGTGGTCGGCCTGGATCGTTTCCAAGACCACTTCGCCAGATCTCAGGAGGGATTCGAGCCGTACTTCTGGGCGTCGCAGGGCGTGGGAGGCCGGAACCCTGGCGCCACCTTCGATTCTCACCCAGCTGCGACGAAGCCCGTTGAGATTACGCTCAAACCGGTTCTTCCTTGCCTCAAAGCGAGCCCAACGCTGGTCGTCGATCAACCCGGCGTCGCGGCCCTTTTGCGTCAATCGAAGGTCAGCGTTGTCGGTTCGCAACAGCAAACGGTATTCGGCCCGTGAGGTGAACATTCGGTACGGCTCGAGGCAGCCCCTCGTGACGAGATCATCCACCAAGATCCCGAGATACGCCTCGTCTCGCTGAAAAGTCAGGGGCTCTCGGCCTTTGGCTGCCAGCGCCGCATTGAGGCCCGCGACCAGGCCCTGGCCGGCGGCCTCCTCATATCCGGATGTGCCATTCAGCTGCCCAGCGAAGTACAGCCCTGAAACACGCTGTGTTTCCAGTGTCGACCTGAGCTCGGTTGGCTGCACAAAGTCGTACTCCACTGCGTATCCTGGCCTGAGCATACGGGCCTCCTCGAGCCCGGGGAGGGCATGAATGAGGCTGCGCTGTGTTTCCGCTGGGAGGCTCATGGAGAATCCGTTGACGTAGATCTCCTCAGCGTCCAGGCCTTCGGGCTCCAGGTACAACTGATGGCGCTCCCGGTCAGGAAAGCGCATCACCTTGTCCTCGAGGGATGGGCAGTATCTGGGGCCAATACCAGCAATCTGGCCGTTGTATAGCGGTGATTCGGCGATGGCGTCCCGAACCATGGCGTGGACGCGTCCGGTCGTGTGTAGCCGGTAGCACACAGCTTTGTTGACTGGAGGCTGGGTTGCTGTGAACGAGAAAGCAGTGGGATGCTCGTCTCCGTGTTCCACGTGGAACACGCCGCGCGTGAGACCCTCTTCAAAATCGATCGAGCTCTTCGCCAGTCTTGGCGGAGTTCCTGTCTTGAGCCGACCCCACTTGAAGCCCAAGGACTTGACCGACTCAGCCAGGTCTCGAGACGGCGGTTCGTCGGCTCGGCCGGCTGGGCGCTGTTCCCGCCCGATGTGAATCAGGCCGTTCAAAAAAGTGCCGGTGGTGATTACCAGGGACTTGCAGCGAAAACTGCGACCGTCCTCGAGTTCCAGCCCGCAAATCCTGCCGCCCGCTGCCAGGATCCGGCCGGCGCGGCCGAGAATCCACTCGATGTTCGGCTCGGCTTCGAGAGCCGATCGTACCCAGCGGCCGTAGGTCGCCTTGTCGGCTTGAGCTCGCGGCGACCAGACTGCCGGACCGCGGCTCTTGTTCAGCAACTTGAATTGTATTCCTGTAGCATCGATTGCCTGGCCCATCAATCCTCCAAGCGCATCGATCTCACGCACCAGATGTCCCTTCGCGGTGCCACCAACTGCAGGATTACACGGCATGTGCGCGACGGTTTCCCGAGTGAGCGTGCACAGGCCAACGTGGCAGCCCAGCTTCGCGGCCGCCCACGCAGCCTCGACGCCGGCATGCCCCGCGCCGATGACTATGACATCTATTTTGATCATCAATATGTGTTATTAAATAATTATTTCTTATGAGTAGTCGTCGGGTACCATGACCAGCATAGCCCTGACGGCCCGACCGCCTACTTCCCGATGCAGAAGCGCTCGAAGATGTGCCGGAGCAGGTCGTCGGTCGTGCGCTTGCCGGTGATTTCCTGCAGCGCCGCGCTTGCTTCCTGAAGGTCAAGCAGTGGGAATTCTTCGGAGACCTGGGAGTCCAGCGCCGTGGCCGCACGCGACAGGGCGTCTTTTGCCCGCTTGAGCTGTTTCACGTGGCGGATGTTGGTGACTGACGGTCGATCCCGAAACGACTCTCCGCCGCCGAGCGCCGAGCGCACCGCCACAATCAATCGGTCGATTCCAACACCCGACTTCGCCGAGATCGCGACGGCTTCAACGGGATCAAGGGGCTCCAGCGGCAAGGCTGGAGGCAAATCGATCTTGTTCCACACCACGACCCGCGGACGGGACGCTGTCACCCCCAGCAACGCTCGATCCTCCATGGACAGCAGCCGCGAGCGGTCGAGAACCACGATTGCGACGTCGGCAACGTCAACGGCGGCCTGCGCGCGCGCCACTCCCTCCTGCTCAATGACGTCGGTCGTTTCGCGCACCCCCGCGGTGTCGATGAGCGACAGCGATAATCCACCCACCTCCGCCTGCTCGGTCAGCAAGTCCCTGGTCGTCCCGGGAATCGCCGTGACGATTGCGCGGTTCGCGTTCAACAGGAGGTTGAACAAGCTCGATTTCCCGACGTTGGGTGTGCCGACAATCGCAACGGCTGCACCTTCGCGAATCATCCGGCCGCGGTTCGCGTCGGCCAGCCATGCGTCGATTCGGGCGATCACTTCGGCGATCGACGCGCCGGCTTCCCGTGGCGCCACGAAGTGATACCCCTCGTCGGGGAAGTCGAGCGATGCCTCGAGCTTCGCCATGACGTCGAACAGCGCCGCATCGATTTCGCCAATCGCCTTCGTCAGCGTGCCCTCGAGCTGATCGAATGCCGCCCTGGCCTGCAGCGGGGTGACGGCATCGACGAGATCCGCGACCGCCTCCGCCTGCACCAGATCCAGGCGGTTGTTGAGAAACGCGCGCAGGGTAAACTCCCCGGGCTCGGCAAGTCGAGCCCCTGCCTCCATGCACGCGCGCAGGATCGACTGCAGAACAATCGGGCTGCCGTGGGCAGAAATTTCAACCACGTCCTCGCCGGTGTACGACGCCGGCGCCGCAAAGTACGTCAAGACCACGTGATCCGACTGCACTCGGTGCCAGGCACCGAGTGTCAGTTTCGCGAATGTTGCGTGACGGGGTTTGAGCGGGCGGGTTCGACCCGCCAGCGCGGCGCCGATACGCGGCGAATCGGCGCCACTCAGCCGGATGACACCAAGGCCGCCGCGCCCGGCAGGTGTCGCGATAGCGACGATGGTGTCTGAGGTGGAGAACATCGCGCTGAGAAGTGAGAGGCTTTACGGCTTCTCACTTCTCCCTTGCTACTTCACAGAAATGATGACGGTCTTCTCGAACGCGTCGCCGATGCTCTCGGACGTCACCGACTCGATCTCGGCGACGGCAAGATGCACAATGCGACGCTCGTACGGATTGAGCGGGCCGATTTCCTGCGCCAGGCCGGTGTCCTTCGCCTTGCCGCCAAGAAACAACGCCATTTGCCGCAGCTCGTCGTCTTTCCCCTTGCGATAACCCATGCAGTCCACGACCAGGCGGCGGCCTTCGGTCGTTTCGTGCCGATAGACCGCGGCCACCACGTGCTGCAGCGCCGCGAGGCCCTCGCCCTGCCGGCGAATCAGCATGTTGCCGTCCTCGCCCGTCAGGTTGATGCGGACGCCGTCCGGCATCTCCTCGGCGCTGGCCTCGAGATCGAGGTCCATCTTGTCGACGATGTCTTGCACGAAGGCCGTGATGTCTGCTGTTGCCATAAGGGGGATTATTTAACCGCAGGACGCGCCGGAGCGCCAGTGATACGAGTCGTGACTTGCTGCTGTGCAATCGTCAACACGGTGCTGACCAGCCAGTAGAGCACCAGGCCGCTGGGGAACGACAGCGACATCAGCGTGAACATGATGGGCATGAACATCATGATCTTCTGCTGTGTGGGATCGCCGCCCATCGGCGTGATCTTCATCTGGTAGATCTGGATAGCGCCGAACACCAAAGGCAGCACGTAATACCGGTCGGGACCAGACAGGTTGTTGATCCACAACCCGAAATCGGCACCGCGAATCTCAATCGCGACCGACAACATGGCGTAAAAGGCAAACAGGAACGGGAACGTCAGCAGCGTCGGAATGCAGCCACTGGCCGGATTCACGCCCTTGGCGCGATACAGCTCCATCACCTCGGTGTTCATCTTCTGCCGCTCGGGATCGGTGATCTTGTACTTCGCGTAGCGATCCTGGATCGCCTTCATCTGCGGCTGGATCTCCTGCATCTTTCGCATCGAGACCACGCTCTTGTGACGCAGCGGGAACATGGCGGCGTTGATCAGGATCGTGAGGACGACGATCGCCCAGCCCCAGTTGCCGACGAAGCCGTGCACCCACTTCAGCGCGCCCAGCAGCGGCACCGCCAACCAGGCAAACATGCCGAAGTTGATGACGCGGGTCGCCTCCGAGTCGATGTTTCTCAGATCGTCGAACGCCTTCGGTCCGAAGAAGAACCGCGATTGATCTTGCGGCGTCTGGAAGCGGATCGAATAAGCAACGAACTTGCCGGTGATGGCCGGGTCGTCGGCCTGCGGCACGAATGCAGGCGCGTAGTCGATCTTGAACACCTGCGTGTTCTGCTCGTTGAGCAGCATTGACACGAAGTAGTGATCGTCGACGCCGGCATAGCGGAACGCGCCTTCCTGCGATCCCGACGTTTCAGGCACGAGGCGCTCGACATCGTTGTCCTTGTGCACGATCGCCTGGGCGGGCAGGCTGTAGACCGGTGAGAAGAACGACGCCGGCGGCATCCGCGCCAGGTCGTCGCCCAGGCCTGGGCCGCCATGAAGCACGGGATTCAGCCGCTGCGTGCCCATGGTGACGATCGGGCTGAACGAGACGATGTAGCTGGTCGGCTCAACCGAGAACGTTTTCCTGATGGTCAGGCCGTCGACGGACGACGCCTCGAAGACGATGCTCTTCGGTGACACGGTGGCGTCCACCGTTTCGCCAACGGGTGCGCCGTCGACCGTGACGCGATAAATCGCGTCGTTGATCCGCGCGCTCAGAGCCGGATCGTCGAGCGAGAGCGTAAACGGCTTGATCGCGTTCGCGCCGGCGCCCGCCGGCACGAGATCGAGCGGCTGTCCGAGGTCGTTGCGATACTCCTTGAGGATCCAGTGAACGATCCTGGCGCCGCGATTCGAGAACACCGCCCTGACCTTGGCGGTCTCGACGACCACCTCCCGCTCAGTCGCTTCGCTGACGAGCGCGGCGGGCCTATCGGGTGCCACCGGTGCCTGAGTGCCAGATGCGGTGACGGGCGCCGGGGTGCTCGGCGCTATGGTGGGTGCTTGCGTCCCTGGTGCCGGCGTCAGCGCCGATGCGTTGGCTGGGACCGGCGCGGCCGATGGCACCGGAGCGGGCGGCGGCATCACGAAACGCTGGAAAAGAAACAGCACCAGGAAGGACAGGGTAATGGCGAGAAGAACGCGGCGTTCCATCTGTTGATTTATTGAGCTATCGATCGGGTGAACTGAGAACAGGTACTGGATCGTGGCCGTGGCCGCCGAAGGGATGACAGCGGCACAAGCGCTTGGTACCAAGCCAACCGCCACGCCGCACGCCGTGGCGCGCAATGGCCTCGCTCATGTAGTCGGCACAACCGGGCACAAAGCGGCAGCTGCCGGAAAACCACGGCGACAGCGTCAACTTGTAGAGGCGAATCAGTGCCAGCGCGGTGCGGCTAAGCATGCGCGGATCTCGAGGCACGACGGTTGAGCAGCGATCGGAACTCGGCTTCGAGGCGAGCGTAGGGCGCAGATAGTATTTCGCGGCGAGGTACCACAACCACATCCGTGGCCGAGATCGGCTTGTGATGACGGAACAACTCTCGGACCAGCCGCTTGGCGCGGTTGCGTTCAACAGCGGCGCCCATCTTTCGAGTCGCTGCTATTCCGAGACGGGCCGGACCCGTCTCGCGTTCCCTCGTGAACATGGTCATGAGGCGTCCGGAGCGCTTGAGTCCTGTCTTATAGATGAGTTCGAAGTCGGCCCGCTTCCGGACGTGCTCGGCGGGCCTGAAAGCTGGCACGTGCGGCTACTTCTCGTCGGAGACGGAGAGACGCTTTCTGCCCTTGGCGCGGCGGCGCTTCAGCACCTGCCGGCCGTCTTTGGTCGCCATGCGCACCAGGAAGCCGTGACGCTTGGCGCGGCGGGTGGTGTTCGGCTGAAACGTTCGCTTGCCCTTCTTGGACCTGGCCATTCTTCTCCTCTGAACGAACTTCCGATTATAGACCTTTCTCCGGGATCCGGGCGCCAGGATCCGTTGTGCAGAAGGGTGCTAAAGTGGCGGTTCCCTGGACCGTCCGGGCAGGTTGCCCGGAGCCCGGAACTGGCAGGAAGATTTCCACACCTGTGGAAAACACTGTGGAAAAAAACTGAAACTTTTTGATATAAATCCTTTATTTTCTGTTATTTACAGAGGGCGAGCATTTGACAGTCTGGGATCAGGTCCTGAGCCGAGTTGAAGATCAGGTTGGAAAGCACAGCTTTTCAACGTGGTTCAAGCCGACCTCCATGCTGGCCGACATGGGCCACAGCTTGTCGATCCGGGTCCCGAATCTCCTGTTTGTCGAGTGGCTCCCAAAGCACTACTCGGTGGTCCTGGCCGAGGCGCTGAGGGATATCGGGCGCCCCGACGTGAAGCTCGTATTCGTCCCCAATAGCCCAGGACAACCCGACTCCGGGCCAAAGGTCTTCGGCTCTTCGTTGAGGCTCGCCGATGGCCTGGAGGCCGCTCCGCAAGTCAGCGCTGAACCTGCTCAGCCCTCAACCGATCAGCAATCCGGCAATTTGATTCCTCGCTACACCTTCGACACGTTCATCGTCGGGCCTTCAAACCAGTTTGCGCACGCGGCGTGCCGCGCGGTCGCCGAAACGCCGTCGCGATCGTACAACCCGCTGTTCATTCACGGCGGTGTTGGCCTGGGCAAGACGCACTTGATGCACGCGATCGGCCACTATGTGATGCAGCACCATCCCGGGTTGAAGCTGCTCTACATCTCGTCAGAGCGCTTTATGAACGAGATGATTAACGCAGTACGCTTCGATCGTATTCTCGACTTCCGTTCGAGGTATCGCAGCGTCGATGTGCTGCTGGTTGACGACATTCAGTTCGTCTCGGGACGCGAAGGTACGCAAACCGAGTTTTTCCACACTTTCAACACGCTGCACGACGGACAGAAGCAGATTGTCATCAGCAGCGATCGTCCCCCCCATGAAATTCCGTCGCTGGAAGAACGTCTCCGCTCGAGATTTGAATGGGGACTGATCGCCGACATCCAGCCGCCGGATGTGGAGACCAAGGCGGCCATTCTAAAAAGAAAGGCTGAAGAGGAGGGCGTGCCGCTGCCCGACGACCTGGCGATGTACCTCGCCACCCGCGTACGAACCAACGTCCGCGAGCTTGAAGGCTCGTTGATCAGGCTGATTGCCTACTCATCGCTCACCACCAAGCCGCTGACCATCGCGTTGGCTCAGGAAGTGTTGCGCAGTGTTCTTTCCGTTGATGAGAAGTCAGTCACAATCGAGCAGATTCAAAAGAAGGTGGCCGACTACTACCACCTTAAGCCGGTGGAGTTAAAGTCACGCAATAATGCAAAGTCCGTTGCAATGCCGCGCCAGGTGGCTATGTATTTGTGCAAGGCGCTGACGGCCTCGTCGTTGCCCGATATTGGCCGCAGTTTTGGCGGTAAACACCATTCGACGGTCATTCACTCAATCAAGAAGGTTGAAGAGCATCGTCAGAAAAACGCCAGTTTCGATAAACAGGTGGCCGGCCTGCTCGACTCCTTCAAGCACTGAGACTGGGGATTTCCACAGGTTTAATGTGTATAAATTGCGCGGCTTGAGGATGGGGCGAAAGACCCCTTGACGGCGGCCCGGGAACGCGCGAAGCATTCACCGAAAAATACACAGTTTAAGTATTTGAAAATAAAGGTGTTGTTGTGGATGGAAATTTCGTAAACAACACCTAGATCTTATATACTTTTATATCTTCGCTTTTCACTCAATTTTCAGAGGTTAAGCAGCGCTTATGGAACTGGTCGCCAGGAAAGCCGATCTTGTGAGTGAACTGCAATTTTTCCAGCAGATCATCGAGCGCAAGAACACCATCCCCATCCTGGCGAATGTGCTGCTCGAGGGCGCCGGCAATGAGTGCACGATGCTGGCGACCGACCTCGAAGTCGCGCTACGGAGCCGTTGCGAGGCTGCGGTGAACAAGCCTGGCGCGGTCACGCTTCCAGCCAAGAAGTTCTACGAAGTGGTCCGCGCGCTGCCTGAAGGCGATGTCAACATTGAGACCGACAAGGGCGGCACCAGTGTGAAGGTGTCGGGCGGTCAGTTCAGCTCGAAAATGCCGACGCTGCCGAGGGAGGATTTTCCCAGCCTGCCGGAAGCGGGCGGCGGCGTGAAGGCGACCATCAACGGCAAATCGCTGCTGCAGATGGTGAGCAAGACGCAGTTTGCCATCACCGGTGAAGACACGAGGTTCTATCTCAACGGTGCGCAGTTTATCCTTAAAGCCGACGACATGACGCTGGTGGCCACGGATGGTCATCGCCTGGCCCTCGTGACCAGCAGGCACGACGGCAAGAAGGGCGACGAGATCAAGGCCATCCTGCCACGCAAGACGCTGTCCGAGTTGTCGCGCCTGCTGGCCGAGAGCGACACGGACGTGAAGTATGAGCGCGGCGAGAATCACCTGTTCTTCGAGATTGGGCCGCGCCTGCTGATCTCGCGCATGATCGACGGTCAGTTTCCCGCCTACGATCGCGTTATTCCAAAGGGCAACGACAAGACCGTCGAGTTCGAGCGCGATCGCCTTGCCCAGGCCGTCAAGCGCGTCGCGATTCTCTCGAACGAGCGATCGCGCGCGGTGAAGATGATTCTTGAGAAAGGCAAGGTGAACGTAACATCGAGCAGTCCAGAGTTCGGCGAGGCGCACGAACCGATTCCTGTGGAATACAACGGTCCGTCGATCACGATTTGTTTCAACGCGCAGTATGTCCTCGACTTTCTCAACGTCGTGGAATCGGACGTCGTCGCGCTCGAGTTAAAGGACGAAGTCAGCCAGGCGGTGATGAAGCCGGTGGGAGCTGATGACGACGACTACACCTACGTCATCATGCCGATGCGGGTCTGATCGACGCTTTCAGGATAGACACGGATAACTTTTGTCTGAACTAGAGCAGCACCCCGGAAACGGGAATGGGACCGGCGCCGACTACGGCGCAGACAGCATCAAGGTCCTTGAGGGTCTTGAAGCGGTTCGCAAGCGCCCGGCGATGTACATCGGCTCCACGGGGCCGGCCGGTCTGCACCATCTCGTATACGAAGTCGTCGACAACTCGATCGATGAAGCGCTGGCGGGCTACTGCACGGAAGTTGCCGTCACGATTCACCTCGACAATTCGGTCAGCGTCATCGACAACGGTCGCGGCATCCCCACTGATATGCACGAAAGCGGCAAGTCGGCTGCCGAGGTCGCGCTGACGGTGCTGCACGCCGGCGGCAAGTTCGAAAACAGCGCCTACAAGGTGTCGGGCGGCCTCCACGGCGTCGGCGTGTCGGTCGTGAACGCGCTATCGGAGCGGCTCGAACTGGAAGTGTGGCGCAACGACAAGACCCACCAGCAGAGTTACGAGCGCGGCAAGCCGCTGACCACGCTGAGCGTCACCGGCACCACCAGGCGCCGCGGCACCAAGGTCAGTTTCAAGCCCGACCCGGAGATCTTCGAGATCACCGAGTTCAGCTTCGACACCCTGGCCGGCCGTCTGCGTGAGCTGGCGTTCCTCAACAAGGGTGTCACCATCACACTGGCCGACGAGCGCGAGGAGGGTAAGAGCCATCACTTTCACTACGAAGGCGGCATCTGCTCGTTCGTCGAGCACCTGAACAAGAACAAGGGCGTGGTCAACGAGCAGCCGGTCTTCATGCACGGCAATCGCGACGGTATCGACGTCGAGATCGCCCTGCAGTGGAACGACGGCTACAACCCGCAGGAATTCTCGTTCGCCAACAACATCAACACGCACGAAGGCGGCACGCACCTGTCGGGGTTCCGCGCGGCATTGACGCGCACCGTCAACGCCTATGCGACCGCCAACAACCTCGCCAAGGATCTCAGAGACACCACCATCAGCGGCGACGACATCCGCGAAGGCCTGACCACGGTCATCAGCGTCAAGATTCCGCAGCCGCAGTTCGAAGGCCAGACGAAGACCAAGCTCGGCAACACTGAAGTCAAAGGCATCGTCGAGGCGATCGTCAACGACAAGCTCGGCGCGTTCCTCGAGGAAACCCCGGCGGTTGCCCGCAAGATCGTCCAGAAGTCGGTGGATGCGGCCCGCGCGCGCGATGCGGCCCGCAAGGCCCGCGACCTGGTACGCCGAAAGGGCGCGCTCGATGGCAGCTCACTGCCGGGCAAGCTCGCCGACTGCCAGGAGCGAGACCCCGCCCAGGCCGAGATCTACATCGTCGAAGGTGAATCAGCAGGCGGCTCAGCGAAGCAGGGCCGTGATCGCCGATTCCAGGCGATTCTGCCGATCAAGGGCAAGATCCTGAACGTGGAGCGGGCACGTCTCGACCGCATGCTCAGCTCCGACGAAATCAAGACGATGATTGCGGCCCTGGGCTGCGGTATCGGCACGGAAGATTTCGATATCGAGAAGCTGCGCTACCACCGCGTCATCATCATGACCGACGCGGACGTGGACGGCTCGCACATCCGCACGCTGCTGCTGACGTTCTTCTACCGGCAGATGCCGCTGCTCGTCGAACGCGGCCACATCTACATCGCGCAGCCGCCGCTGTTCCGCGCCAAGCGTGGCCGGCAGGAAACCTACATCAGGGACGAGCGCGAGCTCGAGAACTACCTGGTGCATCGCGCAGTCGACGGCCGCGCCATCCGCACGGCGGACGGCCAGCAGATTGCGGCAGGCGACCTCGAGAAGCTGCTGCATGGAGTGATCGCGTATCGGAATGTGGTGTCGAACATCGAGCGCCGCGGCCATGCACGCGATGTGGTTGAAGCGCTGCTCGATCGCGAGGCGCGCGGCCGGGCGTTTTTCGACAACCAGCAGATCCTGCAGGGCCTGGCGGATCAACTCACCACGCCGGTGCGTAACATCACAGTGCTGCGCGACGAAGAACACAACGCGTGGTCGCTGAACATCGACGATCGCGCCAGCGGGTATTCGCGCTACGACACGATTGGTTCCGATTTCGTCACCTCCGGTGAGTTCCGGACGCTGGTCGCCAGCTATGCGGAGATCGCGGCGCTGGTGCGCTCCATGCGGAAGGGCCCCGCGGAGGTGCGTGTCACCGGCACGGAGTCCGTTGAAGACGAGGCGATCAATGAAGAGACCGGCGAGACGCTGACGGCCGAGGAGAAGGACGCCCTGGCATCCATCGGGGTGGCACCGGCGGCGGGAGCGAAAGCGCCGGCGCTGCCGGTCAAGGGTGGCGCGGCGCAACTGGAGTCAATCGACGAGTTCATCGACTACTTCATCACACTCGGCCGCAAAGGCGTCGCGATCAACCGCTACAAGGGTCTCGGCGAGATGAATCCGGAGACGCTCTGGACGACGACGATGAATCCGGAGGTGCGGACGCTGCTGCAGGTGAAGGCCGAGGATCACACCGAGGCGGACTCAATGTTCACCACGCTGATGGGGGACCAGGTTGAGCCACGCCGAAAGTTCATCGAGGACAACGCCCTTGAAGTGAAGAACCTCGACGTCTAGGCGGGGATGAGGGAACAGGGAATTAGGGATTAGGGATTAGTGGACGCAAACAGCAACAAGATACCCGTCAACATCGAAGACGAGATGAAGCGCTCGTACCTCGATTACGCCATGAGCGTAATCATCGGGCGGGCGCTGCCCGACGTGCGCGACGGGCTCAAGCCGGCGCACCGCCGCGTGCTGTATGCGATGCGGCAGATGGGGCTGGCGTCGAACCGCGCCTATCGCAAGTGTGCGAAGATCGTCGGCGAAGTAATCGGCAATTACCACCCGCACGGCGACGCGCCGGCCTACGACACGCTGGTCCGGCTGGCCCAGGACTTCAACATGCGCCAGACCCTGGTCGACGGCCAGGGCAACTTTGGTTCGGTGGACGGCGATCCGCCCGCGGCTTACCGCTACACGGAAGCCCGACTCGACGCGCTGGCCGAGAACCTGATGGCGGATCTCGACAAGAACACGGTCGACTACCAGCCGAACTTCGACGAGACGACGACGGAACCGACGGTGCTGCCGGCGCCGTATCCGAATCTCCTCGTCAACGGATCGACGGGCATCGCCGTCGGCATGGCCACCAACATCCCGCCGCACAACCTCGGCGAGGTGTGCGACGGCGTGGTCTGGTTCATCGAGACCACGCTGATCGGGATTGATAATCAGCCGCCCGCGCCGTTGTCGCGCGAAGCGAAGCTCAAGGAGCTGATTCGCCTGATTCCGGGTCCGGACTTCCCCACCGGCGGCATGATCGTCGGCCGTCGTGGCATTCACGAGGCCTATTTCAGCGGCCGCGGCGGCATCCAGGTGCGCGCCGTGGCGGAGATCGAGACGACCAGGAAGGGCGATCGCGAACAGATCATCGTCACTGAAATCCCCTACCAGGTGAACAAGGCCAAGCTGCTCGAGCGGATCGCCGAGCTGGTTCGTGAAAAGACGATTGAAGGCATTTCAGACCTGCGCGACGAGTCGGATCGCTCCGGCATGCGCATTGTCATTGAGCTGAAGCGCGGTGAGGCTGGCGAGGTGATTCTCAACAATCTCTACAAGCACACCCAGCTGCAACAGACGTTCGGCATCATCACGCTGGCCATCGTGGCCGGGCGCCCGCGGGTGCTCAGCCTGCTCGACGTCATCGAGAACTTCGTCGACTTCCGCCGCGACGTGGTTCGCCGGCGCATTGAATTCGAGCTGCGCAAGGCCGAAGCGCGCGCGCACATTCTCGACGGGCTCCGCATCGCGCTCGACAACCTCGATGCGGTCATCACGCTGATTCGCGGCTCGAAGACGCCGCCCGAAGCCAGGGCCGGCCTGACCTCGACGTTCGGCCTCAGCGACATCCAGGCCCAGGCCATCCTGGACATGCAGCTGCAGCGCCTGACCGGCCTGGAGCGGCAGAAGATTCTCGACGAGCTGGCGGAGCTGACCGCGCTGATTACCAGGCTGCGAGGCATCCTGGCCAGCCAGCGGCTGTTGCTGCAGATTGTCGTCGACGAGCTGAAGCAGGTGAAGGAGAAGTTCGCCGACCCGCGCCGCACGCAGTTGATCGACGAGGAAGACGACATCGGCATCGAGGATCTGATCACCGAGGAAGACGTCGCGGTGACCGTCACCGATACCGGCTACATCAAGCGAACGCCGATCACGACCTACCGCACGCAGAACCGCGGCGGCAAGGGACGGATTGGCATGCGTACCCGTGAGGAAGACGTCGTCAACCACCTGTTTGTGGCCTCGACTCACTCCTACATGATGATCTTCTCGGATCGCGGCCGCGCCTACTGGCTGAAGGTCCATGAGATCCCGGACGTTGGCGCGGACGGCAAGGGCAAGTCGATCGCCAACCTGGTGCAGATGGAGTCCGGAGAAAAGCTGGCGGCCATGCTGGCCGTGCAGGAGTTCGACGACCAGCGCTTCATCGTGATGGGCACGCGTCGCGGCACGATCAAGAAGACCGAGTTGTCGGCGTTCTCGAATCCGCGCGCCGGCGGCATCATTGCCATGGGCATCGACGAGGGCGACGCGGTGATCGACGTCCAGCTGTCGGACGGCCAGAGCGAAATCTTCATCGGCACGAAGGACGGCAAGGCGATTCGCTTTGGCGAGGACCACGTGCGCGCGATGGGCCGCACCGCCTACGGTGTACGCGGCATCCAGCTGCGCGAGACCGATGAAGTGGTGGCGATGCAGGTCGCCAAGCCCGGCGGCACGCTTTTGACCGTGACCGAGAGGGGCTACGCCAAGAACACGCGGCTCGAAGAGTATCGCGTCACCGGCCGCGGCGGCCTCGGCGTCAAGAACGTCGAAGTCACCGACAAGAACGGCCAGGTGGTCGCCATCACCCAGATCCACGCCAACGAAGAGTTGCTGGTCATGACGGAACAGGGCAAAATCCTGCGTACGCCAGCCAACGAGATTCGCACCGTCGGCCGCGCCACGCAGGGCGTCAAGCTCATGGATCTCGAAGGCGAAGACAAGATCGTGTCGGTGGCGCTGGTTGAGGCCGCAAACGGCGACGAGACGCCGGCCGCGGCACCACCGGCGGAAGAGACTCCTGGAGGAACCGAATGAAGAAAGCCGTCGCCGCCGCTTTGTTGATCATTCCGTCGGTGGGGTTCGTGATCGGCTGCTCACGCCCGCCGGAGCAGCAGTTCCTGACGCAGTTCTTCCGCGCGTCCCGCAGCCGCGACAACACCACGGTCGGCCGCATGTCGGCGGTGGTAATCGATCCGAGGACGCAGGGGACGGTCGAGGACTTCACGATCGAGAACATTGGCGCGGAGACCCGCACGCCGCTGACGTTCAAGCCGTTGTTCGAGGCCGAGCGGAAGGCGATGGACGCCGAGAAAGCGTTCCTCACGACGAAGATCGAATATCAGAACGCCAACATCAAGGCGATCGAAGAAGTGCTGAAGCTCGAGGCCCAGGCCGGCGCCAAGTTCACCGCCGCCCAGGAGAAGGTCAAGGCCGAGTGGGACAAGTGGCGCGAGGGCATCGCCCAGCACGCCCGCAACACCTCGTCGGCGACCGCCGCAATCCGGCGCAACACCGGCGTCGCCGAGGCGTCGTTGTCGCAGCCGGGCCAAGCCGGGCTCGACCCCAAGACCTTCGAGGGTGAGACGATCACGAAGGACGTGACGGTGAAGGCAAACTTCAAGTCGCCGGAAGGCCAGGCGTCTGAGAAGACCCTCCTCATCACCATCGAGCGCGTCTCCGGCGGCGGCCGCGAAGGCCGCCCGATCATCACCAGGATTTCGGGGATTTCGCCCGCGTCCTGAGCCGCCTGGTCAGGGCATGACAGGCGCGATGGCGGCGTCACCACGCACCGGGAACGGGTTCTGGTGCGTGGCGATGGCCGCCATCTTCGCGTACTCGCTAAGCGCTTCCAGGTGTATCGGCGACGGAACTAAACGCGCTGCAGCCGGGCGTAGCGGGCGCGAAGCGTCTTGGTCCCGACGGAGGCGAATTTCACCACCAGTTTCTGATCGTCTTCCAGGTCTTCGACGCTGACAACCGTTCCTGGACCGAACTGGGCATGTGAAACGCGCGCGCCCGGTCGAAGACCGGGGGTCTGATCCTCCTCCTCGTAGCGGAAATTCCTGGTCGGGACCTTCGCGTCCGGATCCTCGCGCTGGCTGGGCGCATACCGGCGAGCGTACGGATTTGGCCGAGAGCTCGCTCCGCCGCCAAGGCTGTTGGTGTAGCGCGGCGCTGCCGCCGGGAAGTCCTGCTCGATGAGATCGGCGGGAATCTCGTCGATGAACCGTGAGGCCTCCGTGTTCTGATACTCGCCAAACACCCGGCGGCGCTGGGCGCTGGTCAGCACCAGTTGCCGGCGGGCGCGGGTAATGCCGACGTAACAGAGACGCCGTTCTTCTTCGAGCTCGGCTTCGTCGTCTCGCGATCGCGAGTGCGGGAACAGGCCCTCTTCGAGACCCGCCAGCACCACGGTCGGAAACTCGAGACCCTTCGCCGAATGAAGGGTCATCATCATGACCTTCGGCTCGGCCTTCTGGCCCTGGTCCTTGTCGACATCCGAAAGCAGGGCGAGACGATCGACGAACCCGCCAAGCGATGGCTCGGCTTCCCTGGACTCGTACTCGTTGGCAGCCGACACGAGCTCCATCAGGTTCTCGATGCGGGCCTCGGATTCTTCGCTCTTGTCTTCCCGGAGATCCCGCAGGTAGCCGGATTGGTCGAGCACCTTGCCAAGCAGGATCGACACCGGCTCCCGGCGGGCGACATCGGCAAGCGTGGTAATCAGGTCCCGGAACGCCGCAAGCGACGCCACCTGGCGGGGACTCAACCGCTTGCCGTCTACCGCGATGACCAGTTTGGTCCACAGCGAATTTCGCGCCACAGTCGGCGCCAGCCCCGCAAGCAGCGGCGGCAGGTTCGGGTCGACCTCCGAGACGTCCACGGCTTCCAGCGTGTCCATCACGCCTTTGCCTATGCCACGGGCCGGCACGTTGATCACCCGCCTGATCGCCACGTCGTCGTGGGGATTGAGGATGAGCTTGAGATACGAGAGCGCATCCTTGACTTCCTTGCGCTCGTAGAACCCGACACCACCAAGAATGACATAGGCAATCCTGGCGGCGCGCAGCGAATCTTCAACGGCGCGCGACTGGGCGTTAATGCGATACAGCACCGCCGTCAGGGATTTGTAGTCCTCGTCGAGCTGCTTCCGGACCATACGGGTGATGTATTCGGCCTCTTCAAGTTCGTCCGACGCGCGAAACAACCTGATCTTGGCGCCGCCCTTGACGTCGGTCCACAGCGCCTTCTTCTTCCGATTGCGATTGTTGGCGATGACGGCTGACGCCGCGTCGAGGATTACCTCCGTCGACCGGTAGTTCTGCTCGAGGCGGACGGTCTGCGCATCGGAGAAGTCCGATTCGAAGTCCATGATGTTGCGCAGGTCGGCGCCGCGCCACTTGTAGATGGACTGGTCGGGATCGCCGACCACCGCCAGGTTCCGGTGCCGGCCGGCGATCTGCGTCATCAGCAGATACTGCGGACGGTTGGTGTCCTGATACTCGTCCACCATCACGTACTTGAACCGGCGCGCATAGCGCTCGCGAACCGACGGGTTCTTCTCGAACAACTCCACGGTGGCCAGCAACAGGTCGTCGAAGTCGAGCGCGCTGGCGTCCCGCAGCGCCTTGATGTAGCCGGTGAAGAGCCTGCCGATCTCCTTGTCCCGCACGTTCCAGGTGTGTTCGAAGCTCTCCGGGCCCTCCATCCGGTTCTTGGCGGCGCTGATTCGGCCCAGCACCAGCCTCGGCTGATAGGTCTCGTCGGCGAGGCGATACTCCCTGAGCAATTGCTTGATGACCGCTTGCTGGTCGGCGGAGTCGTAGATGGTGAAATCGCGGCTCAGACCGATATTGTGAGCCTCGCGACGAAGCAGCCTTGCGCAGAGAGCGTGAAACGTCGAGATCCACATCGTCCGGCAGTCCATGCCAAGCAGGGCCTCGACACGCTGCCGCATTTCCTGCGCGGCCTTGTTGGTAAAGGTGACCGCCATGATCTGATCCGGACAGGCGATCTGCTCGGAGACGAGATAGGCAATGCGGTGCGCGATGACGCGCGTCTTGCCCGAGCCGGCGCCCGCCAGGATCAGCAGCGGGCCTTCGGTCTGTCGTACAGCTTCTTGCTGTGCAGGATTCAGCGAGGAGAGGAGATCCACCTCGCCTATTCTACCGTGACACTCTTCGCCAGATTGCGCGGTTGATCGACATCGCAGCCGCGACGGACGGCAATGTAGTACGAAAGAAGTTGCAACGGCAGAGACATTACCACCGGCACCAACAGCCGCTGTGTAGCGGGAATTGCGATCAGGCAGTCGTTGTCACTCAGGAGATCTTTGAGTGTGGTATCGCCCTTTGTGGTGACGGCGATGATCGAGCCGCCGCGCGCCTTGGCTTCCTGGATGTTCCCCTGCATCTTCTCGAACACGTGATCGTGCGTAGCGAGCGCGACGATCGGCATGTGTTCGTCGATCAATGCGATGGGGCCGTGCTTCATTTCGCCGGCCGGGTAGCCCTCGGCGTGGATGTAGGAAATCTCCTTCAGCTTCAGCGCCCCTTCGAGCGCGATCGGATAGCTGATGCCGCGGCCCAGATACAGGAAGTCGGTGCGGTTGTGGAATCTGCCGGCGATCTCCTTCACCTGCCTGGCGGTGTCCTTGAGCGTGTCTTCGAGGACCTGGGGCAGTTGCATCAGCGCGGCAATGTGGTCACAGCGCTCGGCCCGCGACAAGGTGCCGCGCACCTCGGACAGCTTCAGCGCGAACAGGTAGAGGGCGACAAGCTGTGTGGTGAAGGCCTTGGTTGACGCCACGCCGATCTCCGGACCAGCGTGCGTGTAGATGGTGCCTTCGGCCTCGCGCGTCGCCATGCTGCCCACCACGTTGCAGATCGACAGGCTGCGCGCCCCTTTGCGCTTGGCCTCGCGCATTGCCGCCAGCGTGTCGGCGGTCTCGCCAGACTGCGTGATGGCGACGGCCAGGGTCTTGCTGTTGACGATCGGATCCCGGTAGCGGTACTCGGAGCCGTAATCCACCTCGACGGGCAGCTTGGCGAGCTCCTCGATCATGAACTTGCCGACCAGTGCGGCGTGCCAGGATGTGCCGCACGCGAGCATCGTGATCTTGTCGATCGCCTCCAGGTCCGCGTCAGAGATCGACATTTCGTGCAGGTGGATCCGGCCGGTCTCCAGCGAGGCGCGGCCCAGCACGGTTTCGCGGACGGCCGACGGCTGCTCGAAGATTTCCTTGAGCATGAAGTGTTTGTAGCCGGCCTTCTCCGCCGAAATCGGATCCCACGTTACCCGGGTCGGCGTGCGCTCAACAGCGGCGCCCTCGAAGGTGGAGAACGTAACCCCGTTCGCGGTGATCACGGCCATCTCGCGGTCGTCGAGGAACACCACGTTCCTCGTGTGGCTCAGGATGGCGGGCACATCCGAGGCGACGAAGTACTCCCCTTCGCCAATGCCGACGACAATCGGCGGGCCGTTGCGAACGGTCACCAGTTTTTCGGGATCGTCCGCCGACAGCAGCACCAGCGCGAACAGGCCGCGGACGCGCTGCATGGCGCGCAGCACCGCGTTCTCGAGGCCGTCGTTCTTCCACTCCTTCTGCACCAGGTGCGCGACGACTTCGGTGTCGGTCTCCGACTCGAACTTGTGTCCGTCGGCGATCAGCTCGCGCTTGATTTCGAGGTAGTTCTCGATAATGCCGTTGTGGACCACGACGATGCGGCCGGTGCCGTCGCGGTGCGGGTGCGCATTCTCCTCGGTGGGCCGGCCGTGTGTGGCCCAGCGGGTGTGGCCCAGGCCATAGACGCCGGCGAGCGGCTGCCCCTGAATGGCGTTCTCGAGGTTGATCAGCTTGCCGGCGCTCCGGCGCACTTCAATGGCGCCGTCCTGGACGACAGCCACTCCGGCGGAGTCATAGCCGCGGTATTCGAGCCGGCGAAGGCTATCGAGAAGAACTGGAACCACGGCCTTTGGCCCGATATAGCCGACGATTCCGCACATCAGTTTGTCGCCTTGGTTTCTTTACGTTTCTTCACCCAGCCGTCCTTGTTCTCCTGGCGGGCGCGGCCGATGGCCAGCGCGCCGGCGGGCACATCCGCAGTGACCGCGGAACCGGCTGCAATGTACGATCCATCGGCGAGCGTGACCGGTGCCACGAGCGTGCTGTTGCTGCCCACGAAAACGTTGGCGCCGATCACGGTTCGGTGTTTCTTCTCGCCATCGTAGTTGCAGGTAATGGTGCCGGCGCCGACGTTGGTTTTCTCGCCAATGGTCGCGTCCCCGAGGTATGCCAGGTGGTTCGCCTTGGCACCGTTGCCCATCGAGGTTTTCTTCAGCTCGACGAAGTTCCCGACATGCGCATCCTCGCCGACCTGCGATCCGGGACGCACGTGGGCGAAGGGACCGAGAAACGCGCCTGACTCGACTGTGGAATCAGTGACCACCGTGTGGTTTCTAATACACACGCGATCGCCGATCGTGGAATTGACGAGGCGCGTCCCGGAGTGAATCTCGCAGGCCGCCCCGATCTTCGTGGAGCCCTCGAGATACACGCACGGGTAGATCACCGTGTCGGGTCCGACCACGACGTCGGCGTCGACATAGGTCGTTGCGGGATCGATCAGGGTGACGCCGGCGGCCATCAACTCTTCGTTCTTCTGCTGGCGGACCATGCTGGTGACCTCTGCGAGTTCGGTGCGGCTGTTGATACCGCGGATCTCGCCGGCGGACTCCACGGTCCACGTTTCGACGACCCGCGACTGCTTGCGATGAATGGCGACGAGATCGGGGAGGTAGTACTCCCCCTGTTTGTTGGCCTTGCCGATTGAATCGAGCGCCGGAAACAACGGCGCGAGTTCGAAGGCATAGATGCCGGAATTGATCTCGGTGAGGGCCTTCTGCGCCGGCGTTGCGTCCCGCTCCTCGACGATCTTCGTGAGTCGGCCGTTGGTGCGGACAATGCGGCCATACCCGAAGGGGCGTGCCATGTTCGCGGTGATGACGGTGGCGGCCGCGCCCGCGGTGTTGTGCGCGGCAAGTAGCGCCTGGAGCGACTCGACTCTCAGCAGCGGCACGTCACCAGACAGCAAGACGACCGTGCCGGCCTTGCCTTCGAGGATGGAGCGGGTTTGCAGCAGCGCGTGACCGGTTCCCAGCTGTCGTTCCTGCGCGACGAACCGGACGGAGTCTTGCCGGGAAAGCGAATCGCGGACTTGGTCGGCGCCGTGACCAACCACAATCGTGATGCTTGCCGGCTCGAGACCGGATGCCGTCCGCACCACCCGCTCGATCAGCGTGATGCCACCAATCTTGTGCAGGACCTTGGGCAATGCCGACTTCATCCGGGTGCCCTTGCCGGCTCCGAGGATGACGACGTGGATATCGGTCACGAGTGGAGGGTGAGACAACGCTGTATCTTACTATTAGAGCGAATGTTAGTAGAATTTGGTCATACTACCTATTTATTCCGCTCCATAACGGCGTAAACCTGTTTCGCTGTCATCTTTAGCCGCTCTCCTACTTCCCTTGCCACATCTCGCTTGGAGCTGAAGCGGCTTTTTTGTGTTATTTGACCAAAAACGGCCACCACCTCGGCGTCCGATGGCGCCACAGACTCGATTTCCTGAGAATTTGAGGCCGGGACAATCACCGTGAACTCGCCGTGGGGCTGGGAAAACCTCTCTGATAGGTCGCCAGGGTTGCCGCGGATGAACTCCTCGTGGAGCTTTGTGATTTCTCGACCGACCAAAATTGGTTGTTTAACATAAAAATCGAGCTCCCGTAGTGTTTTTGCGATGCGGTGAGGAGCTTCAAAGAATACAACCAGGCGCGATCTTGAGGCTCCCTGGAGTTCCTCAAACCATTTAGTGCGGTCTTTTGACCTAACTGGTGGAAACCCAAGGAACGTGAACCCTTGGGTGGTCTCCCCCGCTACTGAAATGGCCGCTGCCACCGCACTCGGCCCCGGAATTGGCTCGACCACGAATCCGGCGTCCCTGACGGCGGCCACAAGGGTGGCTCCAGGGTCGGAAATTCCGGGGGTCCCAGCATCCGTGACCAGCGCGACCGACTCCCCCTTGCTCAAGCGCCCCGTGACCAGTGAAATACGCTTCCGCTCGTTGTGCCCGTGCACGCTAACTACCGGAGTTTCAATGAGGTAGTGGCGCAGTAGCGTCGCAGACCGGCGCGTGTCCTCAGCCGCCACCAACTGCACCTGCCTCAAGACCTTGAGCGCCCGCAGGGTGATGTCTTCGAGGTTGCCGATGGGGGTCGCGACGACATACAGGACGCCTTTCGAGTCGCGAGCCATCTCCGGATTTTAAGCTACCATTGCAAAGATCTCCCCTGGCTGACTGACAGACACAGGAAGGCATGCACGCGGCTGAACCGTTACCTCACTTCGTAGACGACTACCTGTCTTTCCTCTACGAAGTGCACCCCACCGGGGCCACCATGGATGGGGTCCATGTTCACGACGATCTTCTCGAAGACTACCGGCAGACGGCGATCGACACGCACGTCAGCGCGCTGGCCGGCTTTGCGCGCCGCCTCGACGGCATCCCGGTCAATCAGCTGCCGGCGAAGGAAAAGATCGAGCACGAGATCGTCTCCTCGAACATTCGCGCGCGGCAATTCGAGCTGGAAGCCGTCAGGTCCTGGGAGCGCAATCCACACTATTACGCCGAGACGCTCGCGGTGAGCCTGGCGGCGCAAACGATCTTCACCTATGCGCCGGAATCGGAGCGGGCCAGGCGCGTGCTCTCCAAGCTCCGCCAGCTACCGCGCCTGGTGCAGGCGGCCCGCGACAACATCAAGGAACCGGCCGCGATTTACGTGAAGGTGGGGATCGATACCTGGCGCGGCGCGATGTCGTTCATCGACAGCGACCTGCCCCGCGCCTTCTCCACCGTCGACGACATCCACCTGCTTGGCGATCTGGACGACGCCTGCAAGGAGGCGGTGCGGACGATCGGCGCCTACGTGAACGATCTCGAGCACGACGTCCGGCCCAAGGCGAAGGGCTCGTTCCGTCTTGGCCGCGATCGGTTCGAACAGAAGCTCCGTCTCGAGGAGGGCCTGAACATCCCGGTCGATCGCCTGCTGACGATCGCCACCCGTGAGCTCGTACGCACGCAGGAAGAATTCCGCCAGCTCGCCGGCCGCCTCAATGGCAGCGATCCGGTGCAGGCGTGGCGGAAGGCGAAACGGCAGCACCCCGAGCCGGGCCAGCTGATTGCCACGGCGCGCGCGCAACTCGACCAGCTGCACACGTTCCTATCCGGACACCAGGTGATGTCGATGCCCGAGACGGGCAGCATCAGCGTGGCACCGACGCCGGAGTTTCTCCGTTGGTCGTCAGCCAGCATGTGGACGCCGGGTCCGTTCGAGACCAGGCCATCCCGCGCGATGTACTACCTGACGGACGTCGATCCGAAATGGGATAGCGATCGTCAGGCCGAGCACCTGCTCGACTTCAACCTGCCGACCCTCTGGTCGATTTCGATTCACGAGGTCTATCCCGGGCACTTCCTTCACTACCAGTTTCTGCGAAAGGTCGAATCGAAGGTTCGCCGCTCGACGCTCTTCGCGCCGGCCTCCTACATCGAGGGTTGGGCGCATTACTGCGAGCAGATGATGCTCGACGCCGGCTTCGGCCGCGGCGACAACGCCATGAAGCTCGGGCAGCTCGCCGAAGCCCTCGTTCGCCTCGCCCGCTTCATCGTCGGCATCCGCCTCCACACCGAGGACTGGTCGGTGGAGCAGGGGATGCGGTTTTTCCGGGACGAGGCGTTTCTCGAGGAAGCAAACGCGCGGCGCGAAGCCGAACGCGGCACGTTCGATCCGACCTACCTGGTGTACACCGCGGGGAAGATGATGCTGCTCAAGCTACGCAAGGATTGGCACGAGGAGCAGGAAGGCAAGCCGTCGTTGCGCGCGTTTCACGACTCGTTGATGTCGCACGGCTCGGCGCCGTTCTGGGCGCTGCGGAAACTGATGCTCGAATCGCCCGACGATTCGGTGCTGGAATAACGGGCGAACAGGCGAACGGGCGAACGGGAAAACCAAATGCCCCTCTATGAATATCAGTGCGACACATGCACCCATCGTTTCGAGGTGATCCAGAAGTTCTCGGATGCGCCGATCGAGGTGTGTCCAAAGTGCGGCGGCGCGGTGAAGAAGCTGCTGTCGTCTCCGGCGATTCAGTTCAAGGGCTCAGGGTGGTATATCACCGACTACGCGCGCAAGGGCGACAGCGGCGCGACGACGCCGGCGGCGGGCGAGGCCAAGACCGAGACGAAGACTGACACCAAACCAGACACCAAACCTGACACGAAGACCGCCACGAAGACCGCCACGAAGACCGACACGAAGACCGATTAGCGACAGTCCGCCTGACGCCGGACGCCACCACTTCGACTTCCTGTGACTACAGGTTCTTCAAAAAGGCGCGGAACTGATCCGCGATGTCCGGCCGCTTCAACGCGAAATAGACACTGGCTTTCAGGAAGCCGAGCTTGTTGCCGGTGTCGTGGCGGACGCCGTCGATCTCCAGCGCGTACAGCGGCCGCGATTTCAGCAACCGCCGCAGTCCATTGGTGAGTTGAATCTCGCCCGACTTGTCCTTCGCGGTCTCGTGGAGAGCGGGGAAGATGTCCGGCGTCAGCAGGTAGCGGCCAACAATCGCCAGGTCTGAGGGCGCCTGTTCGCGCGGCGGCTTTTCGACCAGGTCCGTGATCCGGTAGACGCCCCTGCCGAGCGCGGGCGCCGGCTCGCCGGCGATGACGCCGTAGGCCGACACGTTTTCCATTGGCACCCGCTCGACCGCCAGCACCGGTCCGCCGGCGCGCTCGAACACGTCGATCATCTGCTTCAGCGCCGGCGGCGTCGCGTCGTAGACATCGTCGGCGAGGATCACGGCAAACGGCTCGTCGCCGACGATTGTTTCGGTGACCAGGACCGCGTGCCCCAGGCCGAGCGGCTCGCCCTGGCGCACGTACGACACCTGGATCAGTTCCGAGATCTTGCGCACCTCGTCGGCCAGGTCCTGCTTGCCGCGACTTTCGAGAAACGCCTCGAGCTCCTTCGACACGTCGAAGTGGTCTTCGATGGCATTCTTGCCACGGCCGGTGACCACGACAATGTTCGGCACACCCGAGGCGACGGCTTCTTCAACACCGTATTGAATGGTCGGCTTGTCGACCAGCGGCAGCATTTCCTTCGGCTGGGCCTTGGTGGCAGGCAGAAAGCGCGTGCCGAGGCCGGCGGCGGGGAACACAGCCTTACGAATCCGGGCGTTCACTCAAATAGAATAGTCGAGGATGCTCGATTCCAACTTCGTCCGCGACAACCTGGAAGCGGTAAGGGCCGCCATGGCCGCCCGAGGCAAGGACGTGTCGGCCGAGTTGCAGACCTTTGCGGCGGCCGAGTCGAACCGGCGCCGGTTGATTCAGGAGACCGAGAAGCTGAAGCGCGAGCAGAACGCCTCGGGTGAGCAGGTCGCGCGCGCCAAGAAGGCGGGCGAGGACGTCTCGCACCTGTTCGAAGCCAGCAAGCAGCGCGGCCGGCGCATCAAGCAGCTCGAAGCCGAACTGGACACTGTTGAGCGCGAGCGGACGGGCGTGCTCGAGACACTGCCGAACGTTCCGCACTCGAGCGTGCCGGTGGGCCGGAGCGCAGCCGACAACGCACTGGTGCGCACGTGGGGCGAGCTTCGCACCATGGACTTCGAGCCCAGGGCGCACTGGGACCTCGGCGTGGAGCTCGGCGTCATCGACTTCGAGCGCGCGACGAAGATTTCCGGCACGCGTTTCGCCGTGTTGATGGGCGCCGGCGCACAGCTGTCGCGCGCGCTGATCAACTTCATGCTGTCGCTGCACACCAACGAGCACGGTTACACCGAGGTGTTGCCGCCGTTCATGGCGTCGTCGGCGACGCTGTACGGCACCGGCCAGCTGCCGAAGTTCGAGCAGGACCTGTTCAAGATCGCAGGGGAGTGGGACCTCTACCTGATTCCCACGGCGGAAGTGCCGGTCACCAACCTGTACCGCGGCGAAATCATCGATGGCCGCCTGCTGCCGTTGAACTACACCTCGTACACCCCATGCTTCCGCAGCGAAGCTGGATCGTACGGCGCCGACACGCGCGGACTGATTCGCCAGCACCAGTTCGAAAAGGTCGAACTGGTGAAGTTTGCGACGCCCGAGACGTCGTACGACGAGCTCGAAGGGATGACCGCCAACGCCGAGACGGTGCTGCAGCGGCTCGGGCTTCCGTATCGTACGGTGGCGCTGTGCACCGGCGACATGGGGTTCTCGGCGGCAAAGACATACGACATTGAAGTGTGGCTGCCAAGCCAGAAGGCGTATCGCGAGATTTCATCGTGCTCGAACTGCGAAGCGTTCCAGGCGCGGCGGGCCAACATCAAGTTCCGGCGGGACGGGACCGGCAAAGCAGAGCACGTCCATACGCTGAATGGCTCCGGCCTGGCGGTCGGCCGGACGCTGATCGCGATTCTGGAGAACTACCAGCAGAAGGACGGTTCGGTGGAGATCCCGGGGGCGCTGCGGCCGTTCATGGGCGGACGATCGGTGATTAGCAGCCAGTAGCCGGTAGCATCCGGCTACTGGATGCTGGATACTGGCTACTGACAACACGGAGAGGTGGCTGAGCGGTCGATAGCGGCGGTCTTGAAAACCGTTGAACCTTCACGGGTTCCAGGGGTTCGAATCCCTTCCTCTCCGCCACAACTTTTATGACGCGAGCACTTTTCATCACCTTATTGCTGGCTGCGGCGATTGCCTGCGGCCCTTCAGGATCTATGGACCTGCAGATCGTTGACAGCGTTGTCGGCAGCGGCGCCGAAGCGACACCAGGCAAGACCGTGCGCGTTCACTACACCGGGTGGCTGTACGACGGCGGCAAGCCCGAGAATCGCGGCGAGAAATTCGACAGCTCGAAGGATCACGGCGAGCCGTTCGAATTCCCGCTCGGAGCAGGCCAGGTGATCCACGGCTGGGATCAGGGCTTCAAGGGCATGAAGGTCGGCGGCAAGCGCGTGCTCACCATTCCGCCGCACATGGGCTACGGTGAGCGCGGCGCCGGCGGCGTCATACCGCCAAACGCGACACTTGTCTTCGAGGTAGAACTGCTCGAAGTGAAGTAACCAGTAACCGGTAGCCAGATGCCAGAACAGACACACCGGCTTCTGGATCTTGGCTGCCGGATACCTGCTACTCATGTTTTGTAAACATTTCGGTGTCTGCGGTGGGTGCACGCTGCCCGGCGTGCCGTATGCCGAGCAACTGGCGAGCAAGCGCACCAAGCTGTCGCGGTTGCTTGGCAGTGACGTCGCCTCGGTGATTCCGTCCCCGAAGGAAGCCGGCTTTCGAAACAAGGTCGCGTTCGTGTTTGGTCATGGCGTGATGGGCCATTACGCGCTCGGTTCCCGGAAGGTCGTTCCCATTCAGGAGTGCCCGGTTCATCACGATCGCGGGAACCGGATCGCGTTTGTGGTGCGCGATCAGTTGGCGCGCGTCGCGCCTGGAATCCTTCGACACATCATCGTTCGGACCACAGACGATGGCCGGGAAGCATCGGCGCTGCTGGTCGTGCGCCGCAACGACAAGTCACTGCGCGCCCCGGCGCGCAAGGTCCTGTCGTCGAAGGAGAAGCCCGACGGGTTCTTCGTCAACATTCACGACCAGCCGGGCCCTTTCATGGTGGGGGAGGAGACCCTCAAGATCGAAGGCCGCAGCCACGTCAAAGAGGTCGTGGGCGGCGTCAAGTACCTTGTTTCGCCAACGGCGTTCTTTCAAACGAATGTCGGCGCCGCCGGCGAGCTCGTGCGAGTGGTCCTCGAGGAAGTCGGGGCCGCCAAGCGCGTCCTTGATCTGTACTGCGGGTCAGGGTTGTTCTCCCTGCCGATCGCACAGGCGGGTGCCCTCGTCACCGCGATCGAGGAGAACCGCCAGGCCATCGCGGACGCCGAGGCGAACGTGGGTCTGAATCGACTCCAGAGTGCGAGGATTCGCTTCGTCGCATCGAGAGTGGAAGAGGCGCTGGTCAGGGCCGCCCGGGAGCCGTGGGATGCAGTGGTGCTGGATCCGCCGAGGCAGGGATGCCCGCCGGCAGTGCTCGCCGCCATCTTCGAGGGCGTGCGGCCGGCGCGGGCGGTCTACGTGTCCTGCAATCCCGATGCGCTGGCCAAGGAATTGCCGGGTATCCTCAAGACCGGCTATCGCGTCACTCGCGTGCAGCCGGTCGACATGTTTCCGCACACCGAACATATCGAGACCGTGATCTCGTTCGCGCGATAGGCCACAAACGGCACAGACAGGATGACCCCTCTCGTTGCTACCCGGATCGCGGTGATCGTCTCGACGGTGCTGGCCGCGCTGGTTCTCGCCTACCTTGCCCCATCGCCGGATCATCCGATTGAGTTGATGCTGGGCGGCGCCGCCGGGTTTACCGTACTGGCGGCCGTCGGCCAGCGCTACCGGCACCTCACGCTTCCGATTCTGATGGCGTTGCTCTACCTGTTGCCGGCGATCATGCTGGTGACAACCGGTGGCCGGGGTTATTGGCTGGATGTCATCTGGAGTCTGCCGCTGCTGGGACTGATTTGCTCGGACCGTGGCGCGCTGCAATGGTCGGTGCCCGATAGATGGCAGTGGCCGCTGGTGACGTGGTCCACGCTGGTCGCGTTGACCTGGCCGATCGTGTTCCTGCGAGAGGCGGACTTCGCGCCGTGGATCCTGGCGCTCCAGCGAGTGTCCAACACGAGCATCGGCATGAGCCCGGGCGATGTGGGCTTGAACATCGCGTACTTCGCTCTCGGACACAACGTCGGCCTGTTGTGGATCGACGCGTTGTGCCGGTGGTACCGGCACGGGCGCGCACGATTCACTGGCGAAGTGCTCGCCGGACTGCTGGCGGCGGCCGCCGCCGCCAGTGCCGTCACTTTCTACCAGGGGTTCGTCGATCTCGGGTTCCTGCAGCCGGGATTCTGGGAGTACATGATCCGGGCCACTGGCACCCTCGGTGACGCCAACAAGATGGGCGCGGTGGCCGGCTTCTGGACGATCGGCGCGATGGTGTTTGCACGATACCTCGATCGACCGTGGTCGTTGCTGATTGCCGGCGGTGGCCTGGTGCTCGGCGGCGGCGCCGCGTGGCTCTGCGGCTCGCGGACCGGGCTGGCGGCAGTGGCCCTCAGTGTCGCGATGGCGATCGTCGAGGTGCTGCGCTCCGGCGTGTTCACGCGCCGTCAGCTCGGCATCGGCGCCGGCGCGGCCCTGGTCATCAGTGGCGGTCTCGCCCTCATTTTGCAAGGCGCCTCCACCCACACCATCGTGCAGCGCGGCACGCTCGAGAACTACCTGCCGTTCTTCGGCGACCGCGGCATCGCGGCGAGCGCCAATGAATTGCTCTGGGATCGGTTCGGCTACGGGCCGGCGGCGATCCAGATGATCAGTGAGCACCCGCTGGCCGGCGTTGGCGTGGGCATGTACCACGCGCTGGCGCACGATTACGGCAAGGCCGCGGGACGGACCGTGCCGGCGCCCGACAACGCACAGGCCTGGTGGCGTCATCACCTTGCCGAGCTCGGCACCCTCGGCATCATCCCGTTGATCTGGTGGTGTGTCGTTTTTGCCCGCGAGCTGTTTTCGGCCGGCGGCGGCGATCGGCTGGCATCGGGGATGCTCCGGGGGGTGTTGATCGCCTTCTTTGTCGCCTCGATGTTCGGCGTGGCATCGCAGTCGGTGGCCATCACCTTGACGTTCTGGGTGTTCGTGTTCTGGTTTGTGACGGAGAACGGCAGCCCTCAGACGACTCCCAGCCGGGACTGGGCACGGCCCGCGCTGCTTGCCGCCGCGTCCCTGGTCGTGCTGCACGTCGGCCTCACGACCGTACACGCATTCGGCGATCTGCGCCCGCGCGCCCGCGCCGAGCGGTTCGGCTGGTATTACCGCTACGGCTACAACATTACAGACGATGGTCTTGACCTCGAACCGGATCCGGGCGGCAACCCGATTGGCCGAAGATGGACGTTCAAGGATTCACTGGCCGTGATCCCGGTCAAAGGCAAGGCGCTGAAGTTTGTGGCGTGGATCGATCATCCGGATGCCGATGTCAATCCGGTGCGCACGCAAATCTGGGCGGACGCACGCCTGGTGTACGAAGGCGATCTGCGCCGTACGCCAATCTTCCTCGCTATTCCCGCGATGCCCGGCAAGGCACACATGACGATCGAGACCTCGATCGAGAGGACGTGGCGGCCGGCCGATTACGGCAGCCGCGATCGGCGGGAGCTTGGCCTGTCGATTCGCGACTGGGTCTGGGAATAGCCACTACTTCCTGATGGTCCTGTCCAGGTACGCCTTGATCGTGTCATAGGTGTGCTGCTGCCCCCACGCATCGACCACCCGAGCGTTCACGTCTGCGAGCAGTCGTGTTCGCTCCAGGATCGGCGCGTAGAACGCTTCTTTGGTGAAGGCGAAGGCCCCGGCGGGAATCGATGCCAGTCTGGCCGCCGCCTCGGTGGCGCGATCGAGCAGCATCCCCGCCGGGCATTGCTCGTCGATCAAACCCATGGCCCTTGCTTCGTCGACCTGGACGGTGCGTCCGGTGAAGACCAGATCGCGCAGGTGTCCGTCGGGTATACGCGCCGCGATGATCTGCAGCGGCAGGGCGGGGAAGGGCACTCCCACCGCCAGCTCCGGCATGCCGATGCGGCCGTTGCCTTCCGTCATGATGCGGTGATCGCACGCGGCGGCGAGAATGCAGCCACCGGCAATGGCGTGGCCGTTGACCGCCGCGACCACCGGCTTCGGGAACGTCAGCGTGACCCGCAGGAGTTCGTCCAGCACGGGAAGGAACCGCCGTGCGTAATCGGCGCCGTCCTCGACGAGCCGAAAGAGATCGACACCGGCGGAGAACGACGCCCCAGATCCGGTGATGATGACGGCCTTCACCGAAGGCGCCATCGCCTCGGTCATTTCGGCGATGAACCTGTTGCCAAGCTCGATGTCCATGGCGCTGACCTTGCCGTGCGCCAGCCTCAGGAGACGAATGCCGTCGGCGTCTTTTCTCTCTATCACGCTGACAGACTACACTTAGCGGAGCGCTGCTGTGACCGAGATCGTTCCCGCTCGTCCCGCATCAACCGTCGTCGTGCTCCGCGACCCTTCGACGCCGCTCAGGGCGCGGGGCAGTGCCTTCGAAATTCTGATGGTCCGCCGCAACGACCAGGTGGCATTCATGGCGGGCTCGTATGTGTTTCCCGGCGGCCGCGTTGACCAGGGCGATCGGCTCGTACACGACGAGACGGTGGCGTTCCGCGCCGCGGCGGTGCGCGAGCTGCAGGAGGAAGCCAACGTCCGCATCGGCGTCGACGACCTTCACCCGTTGGCGCACTGGGTGACGCCGGAAATCGAGATCAGGCGTTACGACACCTTCTTCTTCCTGGCCCGCATGCCACGGGACCAGGTCGCCAGGCACGACGAGGGTGAGACCACGGCACTGGAGTGGTTGACGCCCGCCGAAGCCATCGCGCGCTTTCGGCGGAAGGAGTTGTTGCTGCCGCCGCCGACCTACACCACCATTTGCCAGATCGCGCCACTGCGCTCGATCGACGAAGTGCTGGACTGGGTGAAGCGGCGTCCAATCGTCCGAGTCATGCCGGGCTTCTTCAAGAACGGCGAGGAAGTCACGCTGACGCTGCCAGGCGACCCGCTCTATCCGACGATTCCTGGGTGGGATGTCCCGGAAGAAACGCGGTTCGTGCTCGAGGACGGTAACCGGTGGGCTCCAAGGAAACCCTGATCGAAGGCATCGATCAGGTGATCGAATGCTTCAACCGGCGCACACTCGATCTGCCGGACGGATTCTTCGACAGGAAAGCGCAGTTCATCATCAACGGCGCGACGTTCGAAAGCCTGTTGAGCACGGCGCCGAACGATCCGCTGATCCTGATGCTGTCGCGCGGGCCGGCCGGCTATCGGTTCACGGTGAAGGCGCTGCAGCATGCCATGCCGGACGCCAAAGTCGAGCGAGGCGAGGTCGCCAGCGATGGCGACCCGTTCAAGGTGACGTCACAGCTGTGGCTCTCTGGAACCCTGCGAGATAGCGGCGAGGCCGTCCACGCGCTGGTGTCGGTAGCCCTGAGGCTGAGTGCCGCCGGAGCCGTCGAAGTGGCAGATGCGGCGGTCCTTCCGCAGGATCTCGAAAGAATCCGGCGAGCCCGCCTCAGCAGCGGTCAGTCGGGATTGATGAAACGATAGATTACCCGGACAATCCGGTATGCCTCGGGCATGTCAGGCCGCGAGCACTCGACCGTGTCCGTACTACGAGCTGGCTTCTTCGGGCAGGCCCAGGGCCTGCCGGACGAACATTTTCTCGGGCAGGCCGCCGAGAATCTCGATGGTCTCGTTGACGATGGTCTTGGGCACGCCGGTGACGCGGTACTTGCGGCTCAGATCCATGAACTCGGTCGCTTCGATCGCATCGGCCGTGATGTGCTCGTTTGCTGCTGCCATCTTGTGTGCGAGGACGACCGCCCTCGGACAGTGCGGTCAAGTCGGCGTCGAGAACACTTGAATGTGGGTCGGCGTGTCCACCGCCTGGATCCAGGTCATGGTTTCGGGATCGAGATCGATCGTGCCGGTGCCGGCGACGATGATGGCTTCAACCAGGCCGACGAACTCGTAGCCGGTGGGCGCGCCGTACATCCGCATGCGCGTGTCGACGCCGTCGCTCAGGACGACGATGGCCGGCGCCTTGGTGACGTTGTACTTGGCCTTGTCGTCCGAATCGAGAACGAAGTTCTTGTTGACGACGGTGATCTTCTCGTTCAACGACGCGATCTCGAGGAGAATCTTCTTGGCCACGTCCCCGCTCTCGGAGCCGCCAAACGTCTGCGTGAAGAGCACGAGCTGGACGGGATGAACAAGCCCGGACAGGTGCTGCTTCAGTGTGGCTTCGTCTTGCGGCGACAGCAGTCCCATCCGGTCAGGCTATCAGGCCATCGGGCGATCCGGCCATCAGAATTTGAAGAGATCGTCGAACGCCTTCTTCGCCCCGCTGGGTTCCTTGGGGCTGGCGCCCTTGTCAGCCACGGCTGCGGTGGTTTCGCGCTCCCATGACGTGCGAATGCTGAAGTGCTGGCAACTGTTGGCGATGTCCTTGGGGGACACTCGAGCGGGCAGCTTGATGGCGCACTCGAAGCTGGCGCCGGGGTCGAAGTTCACGCACTGGATGCACGACCGCATGTCGACCTGGCACTTGGCGCACTTGCTGAGCGACATGACCTGCGGATCGGCGATGGTGCCGCAGCGGGCGCAACGGGCGACCTGACGCGAGTTCATCATGCGCGGGTTGCGCGCGCCTTCGGATGAAATGCGCCGGGCGCCGGCCGGCGCGCCGGGCTCACGCTGGGGCCGGGTGCCGCCGCCCTCCGGCCGGGGACCGTTCGGACGGCGATCGCGGTCGTCGTCCTGGTAGCCGCGCTGGCGATACTTGCGATCGTCGCTCATGCTTCGTAGACGGTCTTGCCACCGACGACGGTCCTCAGGATCGCGATGTTCTTGATCTCGTCGGGATTCACGTCGTGCGGATCGCGGGCCAGCATGGTGAAGTCCGCAAGCTTGCCCGCGGTGATCGAACCTTTGGTGTTTTCTTCGTGCGAGGCGTACGCGCCGTTGATGGTCGCGACCATCAGCGCCTCGTCTACTGTGATCCGTTGTCTTGGCCCCCACACATTACCACTGAAATCCTTGCGGGTGACCATGCTTTGAATGGCCATCAGGGGCTCGAAGGGGCCTGGTCCGTAATCGGAGGCGCCGGGGACGGGAATGCCGGCGTCGATGAACGAGCGGTGCGCGAACATCCAGTTCATCTTTTCCTGGCCGTAGAACCCCCATTTCTCGCCGTGATAGTGCGCGTAGGTCCAGAACGGCGTGGGGATGGCACCGAGCGCCTTGATCCGGGCCAGCAACTCCGGGTTCACCAGTGAACAGTGCTCGATGCGGTTGCGGGGATCGGGCCGCGGCCACTGCCGCTGCACGCGCTCGTAGGCCTTGAGCACCATGTCGATGGTGGTGTCGCCGTTGGCGTGAATCGCCAGCCGCATGTTGGCGCGCCACGCGTCCTCGACCGCGTCGTGGATCTCCTGCTGCGTCATGGTGAGAATGCCGTAGTCGCTGGTGCCGACAAACGGCGTGCTCATACGCATGGTGCGCTCCGACGCCGAGCCGTCGGCGGCGTATTTCACGCCGATGCACCGCAGGCTGTCGTCGCCGAACCCATAGGCGATGCCGGCGCTCTTGAAGGCGTTGAACGTCTCGCCGTTGGCGACGAGGAAGGCCGCGCGATGGCGCAGCTGGCCGGCGTCCCGCGCATCCTGGTAAGCCTGAATGCGGGCACGGCCGGCGCTGGCATCGTGCACCGAGGTCAGGCCCGCGGCGGTGAGCAACTTCGAGATGTGGACCATCCCGGCTCTGCCGCGCTCGCGCTGCTGCTCGGGCGAAAAGCGCTCACGCGTGCCGACCTTGCCAAAAACGCCGCGTGCCAGTTCGGCGACGCGTCCGGTCAACTCGCCGCTGTCGTCCCTGAAAAAGCGTCCGTGATCCGGATCCGGCGTGTTCTTCGTAATGCCGGCGAGCTCGAACGCCTTGGTGTTGTACCAGCTGGTATGGCCGCCGCGGTGGTTGACGGCGATCGGGTGATCGCGCGAGACCTCGTCCAGCTCCTTGCGCGTGAGCGGCACGTCCAGCTTGGTGTCGTCGAACATGATGGCTTCAACCCACTGGCCGGGCGGCGTCGCGTCGGCCCTGGCCTTGAGGTTGGCCTGCAGCTCGCGCACGCGCGGGACATTGGCGTTGACGCTGAACAGCTCGCCGACGCCGCTGACGTGGCAATGGCAGTCGATGAACCCGGGCGTGATGGTGGCGCCGCCGGCGTCGATCTGCTGCGTCCTGGCAGCCGCCAGGTTGCGGACGTCGGCGGTCGAGCCGACCGCGACAAACCGGCCGTCCTTGATCGCGAACGCCTCGGCGCGCGGCAGCGACGGATCACTGGTCAGGACGCGAGCGTTGGTGACAATCAGGTCAGGCGCGGCCCCGGCAGCGACTGCAGCCTGCGCGGCCGGCGGTGGGGGCGTCGCGAAGGCATCGAGGCCGGACGACCGCAGGCCCGTGGCGCCGGCAAGCGCCGCGCCAAGGCCCAGAAACTGCTTGCGGGAGAGGTTCGGCATGGGCGAATGATAGTCCTCGGTTGCCAAGGTGCCAAGGTGCCAGGGCGCCAGCGGCTTGACTCACTGCGACGCGTGATGGTAAAAACGGCCACCGTTCAAACTCAAAGCGAGGATACGGATTGGCCCAGCCGGATGCAGATCTGCTTCACAACCCTGTCGCGGGCCACCCACCGCTGATCCTGAGATCACCGGATTTCCACTCCATCACCGAGGCCGTTGCGGAGCCGGTCGAGCGGACGACGCCGATCGGCTGGTGGCTCTTCTTCATTCCGTCGCTCGGACTCCTCAGCCTCCTCGGCATTGCCGTCGCGTGGCTGTTTTGGGAGGGAATCGGCATCTGGGGCCTCAACCAGCCGGTCGGCTGGGCATGGGACATCACGAATTTCGTGTTCTGGGTCGGCATCGGCCACGCCGGAACGCTCATCTCGGCCATCTTGTTTCTCTTCCGCCAGACATGGCGCACCTCAATCAACCGCTCGGCCGAGGCGATGACCATCTTCGCGGTGATGTGCGCCCTGACGTTCCCGGGGATTCATGTGGGACGCGTCTGGGTCGCCTACTGGATGTTCCCGCTACCGAACCAGATGGACATGTGGCCCAATTTCAGGAGCCCGCTTCTCTGGGACGTCTTCGCCGTCAGCATCTACGGCACCGTCTCGGTCCTGTTCTGGTACGTCGGCCTGATCCCCGACCTGGCGACGATGCGCGATCGGGCGAAGACCAGCACCCGGCAGTTCGTCTACGGGATTTTCGCGCTCGGATGGCGTGGCTCGCAGCGGCAATGGCATCACTACGAATCCGCATACCTGATCCTTGCAGCCCTCGCGACACCCCTCGTGCTGTCGGTCCATTCGATTGTGTCGATGGATTTCGCCGTCTCGCTTCTCCCTGGATGGCATACGACGGTCTTCCCGCCCTATTTCGTCGCCGGCGCCATCTTCTCCGGGTTCGCCATGGTGCTCACGCTCATGGTGATCTGCCGCTGGGCATTCAAACTCGAGCACATCGTCACCCTCCGGCACTTCGACTACATGGCGAAGATCATGCTGGTGACGGGGACGATCGTGGGCTACGCCTATGCCACGGAGTTCTTCATCGCCTGGTATAGCGGGAACCCCTACGAGGTGTTCACGTTCCTGAACCGCGCGGGCGGACCGTACGCCTGGGCCTACTGGATCATGATCAGCTGCAACGTGATCAGTCCGCAGGTCTTCTGGTTCAAGAAGGCGCGCACCAGCATCCCGATCCTCTTCGCGGTGTCGATCGTCATCAACATCGGGATGTGGTTCGAGCGGTTCGTGATCATCGTGACCTCGCTGCACCGTGACTTCCTGCCCTCCTCCTGGGGCTACTTCAGTCCCACGGTCTGGGACATCGCGTGCCTGCTTGGAAGCTTCGGGCTGTTCTTCACGATGTTCTGCCTGTTCGTGCGCTTTCTTCCGATGGTGGCCACCGCGGAAGTCAAGACGGTCCTGCCGCAGGCCAATCCGCATGGGCTGCACGGACACGCGGTCGCCGAGCGCGAGATCGCTCGGCATCACGAGGTCGTCCCGGTCGCGATGGTCGAGCACGCCCCTTCCCGGTGGCGCTTCGAGATGCCGCTGGTCCCACGGCTGCCGAAGGGGCCGTATTTCGGAGTCCTGGCCGAGTTCACGACGCCGGCGGAGCTCTATCGCGCGTGCGAGCGCGTCCGAGACGCCGGCTTCTCGCGATGGGACGCCCACACGCCGTTCCCCGTCCACGGCCTGAGCAAGGCGATGGGGCTCCGACGGTCGACGCTCCCCTGGATTGTGCTCGTGCTGGCGCTGACGGGGGCCGCGGCTGGGTTCCTCCTGCAGTGGTGGGTCCACACCACCGCCTATCCGCTGGTGATCAGCGGCAAGCCGTTTTTCACCTGGCCCGCCTTCATTCCGATCACCTTCGAGGTCGCGGTGCTGTTCGGCGCGCTCGGCGCCGTCTTCGGCATGTTGGGCCTGAACCGGCTGCCGATGCACCACCATCCGCTCTTCAAGTCCAAGGTCTTCGAGCGGGCGAGCGACGACACCTTCTTCATCTCGATTGAATCGTGGGATCCACGGTTCGATCCGTCGGGCACGGCGACGTTGATGAAGTCATTGGGCGCGCGAAGCGTCGAGCTGCTGGAGTCGTGATGGCCGATCACGTTGAGCTGCGTCCCGAGCAAGCCACGATCCCGCCGGGGCACTCGTGGAACCGCCTGCCCCTCATTGCCGGTGCCCTGGCGCTGCTGGGGGCGGTGGCGTGCGCGATTCTGGCCCCGGGGAATCCGAAGCAATTCTTCTTTTCGTGGCTGGTGTCGTTCCTCTTCTTCACGAGCCTGGCCCTCGGCGCGCTGTTCTTCGTGCTGATCCAGTACGCGGCCCAGGGAGGCTGGGGGATTGTCCTGCGCCGGATCGGGGAGACGATCTTCTCCACGATTCCTGTGATGGCGGCCTTGTTCGTCCCCCTGCTCTTTGGCCTGCACGATCTGTACGAATGGTCTCATGCCGACGCGGCGGAACACGACGCGCTGTTGGCCTGGAAGGCGCCGTATCTGAACGTGCCGTTCTTCCTGATTCGGGCGGCGCTGTTCTTCGGCATCTGGTCCTTCATCGCCGTCGTGTATTACCGCGGCTCACGCTCCCAGGACGCGACGGGCGATCACGCGGTGTCGGCGCGCCTGCGCAAGTTCGCCGGACCCGCGATCATCGTCCTGGCGCTGACCCAGACGTTTGCCTCGATCGACTGGATCATGTCGCTCACGCCCCACTGGTACTCGACCATGTTCGGCGTGTATTTCTTTGCCGGCTCCTGGGTGGGGTTCATCGCGCTGCTGTCTGTCGTCGTGCCGGCGATGCGCGGCAGCGGGCTGCTGGACACGGTGATCAGTGCCGAGCACCTGCAGGACATCGGCAAGTTCCTGTTCGCATTCACCGCGTTCTGGGCCTACATCGCGTTCTCCCAGTATTTCCTGATGTGGTACGGGAACCTGCCGGAAGAAACGATCTGGTACAAAGCACGGATGGAGGGGTCCTGGTTGACGGTCTCGCTCCTGTTGCTGTTTGGACATTTCATGGCGCCGTTCTTTTACCTGATGGGCCGGAGCGTCAAGCGGAACGGCGCGACACTGGCCGTTGGCGGCGCCTGGATCCTCCTCATGCACTTCGTCGATCTGTACTGGCAAGTGATGCCGGGCCTGCATCCCGAGGGATTCGGCCCGTCGCTGCTCGATGGCGCGGCGTTCATGGCGGTCGGCGGGTCGTTCGTGGCGGCCGCGAGCTGGCTGATGCGGCGCCAGGCGCTGGTGCCGCTCGGTGACCCGAGACTCGGCGAATCGCTGGCCTTCGAGAACGTCTGAGGGGTTGCGCCAGCAGGGGGCTCGGTGTAGAGTCGGCCCATCCGGGCCGGCGTGGATGAGGTTGACGATGTCCAAGGAGACGAGCATGCGCGGAATTGGCAACAGGCGGTGGCTTGCAGCTGGACTGTTGGTGCTGACGTGGCCGGGCATGGCAATGGCCGCGTCGACAATCACCGGCACCATCACCTTCACCGGCAAACCGCCCGCGCTCAAGCCGCTGGCCATGGACGCCGACCCGGCGTGCGCCAAGAAGCACACCAAGCCGGTCCTGGCTGAAATGCTGGTCCTGGGCAATGGCCAGACGATGGCGAACGTCATCGTCTGGGTCTCGAAGGGCCTGCCGGCTGGGAAGAAGTTCCCCGTTCCCTCGACGCCCGTGACGCTCGATCAGAAGGGGTGCGTATACATGCCGCACGCGATGGGGATCATGGTCGGTCAGGCCTACCGCATCCTCAACTCCGACGGCATTCTCCACAACGTCCACACTCTTCCCAAGATCAACCCGTCATTCAACCGGGCGATGCCGGCCACGAGCAAAGAGGCGAGCACGACGTTCGCCAAGCCGGAGCCGATCTTCCAGATCAAGTGCGACGTCCATCCATGGATGAGTGCGTACATCGGCGTGTTCGAGCATCCCTTCTTCGCGGCGACGGGCATGGACGGGAAATTCACCATCGCCGGGCTCGATGCCGGCACCTACGAGATCACCGCGTGGCATGAGCGCCTTGGCACGCAGACCGCGTCGATCACAGTCAGCGGCAGCGATACCAAGGCCCAGGACTTCAAGTTCGCGGTTCCCGGCGCGAAGTAGAAAAATCTGGAGTAGAAATCCAATGAGTCACCCGGGAACTGTCGCCGCCGGTGCGGCGCACCGCGCGCACGAAGCTCATCACGAAGAACTCGGCTTCTGGCGCAAGTACGTCTTCTCCACCGACCACAAGGTCATCGGCATCCAGTACGCCGTCACGGGGCTGCTGTTCCTGCTCTTCGGCTTTGTGTTGATGATGCTAATGCGCTGGAACCTGGCGTATCCAGGCGTCCCACTGCCGCTGATCGGCGGGCTCTTCGGCGAGGCGCGCATGCCGGGCGGCACGATGCTGCCTGAGTTCTACAACGAGCTCGGCGCGATGCACGGCACCATCATGGTCTTCCTCGGCGTGGTGCCCCTCGCCGTCGGCGGATTCGGCAACTTCGTCCTGCCGCTGCAGATTGGCGCGCCGGACATGGCGTTCCCGAAGATCAACATGGCCAGCTACTGGTGCCTGTTCCTCGGCGGCATCACGATGCTCGGCAGCTTTTTCGTCCCCGGCGGGGCCGCGCAATCCGGCTGGACGTCCTACACGCCGCTCGCCGTCATTGCCGGCTCAGGCCAGACCTGGTGGCTCGTCGGCATGATCTTCCTGATCACCTCGTCGCTGCTCGGCGCGGTCAACTTCCTCACGACCACCATCCAGTTGCGCGCCAAGGGGCTGACGTTCATGCGCTTGCCCTTCTTTGTGTGGGCCCAGTTCGTCACGTCGTTCCTGCTGCTGCTGGCCTTCCCGCCGCTCGAAGCCGCTGGTGTCATGCAGTTGATGGATCGCGTGGCCGGCACGAGCTTCTTCATGCCGAGCGGCCTCGTGGTCAGCGGCCAGGTCCTCGCCAATGCCGGCGGCGGCAACACGGTGCTGTGGCAGCACCTGTTCTGGTTCCTGGCGCATCCCGAGGTCTACGTCCTGATCCTGCCCGCCATGGGCATCGTGGCCGAGATCATCGCCAACAACACGCGGAAGCCGCTGTGGGGCTATCGCTCGATGGTGTACTCGATCGTGTTCCTCGGCTTCGTGTCGTTCATCGTGTGGGCGCACCACATGTTCATGACCGGCATGGGAACGGCGATGGCGGCGTTTTTCCAAACGACGACGATGATCATCTCGATTCCGTCGGTCGTGATTCTCACGGCGCTGGTGGTGTCGCTCTGGGGCGGATCGATACGCTTCAACACGCCGATGCTCTTTGCGATCTCGTTTCTCCCGATGTTCGGCATCGGTGGTCTGACGGGCCTGCCCCTCGGCTTGAACATCTCGGACATCCCGCTCCATGACACCTACTACGTCATTGCTCACTTCCATTACGTCGTCGCGCCGGGGACGATCTTCGCGCTGTTCGCGGGTATCTACTATTGGTATCCCAAGGCGACCGGGCGGAGAATGAACGAGACACTCGGCAAGGTCCACTGGTTTGGCTCGCTCGTGTGCATGAACGTCGTCTTCATGCCGATGTTCCTGGTCGGGCTGGCCGGCGTCTCGCGGCGCTTGTTCGACGCCGGCTCGGCCTACGACTTCGCCCAGGGGACCATGCATTGGAACTCCGTCTCCTCGTGGGGCGCGTGGATCATGGCCCTCTTCCAGATCCCGTTCATCTTCAACTTCTTCTGGAGCATCCGCAACGGGGAGAAGGCCGAGGACAACGTCTGGCAGGCCACGACGATCGAGTGGTCCGCGCCCTCGCCGCCGCCGCACGGCAACTTCGCGGTCGCGCCGCAGGCGCATCGCGGGCCCTACGAGTACAGCGTGCCCGGAGCCAACAAGGACTTCACGCCCCAGTTCGAGGCCTGATACGAGATGGATATTCCCTACACCGTCGAGGTACGGCGCGACACTGGTCTGAACAACGGCAAGATCGGTATCTGGCTCTTCCTGGCCTCGGAAGTCATGTTGTTCGGGGCGCTGTTTGCGAGCTACATCCTGATTCGCACCGGGTCACCGAGCTGGCCGCGCGGCGACACCGTTCTCGACTACCGGCTCGCCACGTTCAACACGATCGTCCTGATCGCGTCCTCGGTGACGATGGTGATGGCGTGGGCGTCGCTGATGCGCCGCCGCTTCGGGACCTTCCGGATCTACATGGCCGCGACGGTCCTGCTCGGGGGCGTCTTCCTGGTGGTCAAGTACTTCGAATACAGCCATCACCTGCACCTCGGGGAGTATCCGAGCCACAGCAACTTCTTTGCGATCTACTACACGCTGACCGGCCTGCACATGCTCCATGTGTTGGGCGGCATGGTGGTGAACGCCTATTTCTGGGGCCCCGGCGCAAAGCTCTGGAACACGAATCCGGTCTGGTTCACCAACCGGGTCGAGCACTCGGGTCTCTTCTGGCACTTCGTCGACCTGGTCTGGATCTTCCTCTTCCCGACGCTGTATCTTCTCTAAGGCGGCATTGATGAGCGACCACCTAGCGACGACCGACCACGACGATCACGCCGGTCACGATCCTGCCGACATCGACCGGCACGTCAGGGTCTACATCATGGTGTTCGTCGCGCTCATGGTGCTGACCGTCATCACCGTGGCGGTCTCGCGGCTCCACCTGTCCGTGCCGGCTGCCGTCAGCGTGGCGCTACTGGTCGCGACCGTCAAGGGAGGGCTCGTGGCGTGCTACTTCATGCACCTGATCTCTGAGAAGAAGCTGATTCTCGCGGTCCTCGCCCTCACCGCTGCCTTCTTCGTCGTGCTGCTGGCCCTGCCGTCGCTCACCCACAGCAACGGGTTCTGGATACCCCAAGCCGAGCCGGCCCATTCGGACGACGCGCACAAATGAATCTCAGGTTTATCCACGCGGGGCTGATCCTTTGTTCCGCCGCTCTCGCGGTGCTGGTGGGTCTCTGGAGCCTTGGCGTGGCCGGGCTCGGGACCGGGAGCGCAAGCCTCCCCGCGGGCATCGCGTCGTTCGCCGTGGCGATTGGCCTGGTCGTCTACGACTCGTGGTTCCTGCGCAAGACGAGGACGCTGCGATGATCCGCCTGCGCAGCTTCGCAGCTTCGGCGGGACAGGTCCGAACGATCACAATGGCGGTCTTCCTCTTGATCTTCAGCAGCTCGGAGGCTTTCGCCTGCCCGGTATGCTTCGGGGCGGAAGAGACCTCGATGATTGATGCGTCGAGGCTCGGTATTCTGGCGCTGCTGATCGTCACTTTTGCGGTGCAAGGCGCGTTTGTCGGCTTCTTCCTCTATCTCCGCAAACGCGCGAAGCTCATGGCCGATATCGATCTCGACAACGAATGGTCGGAACTCCAGGGAGGAGCAACGAGAACATGACCGAATGGCTCGGACTGCCGCCGCTGGCGGCCGCCCACGGTGGACAGATCGACAGCCTGATTGGCTGGATCCACGTGTTCATGTTCATCCTGTTCATTGGCTGGGGCGGATTCTTCCTTTACTGCCTGGTGCGGTTCCGCAAATCGCGAAACCCGGTCGCCGACTACGTGGGCGTCACGTCGCCGGCGTCGAAGTATTCCGAGATTGCCGTGGCCGTGATCGAAGGCGTTCTGCTGGTCGGCTTCGCGATTCCGTTATGGGCGGCGAGGGTCGAGGGCATGCCCTCAGCCAGTGAAGCGCTCACCGTTCAGGTCACCGCCGAGCAGTTCGCCTGGAACGTCCACTATCCAGGCCCCGACGGAGTGTTCGGCCGCACCGACATCAAGCTGCTCGATCTCCAGACCAACCCGCTCGGACTCGATCGCGACGATCCGGCCGCGAAGGACGACGTCACGACGCTCAATCAGCTGTATCTGCCGGTGAACCGGCCGGTGATTGTGAGGCTCAGAAGCAAGGACGTGATCCACAGCTTTGGCGTGCCCGAGTTCCGCGTCAAGCAGGACGCGATTCCAGGTCTCACCATCCCGATCCATTTCATCCCCAACGTCACGACCGCGGAGATGCGAACGCGGCTGGGCAAGCCTGAGTTCCAGTACGAGATTGCCTGCGCGCAGCTCTGCGGCCTGGGCCATGCCCGGATGCGGGGATTCGTCACCGTCCAGACCGCCGAGGAGTTCCAGAAGTGGTTGGAGGAACAAATCGCGGAGCAGAGCGCGCCGGATCCCTTCCGGTAGGGCGCCGCCAGGGCTTCTGCGCCTGCCGTCGCACTTCGTGCTACGGCGGGGCAGGCCGCCCTGGCTGACCAAACATCTTCGGGGTGGGCATCCGGGCGCGGATTCGCTCCAGCTCTTCCACGGTCACGCGGTCGAGGCCGCCCTTGCGGCAGGACTCCTCGACGGCCTTGATCACCATGCCGCGGACAAACGCCGGGATCTTCTTCATCCGCGCCGCCGCCTCATCGTCCCACGCGATGGTCGAGGGTGATTCGGGGCCGTACTCGATTGCGGGCACGCTTGGCGCCAGGCCGCGGATGGCGAGCAGCGGCGACCCGGTGAACGTGCCGGGCGTGTGAGTGCAGAGGGGATCTTCGGCCATCACGTCGCCGCTCATCCCATAGGCACGCGCGCGGCAGCCGCCGCAGTGCCCGTTCATCTCGCACTCGCCGCATCGCCCGCCGAGTGACGTCCGGCGCCGAATGTCGGTGAACAAGGCCGAGGACGTCCACAAGTCCGCGAGACTCGCGGTGCGAAGCGTGCCCGCGAAGAGCGGGAGGTACGGGCACGGTGTGACATCCCCGTTCGGCCGGATCCCCATGTAGTGCGTGCCTGCCGGGCATCCGCCGGCGCCTCCGGAGTAGGTCCTGATCAGGGACAGACCGGCCCCGGAGAGGGAGTCGCCAGCCGTTGCGGTCGCCTCGGCCGGCGAACCGGCCTTTTCCAGCACGGTCTTGATGTAGTGCGGCGCGCACTTCGCGTTCACGAGCATCCGCCCCTTGTACTTGGCCTGGATCCGGTAGAGCGATGCGAGCACGTCGTCGTACTGGGCGGGCGTGATGTCCGACACGAACTGGCCGCGTCCCGTCGGCACCAGGAAGTACAGGTTCCAGACCTTGGCGCCGAGGCGATCGTGGGCGAAGTCGGCGATCGCGTCGAGCTCGCCAAGATTGTGCGACCCCGCGGTCGTCTGCACGATGAAGGGCAGCCCAGTCCGGTTGAGAATCTGGGCTCCCTCAACCGTGTTTCGCCAGGCGCCACGGACCTTTCTGAAGCCGTCGTGACGATCGGGGTCGAGGGCATCGAGCGAAAGCGACAGCCCGCGCGCGCCGGCCTCCGCCAGCCGGGTCGCC
>Ga0194132_10000444_pt1 | contig 85203 bp, 79 predicted proteins | sample TA2KigOf80mmetaG_FD_148612 | JGI IMG/M metagenome (GOLD analysis project Ga0194132, IMG submission 148612) | Freshwater microbial communities from Lake Tanganyika, Tanzania - TA2015054 Kigoma Offshore 80m | ecosystem: Environmental > Aquatic > Freshwater > Lake | place: Tanzania: Lake... | reverse complement strand
ATCTTGGCGACGACGCCGGCGCCGACGGTGCGGCCGCCTTCGCGGATGGCGAAGCGCAGGCCCTCGTCCATGGCGATCGGGCTGATCAGCTCGATCTCCATGGTGATGTTGTCGCCCGGCATCACCATCTCGGTGCCCTCCGGCAGCTTCACCATTCCCGTCACGTCGGTGGTGCGGAAGTAGAACTGCGGCCGGTAGTTGGAGAAGAATGGCGTGTGGCGGCCGCCCTCGTCCTTGGTCAGGATGTAGGCCTCGGCCTTGAACACCGTGTGCGGCGTGATCGAGCCGGGAGCCGCCAGCACCTGGCCGCGCTCCACCTCCTCGCGCTTGGTGCCGCGCAACAGCACGCCGACGTTGTCGCCGGCCTCGCCCTGGTCGAGGAGCTTGCGGAACATCTCGACGCCGGTGCAGGTCGTCTTCTGGGTCGGCTTGATGCCGACGATCTCGATCTCGTCGCCGACCTTGATGATGCCGCGCTCGACGCGCCCCGTGACCACGGTGCCGCGGCCACTGATCGAGAACACGTCCTCGATCGGCATCAGGAACGGCCGGTCCTTCGGGCGGTCCGGGGTCGGGATGGCGGAGTCCACCGCGTCCATCAGCTTGAGGATCGCTTCCTTGCCGAGCTTGGTATCCTTGTCCTCCATGGCGGCCAGCGCCGAGCCGCGCACGATCGGGATCTTGTCGCCCGGGAACTCGTACTTGTTGAGAAGCTCACGGACTTCCAGCTCGACCAGGTCCAAGAGCTCGGGGTCGTCGACCATGTCAACCTTGTTCATGAACACCACCAGCGCCGGCACGCCGACCTGGCGCGCCAGAAGGATGTGCTCGCGCGTCTGCGGCATCGGGCCGTCGGCGGCGGAGACCACCAGAATCGCCCCGTCCATCTGCGCCGCGCCGGTGATCATGTTCTTCACGTAGTCGGCGTGGCCCGGGCAGTCGACGTGCGCGTAATGGCGGTTCTTGGTCTGATACTCGACGTGCGCCGTCGAGATCGTGATGCCGCGCGCGCGCTCCTCCGGCGCCTTGTCGATCTGGTCGTAGGCCATGAACTCCGCCATGCCCTGCTGCGCCAGAATCTTGGTGATCGCGGCCGTCAGCGTCGTCTTGCCGTGATCGACGTGACCGATCGTGCCCACGTTCACGTGCGGCTTGGTCCGTTCAAACTTTTCCTTCGCCATTTCTTCTTAGCTCCGTTTCGCTAAACGGGTCAGAGGGGTTAGCCAGCCAGCTTGGCGCGCACGGCCTCGGAAACCGCCTGCGGCACCTGCTCGTAGTGATCGAACGTCATGTGGAACTGCGCGCGGCCCTGCGTCATGCCACGCAGGTTGCTGACGTAGCCGAACATGTTGGCGAGCGGCACCATTGCCTGGATCGCCTGCGCATTGCCGCGCTTCTCGTGGCCCTGGACCTGGCCTCGCCGCGACATCAGGTCGCCCATCACGTCGCCGACGAAGTCTTCCGGCGTCACCACCTCGACGAACATCACCGGCTCGAGCAGCTTGACGCCCATCTTCGGCGCCGCCTCGCGCATCGCCGCGCGCGCCGCGATCTCGAACGCCATCGCCGACGAGTCGACCGAGTGAGTGTCGCCGTCGGTCAGCGCGACCTTGAAGTCGATCACCGGGAAGCCTGCCAGGATGCCGGAGTCGGCCACCGAGCGAACGCCCTTCTCGACCGCCGGCACGAATTCCTTCGGCACAGCGCCGCCGACCACCTCGTTCTCGAACACGACGCCCGAGCCCGGCTCGAGCGGCTCGAACTCCAGCGTGAGCTTCGCGTACTGGCCCGAGCCGCCGGTCTGCTTCTTGTGGGTGTAGTTGATCGAGCCCTTCTTGGTGATGGTCTCGCGGTACGCCACCTGGGGGGCGCCGATGTTGGCCTCGACCTTGAACTCGCGCTTCATGCGGTCGACGATGATCTCGAGGTGCAACTCGCCCATGCCCTTGATGATCGTCTGGCCGCTTTCCTTGTCGACGGAGACGCGGAAGGACGGATCCTCGGCGGCGAGGCGGTAGAGCGCCTGGCCCATCTTCTCCTGGTCGCCCTTGGTCTTGGGCTCGACCGCGATTTCGATGACCGGATCGGGGAAGGTCATCTTCTCGAGGATGACCGGCTTGTTCAGGTCGCACAGCGTGTCGCCGGTGGTGGTGTCCTTGAGGCCGACGATGGCGACGATGTCGCCCGCACGCGCTTCCTTGATGTCCTCGCGGTGGTTCGCATGCATCTGCAGCATGCGGCCCATGCGTTCCTTCTTGTCCTTGGTCGAGTTGGCGACGGTGGTGCCGCTCTCGAGGATGCCGGAATACAGCCGGATGAAGGTAAGCGTGCCGACGAACGGGTCGTTCATGATCTTGAACGCGAGCGCCGAGAACGGCTCCGTGTCGAGAGCCTTGCGGATGAGCTCGTTGCCCTTCTCGTCCTGGCCCTTCACCTCGCCGATGTCGACCGGCGACGGCAGGAAATCGACCACGGCGTCGAGCAGGAGCTGCACGCCCTTGTTCTTGAAGGCCGAGCCGTTGATGACCGGCACGATGGTGTTGGAGACGGTGCCCTTGCGGATGCAGGCCTTGAGAGTCGCCTCGGACGGCTCCCTGCCCTCGAGGTACGCCTCCATCGCCGCATCGTCGAACTCGACGGCGGTCTCGACGAGCTTGGTCCGCCACTCGGCGGCCTTCTCCTTCATGTCGGCGGGGATGTCCTCGACGACGAACTCGGCGCCCAAGGTGTCGTCCTTCCAGCGCACTGCCTTCATGCGCACGAGGTCGACGACGCCGGAGTAGTTGTTCTCGATGCCGACCGGCAGGTTGAGCACCACCGGACGCGCGCCCAGGCGGGCCTTGATCATGTCGACGCACATGTAGAAGTCGGCGCCGATGCGATCCATCTTGTTGACGAAACAGATGCGCGGCACGCGGTAGCGGTCGGCCTGGCGCCACACCGTCTCGGACTGCGGCTCGACACCCGACACGCCGTCGAACGCCGCGACGGCGCCGTCGAGGACGCGCAGGCTGCGCTCGACCTCGATGGTGAAGTCGACGTGGCCCGGGGTGTCGATGATGTTGATGCGGTGATCCCGCCAGAAGCAGGTCGTCGCGGCCGACGTGATGGTGATGCCGCGCTCTTGTTCCTGCTCCATCCAGTCCATAGTGGCGGCGCCATCATGGACTTCGCCGATCTTATGGGACTTGCCGGTGTAATAGAGAATGCGCTCGGTGGTCGTCGTCTTGCCGGCATCGATGTGGGCCATGATGCCGATGTTGCGGTAGCGCTCGAGCGGAGTAGTTCGCGGCATTGCTGTAATCCTGTGCTCGCTGCTACCAGCGGTAATGCGAGAACGCCTTGTTGGCGTCCGCCATGCGGTGCGTGTCCTCGCGCTTCTTCACCGCGTTGCCGCGGTTGTTCGCCGCGTCCATGAGCTCGCCGGCGAGGCGCGCGGTCATGGTTTGCTCCGAGCGGTTGCGCGCCGCCTCGATCAACCAGCGGATGGCGAGCGCCTGGCGGCGATCGGGACGCACCTCTACCGGCACCTGATAGGTGGCGCCGCCTACGCGGCGGGAGCGTACCTCGATGTGCGGGCGCACGTTGTTGAGCGCCTCGTGGAACATCGGCAGCGGCTCCTGGCGCGACTTCTTCGCCATCTCCTCGAATGCGCCGTAAATGATCGCCTCGGCGGCCGACTTCTTGCCGTCGATCATCAGCGAGTTCATGAACTTGGTCAGCGCGACATCGCCGAACTTCGGGTCCGGCAACACTTCGCGGCGATCTGCGGCGCGACGACGTGACATCTAATCTCTCAATCCAAATCCCAGACGAAATCCAAGGCAAACGAGTTCGCCGGCCCGTCAGCCGGCGTCACGATAACCAGACGACCGGCCTTACTTCGGGCGCTTTGCGCCGTACAACGACCGTCCCTGTCGACGGTCGGCAATTCCCTGCGTGTCGAGCACGCCGCGCAGGATGTGGTAGCGCACGCCGGGCAGGTCCTTCACGCGGCCGCCGCGGATCATGACCACCGAGTGCTCCTGCAGATTGTGTCCCTCGCCGGGGATGTAGCAGATGACTTCGTAGTGGTTGGTGAGGCGCACGCGCGCGACCTTACGCAGCGCGGAGTTCGGCTTCTTCGGCGTCACCGTGTAGACGCGGGTGCAGACGCCGCGCCGCTGCGGACAGTTGTCCAAAGCCGGCACCTTGGTGCGGTAGGTCTTCGGGCGCCGCGGCTTGCGGATCAGCTGATTAATCGTCGGCATTCGGTGCGCGCTTCTTCCACTCTCTGGTCTGCGTTTCCGCAAACGACGGCGCCTAAGGCGCCAGACAAACAAAATTCGGCCGCGACAAACAAATCAGGCGCGCAAGCGGCAATGCGCGCTGAGCGGGTGCTTTTCGCCCACCCGAGGGCATACGCAGAACTGTCACCGTCTGGTGTGGGCTGCGCGTTTGGGATCTTTCACCCACCGCCGCCGCCAAAAGGTGCCGGAATATATGGCCGTGATTCTGGGCCGTCAACTCTTATGGCAGCCGGAATCGCGGCATTTTCCGAGGGTTTCCGGGAGCTCGGCGGGCGCCACCCACCGACACGGACAAGGGGTCGCACCACCCCTCCTCCCGCAGGGAAGAGGGGTGGCCAAAAGTGTCCTAGGCCGCGTTCTCCTGGGCCGCCGGGGTGGTGGGAGCCGCCCCCTCGGCGGGAGCCTCGGCCGGGCGCTGGTCGGCGATCTGCTTGTCGCGGGCGGCCGCCAGCTCCTTGCAGCGGCGCATGACGCCGCCCGTGCCGGCGGGAATCAGGCGGCCGACGATGACGTTCTCCTTGAGGCCGACCAGATTGTCGACGCGACTGGAAACGGCCGCCTCGGTGAGTACCCGGGTGGTCTCCTGGAACGAGGCCGCCGAGATGAACGAGCGCGTCTGCAGCGACGCCTTGGTGATGCCTTGCAGCACCGGCTCGAGCGTCGCCGGCTTCTTGCCGGCCGCCACCGCCTCGTCGTTGATGCGGTTGGCCTCGATGGCGTCGACCTGCTCGCCGAGCAGGAGCGACGTCTCGCCCGAGTCCATCACCTCGACTTTCTGCAGCATCTGGCGAACGATCACCTCGATGTGCTTGTCGTTGATCTTCACGCCCTGGAGTCGATAGACGTCCTGCACCTCGTCGACGAGGTGCTTGGCCAGCGCCTCGACGCCCATGACCTTCAAGATGTCATGCGGCACCGGGTTGCCGTCCAGGAGCGGCTCGCCCTTGTGCACCACGTCGCCTTCGCGCACGGCGATGTGCTTGCCCTTGGGGATGAGGTACTCGACCGGCTCCACCGTCTCGTCCTTCGGACGCAGGATGATGCGGCGCTTGGCTTTGTAGTCCTTGCCGAACTCGATGGTGCCGTCGACCTCGGCGATGATGGCGTGGTCCTTGGGCCGCCGAGCCTCGAACAGCTCTGCCACGCGCGGCAGACCGCCGGTGATGTCACGCGTCTTGGTGCTCTCGCGCGGGATGCGCGCCAGCACGTCGCCAGCGTGCACCTTGGCGCCGTCCTCGACCGATAGAATCGCGTCCACCGGCAGGAACGTGCGCGCCTCGAGCCCGTTCTCGAGCTTGAGGATCTGGTCGTTCTCGTCGCGCAGGGTGATGCGCGGCTTCAGGTCTGCGCCGGACGGCTGCTGGCGCCAGTCGATGATGACGCGGTTGGAGATGCCGGTCGCCTCGTCGAGCACCTCGCGCATCGAGATGCCCTCGACCACGTCGCGGTACGCGGCACTGCCGGAGATCTCGGCGATGAGCGGGATGGTGTAGGGGTCCCACTCGGCGATCTTGGTGCCCTTCTCCACCTGCTTGCCCTCGTCGACGCGCAGGATGGCGCCGTAGGGCACCTTGTGCCGCGCGCGCTCGTGACCCGCCTGGTCAACCAGCACGATCTCGGTGTTGCGGCCCATGACGACCAGACGACCCTGAGAGTCGGTCACGACGTTGCGGTTGTGCACGCGCACCGTGGCGGAGTGCGCGGCATCGACGCCGGACTCCTCCTGGAACTGCGCCGCGCCGCCGATGTGGAACGTGCGCATGGTGAGCTGGGTGCCGGGCTCGCCGATCGACTGGGCGGCGATGACGCCGACCGCCTCGCCGACGTTCACCGGCGTGCCGCGGGCGAGGTCGCGCCCATAGCATTTACCGCAGACGCCGATCTCGGAGTCGCAGGTGAGCACCGAGCGGATGCGCAGTTGATCCAGCCCGACGCCCTCGATCTTCTCGACCTCGGCCTCGCCGATCAGGGTGCCCTTGGGCAGCACCAGCTCGTTCGACACCGGATCGACGATGTCGTCGGCCGTGGTGCGGCCGAGGATGCGCTCGGCGAGCGGAACGATGATGTCGCCGCCTTCCAGCACTTCCTTCACCGTGATGCCGCGCTCGGTGCCGCAATCTTCCTCGATGATGACGCAGTCCTGGGCGACGTCGACGAGACGGCGCGTCAGGTAGCCGGAGTTCGCCGTCTTCAGGGCGGTGTCGGCCAGGCCCTTGCGGGCGCCGTGGGTCGAGTTGAAGTACTCGAGCACGGTGAGGCCCTCCTTGAAGTTCGAGATGATCGGCGTCTCGATGATCTCGCCTGACGGCTTGGCCATCAGGCCGCGCATGCCGGCGAGCTGCTTCATCTGCGCCGCCGAGCCGCGCGCGCCCGAGTCGGCCATCATGTAGACCGAGTTCAGCGGGAAGCGGCGGCCCGTCTTTGGGTCCACCGTGTTCGCCTGCTGGGCGATGCCGTCCATCATGCGCGTGGCGACGCGATCGGTCGCCTGCGACCAGGCATCGATCACCTTGTTGTACTTCTCGCCCTGAGTGATCAGGCCGTCGATGTACTGCTGCTCGTATTCCTTCACGAGCTTCTGCGTCTCGCCGACGATCTTCTCCTTGTCGGGCGGGATGATCATGTCGTCCTTGCCGAACGAGATGCCGGCGCGGCAGGCTTGATCGAAGCCCATCGCCATCATGCGGTCGCAGAAGATCACGGTCTCCTTCTGGCCGCAGTGGCGGTAGACGACGTCGATGACCTGGCTGATGGTCTTCTTGTTGAGGACCTGGTTGATCAGCTCGAAGCCGAACGAGGTCGTGCGCGGCAACAGCTGGCTCAGCAGCATGCGGCCGGGCGTCGTCGAGACGCGCTGGACCTGTGGCTTGCCCTCCTCGTCGAGGCCGTTGTAGCGGGCGGTGATCTTGGTGTGTATGGTCACCGCGCCGGCGTTCAACGCCTGCTCGATCTCCGAGATGGTGCCGAACGCCATACCCTCGCCCGGCTCGCCGTCGCGCATCAGCGTCATGTAGTAGAGGCCGAGCACGATGTCCTGCGACGGCACGATGATCGGCTTGCCGTTGGCGGGGCTGAGGATGTTGTTGGTCGACATCATCAGGACGCGCGATTCCAGCTGCGCCTCGAGCGACAGCGGCACGTGCACGGCCATCTGGTCGCCGTCGAAGTCGGCGTTGAACGCGGCGCAGACCAGCGGATGCAGCTGGATTGCCTTGCCCTCGATGAGCACCGGCTCGAACGCCTGGATGCCCAGGCGGTGCAGCGTCGGCGCGCGGTTCAAGAGCACCGGATGCTCGCGGATCACGTCCTCGAGGATGTCCCACAGCTCGGGGCGCTCCTTCTCGACGAGCTTCTTGGCCATCTTGATCGTGGCCGCCATGCCCTTGAGCTCGAGCTTGGAGTAGATGAACGGCTTGAACAGCTCGAGCGCCATCTTCTTGGGCAGGCCGCACTGGTGCAGCTTGAGCCCGGGACCGACGACGATCACCGACCGGCCCGAGTAGTCGACGCGCTTGCCCAAGAGGTTCTGGCGGAAGCGGCCCTGCTTGCCCTTGAGCATGTCGGACAGCGACTTCAGCGGGCGCTTGTTTGCGCCGGTGATGACGCGGCCGCGGCGGCCGTTGTCGAACAGGGCGTCCACCGCCTCCTGCAGCATGCGCTTCTCGTTGCGCACGATTATGTCGGGCGCGCGCAACTCGATCAGCCGCTTCAGGCGGTTGTTGCGGTTGATAACGCGGCGATAGAGGTCGTTGAGGTCCGACGTGGCGAAGCGGCCGCCGTCGAGCGGCACCAGCGGCCGCAGATCGGGCGGGATCACCGGCACGACGGTGAGGATCATCCACTCGGGGCGGTTCTTCGACTCGATGAACGCCTCGACCAGCTTCAGGCGCTTGGCGAGCTTCTTCGGCTTCACCACCGAGGTGGTCTCGGCGATCTCGGTGCGGATCGCCTCGGCCTCCTTCTCCAGGTCGATGGCGCATAGCATCTCACGGATGACCTCCGCGCCTATGCCGGCGCGGAACGCGTCGGCGCCGTACTCGTCCTGGGCGCGGTTGAAGTCCTCCTCGACCAGCAGCTGCTTGGCCTTGAGCGGCGTCAGGCCGGGCTCGATGACCACGTACTGCTCGAAGTAGAGGATGCGCTCGAGATCCTTGAGCGTCATGTCGAGCAGGAGGCCCATGCGGCTGGGCAGAGACTTCAGGAACCAGATGTGCGCCACCGGCGAGGCGAGCTCGATGTGGCCCATCCGCTCGCGGCGCACCGACGACAGCGTCACCTCGACGCCGCACTTCTCGCAGGTAATGCCGCGGTACTTCATGCGCTTGTACTTGCCGCACAAGCACTCGTAGTCCTTGATCGGCCCGAAGATGCGGGCGCAGAACAAGCCGTCCCGCTCCGGCTTGAAGGTGCGGTAGTTGATGGTCTCAGGCTTCTTGATCTCGCCGTACGACCAGGAGCGGATGCGCTCCGGGCTGGCGATCGAGATCTTGATCTGGTCGAACGTCTGGGCAGGACCAACCTGACCGAAGACCTTCATCAACTCGTTCATGCGCTTCTCCTTGGCACCCTCAGGGGGTTGCCGCCTGACCCTGCACCCTCATGCTTCGACAAGCTCAGCGTGAGGGCCGTTACTTGCTTTGCCACAACCTCACCCTGAGCTTGTCGAAGGGTGAGGCCGGTCGTGGTCGCTAATAGCTGCGCGTGCTCAGCTCGACGTTGAGGCCGAGGGCCTTCAACTCCTTCACCAGCACGTTGAACGACTCCGGAATGCCGGCCTCGAAGGAGTCGTCGCCGCGGACGATCGCCTCGTAGACCTTGGTGCGGCCGGCTACGTCGTCCGACTTCACCGTCAGCATCTCCTGCAGGGTGTAGGCGGCGCCGTACGCCTGCAGCGCCCACACCTCCATCTCGCCGAAGCGCTGGCCGCCGAACTGCGCCTTGCCGCCCAGCGGCTGCTGGGTGACGAGCGAGTACGGGCCGATCGAGCGCGCGTGGATCTTGTCGTCCACGAGGTGGTGGAGCTTGAGCATGTAGATGTAGCCCACCGTCACCTTGCGATCGAAGGCCTGGCCGGTGCGGCCGTCGACGACGGTCACCTGGCCGGACGACGACATGCCGGCGCGGTCCAGGAGCTCGACGATGTCCGCCTCGCGCGCGCCGGCGAACACCGGCGACGCGAGCGGTACCCCGCCGCGCAGGTTGTGGCCGAGCTCGAGGACTTGTTCGTCGTCGAGCGGCGCCACCTCGGCCTCGTACTGCTCCTTGCCGTACACCGTGCGCAGGTGCTTGCGCAGGTCCTCGGCCTTGCCGCCGCGGCGCACCTTGTCGACCACCTCGCCGATCTGGCGGCCCATGCTGGCCGCGGCCCAGCCGAGGTGCGTCTCCAGGATCTGGCCGACGTTCATGCGGCTCGGCACGCCGAGCGGGTTCAGAACGATGTCGACCGGCGTGCCGTCCTCAAGATGCGGCATGTCCTCGATCGGCAGGATCTTGGAGATGACGCCCTTGTTGCCGTGACGGCCGGCCATCTTGTCGCCCGGCTGCAGCTTGCGCTTCACCGCGACAAACACCTTGACCATCTTCATCACGCCGGGCGGCAGCTCGTCGCCGCGCTGCAGCTTGTCGACCTTGGAGTCGAAGCGCGCATTGAGCGCGTCCGACGCGTCGTCGAACTGCTTCTTCAAGCCCTCGATCGCCTCCATGACACCGGGGTCCTTGAGGCCGAACTGCCACCATAGGCCGTGGGAAAGTTCGGCGAGCGTCTCCTCGGTGATCTTGCCGCCCTTCTTCACGTTCTTCGGGCCGAACACGATGGTGCGGTTCATCAGCAAGTCCTTGAGGCGCCCATAGGTGTTGCGCTCAAGGATGCGCTGCTCGTCCTCGCGGTCCTTCGCCAGACGCTCGATCTCATCCCGCTCGATGGCGAGCGCGCGCTCGTCCTTCTCCACGCCGTGGCGCGAGAACACGCGCACCTCAACGACGGTGCCGGTGACGCCGGGGGGGAGGCGCAGCGACGTGTCGCGCACGTCGGAGGCCTTCTCGCCGAAGATGGCGCGCAGGAGCTTCTCTTCCGGCGTCATCGGCGACTCGCCCTTCGGCGTGATCTTGCCGACCATGATGTCTCCCGGGTTCACCTCGGCGCCGATGTGGACGATGCCGGCCTCGTCGAGGTTCTTGAGCGCCTCTTCGCCGACGTTCGGGATGTCGCGGGTGATCTCTTCCTGGCCGAGCTTGGTGTCGCGCGCCATCACCTCGAATTCCTCGATGTGGATGGACGTAAACACGTCCTCGCGCACGATGCGCTCGGAGATCAGCACCGAGTCCTCGAAGTTGTAGCCACCCCACGGCATGAACGCGACCAGCACGTTGCGCCCCAAGGCGAGCTCGCCGAGCTGGGTGGAGGGGCCGTCGGCGATGATGTCACCCTTGTTGACCTTATCGCCTACCTTCACCAGCGGACGCTGGTTGATGCAGGTGTTCTGGTTGGAGCGCTGGTACTTGCGCAGGTTGTAGATGTCGACGCCCGAGCGATTGCTTGCCACCTCCTCGGTGACGCGGATGACGATGCGCTTGGCGTCGACCTGCTCGACCTCGCCGGCGCGGCGCGCGGCGATCGCCACGCCCGAGTCGCGCGCGACGACACCCTCCATGCCGGTGCCGACCAGCGGCGCGTCGGCCTGGATGAGCGGCACCGCCTGGCGCTGCATGTTCGAGCCCATCAACGCGCGGTTGGCGTCGTCGTTCTCGAGGAACGGGATCAGGGCCGCGGCAACCGAAACCAGCTGCTTCGGCGACACGTCGATGAAGTTGATCTGATCGGGCACCGACAGGATGAATTCGCCGGCGCGGCGGCAGCTCACCAGGTCCTCGGTGAACTTGCCCTTGTTGTCCATCGGCGCGTTGGACTGGGCGATGGTGTAGCGCCCCTCCTCCATCGCCGACATGTAGATCACCTCGTCGGTCACACGGCCCTTCACGACGCGGCGATACGGCGTCTCGATGAAGCCGTACTTGGAGACGCGCGCGTAGGTGGCGAGCGAGTTGATGAGGCCGATGTTCGGGCCTTCCGGCGTCTCGATCGGGCAGATGCGGCCGTAGTGGGTCGGGTGCACGTCGCGCACCTCGAAGCCCGCGCGCTCGCGCGTCAGTCCGCCCGGGCCGAGCGCCGAGAGACGGCGCTTGTGGGTGATCTCCGACAGCGGGTTGGTCTGGTCCATGAACTGGCTGAGCTGCGAGGAGCCGAAGAACTCGCGCACCACCGCCGCCGCCGGCTTCGCATTGATCAGGTCATGCGGGACCACGGTGTCGATCTCGACCGTGCTCATGCGCTCGCGGATGGCGCGCTCCATGCGCAGCAGGCCGATGCGGTACTGGTTCTCCAAGAGCTCGCCCACCGAGCGGACGCGGCGGTTGCCGAGGTGGTCGATGTCGTCGATCTCGCCGCGCCCGTCCTTGAGACCGACCAGCGTCTTGATGACGGCGAGGATGTCGCCCTTGTGCAGCGTGCGCACCGTGTCCTCGGTGGTGCGCTGAAGGCGCGAGTTCATCTTCACGCGGCCGACCGCCGAGAGGTCGTAGCGCTCGGAGGGGTCGATTACGAGATCGGCCGTCCTCATCCAGAACATGCCGGTCGGGTTGCCGGAGCGCGGATCGTTGGTGGTCACCGCCACCTGCGCCCAGTCGCCATCCACCTCGAGCACCCAGGCGAGGCCGTCGAAGTTGGCCTTGGCGAGGATCGCCGCCGGCTTCTTCTTGCCGTCCGGCGTCGTGCGCGCCGCCGCCTCGGCCTTGGTCAGGCGGGCGGGCGACAGGAACAGGTCGTAGAACAGCTTCTCGGCGGTCTCCAGCGTGGGCGGCTCGCCCGGGCGCATGACCCGGTAGATCTCGACCAGCGCCTTCTCCTTGGACGCGCTCTTGTCGACCGCCATGGTGTTGCGGATGTACGCGCCGAAGTTGACGTTATCGACGTCGAGGGTCTCGATCTTGGTGATGCCGGCCTCTTCGAGGTGGGCGATCGAGTCCTTGGCGAGCTCCTGGCACGCCTCGACGTAGATCTCGCCGGTGTCCTCGTTGACGATGTCCTGGGCGGCATAGCGGCCGATCAACTCGTTGGAGGCGACCAGCACCTCCTTCAGTCCGTCTTCCTGCAGCTTGCGGCCGAGCCGCGCCGTCATCTTGGTGCCGGCCGCGGCGACGACCTTGCCCGATTTGGCGTTGATGAGGTCGCGCGACAGCTTGAGGCCGCGCATGGTCTCCGGGTCGAAGCGCGAGCGCCAGCCCTTCTTATCGCGCTCGAACGACACGAACTTGAAGAAGTACGACATGATCTGCTCGGCCGAGAGTCCGAGCGCGAATAAGAGCGTCGTCACCGGCAGCTTGCGGCGGCGGTCGATGCGCACGTGAACGATGTCCTTGGCGTCGAACTCGAAGTCGAGCCAGCTGCCGCGGTAGGGAATGATGCGTGCGGTGTATAGCAACTTGCCGGACGAGTGGGTCTTGCCGCGGTCGTGGTCGAAGAACACGCCGGGCGAGCGGTGCATCTGCGAGACGATGACGCGCTCGGTGCCGTTGACGATGAAGGTGCCGTGCTCGGTCATGAGCGGCATGTCGCCCATGTACACGTCCTGCTCCTTGACGTTGCGCATGTGGCGCACGCCGGCCACGGCGTCGACGTCGAACACCATCAGGCGCAGAGTAACCTTGAGCGGCGCGGCGAAGGTCATGCCGCGCTGCTGGCACTCCTCGACGTCGTACTTCGGCTCCTCGAGCTCGTAGTCCACGAACTCGAGCGAGGCGGTGCCGGAGAAATCGGAGATCGGGAACACCGACTTGAACACGCCCTGCAGGCCGGTGTCGGTACGCTGATGGCGCGGCACTGCCGTCTGCAGAAACTGATCGTAGGAGGCCTTTTGGACCTCGATCAGGTTCGGCATCGGCGCGGCCTCAGGAATGCGGCCAAAACTCTTGCGTACCCGCTTGCGACCTGTGAAGGACAGTGCCATCGGCTGATGATCCCTCTCGTCTGATATCTTGCGTCTGGTGACGCCGTGAACCGGAACCGCCGGGGCGGCGTTGTCGGAAACTTTTCTCAGAAACGTTGCCGCGACCGAGCTCCCTCTTGCGGAAGGGCCCGGCCGCGGCAATCGCTTAGCTTGCCTGCAACGGTCGGACCTACTTCAGCTCGACCTTTGCTCCCGCAGCCTCGAGCTGCGCCTTGAACTTCGCCGCGTCGGCCTTGGACACGCCTTCCCTGATCGTCTTGGGCGCGCCCTCGACGAGGTCCTTGGCTTCCTTCAGGCCCAGGCCGGTGATGGCCCGGATTTCCTTGATGACGTTGATCTTCTTGTCGCCCGAATCGGCGAGCACCATGGTGAAGGAGTCCTTCTCCTCCGCGGGCGCGGCTGCGCCACCGGCTGCGGCGCCAGGCATGGCCATGGCGACCGGAGCGGCGGCGGAAACGCCCCACTTCTCCTCCAGCATCTTCGCCAACTCTGCGGCCTCCATGACCGTGAGCTTGGAAAGGCTGTCGGCGATCTCGTTGAGGTTTGCCATCTAGATAGTCCTTCTGATCGAAAAGGCCAGTTCGGCCGGACGACTTAAGCTGCAGGTTTTTTGGCGTACGCTCCGATGACGCGGGCGAGCCCGCCGGCGGGCGCTTGCAGCACCCCGGCGATCTTGGTTGCCGGCGCCTGGATGAGACCGAGCAGCTTCGCCCGGAGCTCTGGCAGCGACGGCATGCTTGCCAACGTCTTGACGCCTGCCGCATCGAGCGCGCGATCGCCCATGGCGCCGCCGAGGATGACGAACTTCTCGTTGTCCTTGGCAAACGCAACGGCAACCTTCGCCGATGCAATGACGTCGTCGGAGAACGCGATCGCCGTCGGACCCTTGAGCAGAGGAGCGATGCCGCCGAACGGCGTTCCCTCCAGCGCACGCTTGGTCAGCCGGTTCTTGGACACTTTGAGCTGGGCGCCCGCCTTGCGCAGCTTGCCGCGAAGATCGGTCAAATCCTTCACCGTGAGGCCCGCGTAGTGGGCGACCACGACGGCATTTGCCGACTTCAGGGAGCCGTGCAGGTCGTCGACGAACGCCTGTTTCTCTGTACGGTCCACTTCCGTCTCCGCCTTTGGGCCGCGGCTCTTGGCCTCGGCCCGGTTGCGCCATGATCCTCCGGACGTCCGGAGGACCGGTTGAACGCCTGTCCCAGGCGCTCCGCGCACACCGGCCGAAGCGGCATGACGCCGCCCGCCCGAAATCCGCTGAGCCCCTGTCTATGCGGGACGATTAAGCCGAAGCGATTCTTCGGCACCCGCAGTCTCGGACAGGTGGAGATCGGTTTCCCGATCCCCTCGCCGGCGGCTTGCGCCGCCGTCGATCTCTCTAATCTCTACTCGTCATCGCGAGGTCCGGAGGACCGAAGCGATCCAGACTTTGTCTGTTGCTCTGGATTGCCGCGCTCGCTGCGCTCGCTCGCAATGACAAAACCGACTACGCCGTGAAGCTGGCCGGGTCGACCTTCACGCCCGGACCCTGCGTCGACGAGATGCCGACGCGCAGCACATAGTTGCCTTTCGCACCCGGCGGCTTCGCCTTGGTGACGGCATCCACGAACGCCGTGAAGTTCTCGAGGATGGCATCCTCGGGGAAGCTCGCCTTGCCGATGCCGGCCTGGATGATGCCCGCCTTCTCGACGCGGAACTCGACCTGGCCGCCCTTGGCCGCCTTGACGGCTGTGCCGATGTCCATCGTCACCGAGCCGAGCTTCGGGTTCGGCATCAGGCCGCGCGGGCCGAGCACCTTACCGAGCTTGCCGACCAGCGGCATCATGTCGGGCGTCGCCAGCACGCGGTCGAAGCCCATTTCGCCGGCGTTGATCTTGTCGGCGAGGTCGTTGTCGCCGACGAGGTCGGCGCCGGCCTTCTTGGCCTCCTCCGCCTTCAGCCCCTTGGCGAACACCGCGACGCGCACCGTCTTGCCGGTGCCGCGCGGCAGGTTGACGACGCCGCGCACCATCTGGTCGGCGTGCTTGGGATCGACTCCCAGGTTCATCGCCACCTCGATGGTCTCGTCGAACTTCGCCTTGGCGTTGCCCTTGACGATCTTGACGGCCTCGGCCGCCCCGTAAAGCTTCTCGCGGTCGACGGTCTTGCGAGCCGTCGCCATGCGCTTGCCGTCGCGTGCCATGACTAGTCCCTCACCTCGATGCCGAGCGAGCGCGCCGAGCCGGCGATGATCTTCATCGCCGCTTCGATATCGTTCGCGTTCAGGTCGGCCATCTTCTCCTGGGCGATCTCGCGGATCTGCGCGCTGGTCACCGAGCCGGCGATGGAACGGCCGGGATCCTTGGCGCCCTTCTCGAGCTTCGCCGCCTTCTTCAGGTAGTACGACGCCGGCGGCTTCTTGATGTCGATCGAGAAGGACTTGTCGCTGTAGACCGTGATGATGGTGGGGAGGGGAACGCCCTCCTCCATCTTGCCGGTCTTGGCGTTGAAGTCCTTGCAGAACGCCATGATGTTGAGGCCGCGCTGACCAAGCGCGGGGCCGATGGGCGGCGACGGAGTCGCCTTGCCGGCCGGCACCTGCAGCCGGATGTAGCCATCAATCTTTTTCGCCGCCATGTCCTACTCCTGTTTCATCTCCCTCATCCTGCGACGAGGTTCTGCGATGATCACGACCTCACCCAGGTACACGGGTGAGGCAACGAACTCAGATCTTCTCCACCTGCGTGTACTCGAGCTCGACCGGCGTGGCGCGGCCGAAGATCGACACCGCCACCTTCAGGCGCGCGCGCTCCTCGTCCACGTCCTCGACGACGCCGGAGAACGAGGTGAACGGACCGTCGGAGACGCGCACCTGCTCTCCGACCTCGAACGTGATCGACGGCTTCGGCCGCTCGATGCCTTCCTTGACCTGGTGCATGATGCGGTCGGCCTCGGCATCCGAGATCGGATGCGGCTTGCCGCCTGAACCCAGGAAGCCCGTCACCTTCGGAAGGTGCTTGATCAGGTGATAGGTGTCCTCGGTCATCTCCATCTTCACCAGCACGTAGCCGGGGAAGAACTTGCGCTCGGACGAAACCTTGCGGCCGCGGCGCAGCTCGACGACTTCCTCGACCGGCACCGAGACCTCGGTGATGAGCGACTTCATGTCCTGCGCCACGACCTTTTCCTGGATCGCGCCGGCGACACGCTTCTCGAAGCCCGAGTAGACGTGGACGATGTACCACTCTTCGGCCATCGCTACGTCCCCAGACCGATGACGAACTGGATCGCGAGAACCAGCACGGAGTCGACCGCGAAGAAGAAGATCGCCGCGATGAATACCAAGACAAACACCATCACGGTGCTGACGGCGAGCTCGCGCCGCGCCGGCCAGGTGACCTTGGCGGCCTCCTGACGCACCTGGCGCAGGAACTCCAGCGGTGATGTCCGTTCTGCCATCTGATTCTTCTTCTGCTTTCTCGTCCGCGTCCGCTTCGTTCGCTTGGGCTGGCAGGAGTGGCAGGTCTCGAACCCGCAACCTCCGGTTTTGGAGACCGGCGCTCTACCAGTTGAGCTACACTCCTAACTCAGCCGCGGCGCGTCTCCGCGCCGAACCCAACGCTTCCTTACTTGTGAATCTTGGCGACGACGCCGGCGCCGACGGTGCGGCCGCCTTCGCGGATGGCGAAGCGCAGGCCCTCGTCCATGGCGATCGGGCTGATCAGCTCGATCTCCATGGTGATGTTGTCGCCCGGCATCACCATCTCGGTGCCCTCCGGCAGCTTCACCATTCCCGTCACGTCGGTGGTGCGGAAGTAGAACTGCGGCCGGTAGTTGGAGAAGAATGGCGTGTGGCGGCCGCCCTCGTCCTTGGTCAGGATGTAGGCCTCGGCCTTGAACACCGTGTGCGGCGTGATCGAGCCGGGAGCCGCCAGCACCTGGCCGCGCTCCACCTCCTCGCGCTTGGTGCCGCGCAACAGCACGCCGACGTTGTCGCCGGCCTCGCCCTGGTCGAGGAGCTTGCGGAACATCTCGACGCCGGTGCAGGTCGTCTTCTGGGTCGGCTTGATGCCGACGATCTCGATCTCGTCGCCGACCTTGATGATGCCGCGCTCGACGCGCCCCGTGACCACGGTGCCGCGGCCACTGATCGAGAACACGTCCTCGATCGGCATCAGGAACGGCCGGTCCTTCGGGCGGTCCGGGGTCGGGATGGCGGAGTCCACCGCGTCCATCAGCTTGAGGATCGCTTCCTTGCCGAGCTTGGTATCCTTGTCCTCCATGGCGGCCAGCGCCGAGCCGCGCACGATCGGGATCTTGTCGCCCGGGAACTCGTACTTGTTGAGAAGCTCACGGACTTCCAGCTCGACCAGGTCCAAGAGCTCGGGGTCGTCGACCATGTCAACCTTGTTCATGAACACCACCAGCGCCGGCACGCCGACCTGGCGCGCCAGAAGGATGTGCTCGCGCGTCTGCGGCATCGGGCCGTCGGCGGCGGAGACCACCAGAATCGCCCCGTCCATCTGCGCCGCGCCGGTGATCATGTTCTTCACGTAGTCGGCGTGGCCCGGGCAGTCGACGTGCGCGTAATGGCGGTTCTTGGTCTGATACTCGACGTGCGCCGTCGAGATCGTGATGCCGCGCGCGCGCTCCTCCGGCGCCTTGTCGATCTGGTCGTAGGCCATGAACTCCGCCATGCCCTGCTGCGCCAGAATCTTGGTGATCGCGGCCGTCAGCGTCGTCTTGCCGTGATCGACGTGACCGATCGTGCCCACGTTCACGTGCGGCTTGGTCCGTTCAAACTTTTCCTTCGCCATGTCGCTTGCTGTCGCCTTTTTGTGCCGTCCCTTGACGGCAGATTGCCCCGTAGTCCGCGTGCCGGCCGGCTGGAGCGGGTGAAGGGAATCGAACCCTCGTAACCAGCTTGGAAGGCTGGCGCTCTACCATTGAGCTACACCCGCGTTCCGTTGCCGGAATTCCCCGTCCGCTGCGCTGCCCGACCGCCCCGCTCCCTCTAATATAGCCGCCGCTCCGGAGAGCGTTGGTGGAGGGGGTTGGATTTGAACCAACGTAGGCGTACGCCAACGGATTTACAGTCCGTCCCCTTTAGCCACTCGGGCACCCCTCCCAACCGTCACGCTGACCCGGCGTGCACTCCGCACTCCTTACCCTTGGCGTGCTCGCCGCTCGGCCCGTCCGGAGGCGCCGCGCCTCGCGCGATGCTCATCCCTTCGTGCCTCACAGCAGGAAAGGCGCCGCTTCTCCGGATGTCTCTCCTTTATGTCACCGACTTCGGCGTGCCGCGCCACACCAACGCGCACCGCCAAAGAGCCAACGACCATCGCGCAGCCCCGCCCGACCGCGGTGTTGCGTTCAAATCACGGCCCGCAGTATAGGTCCCTGCCATGCCGTCTCGCAAGCGTCACACGGGTAGCAAGGGGCGTGGCGGACGGTCTGTCGCAGTCCCCGCATCGGTATGGCTGTGGGGCAGCCACGCCACACTCGCCGCCCTCTCCAACCCGGCCCGCTCGATCAGCCGCCTGCTCCTCGCCGACGAGGCCCAGGGCCGCCACGGCCGCGAGCTCGGCGGCCCCCAAGGACGGCGACTCGAGCCGGAGATGGTGAGTCCCGGCCAGATTGCCAGCCTCCTGCCGTCCGGATCAGTGCACCAGGGGATCGCCGCCCTGGTCAAGCCGCTGGACAACCCCGACCTGGCCGAGGCCGCTGAGCCGGCCCGGGGCGAGCAGGCTGTCGTGCTGCTCCTCGACCAGGTCACCGACCCGCGCAACGTCGGCGCCATCCTGCGGTCGGCAGCGGCGTTCGGAGTGAGGGCTGTGGTAGCGACCGCCGCCCATTCGCCACCGGAGAGCGGCGCTCTCGCCAAGGCCGCCTCGGGCGCCCTGGAACGGGTCCCCTTCGTGCGAGTACCGAACCTGTCGCGCGCCTTGGACCTCCTCGCGGAGCTCGGCTACTGGCGGGTGGGCCTCGACTCCGCCGCGCCCGAAACGCTCGACGGCGCCAAGCACAGCGGCGCCGTCGCCCTGGTGCTGGGCGCGGAGGGCGGCGGCATGCGCCGGCTCACGTCAGAGCATTGCGACTTCCGCGCCAGGCTCGCGACTCACCCCGTGCCCGGCGCCACCGGCAGCCTCAACGTGTCCGTCGCTGCCTCGGTCGCGCTGTACGAGTTGACAAGGACCTCCTCTATTGATAGATAGTATCTATCAATAGATAGCAGGTGGAGGGTAGCTTGGTGTCGATGAAGATAGACGTGGCGCCGACACTGGCTAAGTTCGTGAGCGAGGCGGTCGCCAGTGGGCGATATGCAAGTCCCAGCGAGGTCCACAACGAAGCGCTCCGCCTACTGAGTGGCCATGGCTCGGCGGCGAAGGCGTACAGGCACGGACCGGCCATCATGCGCTCTGGTAGCGGCGGCGAAATTGCCGAGTTGCTAGCAGCAAATGGTAACAACAAGTCCGCCGTGATCCGATACCTCGCAAATTGCGGTCGATCGACGTCAGAGATCGCGGATGCGCTTGGCGTTAGGTACCAGTTTGCCCGCAACGTCCTAAAGGACGAAGACGAGCACAAGGCCCGCAGATTGGCCGAGGCAGGCGTCCTCGAACGGCACGAGGCGGACGGACGGGTCCATTGGTTGGTTCCTCATAACGTCATCACACCGACAGTCCCCAATCTCGACCCAACCGAGCGTAAGAAGGCGCGGCCAAACCCGGACACTACCCGCGTGACTGCTCCTAAGGCGTTCATACGGAAGCTCTACCTTGAGCGCTTCGGCAATGAGTGATCGCCTGCGCCAAAGGCGATCACTGTGCAGCAAAGAATGCGCTGGCCAGTTCGTCGGCGGGTAAAGCGTCGATCCCGTTAAACTGGGGGTCAGCGTCGGTGGCGTCTGTTCCTCGCCGTCACGTCCACATAACGTGAGGTTCCCGCCTGCGAACAATGCGTGCAAGCGCTGCTTGGCCGTGGCAATAAGGTAACCGGCAGTTAACCGTGGTCAGGCTTTGGTGCTGCATGATTCTTTTGCAGTACGGATTTGACCGGATGGGCGCGTCCCTGAGCGGCGCCGACAATTCCGGCGCATGTCTTCCCGCCGCGCGCTCGATGGCGGCCGCTTAGGATGGGCGGCATCGAGCTCACCCAAATCGCCTTGATCGCCAGCGCCGCCGCCCTCGGCGGCCTCGTGCTGCACCATCTGCGGCAGCCGATCTTGGTCGGCTACGTGCTGGCCGGCGTGCTGCTCGGCCCGTCCGTGCTCGGCCTTGCCGCCGACCGTGCGGCGATTGAGGGCCTCGCCGAGCTCGGCGTGCTGATGCTCCTGTTCCTGATCGGGCTCGAGCTCAGCCTGCGCAGCTTCAAGCGCGTCTGGCACATCTCGCTGCTGACCGCGCTGCTGCAGATCGCCGTGGCGCTGTTCGTCGCCTGGGGCGTCGGTCAGCTGCTCGGCTGGTCGCCGGGCCTGGCACTGCTCATAGGCTTTGCCTTGGCGCTCAGCTCCACCGCCGTCGCCATCAAGATCCTTGAGGACATCGGCGAGCTGCGCACCGACGTCGGCCGCACCGCCATCGGCGTGCTCATCGCACAGGACCTCGCCGTCGTGCCGATGCTGCTCATCGCCGGCATGTTCAGCGGCGAGGGCGGCTACCTCACCCTCGAGTTCGGCAAGCTCGGCGCCGCCGTTGCGGTGCTGGCGGCCGTGATCAGCGCCCTGTCGGGACGGCGCCGCATGCGCGTCGCCCTCCTCGATCGCCTCGAGGAGAACGAGGAGCTCGCTGCCATCATCGCCATCGCCATCTGCTTCTCGGCGGCGACCCTTTCTGGCCTACTTGGGCTGTCGCCAGCGTACGGAGCGTTCCTTGCCGGACTCGTCGTTGGCAACACGGCCGAGCGGCCCAGGATGGTGGCGGCGACGCGGCCGATTCAGTCGGCGCTGCTGATGGTGTTCTTCCTGTCGGTAGGCCTGCTGCTCGACCTGCGCTTCATCTGGGAGAACCTCGGCACCGTCGCCCTTCTGGTGCTGCTGGTGACCGTCGGCAAGACTGCCGCCAACGTCGCCATCCTGCGCCTGGTCGGCGAACCGTGGCCGCGCGCCTTCCTGGCCGGCACGGTGATGGGACAGGTCGGTGAATTCTCGTTCGTGCTCGCCGCCGCCGGCGTGGCGGCCGGCCTGATGGGTGCCGACGATTACCGGCTGCTCGTCGCCGTCATCGCGCTGAGCCTGGTCGCCAGTCCGCTGTGGCTGCTCACCGCGCGGCGCCTGGAAGCGCTCGCGTGGGGCCCGGACGCGGGCGCGCGCTTCGGCATCGACAGCCTGTACGGCGGCGAGGCGCGCGCGGTGTGGCGCGTGCTGCGCACCTTCGGCCGCAACCTGCGCACCGCCGCGGCGGCGCTGGGAGCGCTGGCGCGGCTGCTGTGGCAGCGCCTGCGCCCCGCACCGGCGTCGGCGCCGGTCGCCATGGTGGTGGAGACCCCACTGTCACCGCCCTCGCCCGCCAACGACGTCGAGCCGCCGGGCGACGGCCGCAAGTCCACCGGCACGGAGGACTCGCGGTGACGCTGGCGCGGGTCGCTGTCTTGGCGACCTTCGCCTTGCTGTTGGGTGCGCGCGCGGCCCTGGCGCAGGACGTGCGGCCGCCGCCGAACACCGACGTCGACGCCCTGATCCGCGTCCTCGAGGATGACCAGGCCCGCGCGCGACTGCTGGACGAGTTGCGCAGGCTTGCGCCGCCGACCCAGCCGCCCGGCACTGCCGCCCCGCCGCAGGCCGCAGCCGTCCCGCTCGATGCTGTGCCGGGAGCCGTGCCGCTCGGGCGGCCGAATTCCGGGGCCGGCGCCCTCGTCCTGTTCTCGAACGCGCTGTCTTCGATCGGCGACCGCATCGCCGACATCGCCTTCGCCATGAGCAGCCCGCGCGGCATCGCCCGCTGGTTCGCCGAGCAGTCGGCGCCCGAACGGCGCCAATTCTGGATGGCGCTGCTCGCCTACCTTGCCTCGACGGTCTTTCCGGCCCTGGTGGTGTGGTGGGCCGCGCGGCGCTTGTTGCGTCCCGCGACGGACAAGCTGGAGCGGCGCGCCGCGGCCGCGTCATGGTGGCGGCGGATTCCCTATGCCGCCGCCAACATCCTCCTGCTGGTGGCGCCGATCGCGGCCTTCGCAGTCGTCGGCTTTGCCTTCCTCGCCATCCTGAGGACGCCGGACGGCGTGCGTCTGATCATCCTGCCGGTGCTGACGGCGGTGATCGCGGCGCTCGCCAGCAACGCCGTGGCCAAGGCGATCCTGGCGCCGCTCGCTCCGGCGCTGCGCCCGGTGCCGCTGCGCAACGAGGTCGCGGCGTACCTCTACGTCTGGGTGCGCCGCATGGTGGACCTCCTGGTGTACGGCTACTTCCTCACCCAGGCCGTCCTGCTGCTCGGCGTGCCGCCGGCGGCATACGCCTTCCTGGTGCGCCTGATCGGCCTGTTGCTGGCGCTCCTGGTCGGCGTGCTCGTGCTGCAGAATCGCCAGCCGGTGCAGCGCTGGCTGGGCGGCCTCGGCGGGGAGCGCGTGCGTCCCGCGGCGGTGCGCGTCGTGCGCGAGCGCGTGGCGGCGTCGTGGCACATCCTGGCGCTGCTCTATGTCACGGCGGCGTGGGCAGTGTGGATGCTCGACATACCCGGCGGCTTCACGCTCATCGCCCGCAATACCTTGGCCACCGTGGGCATCATCCTGCTGGCGTGGTTCGCGGTGCGCTTCGTCGGCCAGGTGCTGCACCGCGCCTTCGGCGTCAGCGAGGACATCCGCAAGCAGTACCCGTTCGCCGCGGCGCGCGCCGATCTCTATCTGCCGCTCGCCCGCCGCGGCATCGTCGTCCTGGTGCAGGCGGTGGCGGCGCTCGCCATCCTGCAGGTGTGGGGCGTCGACATCCTGGCGTGGTTCGCCTCCGACGCCGGGCGGCAGGTGCTGTCGCGCGCCATGCACATCGCCGTCATTCTCGGTATCGCGCTGTTGGCGTTAGAGCTGTCCAACGCGCTCGTCCACCTCTACCTCGACGTGCGCAGCGAGGACGAGGACCACATGCCGTCGCAGCGCATCCGCACGCTGCTGCCGCTCATCCGCAACGTGCTGATCGTCGTCATCAGCGTGATGACCGGGCTCGTCGTCCTCTCCGAGCTGGGCGTCAGCATCGGCCCGCTGCTGGCCGGCGCCGGCGTCGCCGGCGTCGCCATCGGCTTCGGCGCGCAGACGCTGGTGAAGGACTTCATCACCGGCGTGTTCATCCTCATCGAGGATTCGCTGCACGTCGGCGACGTCGCGCGCCTCGGCGGCAAGGAAGGCGTGGTCGAGTCGATGACCATCCGCACCGTGCGCCTGCGCGACACGGACGGTACCGTCTACACCATCCCGTTCTCCAGCGTGGCGATGATCGAGAACCTGACCAAGGACTTCTCCTACGCGGTGGTCGACGTGCGCGTCGCCTACAACCAGGACTACGAGCGCGTCGTCGCTGTGCTCAAGGACATCGGCCATGAGCTGAAGTCCGACGCGCGGCTGGGTCGCGGCATGCTGGGACCCATCGAGATCATGGGCCTCGAGGAGATCACCGACACGGCGCTGGTCGTGCGCGTGCGCATCAAGACCCGGCCGCAACGGCAGTGGGAGCTGCGCCGCGAGTTCAACCGCCGCGTCAAGCTGCGCTTCGATCGCGAGGGCATCGAGTTCCCCTTCCCGCGCGCCGCCCCGCCGTTCAAGGCGATCGCCGATCTGCGTGCCGAGGCGGAAGCCAAGCCGGATGCGCCGCCGGATGCGCAACCCGCCAAGCCGTAAAGGCTGCGGCTAGAATGCCGCCATGGGCGAGGCCAAGCGGCGCAAGAACGATCGTTTCACCGAGGCGCAGTACCAGCAGCTCGAGCGGCTGGTAGCCTCGACCTACAAGCGCACGCGCGACGGCCTCGCCGCCGCGCGCTCCGCCGGTCCGGACAACTCCGGCGCGCTCGTTGCCGCCATCCACGCCGACACGGTGGGCCAAGTGGATGCGCTGACCGAGGACTTCCTCGCCACCGACCGCGAGGGGCCGGAGATCAAGGCCCGCATCGCCTGCGCGAAGGGCTGTTACTTCTGCTGCCACGCCAACGTCGAGCTGACGATCGTCGAAGCCGTCGCGGTGGCGCGCCACGTCGCCTCCGATCCGGACCTGGCGCGCTCGGCGCTGGACACGGCACCGAAGGTGGACGGCATCCCGCCGTGGACGCGCTACGACTTCCGCATCGCCTGCCCGTTGCTCGGCAGCGACGGCGCCTGCTCGATCTACGAGGTGCGTCCGCGCGTCTGCCGCGCCCACGTCTCGTACGAGGTGAAGCTCTGCGAGGAGGTGCTGTTCTCCGGCCACAGCCGCTCGCTCGCGCCGATGATGACCTTCGGCTGGCCGCGCAGCGTCAGCAAAGCCATCCACCAGGGCGTCACCCTTGCCACGGCGCACGCGGGCCTGCAGGCGGACAACGTTGAGATGACGGCGGCGCTGGCGCTAATCCTGCGCTCCCCTAAGGTGGTGGACGCCTGGCTGCGCGGCGAGCAGCCGTTCCCGCGCTACGAGTTCGACGGCGGCGCGCCGCACGGCATGTAGGCCTTCTTCTGCGTGTTGCGGTAGCGGCCGCACACTCACTCCTCACCCTGAGCTTATCGAAGGGTGAGCGGCGTGAGCAGCGGAGCAGCCTCATGCGTCGCGTGAAGACGCGCGCCGTGCGCGCGGAGCGCGCCTTCGGCACGACGACGGGCTCAGCATGAGGTCCAGAAGTTCATGGGCCGCATCAGAGTGCCTGGGTCGAGCCCGGCCATGACCAAAGGGGATTGGTGGCCCCGCCAGCCACCCCGCATTATGTTGGCGACGGTCGCCGGCGTAGCTCAGCTGGTAGAGCACCTGATTTGTAATCAGGTGGTCGGGGGTTCGAGTCCCTCCGCCGGCACCAATAGAATCAAGGGCTTAGCCGCAATCGGCACGATACGCGGGCTTGCCGAGTGACCCCAAAGTAACCAAGCGGCGCCGGGCTGCGCGGGGCCAACCTCGCCGGCGCCAACTTGTCGTCCGCCAAGCTCATGCTCGCGGACCTGCGCGACGCCGACTTGAACGATGCCGACCTTCGCCGCGCCAGCCTGTCGGGCGCATTCCTGGTCAACGCCGACCTGCGCCGCGCCAAGCTCGGCTACTGCATCATGAAGCCGGTCGAGCTGCGTGACGCCAATGGCAATCTCACCGGTAAGCTGGCGCCGACCAACCTGCAGGGCGCGAGGCTGGCCGACGCCGACATCGCCTTTGCCGATCTCAGCCAGGCGTTGGCCGACCCGGGGGTCGCCGACAGCTTCCCGGAGCGCGCTCCGGCCGCGAGAGCCCGCGACGCGAAGGCGGCCGCGGCACGGCCGGTCCACGAAAAGCCGGCGGCGGCGGCGGAATCTCCCGCCGCAACGCGGCACGAGGACGCGCCTGCACGCCGCGTCGCCCACTGAAGGCGTTCCCTACCGAACGGGCACACTCCCCTCCGCTGCCGCGGTTCGCTAGCATCGTGGCATGACCACGACCCTTCGACCCGGCGAGCAGGATGTGCTGCTCGTCGTCGACGTTCAGAATGACTTCTGTCCGGGCGGCAATCTGCCGGTTCCCGATGGCGACCGCATCGTGCCTCTGGTCAACCGGCTCTCGGCGCAGTTCCCGCACGTGGTGTTCACCCAGGACTGGCACACGCCGGCACACGCATCGTTCGCCTCGACCCACCATAAGCAGCCGTTCCAGACCACGCCGGTGGCCTACGGTGAGCAAGTGTTGTGGCCCGACCATTGCGTGCAGGGCACCCCGGGAGCGGAGTTCCACCGCGACCTCGACGTCACACGCGCGGAGATGATCGTGCGCAAGGGGTTCCGTCCCGGCATCGATTCCTATTCGGCGTTCTATGAGAACGACCAGCGCACGACGACCGGCCTCGCCGGCTATCTGCGCGAGCGCGGCTTCCGGCACGTGTACCTGTGCGGGCTGGCGTTCGACTTCTGCGTCAAGTGGTCGGCGCTCGATGCGCGCCGGGAGGGATTTCAGGCCACGGTCATCGAGGATGCGACACGCGCCATCGACCTGAACGACTCGCTGGCCGCTGCGCGCCAGGAAATGGCCGCGGCCGGCGTCGGCCTCGTGCAATCGGCCCGCCTCGCCGCCTAGTCCGTTCTAGTACGGCACGTATCCGGCGGCGCCAGTGTCGCCGCGCCACACGCCGGCGCCCGACTTGCGCGCTTTGGCCTCCAACGCAACGTAGTCCGGCGCTGCGCCGTGCTGAGCGAGCGCCCAGCCGCCGGCGACGAGCGCCGCGCCAAGGTCGCGGCCGCCGGCGGTGCAGCGCGCGACGGTGACCGTCGCGTACCGGCCGGAGTCGACCTGCGCGCAACTGACGGCGCGATTGCGGATGAGGTCATGCAGGGCGGCGGTGGAAAACTCGCCGCACGACCACCGCCCCTGTGGCACGCGGCAGGTTTGGTCGCACTCCGGCGCCCATATGCCGAACAACCGCACGACGGTGCCGCCGACCTCGAGGGTTTGGCCGTCGATCACCCGCGGCCGCGTCTGCTGGGCCGCGGCGGCGGCTGGCAGTAGCACAGCGAAAACGAGGACCAACCCAAGCCGAGCCATGGCGCAACTCCCTGGCACCAATATCGTAGTGCATCCAGAGGGTTGCGCGTACCACCCTTTGTAGGAGTTCCGTCCGCTAGGCGGCTACCTCCGCCAGGTGCCGGCGCAGCAACGTAATGCCGCCCCGGAACGCGTAGGCCTCGAATCCGGCCTGCTACATCATCTCGACCACGCCCGCCGACTGCACGCCGTGGGCGCAGTACACGACGTAGGTGCGCTCCTTGCTGAGCTCCGGCAGCCGGTCGAGCAGCGCCACCGGATCCCAATGCTGCGCTCCCGGCACGTGCCAGCGGGCGAATGCCTCGGCGCTCTGACAGTCGATCACGGCCGCGCTGCCGGGGATTTGCTCGGTGAACAAATAGGGCGCGCGCAGGTCTTCGGTCTTGAGTCCGTGCAAGGCGACTTCGCGCCGTGCCGTCACCGCGGCGAGCAGCACCGTCGGGTCAAGTCCTGCTTCGGCCCGGTCGACGCGCTCGCGCGTGGTCGCGGTGATCGCGTGGCTCGGCACGATCGCGCAGTACTCCTTGATCCGACGCGACAGGGCCGCAGTGCCGACTCGTTCCGCCTCGTCGACGATCTCTTGCTTGTCCATGGCGATCAGAGGCCGCAGCACCGGCTTGGCCGCTGCAGGCTCGATCGCACACAGGTTGGCGAGCGTCTGCGACGAAACCTGGCCGATCGACTCGCCCGTGACGATGGCGGCGGCGCCGCACGCATCGGCGATGGCCGAGGCGGCGCGGTACATCTGCCGCTTCAAAACCACCTGCCAGAACTGCTTCGGCACCGCCGCCCGCAGGGCATCGAGGGTCGGCCCGAAGTCCACCACGTGCAGGCGCCCGAGGTGCCCGTGGCTCCAGGTGTCGTGCAGCGCCTTGCCGACGTGCAGCACCATGCGCTCATAGGCGCCGCCGCCGAGGTTGCAGAACACGTAGTCGACGCGCACGCCGGGGCGCATCATGCGCCAGGCGGCCACGGAGGAATCGAACCCTCCCGACAGCAGCGCCACGACGTGGCCGCCGACGCCGACGGGCAGTCCTTGCGCTCCCGGAATCCGATCCGCAAACAGGCGGCAGCGCTCGGCGTCACCCTCCACCGCGACGGTGATCTCGGGATGATCAAGGTCGACGATGCCGCCCGCGTCCTTCAACGCGGCCCCCACGCGTTCGTTCACCGGATGGGTGGCAAAGTCCCACCGCACGCACCCGCTTGGCGCGCACCGCGAAGCGCCGGCCGCGCACCCGCTCGCCGAACACCCTCACCGCCGTCGCGACGATGGTGTCGAGGTCGGGCGTGCACTCGGCCTCGACCGCGGAGAAGTTGCCGATGCCGAACACACGCGACAGCACGCGCGCCGCGGCCGTGGGCGAGTCCGTGTCGAGATAGATACGTCCGAAGTCCTGCACCAGCGCCCGCGAGGCGCCGGCGCGGCGCAAGGCGAGCGCAATGTTGCGCCGCAGCGCGTTCTGGAAGTGAGCGCGCGTGTACCGCGACTTGGTGCCCAGCTCGGCCGCCGGCCGGATGATGAACTGGGCCATTCAACAACCCTTTGGGGCGGGTCCGTGTCCCGGCCCAAGTTGTTGCAGCCGTGGGCGCGACCCGCTAGGGTTCTGCCGGGAGATCGGTTTCATATGCGTGCGTTCGTCTTTGGCGCGGCCATGTTGGCCGCGGCAGTTGCAACTTCTCCGCGCGACAGCGCGGCATTGCCGCGCGGCTATTCCGGCGCCGACCTGCTGCAGAACTGTTCCGACGCGACCTTGTGCGAGCTCTACCTGCGGGCGCTGGTGGATGCGTACGACACGTTGATGGTCTGGGGCAATGCGCGCTCGCGCATCTGCACGCCACGGCCCCAGGAGCCGGCGGTCCTGTGGCAGGCGGTGAGCGCGACGTTGTCGGCCCGGCCCGAACGGCTGTCGGCCAGCGCGGGCAGCCTGATCATCGACGCGCTGCAGGTGAACTTCCGTTGCGCGGCCGCCGCCGCGCCCACCGCGACCCTGTTCGCGCCGCGCGACGGCGTCGATCTCGCCACCCAGTGCACCAACTCCACCAACTGCGAGCCGGTCCTCTACGCGGTGCTCGACGCACACCAGACGCTGGTCGACTGGCAGACCATCCGGCGGCCCTTCGTCTGCCTGCCCGAGAACAGCACCCTGGCCGAGTGGCGGCTTGCCGTGCTCCGCTACCTGGGCGAGCACCTCGACCAGCTGGCCGTGCATACCTCGGCCAGCCTGGTGCTGACCGCCATGGCCCAGCGCTATCCCTGCTAGGCGGCTCTGCGATATAGGCCCGCGGCCGGTTGCCCGGGCGATTGATTTTCGCGGCCTATTGAAGGATTGTAGGCGCGCCGCACGGCCCCGGAAGGGGCGCGGCTGTCAACGATGGGGTGGGGTCTATGCCGGAACTGTTCTTGCTGCTTGCGTTCATGGCCGCGACGCTGGTTGTTCTCGCGGGCCTGATGTTCATCTTCAAGGGCTGGATGGCCCGCAAGGACCAGTTGATCGGTCAGGGACCGGGCACGATGTCCCGCGGCCACGGTCACCACTAGCCGCCCTTCGCCGCGGCCGTTCGCGCCGCGGCTGTTCGGTTTCGCCGCTGGCGTGCCGGGCGCACGCCGACGGCTTCGTTTTTTTGCCGCCCTGTTCGCCGCACTCGCCGGCACCTGGCCCGGTCCCAGCCTCGCAGCGACGGTCGCCCTTCTCGGCGCCACCCTGATCGACGACACTGGCGCGACGCCGCTTGCCAATTCGGCCGTCCTCCTCGATGGGGACCGCATCGTGGCGGTCGGCCGCGTCGGGGAAGTCGCCGTCCCGGCCGACGCCCAGCGCATCGATCTTGCCGGCAAGTGGCTGCTGCCCGGGTTGATCGATGCGCACATGCATTTCTTCCAGTCCGGCGGCGCCTTCGCCCGGCCCGACATCCTCGATCTGCGCTCGATCCGCCCCTACGACGCCGAGGTCCGGGCGGTGCGCGACGCTATCCCCGCCACCTTCGCCCGCTACTTGGCGAGCGGCATCACCACGGTCGTGGACGTCGGCGGCCCTTACTGGACATTCGAGGTGCGGGCGCTCGCAACGCGCTCCGTCCTCGCCCCCAACGTGTTCGTCGCCGGTCCGCTGCTGACGCCCTACCTGCCGCCGGAGATCGCCGTCGCCGATCCCGCCATGATCGCCGTCGCCACGCCGGACCAGGCGCGCGCCGAGGTACGCCGACTCGCTGCGCAACGTCCCGACCTCGTCAAGATTTGGTTCGTGCGCGCCCGGCCGCAGATGGCATGGATGAGCGCGGTCATCGAAGAGGCGCACGCGCTGGGCCTCCGCGTTGGCGTCCACGCCACCGACGTTCGCCTCGCCCGCGCCGTGGTCGAGGCGGGCGCCGACGTGCTGGTCCATGGAATGGACGACATGGTCGTCGATGCGGCCCTGGCCTTCCAGCTGCGCGCGCAGGGCGTCGTCTATACGCCGACCTTTGCCGTGGTGGAGGGCTACGCGCGCCCTCGGGCTTGCCTTCCATCCCACGGCAATGGAGAACCGCACCGGCGATCCCGCTGCCATCGCAAGCATCTTGCAACTGGCGCAGCTGACCGCGCGGCCCCGCGTGCCCGCGCCACGGCCGGTGCCGCCCATCGACCCGGACGCCGCCGCCAACCTGCGCCGCCTGCGCGACGCGGGCGTGCGCATCGCCGCGGGATCGGATGCCGGCAACATCGGCACGCTGCACGGGCCGGGCCTGCACCGCGAGTTCGAGCTGATGGTGCAGGCGGGCCTCACGACCATGGAGGTGCTGGTGGCCGCAACCAGCGGCGGCGCCGCGCTGGTGCGCAACGATCAGCTCGGCGTCATCGCGGCGGGTAAGCTCGCCGACCTGTTGGTGCTGGACGCCGATCCGCTCGCCGATATCCGCAACACCACGCGCATCTTCCGCGTCGTACGCGGCGGCGCCGTGCTCGACCCGACCGCGGTGCTGGCGGCGGCGCGCTAGTAGCGGCCCAGCTCCACCCGGGTCTGGTTGAGCACGCGGTAGTACGGCGGGTTGGTATCGGCCCAGGTCACCGCCATGACCGTCACCGAGTAGAGGTGCCCCTGCCCGCCCGAGCACGGCGGCAAGTAGCCGGGCGACTGGCCGAGGCGGTTGTCGGCGACGATGAAGTTGCCCTGGCTGATGATGTTGGTCTCGCCGGGCAGCGAGCCGGTGGACGCGTACTTGCCGTTGATGCGGAAGCCGACGATGCCGTGGCCGCCGTTGTTCATCGGCTCATAGGTCTCGTCGTTGAAGGCGAGCAGGATCACCTGTGTGCCGCTGTGATAGCCGTCCAACGCCAGCCGCGGCGTCGCGCCGTTGCCGCCGAAGCGCTTACACACCTGCGCCGCCGGGATGGTGATGCCGTCCCAGGCGCTCTCGATGAAGCGCGCCGTCATGGTGCCGACCTTCTCGTCGGGGTTGAAACGTTCGGCCAACGGGCGCTTGGGCACCGGCGCCCGCTGCGCCAGCGCGCTCGCGACCAGCCCGACCGCGCCCGCCAGAAGGACGCCACTGAACCATGCACGCAGGTACATCTGCCGCTCCCGTGATGCGATGGCGGATTGTTCCAGCAGCCCGCCCCGCCCGCAAGCCTGCGCATCCACCGCCGATACATCCCCGGCGGCCTGGGCTAGTATCCGCACGTTCGATCAAGGGGGCGCAAAGAAACCCATGAACGCTCGTGCGTTGGTAGGCCTGGTCGTACTCATCGCAATCGTCGCGGCGGTGATCCTCAACCAGCTGCGCGACGACGGCGAAGGCGTCCGCATCGGCTTCGTCACCACGCTCACGGGCGGTTCGGCGGCCATCGGCCAGGATATGCGCGACGCCTTCGAGCTGGCGCTCGACCACATGGGCCGCACCATGGCCGGCCGCAAGGTCACGGTCCTCTACGAGGACGACGCGCAAAACCCCGACATCGGTTTGCAGAAGACCGAGCGGCTGGTGCAGCGCGACGGCGTGCAGTTCGTCACGGGCTACATTTGGTCCAACGTACTGCTGGCTTCCTACCGTGCCGGCATCGCCGGCGGGGCCATAGTGATCAGTGCCAACGCCGGCCCCTCCGAGCTCGCCGGCGCGCAATGCACGCCAAACTTCTTCTCCACCTCGTGGCAGAACGACCAGACACCCATGGCGATGGCCGAGGTGCTGAACAAGCGCAATCTGTCCAACGTGTACGTGCTGGCGCCCAACTACGCCGCCGGCCGCAACATGGTGGCGGGCTTCAAGCGCTCGTTCCGCGGCACCATCGTCGCCGAGGAGTACACACAGTGGCCTGATCACCTCGACTTCGCCGCCGAGCTCGCCAAGATCCGCGCCGCCAACCCGAGCGCGGTCTGGTTCTTCTTTCCCGGCAACTACGGCACGCAGTTCTTCAAGCAGTACGCGCAGGCCGGGTTGCTCGCCCAGATTCCGCTGTACTCGACGTTCAGCATCGACACCCTCAACCTCCCGCAAATCGGCGAGATGGTGGTGGGCTCGCAGCTCACCCAGCATTGGGGCGCCGACCTCGACGTGCCCGCCAATCGCCGTTTTGTCGACGACTTCCGCAAGAAGCACGGCCGCACGCCGTCCTTCTACGCGGCGCAGGCATACGACTCCGCCGTGCTCATCAAGAGCGCCGTGGAGGCGACGCGCGGCAACCTCCAGGATCGTGACGCGTTGCGCACCGCGCTGGAGCGCGCCAACTTCGAGTCGGTGCGCGGGGCCTTCCGCTTCGGCCGCAATCATTTCCCGGTGCAGAGCTTCTATGTATGGGAGGTGGTGCGTGGCGCGGACGGTGCCTACGCCCTCAAGCTCGGCGACCGCGTATTCACCGACCATGCCGATCCATACGCCGGGGACTGCCGCATGGCGGCGGCGCCATAGCCCACGCTTGTAGAATGGGAGTCATCGAGGCGACACTCAGCGCATGACGTTGTTCCTCGAGCAGGTTCTTAACGGCCTGCAGTTTGGCGTGCTGCTGTTCCTGCTGTCCGCGGGCCTGACTCTCGTGTTCGGCATCATGGGCCTGGTCAACCTCGCCCATGGCTCGCTGTACATGCTCGGCGCATACTTCGCGGTCACGTTCGTCGCGTGGACCGAATCGTTCCTGCTCGGATCGATCGCTGCGCTGCTCTCGACCGTCATCGTCGGCATCCTGCTGGAGCGCTCAGTCGTTCGCGGGCTCTACGACCGGCCGCACCTCGAGCAGGTGCTCGGCACGTTCGGCCTGATCCTGTTCTTCAACGAGCTCGCACGTCTCGCGTTCGGTCCGGCCGGTCTTTCGCTGTCGCCGCCGCCTTGGCTCGCGGGACAGATCAACGTGCTGGGCATTCCCTATCCGAGCTACCGTCTCGTCGTGCTGGTCGCCGGCATCCTCGCCGCGGCGGCGATGTACGTGATGATCGCGCGCACGCGCGCCGGCATGCTGCTGCGGGCCGCCGCCGCCAACCGCGGCATGGCCGAGGCGCTCGGCGTGAACGTGCGGCTGCTGTTCCTGGCGGTGTTCGCCCTCGGCGCTGCCCTGTCCGGCCTGGCCGGCATCCTCGCCGCCCCGCTACTCACGGTGCGCGTCGGCATGGGCGAGGAAGTCCTGCTGCTCGCGTTCGTGGTGGTAGTGATCGGCGGCATAGGCTCAATCCGCGGCGCCTTCGTCGCGGCCGTTCTGATCGGGCTGATCGACACGGTGGGCCGCGCCTACTTGCCGGGGCTGTTGCGCGCCGCCTTCGCCGGTCCCGTCGCCGACGCGGTCGGGCCCGCGCTCGCGTCGATGCTGATCTACGTCGCTCTGGCGGTCGTGCTGGTGCTGCGCCCGCGCGGCCTGTTCCCGACCGCGGCGCGCACCGACGTCGCCGCGTAGCGGCGTCCTGCATCCATGAATCGCGGCGTACTCCTGCTGGCGGCGGCGCTGTTCGTCCTGATGGTGGCGGCCGCGCCGGCCGCCCTGCTGCTCGGCATGCCGTACCTTCTGTCGCTGTTCCAGAAGCTCGCCATCCTCGCGATCGCCGCCGCCGGGCTGAACCTGGTGCTCGGCTACGCCGGGCTGCCGGCCTTCGGACACGGCGCTTTCGTCGGCATCGGCAGCTACACCGTCGGCATCCTCGCCGCCGAGGCGGCGGACGGCGCGCTCGCCAGCGCCTGGCTGCAGTTCCCGCTCGCGGCGCTTGTCGCCGGCCTGGCTGCGGCGCTGATCGGCGCGATTTCGTTGCGCACGCGCGGCGTCGCCTTCCTGATGATCACCCTCGCCTTCGGCCAAATGCTGTACTTCGGCGCCGTCGCTCTCGAGCGCTACGGCGGCGACGACGGCATGATCATCGTGCGCGCGTCCGCGTTCGGGGATTTCACCCTGGCGCGCGGCTTCGGCTCCTACGTCTTCACGCTCGCCGTGCTGGCGGTGGTATTGCTGCTGATGTACCGCGTCACGCGCTCGCCCTTCGGCTTTGTGCTGCGGGGCGCGGCCGCCAACGAGCGGCGCATGCTGGCTGTCGGGGTCGCCGTGCCGAGCTATCGCGTCGGCGCGTTTGCGCTGAGCGGCGCGATCTGCGGCGTCGCCGGCGTCCTGTGGGCGAACTACACGGCCTTCTTGAGCCCCGCGCCGCTGGCGTGGACGTGGTCGGTGCAGCTCGCCGTCATGGTGCTGCTCGGCGGCGCCGGCACGTTGTTCGGACCGCTGTTCGGCGCCGCCGCCTTCGTGCTGCTGGAGGAAGTTCTCACTGGAGCGCTGCAACCGTGGCGGCTCGACTGGCACATCGTGTTCGGACCCCTGCTGTTGCTCGTCGTCCTCGCCGCGCCCGGCGGCATCGCCGGATTGTTGGGAAGGCCGCAGCATGGATAAGGCCGCCGCCCTCGCCGAACCGCTGCTCACCGCGCGCGGCCTCAAAAAGAGCTTCGGCGGCGTCGTCGCCAACGCCAGCATCGACTTCGACCTGCGCCCGCGCGAGGTGCACGCCGTCATTGGCCCGAATGGCGGCGGCAAGACGACCCTCCTTGGCCAGCTGATGGGCGAGATCCTGCCGGACGCCGGCAGCGTTCGGCTCGGCGGCATCGACGTCACTGCGATGTCCGTGCCGGAGCGCGTCATGCGCGGCCTCGCGCGTTCGTATCAGGTGACGAGCGTGTTTCCCGGCTTCACCGTCCTGGAGAACGTCGCCTTCGGCCTGCGCGCCCGGCGCCGCATTTCCAGCCGCCTGTGGCGGTCCGCCTCCACCGGCGGCGAACTCGGCGAGGCGGCCGCCGCCATCCTGCGCCGCGTCGGCCTGTCCGGCCGCAGCGGGGTGGATGCCGCGGTGCTGAGCCACGGCGAGCATCGCCAGCTCGAGATCGCCATCGCGCTGTCCACCTCGCCCAAGGTGCTGCTGCTCGACGAGCCGCTCGCGGGGCTTGGCGTGGACGAGGGCCGGCGCATGGTCGAGCTGATCGCCGACATCCGCGGTCCTGTCGCCATCGTCCTGGTGGAGCACGACATGGAGGCGGTATTTGCCCTCGCCGACCGTGTCACCGTCCTGGTCGACGGCGCCGCCATCGCCTCGGGCGCTCCCGATTCCATCCGCGATGATCGGCTGGTGAAGGCCGCCTACCTCGGCGAGGACGCCTGATGCGTCCGCTCCTGCGCCTCGAGGGCGTCGAGGCCGGCTACGGCGCGGCCCGCGTGCTCAACGGCGTGAGCTTCGACGTCAGCGCAGGCGAGGTGGTCGCGCTGATGGGCCGTAATGGCATGGGTAAGACGACGCTGGTGCGTTCCATTCTCGGCCTAGCGCCTTGGGTGCGCGGGCGCCTCCTGTTCGAAGGCCGCGAGCTCCGCGGCCAGGCCACCCACCGCATCGCCCGCGCCGGCATCGGCCTGGTGCCGGAGGGCCGGCAAGTCTTCTCCAACCTCACCGTGCGCGAGAACCTCACCGCGACCGCGCTGGTGCGCGGGCGCATGGAAGGAGCCTGGACCGTGGATCGGGTCATCACGATGTTGCCGCAACTCGGCAATCGCCTGGGCGCGATGGGCAACACGCTGTCGGGAGGCGAGCAGCAGATGCTCGCCATCGGCCGCGCGTTGATGACCAATCCGACACTGCTGATCCTCGATGAGGCGACCGAAGGCCTCTCGCCCGTCTTGCGTCAGGAGATCTGGGACTGCCTTGCGACCTTGCAGCGCCAGGGCCAGGCGATCCTGCTCATCGACAAGCACGTCGCGGCGATGCGGCGGCTCGCCGATCGCATCGTCATTCTGGAGAAGGGCCGCGTCGCCTGGCGCGGCGTCGGCGAAGGCCTCACCGACGACGTGCTGCAGCGCACGCTGACCGTCTGACCCCCCGCGGCCTCGCGCGTTCTAGCGGGTGCGCGGCAGGATGACCACCGGTGGCCCCGGCGCCGCGGCCGGCGCCACGACCGGCGTTGTCTCGGTCGCGGGCGGCAGCAACTGGGGAAGGATGACGATCTCCGGCGGCAGCATCTACTGCATGACGATGATGTTCGGCGACAGCGTCGGCACGGCAACGGGAGGCGGAGGCATCATGTCCACCACCTCGACCGGTGGCGGTGCCAGCGGTCGCTCGGCGCCGCCCAATTCGCGATTGAGCGAGCCGAGCAGGGTCAGCACACCGGGATAGGTATCTGCCGGATTGAGAGCCAGCGCGCCCGCCGCGCGTGGCGTCGGCCTCCACGCCTCGATGGCGCGCTCGGATGCGGCGAGCTCGGCGGCGGTGATGTGCGCGGCAGTGCGGTCGCGGTTGCGCCGTGCCTCGACGTCGCCGAGGCGCGCCGCGGTGCCGAACCAGGTATGCGCGCTGGCCGCGTTGGGCTCGCTGCCCAGTCCGAGCACCAGCAGGATGCCGAGGTTGTTCATGGCCGGCGCGTGGCCGGCCATCGCGGCAATCGTGTAAAGCCGCGCCGCCTCCACCAGGTCGCGCTCGACCCCGTCGCCGTCCTGGTATAGCGTGCCGAGGGCGTAGGCGGCCTCGGTGTATCCGTCGGCCGCGGCGGGAGTGAGCAGCACGGCGGCAGCCGCCGAGTCTGCCGCCAGCCCGCGTCCGTACAGCAGAAGAATGGCGAGCGCGTGCTGCGCTTGCGCGTCGCACCACTCGGCGAGCGGCAGCCACGACCGTGCCGCCTGGGCGTACTCGCCAGCCTCGTAGGCCTCCCAGCCTGCGCGCCAGGAATCGGGGGCGACGGCGGCGAAGGCCGACGCGTACCAAAGGGTGGCGGCGGTGGAGAGAGCCACAGGCAGGTGGGCGATCGGTGGGGGCATGACTAGCGTCTCGGGAAGGCGCGGACGGCTTTGCCGCCGTCGGCGGGTGCGGCGCCCCAGCGCGGCGCCAGCGAATTCTCGATGCCGAACAGGTCGAGCGCCCGTCCTACCGTGTGATTGACGATGTCTTCGACACCTTGCGGCCAGCCATAGAACGCCGGCACCGGCGGAAAGATCACGGCGCCGAGCTCGGACGCCTGCGCCATGGTGCGCAGGTGGCCCGTGTGCAGTGGGGTCTCGCGCACCAGCAGCACCAGGCGCCGGCGCTCCTTGAGCGTCACGTCCGCCGCCCGCGTGAGCAGGCTTGAGGTGACCCCGGTGGCGATCTCCGACAGGCTACGGATGGAGCACGGCGCCACAACCATGCCGTCGGTGGCGAACGAACCCGACGACGGCGCCGCGCCAACGTCGGTGACGGGGTGAACCGTGTGCGCCAGCGCGTGCACCTCGGCGAGCTTGCGCTTGGTTTCCACCGCCAGCGTCTGCTCCGCCGAACGCGTCATGACCAGATGGGTTTCATGGCCGAGCTCGCGCAGGGCCTCCAGCATGCGGATGCCGTAGACGATGCCCGAAGCCCCACTGATGCCAACGACGATGCGCTTGGCCATGCGCGGCTACTTCTTCGCGGAGGGCCGCGTAAAGGTGGCGTTGAGGGGGATTTTCGTCGAGGTCGGTCGCTGCACGGACGGCGCCGTGTACTTCTTGATTGCCGCTTCCAGCACCATGATCAGCTCACGGCCAACGTTGCCGCCGTCGCCGGAGACGCGATCCTTGATCACGGCGCGCCAGAAGGGGATTGCGACTCAGCGGTCGTCATAGATGATCTCGATCTCCGACTCTTTCATGACCCGCCGCTCCATCGCCTGCGGCGACGGCCGGCGCCGGCGATCCGGCCCGAAATACGCTTCCGTGAGGACGAACTGGCGCGGGCGCTCGACCAGCGCAGTGAGGCGCCCGAGCAGGCTGTCGACGGAATACGGCTTGGCGAGGCACTCGGTGACGCCGAGATCGCGGCACACGCTGACGCGCTGGAGGTCCGCGTAACCCGATACCATGATGAAGGGCACGAATCGATCTGGCGACTCCTTCGAGCGCCGCACCCACTTCAGCAGCATGGTGCCGTCCACCGGTTCCATCTGCCAGTTGGAGAAGATGATGTCGATGGACGAGACGCCCGCCTCGGTCGGGCTGTCCTTCATCTTGCGCAACAGCTCGATCGCCTCGCCACCGTCGCCCGCGGTCAGCACGTGTCCGCCGCCGAGCGCGTACAGGAGAGTGCGCAGCATGCTGCGCATGTACCGGTTGTTCTCGACGACGAGGACATTGAACATACTAAAGTTGTACGTCGCCATTGGGTCGCCGGTGCGAAGCATCCCCAGGCCAAGCGGGAAGCAGTCCGCCGCCGAAAACGCGCCAAACTGCAAATCTAACAGGCAGGAATCCTGGTGTCCAAGACCAGAGTTCAACCTGTTTCGTAGGAGTTGCCGTTAACCTTACGCAACCTTTGGGCGAACTTGCAGCTCAACCAGGCAACGGTCGATCCACTGGGCGGTGAGCTTCTCCTGCACCGAGTTCTGGCGCAAACGCTGGGCCAGCGCCGGGAACTCGACATGGTCGAGAAGCTGGTCCTGGTTGAAGCACGAGAAGACCGCCGTGGACTCCCCGGTCTCGGGGTCGGTGTGGGGCTGCAAGCACTGGGCGCAGATCTCCTTCATCATGCACTGCATGGGCGAATTGATGCTGGCGATGGCGACGTGCTCGGGCTTGAGGAACGGCTTCAGCACTCCGTGCCGCGCCGCGCCCACCGCCGCCATCATGCGGTCGGAGCCGATGGTGATGATGCGGTCCACCTCGGACAGCTTGATCGGCGGAGCCCCGAGCTTGCCCTCCGCGTAGGCGAGCATCGCCTGCACGATGTTGCCGACGAAGGTGAAGTCGCCGGGATGGCCAGGCTTGAACGCGGTTCCCTGGTCCACGCACCAGACGATGGTGTCGGATGCCGCCTCGATGTCGGCGACGTGGTAGCGGTCGATGGCGTTGCGGTAACCGGCGAAGTACAGGACCTTCGATCCGGCCTCGCGATAGGCGCGGCCGATCGAGAACAGCACCGCGTTGCCGAGCCCGCCGCCCGCGAGCAGCACCGTCTCGCCCTTGGCGATGGTGGTGGGTTCGCCGGTCGGGCCCATCAGCACGCAGGGCTCGCCCTTCTTCATTAGGGCGCAGATGTCGGAGGAGCCGCCCATCTCGAGCACGATGAGGCCGATCAGCCCCTTGCGACGATCGAACCAAGCGCCGGTGAGCGCAAGGCCCTCCATCGCCAGCGTGGTGCCGTTGGCTCTGGGAGCGAGCGTCTCGAAGTTCTGCAGGCGATAGAACTGGCCGGGGTGGAACGCGCGCGCCGCGGCGGGAGCGCGCACCACCACCTCGATGATGGTCGGGGTCAGGCGGATGACGTCGTGCACCGTGGCGCGCCACAGGTCATTCAGCCTGCCGAGGAACGCGGCGCCGGACTCGGTGTTTGCGGGCGCGTGCTTCGCCAGCATGGCGGACACCACCGGGAATCCTTGCTTGGCGCTCGCCATGGCGCCCACCACGTTGCCGGCGAACGACGGGTGCAAGTCGCCGAAGAAGCTGACGGCGCGGCCGTCGCCGCGGATGTTGGCCAGCACGTGCGGCTTGGTGGGCTTGCGCACGTGCTCCGGCTTCACGGGGCGGCCGCTCTCATCGACGGCGCGGAAGTAGCGGCCGTCGATGGAGACGTGGGTCTTGTCCTCGCGCGCCAGAACGGTGTTGGGCTGCGTGCCGGCGGCGATCAGGATGCTGCGCGCCGGTAGGTGCTCCACCGTCTCGGAGGTGATCCACTTGTCGCCGTCCTGCTGGCGCGTCTGGCGCGACAGCTGAATGGCCTTGGCATGCCCGCGCTCGTCGACCTCGACCGCCACCGGCGACAGGCCCTCGGCGAAGAAGATGCCCTCTTCCAGGGCCTTGCCGACCTCTTCGTGGTTCAGCGTGTAGCTTGGTGAGTCGATGAGACGCTTGCGATACGCGATGGTGACGCCGCCCCACGACTGCAGCAATTCGCGCACCTTCGCCGGCCGCTTCTCGCGCGCGGCGACAGCGCGCTCGGCGCGGATGGCGCGCGCATGAGCAAGGAACTCGGCGGCGATCTCCGCCTCCTCCGCATCCCACTTGGCGCGCACGGCCTTCTCACCGCGCTCGGCTGCCAGCGTCTCGTAGCGGCTGAGGAACTTCTCGACCTGCACCGGGTAGTAGGCGAGCGACTCCGTCGCCGTGTCGACCGCGGTGAGGCCGCCACCGATCACCACCACCGGCAGGCGCAGCTGCATGTTGGCAATCGAATCGGTGCGCGCCGCGCCGGTGAGCTGGAGCGCCATGAGGAAGTCCGACGCCGCGCGCACGCCGCGCGCTAAGCCGTTGGGCAGCGGCAGCACGGTCGGGCGGCCCGCACCCATCGCCAGCGCGACGTGGTCGAAGCCCATGGCGAACGCCTCGTCCATGGTCACGGTGCCGCCGAAGCGCACCGCGCCGAACAGGGCGAATTCTGCCCGGCGCTCGAGCAACAGTCGGATGACCTTGAGGAAATTCTTGTCCCAGCGGACGGTGATGCCGTACTCGGCGACGCCGCCAAAGCCCGCCATGACGCGCGTGTCCAGCCGCTCGTACAACTCCTGCACGTCGCGGATGGGACGGAACGGCACGCGCTTGCCGTGCGCATCAACGCCGGGGAGCGCCGCCGGCAGCGGCTCGATCTTGAGGCCATCGACGCCGACCACCGTGTGGCCATCGTTCATCAGGTGGTGGGCGAGCGTGAAGCCCGCCGGCCCCATTCCGGCCACGAGAACCTTCTTGCCGGTCGGCGCCTTGGGGAACGGCCGCTGCAGGTCGAACGGCGTCCAGCGCGTCAGCAGCGAGTAGATCTCGAAGCCGTACGGGAGCGCGAGCACGTCCTTCAAGACCCTCGTCTCGACCTGCGGAATGTCGACCGGATCCTGCTTCTGGTAGATGCACGCCTTCATGCAGTCGTTGCAGATGCGATGACCGGTGCCGGCGCACATCGGATTGTCGATGGTGACGATCGACAGGGCGGCGAGCGAATGTCCTTCGGTCTTCGCCGTGTCCATCTCCGAGATGCGCTCCTCCAGCGGGCAGCCAGCGAGCGTCACGCCGAACGGGCTCTTCTTGAAGGCGGGCGCAGCTGCGCCTGGCGCCGGCTTGTCCTTCAGGCCGCGCGAGCAGCTGTCCTTGCCCTGGTTGTGGCAGAAGATGCAGTAGTGCGCGTGATCGAGCGCGTGCACGAGGTCGTGGCCGGGATCGGTGAGAGCGAAGCCCTCGCGCCGGCGCAGGTGGTGCTCGCCGAGCGCCCACGCCTGCACGTCCTTGCCAGTGCGCGGCAGGTGGTGGGTCTCCAGCGGCAGCAGGTGCTCCGGCTCGACCTTGCCCGGCACCTTAAACAGCACGCCGCCGGCGTGGCGGCGCTTGCCCGCCTCGGTGAGCGTCGCCCACGCCGCGTACTGACCCGCCAGCTCCAGCCCTTCGGCATTGGCGGCTTCGTTCTCAAGCATCGTGTTCACAACGCGGGCGAAGTCGAGCTCGCTGCCGGGGCCGTAGATCATCAGCTCCAGCATCGACTCGATCTGGCGCGCCAGCGCGGCGCCGTCGAGCCGCTCGGCCTGCTCGGCGTACTTCTTTACCGCGCGGCGCTGCACGAACAGGCGCTTGCAGGCGTACAGGGGCGCCAGCGCGTTGATCCGCGCCGCGAGCGCCTTCGCCTCCGCCTCGATGCCGAACAGCTTGGCGATGAAATCGTCAAGGTGCGGCGCGATCGCCAGCATGAGGTCAGCGTGCGCCTTGCGGTCGACGCCGCCCGGCGCGCCGCGTGCAACCTTCAGGCGCTCGGCGAGCGCCGCCTCGGCGGCCGCCAGCCAACGCCCAAACTCGGCGTCGATGCGCTCGACACCGGCGCGCTCGTACAGATCCTCGAACGTGAGGCCAAAGGCCAAAGAAAGCATGACGGCGGCGACGCCCTCCTTCGGGCGCTTCATCTAGGCCGGTCCGGTGCCGGCGTCGAGCGTTGGAACTTAGGCGACGATCAGCCGACGGCGATGATTATATGCTCGCGGGCGACGATGGTGCCGTTCCACACCCGCCGCGCCTCGGCTTCAAGGTGGATCATGAACGTGTCGTCGTGGCCGGGGTCGTGGTGGAAGATGGCCCGTTGCTTGGCGTTTGCCGCCTGGCACAGGCGCACGCCTTCCTGCCACGTCGAGTGGCCCCAGCCGACGTACTTCGGGTACTCGGCGTCGGTGTAGGTGCAGTCGTAGATGACGAGATCGGCGCCCTCGATCAGGCCGAGGATGTTCTGGTCCGGCTTGCCGGGCACGTGCTCGGTGTCGGTGACTTAGCACACCGCGGCGCCGTCCTTTTCCAGCCGGTAGGCGGTGGCGCCGCCGGGATGGTTGAGCTTCGTGGTGCGCACCTTGATCTGGTTGCCGATGTCGAAGCTCGTGCCCGGCTGGAAATCGTTGAAGTCCTTGCGCACGCCCATCAGCTCCAGCGGCACCGGAAACAGCGGTTGCTCCAGGTGGTCGGCGAGCACCTGCTGAATTCCGCCGCGTTCATGGAGGTGGCCGGCGTAGATCGCCAGGCTGCAGTCCTTGCGGAACACGGGGGCGAAGAACGGGAATCCATTGATGTGGTCCCAATGCGTGTGGGACATCAGCACGGTCGCGTGCTTGATCTCGCGGCGCAGGAATTCCGCGCCGAGGCCGTGGACGCCGGTGCCGCAGTCCAGGATGGCGGCAGGCTGATCGTCGATCATCACCTCGACGCAACTGGTGTTGCCGCCATACTTCAGATGCTGCTGGGACGGGCAGGCGATGCTGCCGAGCACGCCCCAGAACTTGACCATCATGCTCATGCGTGCGGTTCGGTAGATCGCCCCACGGCAAACCACAGGGGGCTACAGTGGCAGGAACCTACCAGGAGAGGTCGGCCGCGCCCCCGAGGCGGCCTGTAGGAACCTTGATACGGTACCGGGCGACGGGGAACAACTGCGAATTAGTCGCAAAACCCCCAAGAATGGCTCAAAAGGCCGCGATAGACGGCCTTCCCAATGCGGCTAGGCGTTCATCTTGCGCAGGCGCTTGGTCAGCAGGCGCACCATCGCGCGCACGAACGGGTCGGATTTCTCCAGCCGCCGTATGAAGTCGGTTGGCGTAATGACGATGCACGTCGTGTGGCCACTGGCCACCGCGGTGGCCGAGCGCGGCTGCGAGTCGACCAGCGCCATCTCACCGAACAGGTCGCAGGGGCCCAAGGTGCCGACGACCTTGTCCTTGTCCTCCAGGGGCACCGTGATATTCACGGCGCCGGCCTGGATCAGGTAGGCGACGCGGGGGCTCGCCGATACGGAAGATGACGTCGCCCGGCCCGAACACTTGGCGCTCCAAGGCACCCCCTGGGGGCCGCACCAGGTGCGGCCCGCACGTTTCCTCGGCGGGAATCATACTCCGACACGCCCGTGCCTGTCGCGCCCGAGCGTCATCGGGGGCGCGCAAGAAGCGCGCCGGGGCGCGTTGGTTGAGTTTTGCCGAGCCACCGATTATCTCGTTGTTTGTTACCCGCGAACCAGGCGACCCACGAACAACAGGAGGAATCGCTCGTGGCCCAAGCACCGAGTGCCGAGACGCCCCCCACCGCCGCCGCCGAGATGCCGCCGGATGCAGCTGCCCCGCCGCCGCCGGAAGACGAGAAGCCGGCGCTGCCCGAGCTGATGCGCGTGAAGGTGCACCGGCTGCGCCACGAGGCCGAGGATATCCGCGGCATCGAACTGGTTTCCGAGTCCGGCGCGCCCCTGCCCGCCTTCAAGGCCGGCGCGCACGTGGACGTCGAGGTCATCCTGCCCGGCAAGGTGCGGGCGCGGCGCTCCTACTCGATCGCCAGCCCGCCCGGCGAGAACCCCTTCGTCTACCACCTCGCCGTCAAGTGGGAGGAGCATTCCACCGGCGGCTCGGTCTTCCTCCACGAGAATGTCCGCCTCGGCTACGTCATCGAGATCACGCCGCCGAAGAACTTCTTCGAGCTGCGCCCCGACGCCGAGCACTCGATCCTCATCGCCGGCGGCGTCGGCATCGCGCCGATCCTCGCCATGGCGTACGAACTCGACGCCGAGTCGATGTCCTTCGAGATCCACTACACCGGCCACACCAGGGAGCGCATGGCGTTCCGGCCGCAGGTCGAAGGCTTCACCGGCAAGTCGACCATGTACGTCGGCCGCGACCCCAATAAGGGCGGCCTCAACCTGCGCGCCATCATGAGTCGGCCCAAGCCGGGCACGCACGTCTACGCGTGCGGGCCGACCAGCATGATCGAGGAGGTCCACGCCCTGGGCCACGAGTACAAGTGGCCCGACGGCGCGGTGCACTCCGAGGTCTTCAAGAAGCCCGAGCCGCGTCCCGGCGACGGTCCGGTCGAGGTGGTCATCAAGAGCTCCGGGCAGACCATCCAGGTGCCGAAGGACATGTCCATCCTCGACGCGATGCTCGCTGCCGGCGTCGAGTCCGACTACGACTGCAAGATCGGCACCTGCGGCACCTGCTCGGTGCAGGTGCTGGAGGGCATGCCCGACCATCGCGACAACGTCCTCCTCGAGGCCGAGCGCAAGGCCAACCGCATGTGCACCTGCGTCAGCCGCTCGGAGACGCCCCGGTTGGTGCTTGATCTGTAGCCACCCCCTCTCCCGCCTTTGGCGGGCGAGGGTGGGCTGAAACGGAGCGTATGGCGATCGTCTCGCCCAACAGGACCCGCGCGGCGCGGCGCCTTTGTCGTGACATGACGGAGGCAGAACGTCTCGTCTGGGGCAAGTCGCGCAAGGGCGCGATTGACGGCTTCCGTTTCCGCCGACAAGTACCGCTGGGTCCTTTCGTGGCCGACTTCTGCTGCAGAAGCGCCGGTCTGACAGTCAAAATCGACGGCGGTCAGCACGCCGAGTCGCTTCTGATGAAGTGCGCACGCACGCGCTCCAACTGCTTGGATTCCGTGTTATTCGCTTCTGGAACAACGAGGTGACGGAGAACCTCGACGGAGTCGTCGAGACCATCCGCGCAAAGCTCCGATCGCCGAAATGAGCTCTTACCCACCCTCGCCCCAGCCCTCTCCCGCCAAAGGCGGGAGAGGGAGCATTCCATGACTCCGCGCTGCCTCATCGTCCGCGAAGAATCGTGGGACATCGGCGGAGGGTTCAGCATCACGCGCGCCCGCAAGTGGGCGGCCGAGGTCCTGATGGTGGAGATCCACCAGGACGGCGTGCGCGGCCGCGGCGAAGGCGTACCGTACCGCCGCCTCGGCGAGAAGCTCGACAAAGTCGCCGGGCAGATCGAGGGGCTGCGCAAGCGCGTCGAGACCGGCAACCTCACCCGCGCCCAGCTGCAGGCGGAGCTCGGCCCCGGCGCCGCTCGCAGCGCCCTCGACTGTGCCATGTGGGACCTCGAGGCCAAGCGCCGCAAGGTGCCGGTCTGGCAGCTCGCCGGCCTGCCCGAGCCGCAACCGCTGGTGACGGCCTACACCATCGCCCTCGACAAGCCGGCGGCGATGGCGGCCGTCGCGGGCGGAAAACGCGCACAGGCCGCTGCTCAAGCTCAATCTCGGCGGGCCCGACGACCTTGCCCGCATCCGTGCCGTGCGTGCCGAGGCGCCGGAGTCCGAGATCATCGTCGACGCCAACGAGTCGTGGACGCCGGTGCTGTACGCCGAGTACGCCGCCGAACTCGCCCGGCTGCGCGTTCGCCTGGTGGAGCAGCCGCTGCCCGCCGGCCAGGACGCGGCCCTCGACGGCCTTGGCCGCGGTGTGCCCCTGTGCGCCGACGAGTCTGTGCACGATACCCAGGACCTGGCGGCGGCGGCGCGCCGCTACGACTTCATCAACATCAAGCTCGATAAGGCCGGGGGCCTCACCAAGGCCATCCGCAGGGTGCAATATGCGCAGGAGCGAGGCATCGGGGTGATAATCGGCTGCATGATCGGCACGTCTCTCGGCATAGCGCCGGCGTTCCTGCTCGGCGCGTTCGCGTCGGTGATCGACCTCGACGCGCCGCTGCTCTTGAGCCACGACCGCACGCCCGGCATCGCCTATGACGGCGGCCTTATGCAGCCGCCGCCCGCGGAGCTGTGGGGCTGATGGCCGACCCGCGCACGGAAGCGCCGCAGCACAACGACGCGCGGCCGAAACGCGCCAAGCCTCTGCCCGTCCGGGTCGTGCTCGCCGACCGCAGCCCGGTGGTGCTGTCCGGTCTCGAGCGCATCTTCTCCGAGGACGAGCGCTTCCGTGTCGTCGCCGTCGCCGCCGACGGCGAGCGTTTCCTAGAGGCGGTCGAGCGCCTGTCGTTCAAGGTCGGCATCATCGGCTGGGCTATGCCGTACCTCGACGGCCGCGGCGTACTGCAGGCATTGCGCGACCGCGCCGAGGCGCCGCGTATCGTCGTCTACGCCGACGATCCGGCTGCCGACCTGCCGGGCCAGGTTATGGCGCTTGGCGCGGCCGGCTTCTGCTCCAGCAACGCGCCGCCGGAGGAGCTTCTCGACACCGTCGCCGCCGTCGCCGACGGGCGCATGGTGTTCCCCTACCTCGATGTCCGCACCCTCGACACCGATCCGTTCGTGGCGCTGACGCGACGCGAAAAGGAGCTGCTCGCGCTGCTGCGCGCCGGCCGCCCCGCCGCGAACATCGCTGCCGACCTCGGCATCTCCGTGAACACGGTCAAGTTCCACCTCAAGAACCTGTACGGCAAGCTCGGGGTGCACAACCGCACCCAGGCGGTGAACGCGTATCTCTCCGCGCAGGTCGAAGGCGGCCGCCTGGCGCCCGCGACGCCGGCGTCCGCCGGCCTACCCGCGACACCGGGACGCACTGCCGAACGCCGCTCGAGGGTTGGATAATTGCCACCCTCTCTGGTGGGTAGGACCAAGTAGCTGCCTGTTAGGGTAGGTACGACCTACCCAATTGGGGGTTCTTTCGGGTTCACGAATTCGTATAATGAGCGCGCTCCGGGGTCGTTGGGCACGGGCGGCGGGGCGAGCGCCAGGGTTGCTCCCGGTGAGTTCTTGTGAGGGTAGCTGCTGGCGTCCGCAGGCGGGCGGACGCCAGCAGGCGCGCGCGGTGCGACGGCGGACAACGCTGCGACAGCACCGGCAACGCTGCGACAGCACCGGCAGGGAGGAGTTGGAATGTTGCAGGGCAAGGTGCTCGTCGCGCAAGGCGGCGGTCCGACGGCCGTCATTAACCAGTCGATGGTGGGCGTCGCCCTCGAAGCGCGTCGCTTCTCGGCGGTCACCAACGTCTACGGTGCACGTCACGGTGTGCGCGGCATCGTCAACGAAGATTTCGTCGACCTTTCCCAGGAAACGGCCGAGAACCTCGAGGCGGTCGCCGCCACGCCGTGCGCCGCGCTCGGCAGCACGCGCGACAAGCCAGACCTGCAGTACTGCCAGAACATCCTGAGCGTGCTGAAGGCGCACCAGATCGGCACGTTCTTCTACATCGGCGGCAACGACTCCTCGGATACCGTGCGCATTGTCGCGGAAGAGGCGCGCAAGGCGAAGTACGCGCTGACCTGCATCCACATCCCGAAGACCATCGACAACGACCTGATGGTCAACGACCACACGCCGGGCTTCGGCTCCGCGGCACGGTTCGTCGCCAGTGCGTTCGCCGGCATCGACCTCGACAACGAGGCACTCACCGGCGTCTACGTCGGCGTCGTCATGGGCCGGCACGCCGGCTTCCTCACCGCCGCGTCGGCGCTGGCGCGCCGCTATCCGGGCGCCGGTCCGCACCTGATCTACCTGCCGGAGCGCGTGTTCGACGTGCCGCGCCTCCTTGCCGACGTGAAGCGCGTCAACGACCAGTACAAGCGCTGCGTCATCGCCGTCTCGGAGGGCGTGCACGACGCCGACGGCACGCCCATCATCACCAAGCTTGCCGGCCCGAACGTGGAGCGCGACGCCCACGGCAACGTGCAGCTCTCGGGCACCGGCGCGCTCGCCGACCTGCTCACCGACAAGATCAAGAACGACCTCAAGATCAAGCGCGTGCGCGGCGACACCTTCGGCTACCTGCAGCGCTCATTCCTCGGCTGCGTGTCGGACTCCGACCAGCGCGAGGCCCGTGAAGTGGGCGCCAAGGCGGTGCAATTCGCCGCATTCGGCAAGGGCGACGGCACCGTTACGATGCACCGTATCGGCAACTACGCGATCGACTACCGTTTCTCGCGGCTCGAGGACGTGGCGGGCAAAACCCAGGTTATGGACGATTCCTTCATCGCGTCGAACAACTGTGACGTGACGGAGGCGTTCATGAATTACTGCCGCCCGTTGATCGGCACAAACATGCCGGTGGCGACGCGACTGCGCAGCAACCCTGTGCAGAAGATCCTGGCGAAGTAGCCCAGGCTCTTGTTCCGGTACCGAGTGGTTATTCCTTACAGGGAGAATCGTCCCGTGGGAGGGGCGAGTAATCTCAGATGAGCAGCACGGGAAGGTTCATTATGGGCGCCAAGAAGAAGCCACATACGATCCTGGGCATCGTCGGCGACTCGGCGACCGGCAAGACGACGATGACCGCCGGCATCGCCAACATCCTCGGGCCGGATCGCGTGACGGTAATCTGCACCGACGACTACCACCGCTACGACCGCAAGGAGCGAGCGGAGAACGGTTTGTCGGCGCTCGACCCTCGCTGCAACTACATCGACATCCTCGAGCAGCACATCCGCCTGCTCTCCCAGGGGCAGCCCATTCTGCAGCCGATCTACAACCACGACCACGGCACCCTCGACCGCCCGGTGTACGTGGAGCCGAAGGAGTTCATCGTCTTCGAGGGACTGCTCGGCTTCACCACGCGTAGCTTGCGTGACTTGTACGACGTGAAGATCTACGTTGAGCCCGACGAGGACCTGCGCATCCGCTGGAAGATCGCCCGCGACACCGCCAAGCGTCATTACACGAAGGAAGAAGTGCTGAAGTCGCTGAAGAAGCGCGAGAAGGATTCGCCCGCCTTCATCTGGCCGCAGCGCACCTTCGCCGACATCGTGGTGAGCTTCTATCCGCCGGAGAACAACGCCAAGGAGTCGGGCGCGCACCTGAACGTGCGTCATACGTTGCGCCCCACCCTGCCGCATCCGGACCTTTCGCCGATCCTCGACTCCGGCATCAAGAACGGCCTGCACCTCGAACTGGTGCGTGACCGTGACGGCAAACCCGTGGACGTGCTCGAGATCCCGGGCAACATCGCCGACGACGAGGCGAAGAAGCTGGAAGACCTCATCTGGGGGCACCTTCCGGAGGCGCAGCACCTCCGGGCAAAGGTCGGCAGCTACGTCGACGAGAAGCAGAGCCAGAAGATCAGCCATCCGCTCGCACTGACCCAGCTCCTGATCGCCTATCACATGGTCAAGGCGCAGGTCGGCGTGCACGCCATCTAGTTCGGGGGAGAACGTCTATGGCCGTCGCAGCAAAGAAGATCGAGACGGAGACCGGCGTCACGCACACTGACATGGCGAATGCCATCCGGTTCCTGTCGATCGACGCGGTTGAGGCAGCAAACTCCGGTCACCCCGGCATGCCGATGGGCATGGCCGACGTGGCGACCGTGCTGTTCACCAAGTTCCTCAAGTTCGATCCGACCCAGCCCGAGTGGCCGGATCGCGACCGCTTCATCCTGTCGGCCGGCCATGGCTCGATGCTGCAGTTCGCGCTGCTGTATCTCACCGGCTACCCGAAGTGGACGATCGACCAGCTCAAACGCTTCCGCCAGCTGGGCTCGATGGCCAACGGCCACCCGGAGTTCGAGGGCCATGCCAAGCACCCCGGCATCGAGACCACGACCGGTCCGCTCGGCCAAGGCATCGCCAACTCGGTCGGCTTCGCGCTTGCCGAGCGCCACCTGAACGCGCTGTACGGCGGCGACATCGTCAATCACCACACGTACGTCATCGCCGGCGACGGCTGCTTGATGGAGGGCCTCAGCCAGGAGGCGATCTCCATGGCCGGGCACTACAAGCTCGGCAAGCTGATCGTCTTCTTCGACGACAACTCCATCTGCATCGACGGCCCGACCGAACTCTCCGAGAGCGACGACCAGCCGGCGCGCTTCCGCTCGTGCGGCTGGCACGTCCAGGCGATCGACGGCCACAACCCCGCCGAGATCAAGAAGGCCATCAAGGAGGCCCAGGCCGTCGCCGACAAGCCGTCGATGATCGCCTGCAAGACCATCATCGCCTACGGCTCGCCCAACAAGGCGGGCTCCGAGTCGGCCCACGGCGCCGCGCTCGGCAAGGACGAGGTTGCGGCGACGCGCGTCAAGCTCAACTGGCCGCACGGGCCGTTCGTCGTCCCCGAGCACATCCTGTCTGCCTGGCGCAAGGCCGGCACCCGCTCGCTCAAGGCGGCGACCGATTGGCGCGTCCGCCTCGACAAGCTCGACAAGGCCAAGAAGGACGAATTCACCCGCCGCGTCGGCGGCACCCTGCCGTCCGCCTTCAAGGACGCGGTGCTGTCGCTGAAGCGCAAGTTCTCGACCGAGGCGCCGAACGTCGCTACGCGCAAGTCGAGCCAGCTGACGCTCGAGGCCTACAACCCGGTGGTGCCCGAGATGATCGGCGGCTCCGCCGACCTCACCCACTCCAATCTGACGTTCACCAAGCCGATGGGCGTGATGAACCCGAAGAATTGGGCGGGCCGCTACATGCACTACGGCGTGCGCGAGCACGGCATGGCCGCCGCCATGAACGGCATGGCGCTCCACGGCGGCGTCATCCCGTACGGCGGCACGTTCCTGATCTTCACCGACTACCTGCGCCCGGCATTGCGCCTCTCGGCGCTGATGCACCAGCGCGTCATCTACGTCATGACGCATGACTCCATCGGCCTTGGCGAGGACGGTCCGACCCATCAGCCGGTCGAGCACCTTGCCGCCCTGCGCTGCATGCCCAACGTGCTGGTGCTGCGCCCGGCCGACGCAGTCGAAACCGCCGAGTGCTGGCAGATCGCCATCGAGCACAAGACCGGTCCGTCGGTACTGGCCCTCACCCGCCAGAACCTCGCCACCGTGCGCAAGACCCACACCGACGAGAACCTGTGCGCGCGCGGCGCCTACGAGATCTCACCGGCCGCCGGCACCGCCAAGGTCACCCTGCTCGGCACCGGCTCCGAGGTGCACATCGCCCTCGAGGCGCAGAAGGTGCTGCAGGCCGAAGGCGTCGCCACCCGCGTCGTCTCGGTGCCCAGCTTCGAGCTCCTGGAGAAGCAACCCGAGGCGTTCCGCGACCGCATCCTCGGCGTCAACACCGTGCGCGTCGGTATCGAGGCGATGGTGCGGTTCGGCTGGGATCGCCTGGTCGGCAAGAACGGCGCCTTTGTCGGCATGACCTCGTTCGGCGCCTCCGCGCCGATCAAGGACCTCTACAACCATTTCGGCGTCACCGCCGCGAACGTCGCGGCCGCCGCGAAGGCAAAACTCAAGTAATCGGAACCTTTTCGCGTCCAGCTTCATCGAATCGGGCCAACGCACTATCGCATCGACGGGAGAGATCGAATGGCGACCAAGGTAGCAATCAACGGGTTTGGGCGTATTGGCCGACTTGCACTGCGCGCGATCCTCGAGACCAATCGTCCCGACCTGCAGGTAGTCGCGCTGAACGATCTCGGCTCGGTCGATGAGAACGCGCATTTGTTCCGCTACGACTCGATCCACGGCCGGTTCGGCGGCACCGTCACCACCACCAAGGACACCATGGATGCCGGCAAGGGCGCCATGAAGGTCCTGGCCGAGAAGGACCCGGCCAAGCTGCCGTGGAAAGATCTTGGCGTCGATCTGGTGCTGGAGTGCACCGGCCGCTTCACCAAGCGCGAGGAGGCCGAGGCCCACCTCAAGGCCGGCGCCAAGCGCGTGCTGGTTTCCGCCCCCGCCGACGGCGTCGATCTCACCGTGGTCTACGGCGTCAACAACGACAAGCTCGAGAAGAAACACACGGTCGTCTCGAACGCGTCGTGCACAACGAACTGCCTCTCGCCCGTCGCGATGGTGCTGCACCAGGCGTTCGGCATCGAGAAGGGCTTCATGACGACGATTCACTCCTACACCGCCGACCAGCGCCTGCAGGATACCCTGCACAAGGACCCGCGCCGGGCGCGCGCCGCCGCCCTGTCGATGATCCCGGCCTCGTCGGGCGTCGCCAAGGCGGTCCAGCTCGTGCTACCCGAGCTCAAGGGCAAGCTCGACGGCACCGCCATTCGCGTTCCCACCGCGAACGTCTCGGTCATCGACCTGAAGTTCGTACCGAGCAAGAAGGTGACGGTCGATGCAATCAACAACGCGTTCATCGAGGCGTCCAAGGGCAACCGCCTGAAAGGCATCCTCAACGTCTCCAATGAGCCTCTGGTTTCGTCGGACTACAACCACTCGACCTGGTCCTCGACCATCGACCTACTTGAGACAAAGACCGTCGGCGACAACTTCGCCCGCGTCCTGTCCTGGTACGACAACGAGTGGGGCTTCGCCTGCCGCATGATCGACACGGCGCTGGCCATGGCGCGGCTTGGCTAGGACCGCGAATATGGCCACGCCGCAGGGCAAGAGCTTCAAGACGCTCGACGACCTCAAGGTCTTGGGCAAGCGCGTGCTCGTGCGCGCGGATCTGAACGTCCCGATGAAGGACGGCAAGGTCACCGACAAGACGCGCATCGAACGCACCGCCGACACGCTGCGCGAGCTGTCGCGCAACGGCGCCAAGGTGATCCTCATCGCCCACTTCGAGCGTCCCAAGGGCAAGCGCGTGCCGGAGTACTCGCTGGCGCCGGTCGCCCGCGCCGTCGGCGACGTTCTCGGCCGCACAGTGACGTTCGTCAGCGACTGCATCGGACCGGACGCTGAGCGTTTGGTCGGCAAGATGCAGAACGGCGACGTCATGGTGCTGGAGAACCTGCGCTACCACAACGGCGAGGAGGAGAACGATCCCGCGTTCGCCCGCGCGCTCGCCAAGCTCGGAGACATCTACGTCAACGACGCTTTCTCGGTGTCACACCGCGCGCACGCCTCGGTCGAGGCGATCGCCAAGCTGCTGCCGGCCGTGGCCGGCCGCAGCATGGAGGCCGAACTGGCCGCGCTGGACAAGGCGCTCGCCAACCCGGCGCGCCCGGTGGCGGCGGCGGTCGGCGGCGCCAAGGTGTCGACCAAGCTCGAGCTGCTGGGCAATCTCATCAAGAGGGTCAACGTCCTGGTGATCGGCGGCGGCATGGCCAATACCTTCCTGCTCGCGCGTGGCGCGCAGGTTGGCAAGAGCCTGGCCGAGCCCTCCCTCGTCGAGACCGCGAAAACGATCGATGCCGACGCCAGGAAGGCGGGCTGCGAGATCATGCTGCCCGACGACGTGGTGGTGGCCAAGGAATTCAAAGCCGGCGCGCCGTCGCAGACGGTATCGGTCAACAGTGTGCCCGCCGACAGCGTGATCCTCGATGTCGGCCCGAAGGCGGCACAGGCGATCGTCGCCAAGCTCGGCACGGCCAAGACCATCGTGTGGAACGGCCCGCTGGGCGCGTTCGAGATCCCGCCCTTCGATGCCGCGACGAATACCGTGGCGCGGGCAGTGGCGAAGATGTGCCAGGACGGCAAGGTGCTGGGCGTGGCCGGCGGCGGTGACACCGTCGCGGCGCTCGCCCACGCCGGCGTCGTCGATCAGTTCACGTACGTATCCACTGCCGGAGGAGCCTTCCTCGAATGGCTCGAAGGCAAGGAGCTTCCGGGTGTCGCGGCTTTGTCCAAAGCCAAGAAGACCGCGTAAGCGCGTAAGCGACCGGCATCCGCCGGAACGGAAACACAAAGAGCGAAGACTCAAAAAGAGAGAGGACAAGGAGACGGACATGGCGAAGCCAGAAATCGGTAAAGGGCAACTGACGGGTGCCGAGCGCTACAAGGCCGGCGTGATCGAGTACAAGCGGATGGGCTATTGGCAGCCGGACTACGTACCGAAGGAGACGGACGTCCTCGCGCTGTTCCGCATCACGCCGCAGCCCGGTGTGGACCCGGAGGAAGCCGCCGCCGCGGTGGCCGGCGAGTCCTCCACGGCGACGTGGACGGTGGTGTGGACCGACCGTCTGACGGCTGCAGACCTCTACCGCGCCAAGGCGTACCGCATCGATAAGGTGCCGAATTCGCCGGATCAGTTCTTCGCCTACATCGCCTACGACATGGACCTGTTCGAGCCGGATTCGATCGCCAACCTGACGGCGTCGATCATCGGCAACGTGTTCGGCTTCAAGGCGGTCAAGGGCCTGCGCCTGGAGGACATGCGCATCCCGGTCGCCTACCTGAAAACGTTCCAGGGCCCGCCGACCGGCGTCATGGTCGAGCGCGAGCGTTTGGACAAGTATGGCCGTCCCCTGTTGGGTGCCACCACCAAGCCCAAGCTCGGCCTGTCCGGCCGCAACTACGGCCGCGTCGTCTACGAGGCGCTGAAGGGTGGCCTCGACTTCACCAAGGACGACGAGAACATCAACAGCCAGCCGTTCATGCACTGGCGTGACCGCTTCCTGTACTGCATGGAAGCGGTGAACCGCGCCAACGCGGCGACCGCCGAGGTCAAGGGCCACTACCTCAACGTCACCGCCGGCACCCATGACGAAATGATCGAGCGCGCCGAGTTCGCCAAGGAGCTTGGCTCGGTCATCATCATGATTGACCTCGTGCTCGGCTACACGTCGATTCAGACGATCTCCAAGTGGGCGCGCAAGAACGACATGATCTTGCACCTGCACCGCGCCGGCAACTCAACGTACTCACGCCAGAAAAACCACGGCATGAACTTCCGCGTCATCTGCAAGTGGATGCGCATGGCCGGCGTCGACCACATCCACGCGGGCACCGTCGTCGGCAAGCTGGAGGGCGACCCGCTGATGGTGAAGGGCTTCTACGACACCCTGCTGCAGCCGCACACGCCGGTGGCGCCCGAGCTCGGCTTCTTCTTCGAGCAGCACTGGGCGTCGCTGAAGAAGGTCATGCCGGTGGCGTCGGGCGGCATCCATGCCGGCCAGATGCACCAGCTGCTGCACTATCTCGGCGAGGACGTCGTCCTGCAGTTCGGCGGCGGCACCATCGGCCACCCCGACGGCATCCAGGCGGGCGCCGAGGCCAACCGCGTCGCGCTGGAATCGATGGTCCAGGCCCGCAACGAGGGCGTCGACTACATGGCCAAGGGTCCCGAGATTCTTGCCAAGGCGGCTCGCTTCTGCAAGCCGCTGCAGCACGCGCTCGACACGTGGAAGCACATCACCTTCAACTACGAGTCCACCGACACGCCGGACTACTCGCCGCAGGTGACGCCGGCCCGCTAATTGGAACAGCGTCCCGCATGCTGAGCTTGTCACAAGAACAGCGCGAAGCGCTTTCTGCGGCAAACGTCGCACCAGCGTCTGGTGCGACATTTGTCAAAGCATGAGGGACCAGGAATAGGATTTTAGGAGAACCACGATGCACGAAAATCCACGCAACATGACGCAGGGCACGTTCTCGTTCCTGCCGCCGCTCACCGACGACCAGATCAAGGCGCAGATCGCCTATGCCATCAAGATGGGCTGGGCCATCAACGTCGAGTACACCGACGACCCGCATCCCCGGAACACCTACTGGGAGATGTGGTGCCAGCCGATGTTCGACACCAAGGACCCGGCTGCCGCGTTCATGGAGGTGCAGGAGTGCCGCAAGGTCTACGGCAACATGTACATCAAGGTGAACGCTTACGATAACACCCGCTGGCGCGAGTCGGTGGCGTTGTCGTTCATCGTCAACCGGCCGAAGCACGAGCCTGGCTTCCACGTCATTCGCCAGGAGGCCAACAGCCGCGCCATGCACTACACGCTGCACAGCTACGCGACCGAGAAGCCGCGCGGCGATCGCTACAAGTAAGCTAGGCGAAGACGACTCTCCCGGGGCGTTGTTCGACGCCCCGGGAGCACTACATTCCGCTAGCGGGGCAACAGGCTCCCCGGCCCCGGGCAACAACGCAGGCCCCCATGACTGCCGAAGCCGCACAGAATCTGAACGCCGTCTCCTTCGATCTCGAAGGCGAGTTCGCCCGCTCCAACGTCCAGCAGGTGCTCGACAAGCTCGATCGCGAGCTGGTCGGCCTCGCCCCCGTCAAGCAGCGCATCCGCGAGATCGCCGCGCTGCTGCTCGTCGACAAGGCGCGCCGCGCGCTGGGGCTCGAGAACGAGCCGCCGACGCTGCACATGTCGTTCACCGGCAACCCCGGCACCGGCAAGACCACGGTGGCGCTGCGCATGGCCGAGATCCTCAAGAACCTCGGCTACATCCGCCAGGGCCACCTCATCTCGGTGACCCGCGACGACCTCGTCGGCCAGTACATCGGCCACACCGCGCCCAAGACGCGCGAGGTCATCAAGAAGGCGATGGGCGGCGTGCTGTTCATCGACGAGGCCTACTACCTCTACAAGCCCGAGAACGAGCGCGACTACGGCCAGGAGGCGATCGAGATCCTGCTGCAGGTGATGGAGAACAACCGCGACGACCTCGTCGTCATCCTCGCCGGCTACGCCAACCGCATGGAAGTCTTCTTCCAGTCCAACCCCGGCTTCCGCAGCCGCATCGCCCATCACCTCGACTTCCCCGATTACTCCGAGGGCGAGCTGTTCGCCATCGCCAAGCTGATGGTGGCGGCCCAGCACTATGTGCTGTCGCCGGGCGCCGAGAAGGTGTTGAAGGATTACATCCCGCGCCGCATGAAGATGGCGCACTTCGCCAACGCGCGCTCGATGCGTAACGCGCTCGACCGCGCCAAGCTGCGCCAGGCCAACCGGCTGTTCGAGCGCAAGGACCGCACCAAGCTGACCCGCGCCGACCTCACCACTATCGAGGCCGAGGACCTGCTGCAGAGCCGCGTGTTCCAGGGCTAGGAGCACCGCGCCCATCCCGCCCGCCAGCGTAGGTTGTCGCGCCACAACCAAGGCGGGCGGCGGAGACGGGTGGCGGCGCCCGGGCTGGCACCCTAACTCTCCGGGAAGCGGCGCAACTCGGCGTATCGCCGTAGTGCAACCGAGGCCAAGCCGCGCTAGATTTCACGCTCCATGGCAGGCAACGATCCCAGGGCTCGCAACGTCGCCATCCTCGCCGCCGGCACAGGCATGGTCGGCGTGCTGACGTCGATGGCCGTGGTCTTGCCGCGCATCGATCCGACCTTCGTCATCGCCGCCCAGGCGAACGAGGACACTTCGCCGTTCGTGGACCTCGCCGCCACGCCGCACCCACCGAATCCGTTGTCGATCGCCCTCTTGCCGATGGCCACCGAGCCGGGCGCCAGGGTGCCCCTACCCGTCGCCGAGGCGCTCGCCCGCGACGTGACCGAGGAGCTCGGCGGCCTCGGCCTGCGGGTCGCCGACGACCGCGCCGCCGCGGCGCTGCGCGGCCGGACCATGCCGGACCATGAGCAGGGCCGCGTCTTGGGTGTGCGCTACGTGCTGGCGGCGACGCTCGGCGGCACCGAGGACGACCTGCGCGTGCACGCCACGCTCACCGACTGCACCACCAAGCGCATCTTGTGGAAGGGCACCTTCTTCAAGATCCGGCGCGGCGCCTCGGACGAAACCGAGCGCGAGATCGCCTTCGCGCTGCGCACCGTGCTGCCGCTCGACCGCGGCACCCGTGACCCCGAGGAGTGGTGAGGCTCCAGCTTTCCGCGCGCCGCCCTAGGACGGCGTGAACGCGTCCAGGAGCCGCTCCACCGCCGCGGCCGGATCGAACGGCCCGAGGCCGACGCCGAGCAGCGAGGCAATGCCGAGGGCCGCCACCGCGCCGCAGCGCCTGACCCCAGGCTGGCTCGAAGGCAGCATCGGCCGGGCGCGTTATGCCGTCGGCTTTGCACAGACCGAGGAGGTGTCCTCGGTGTTCCGCACCACCTCCTCGGGCGTTTTCGGGACCTTCACGGGCACGCGCAGCCGCTTCTTCACCCTCGGTGGCGACGCGCCGCTGGCCAGCCGTGCGTCCGCGTTCGCCGTGGCGACCACCACCATCGCCGACCCGGACACGACCCCGGGCCTCCTGTCGGACTGGAGCGACGTGCGCGCCGGCGCCTACAGCGTCGGCCTGCGCTTCCGCGACGTGCTGCGGGACGGCGATCGCGTTGGGATTGCGCTCGGCCAGCCGCTGCGCGTCGAGTACGCCGAGGCAGACCTCGCGGTGCCGCAGGCGTTGCGCGCCGACGGCGGCGTCGCCTGGAGTCGAGAGCGGGTGCATCTCGAGCCCGGCGGCCGCGAGATCGACCTCGAGATTGCCTATGGTCGCCGCCTCGGCCGCGCTGGGTCGATGTCAACCTTCGTCGGCATTGCCCGCGCGCCCGGCCACATCGCCGGCGCGCCGCCGACGGCGTTCGCCGGCCTGCGCCTGTCGATGGGGTTCTGATGCGCGCCACGCTGGTCGTGCTGCTGGTTGCCGCAGCCGCGTGCGCGCCGCGCCAGACCATGTTCCAGGTCGGGCCCGACACGTGGATGATCGAGATAGCGGGCGGCGACCCGGCCTGCCTCGCCTACCGCTTGCAGTCGCCGACCCAGGCGACGGTGCAGGCGCTGTTCTATCGCAAACGCGACGGCACCTTCACCATGAACCGACTGGAGGCGTGCGGCGCGCCGTGACCTCTCAAAGCAGGCCGCGCTGCTGCAGCCAGGCGACGATGCCGGTATGCGCCCAGCCGCCGAGCTGCACGTACTCGAACGCGGCGTGGAGGATGGCGGGGTCGGCGTAGCCCGGCAGGCGCAGCACCTCGCGGCCGTCAGCGAGGCGGAACTCCATGGTCGGCGTGCCGGCGACGCCATGGCGCACCGCGACGTCGCCCTGGCGCCCGGCGAAGCCGTCGATGTCGATGAGACGCTCCTCGCCGTAACGGTTGAGGCGCAGCGTGTAGAAGCATTGTGCCGGGTACGCGCGCACCTCGGCGATGCGCAGGGCGTCCTGGTGCAGGAGCGCCGTGTAGGGACACTCCTCGCGTTCCCACCAGAGGCTCAGCACCTTGCCCTCGCCCGCCGCTTGGGCAAGGTCGCGGCGCAGGTCGCCCGTCGTGGGGCGGAAGAAGTCCTCGGCGAGCAGGGCCACGCCGGCGCGCGCCCTAAAGGACGCCTTTGGCGCGCAGCCACGCCGCAATGGTGCGGTCCTTGTAGGCGCCCTCGGTGGCGAACTCGAGGGCGGCCTGGAGGAATTTCGGATTGACGTAGCCGGGCACGCGGCCGACATCGCGCTTGTCGGCGGTGCGGAAGACGATGGTCGGCGAGCCGATGACCTTGTGCGCCAGACCGATTTCGCGCTCGGTGCGCGGCACGCCGTTGAAGTCGACGACGTCCCTGGCGCCAAGCTTGTCGTAGCGCACGCTGTACATGCCGTCGCCGGCCAATGCGCGCAACGCGGGGTCGCGCAGCGCGGCGTGCATCTGGGTGCAGTATGGGCAGGGAGACATTTCCCAGAACATGGCCAGCACTTTGCCTTCGGCGGTGGCGCGGGCGAGGTCCTGGGAGACGTCGCCGGTCGTCGGCCGCTGCCACTCGGCGAGGTAGAAGCCCTTGGCGTCGAGGGCCGGCATGGGCAGCAGGTCTGCCGCTCGCGATGGAAGCGACGGAAGCAGGGAGGCGGTCAGGCCGCCCAAGACGACGGTGCGGCGAAGCATGGCCGTGACAATACACGAAATGAGATGGGCCGGCATGTGGCCGGCCCATCCGGAGACCTGGGCTCCACGCGAGCGGAACGCGAGGAGCCCAGTCGAGGAGACGTACTACGCGGACTTAAGCGGAGATGAGGCCGAGCGGCTTCTCCTTGATGAAGGGCGTCGGGATGCCCCACCACTCCTGGGCCGCCGTCGCATACATGCTGCGGAAGTGCGTGGTGTGCTTGAGGTTCTCGCCGTCGAACAAATCGTCCAGCGAGGGCTGCTGCCCATAGATGCCGCCCTTGACCTTGCCGCCGGCGATGAAGTGTGGCGCCGCGGTGCCGTGGTCAGTACCGCCCGAGCCGTTCTCGCGCGGACGGCGGCCGAACTCAGAGTAGGTCATGACGAGCACGCGGTCCCACAGGTTGTGCTTCTTCATCGCCTCGGCGAACGCGGCAATGCCGGCGCCGACCTGGGTGAGCAGCGGCGGCTGATCGGTGAGCTGCGCCGCATGGGTATCGAAGCCGCCGATCGTGGCCTTGATCACCGGCACCTGGACGCCGCCGCCCAAAAGGCGCGCCGCCATGGCCAGCTGGTTGCCGAAGTCGCCGGCCGGGAAGGTCGCGCCCGGATCGACGCGGTCGACGTTCTTCGCCAGCACGGCGGCCGACGAGATCTTGAAGCTCTGCTGCGTCTGCAACACGTGGGCGAGCGCGGCATTGCCGCCGCCCATGCCGGCGTTGCCGGCCATGCGCTTGGCCTCGTTCATGGCGGCGGCGCCGCCGTTCTCGAGCACCAGGATGCGGCGGTCGGGAGCCTTGAGCGGACCCACCGAGCCGCGGCCGACGACGATGCCGTCGGCGGCGTAGTCGGCGGGCGGCGCCTCCAGCTTGAACACCTGGCTGAGCCAGCCGACCGTCGATGCCTCGTCGGCGTTGGTGGCAGTGTGCCAGATGTCGATGCCGCGGAAGTGCGACAGGTTCGGATCGGGATAGCCGACGCCCAGCACGACGGCGAGCTGCTTGTCGCGCCACAGCTTCATCATCGGGGAGAGCTCGGGGCCAAGACCCAGGCGTTCGTCGAGCTGCAGCACGCGGTCGCGCGCCACCTTGATCGTGGGACGCAACTCCGCGTACTTCGGATCGGCATACGGAATGACGGTGCTGAGTCCGTCGTTGCCGCCCTGTAGCTCGATCAGCACCAGGATGCGATCCCAGCGCGCCGCAGCATGCGCAAGATGGAACGGGACGAAGGATACCAGCGGCGCCACGGCCGCGGTGCGGAGGAAGTCTCTGCGTTTCATGGCTGCCTCTTACTTCAGATTGAACGTGGGATCGAGCAGCAGCGCGCCGAGCGCGCCGCCGGGTCCGGCGGGACCTCCGGCGGGCGGCACCGGCAGGAGCAGCTCCGCCAGCTCTTCGCCCGGCATGGCGCCGAGCTTCTTGACCGTGTTGGCGTCGATGCTGGTGACGGGCAGGTTGCGCATGTCGCGGCGCGCCTGCGTCGCCAGCGTCTGCATGCCGGTCGCCTGCACCTCCACCGCCGCCGCGACGCCGAACATGAAGGCGTTGCGCGCGGGCAGCAGCGAGGTGTCGATCCAGGAGAGGCCGCCCGGCCAGCCCTTCACGTTGGGCGGGTCCAGGAGGTCCTGCCCAAGCGCGCGGCCGACCGCCGGGAACAGCGACGGGTTGGCCGGCGGCGTGCCCAGCACGCGGAAGGTGCCGACGATCAGGTCGGTCGGCGACTTGACCAGCGCGCCGCGGTTTTCTGGATCGCGGAAGGCATCCGACTTAAGAATCGTCGCGATCACCGGCCGCAGCTCGTACTTGGAGTCGCGGAATTGGCGCGCGAGCTTCTGGATCGCGGCAGGATCGGGCGCGTCGTTGATGAAGTTCAGCCACAGCTTCTCGGCGATGAACTCCGCCACCTGCGGCTGCTGGAGGATGATGTCGACGATATCGTCGCCGTCGAAGCGGCCCCGGCGGCCCATGAAGCGCTTGACGCCGCCGTCATGGAGCGTGCCCTCGACGCGGAAGCCGGCGTTGGTGTTGCCGGTGACGACGCGCCAGCCGGTGAAGGCGCGCGCCGCTTCGCGCACGTCCTGCTCGGTGTAGCCGCGGCCCTCACCCAACGTGAAGAGCTCCATCAGCTCACGCGCGAAGTTCTCATTCGGATTGCCGGCGCGGTTCGAGTTCGTATCTAGGTACACCAGCATCGCCGGGTCCTTCGCCGCCGCCTTGACGAACTTCTCGAAGTTGCCGATGGCGTGGGTGCGGAACAGCGCCGTCTGCTTGAACATCAACTCGGGGCGGTTGACCTTGTTGATCGCCGAGGTGAAGTGGTTGTGCCAGAACAGCACCATGTGCTCGGTGAACGGGCGCGGCGTGTTGAGCATCTCCGCCCACCACCACGCCTTCATCTCGCGCTGGTCTTCGCGACGCTCCATCTGCATCGCGTCGCGGCGCTCCTTGGGCAGGTTCGCCTCGATCTGCGCGAACAGCGGAACGTTCAGCCAATCGGGGGTGGTCAGGAAGGGCTTTGGGCTTACGTTATCGAGAAGTCGCTCCACGGCATCCGCGTAGGAGCGGCCACTCAATGCGTCGATCTCCTCCCGCTTCGCCATACCGAAGCCGGTACGCGCCAGCAGGTGCCGGATCTCTGCGTTGGGTCGGGCCATACGAACGCCTATCTCACCAAACGACGCCACCGAGACTAGATCAGGGGCGTGAGCGTCGCTGTGATGCCAAACGGCGAGGGATGCGCTTCCTGTCGGCAAACCGCGCGAACTGGCAGAGGGTCACACACTGCCGCGCGCCGTCACATCGCCCTGCCTGCCGTCACAATACGATCCCTGCAGTGTCGGCCATGGTTACTGTCGCACTATCATGCCGCAGCTACCAACGGTTTCTTAACGCGCGCAGCGCAACGAAGGCTTCTTTTGAGGTAGCGGGAGCGTTGCCGTTGGGCAAATCGAGCCCCGCCCGCACCTCCGGCAGGTCCATGCGCAGGAAAACGTTGATCTCGCGCTCCTCGCCCAAGGTGAGGATCGGCGCGTCGATACCCTCGATGTTCTCGATTCGTTCGAGAAGATGGCGGGCGGTGCTGTTGCCGGGCTCCCGGTCCAGGGTGAAGGCGAGATTGCGACGCAGGTACTCGTGGCCCGGATGGACCTTCACCTCGTTGGGCAGCGACGCGAGGGTGGTCACGAACGTGTCTTACAGGATGGCGGGGTCCCCGCCGGCGCGGCAGTTGCCGGCGCCGGCGTTGAAAAGGGTGTCCCCCGAGAAAAGCGCCGGGGCGGCACCGGACCCCAGCAGGCAGACGTGGGCCGGCGTATGCCCCGGTGTCGCCAGCACCTCCAGGCGCACGGAACTGCCTACCGCGACCACGTCGCCGTGACCGATGGTGCGGTCGATACCGGTGATGCGCGCGGCCGCTTGTGCGTGGGCGAGGACCTTGGCACCCGTTGCAGCGACGACGGTGGCATTGCCGGCGATGTGGTCGCTGTGCTCGTGGATGTTGACGATCTGCGCGATGCGCCAGCCGTTTGCCTTCGCCGCCGCGACGCACTGTGCGCCGTCGTACGGATCGACGACCAGGGCCTCGCCACCGGCGGGACATGCCACCAGGTAGTTGAAGTTGCGGCCAGTGTTGCCGACCCAGATGCGTTCGACGAGCACCGGTCAAGCCGACGCCGCGGCTCCCCGTGCGGTGGTGAGCGCAAAGGGAACGTGGTAGGGGTGAAGCTCCCCCACTTGTTGCATTCGATGCTTCCGGCGGCCATGCCTGATGTCTCTCGGCGCACGTTCCTCATTGCCGGTACTGCGGCTTCGGGAGCGTTTCTGGTCGGCACCGGAACGCTGCCGCTAGGCGAGGCCCGGTCGCGAGCCGCGACGGATTTGCCGCAGCGGCTGAACGCTTGGCTCGAGATCGCGCCGTCAGGAACCGTCACCGTCGCTCGCGTCGAGATGGGTCAAGGAACCTATACCAGTCTGGCCATGTTGCCGGTGGAAGAGCTCGACTTCCCGTGGGCGAACGTCAAGGTCGCCGCCGCGCCGAGACCGATGTCGCCGCCGAGGCGGCGGCGCTGGCGAAGGAAGTCCCCGGCCGCGCGGTGCAGCTCTTGTGGACGCGCGAGGAGGACATGCAGCACGGCTGGTACCGCCCCGCCGTCGTGGCGCGCCTGCATGCCGGCCTCGATGCGCAGCGGCGGATGGTGGCGTGGCAGGCGCGCGTCGCCTCCAGCCCGGTGATCGGCCCCTTCCTGAAACGGGCGATGGGCATTCCGATGGGCACCTTCCCGGACCGCGGCGAGGTCGGCGACGCCGTCACGCCGCGCTACCGGGTGCCGAACCTCACCATCACCTGGCTGCCGGTGACCACACCGGTACCGACCGGCACCTGGCGCTCAGTGAGCAACTCCTACGGCGCCTTCCTCACCGAATGCTTCATCGACGAGGTGGCTCGCGAGGCTGGCGCCGATCCTTACCTGTTCCGCCGCGGCCTGCTCGAGGAGCATCCGCGCCATCGTGCGGCGCTCGACCTCGCCGCCGACAAATCCGGGTGGAGCCGACCGCTCGCGCCTGGGCGCGGCCACGGCATCGCTATCCACGAATGCTTCGGCTCGATCGTCGCCGAGGTCGTTGAGGTGCACACCCTTGCTTCCGGCGCGATCCGCGTCGACCGCGTAGTGGCAGCGGTGGACTGCGGCTTGGCGGTGAACCCGGCCGGCATCGAGCAGCAGATCGAGAGCGGCGTCGTCTACGGCCTGAGCGCGGCGCTGTACGGCGCCATTACGGTGAGCGGGGGGGGGGGGGGGGGGGCGGTCGAGCAGACCAACTTCCGCGACTACGACGTGCTGCGCATGCCTGCCATGCCGCGCATAGAGACCTATATTGCCCCGCCAGGAGGGCCGCTCGGCGGCATCGGCGAGGTCGGCACGCCGCCGGCCGCGCCCGCCGTGGCCAATGCGATCTTTTCCGCCACCGGCAAACGGGTGCGGACGTTGCCCTTGCGCCTTGCAGGATTTGTCTAGGCTATGCCTAGCAGGAGCTAACCAGATGGACGCCGCCAAGACAGACACCCCACCGGTCATCCGCCTCCTCGACTACGAGCCGCCGGCCTTCCTGGTGGATCGCGTCGTGTTGGAGTTCGACCTCGGTGAGCCCGTGACGCGCGTCCACTCCAAGCTGTCGATGCGCCGCCATCCGGCGATGGAGTACCGCCAAGGTCCGCTGGTCCTGAATGGCGACGGCGTGAAGCTCATCGACATCGCCGTCGATGGGCGCAAGCTCACGCCGGAGGAGTATCTGCTCGACGAGAAAGGCATCACCCTCGCCAAGGTGCCCTACAACCTCGTAGTCGAAGTGACGACCGAGGTCCGCCCGGCCGAGAACACCCAGTTGTCGGGGCTATACGTTTCCAAGGGCAACTTCTGCACCCAGTGCGAGGCAGAAGGCTTCCGCCGCATCACCTTCTTCCCCGATCGCCCCGACGTGATGGCCCGCTACCAGGTGACCATCCGCGCCGACAAGAAGAAGTGCCCGGTGCTCTTGTCGAACGGCAACCTCATCGACAGCAGGGACCTCGGCGACGGCCGCCACATGGCGGTGTGGGACGACCCGTTCCCCAAGCCCTCCTACCTGTTCGCGCTGGTGGCGGGCGACCTCGCCAAGGTCGAGGACACCTTCACGACGCTGTCGGGCCGCAAGGTCGCGCTGCGCATCTACGTCGAGCATGGCAACGAGCGCCGCACCGGCTACGCCATGGACGTGCTCAAGCGCTCGATGAAGTGGGACGAGGAGCGCTTCGGCCGCGAGTACGACCTCGACCTGTTCAACATCGTCGCCGTGTCCGACTTCAACATGGGCGCAATGGAGAACAAGAGCCTCAACGTCTTCAACGCGCGCTACATCCTGGCCGATCCCAACGTCGCCACCGACATGGACTACGCCGGCATCGAGACGGTGGTGAGCCACGAGTACTTCCACAACTGGACGGGCAACCGCATCACCTGCCGCGACTGGTTCCAGCTGTCGCTCAAGGAAGGCCTAACTGTCTTCCGCGACCAGGAGTTCTCCTCCGATCAGCGCTCGCGACCGGTGAAGCGCATCGCCGACGTGCGCAGCCTGCGCGCGGCACAGTTCCCGGAGGATGCCGGACCGCTCGCGCATCCGGTGCGGCCGTCGTCGTACATCCAGATCAACAATTTCTACACGGCGACCGTCTACTCGAAGGGCGCCGAGGTCATCCGCATGATGCAGACCATGCTGACGCGCGACGGATTCCGCCGCGGCATGGACCTCTACTTCGAGCGGCACGACGGCCAAGCGGTGACGTGCGAGGACTTCGTCACCTGCATGGAAGATGCGAACCTCATCAACCTGACGCAGTTCAAGCTTTGGTACAGCCAGGCGGGCACACCGGTGCTGAATGTCACCGGCAAGCACGATCCCGAATCCAAGGTCTACGAGCTCACCGTCAAGCAGACCGTGCCGGAGACCCCCGGGCAGCGCGAGAAGCTGCCCATGCAGATGCCGTTCGCGGTCGGCCTCCTCGACAAGGACGGCAAGGAGCTGCCGCTGTCGCTCTACGGTGACAAGCCCGGCTGGGAGCCGCCGACCACGCGCCTGCTGAACGTCAGCAAGCCGCGCGAGACATACCGCTTCATGAACGTCGCCGAGCCGCCGGTGCCGTCGCTGAACCGAGGCTTTTCGGCGCCGCTGCGCGTGGAGATGGCCTACGCCGATGCGGACCGCGCCTTTCTCATGGCCAACGATCCGGATCCGTTCGCGCGTTGGGAGGCGGGCCAGCAGTACGCCACCAAGGTGCTGCTTGACCTCATCGCCGCCGTGCAGAGGGGCAAGGAGCTGGCCGACGACGCGGCGCTCATCGACGCCATGGGCAAGACGCTGCGCAACGAGCGGCTGGAGCGCGCCTTCGTCGCCCTCGCCGTGGTACTGCCGTCGGAGGGCTACCTTGCCGACCAGATGACGGTGGTGGACGTGGACGCGATCGCGACCGCGCGCGAGTTCTTGCGCCGCGCCATCGCCAAGGCGCTGCGCGACGACCTGCTGGCGACGTACCACAACAACCGATCCAACCAGCCCTTCTCGCCCGACCCAGAGCAGGCCGGCCAGCGCGCCCTGAAGAACGCCGCGCTCGCCTACCTCGGCGCGCTGGAGGATGCGGCTTCGCTCGAGCTCGTCACCGGCCAGTACCGCACCTCGGACAACATGACCGACACCGTGGCCGCGCTTGCCACCGTCAACGACATGGACTTGGCCGAGCGCAGCAACCTCCTCGACGACTTCTACGCCCGCCACAAGCAGAACCCGCTCGTGGTAGAGAAGTGGCTGAGCCTGAACGCCATGTCGCGCCTGCCCGGCACGCTTGCGAACGTGCGGGGCCTGCTCGCCCATGAGGCGTTCGAGCGCAAGAATCCGAACAAGGTGCGCGCGCTGCTGGGCGCGCTCGCCGCCGGCAATCAGCAGCGGTTCCATGCCGCCGACGGCTCGGGCTACGACTTCATCGCCGAGCAGGTTCTCCTGCTCGACAAGCTCAACCCCCACGGCTCGGCGCGGCTGGCGCAACCGCTCGGGCGCTGGAAACGCTACGACAGCGCGCGCCAGCAGAAGATGAAGGACGCGCTCAACCGCATCGTGAACACGCCGGGCATCTCCACCGACCTCTACGAGATCGCGTCGAAGAGCCTGGGGTAGCGCTACTTCTTCGGATCGGCCGCCTTCGGCTCGAAGTCGAGGGCGGCGGAGTTCATGCAGAAGCGCTGGCCGGTCGGCCGCGGCCCGTCGTCGAAGACGTGGCCGAGGTGGGCGTCGCAACGGCTGCACAACGCCTCGGTGCGGATCATGCCGTGGCTGAAGTCCTGCTTGGTGGACACTGCTTCCGTCTTCACCGGCGCGTAAAAGCTCGGCCAACCCGTGCCCGAGTCGAACTTGGTCTTGGATTCGAACAGGTCCTGGCCGCAGCAGGCGCAGCGGTATAGCCCGGCGCGCTTCTCGGCGTGGTACTTGCCGCTGAAGGCGGGCTCGGTGCCCTGCTTGCGCGCGACGCGATAGACGTCGGGCGGCAGGCTCGCCTTCCACTCCGCGTCGTTCTTGATGATCTTGCCGGCAGGATTGGCCGCGCCGCTCTTGTCCGCCATCAACTGGCTCCTTCTGCAATGACCGGGTGCGACAAGGTGCCGATGCCGGTGATCTCGGCCTCGACCTCATCGCCCCCCTTCATATAGAGCGGCGGCTTGCGAACGTAACCCACCCCGCCCGGCGTGCCCGTGGCGATCACGTCGCCGGGAGCGAGCTCGGTGAAGCGCGAGATGTAGGCGATCAGGGCCGGGACGGAGAAGATCAGGTCGCTCACGCCGCTCTTCTGCACCTCGACGCCGTTGAGGCGCGTGGTGAGGACCATCGCGGGCACCGGCGGCGCCTCGTCCGGCGTGACCATCCAGGGTCCCATTCCGCCGGTGGCGGGGAAGTTCTTGCCCGGAGTGAACTGCGGGCTGTGGCCCTGCCAGTCGCGCACGCTGCCGTCGTGATAACAGGTATAGCCGGCGACATGGTCGAGCGCCCGGTCCTCGGGGATGCGCCGGCCGCGCCTGCCGATGACGACCGCCAGCTCACCCTCGAAGTCGAACTTGTCGGACTCGGACGGCTTCACCAGCGGCTGGCGGTGGCCGACCTGCGTGTCGGCGAAGCGCGTGAACAGCACGGGGTACTTGAGCTTGTCGCGCCCGGTCTCGATGCGATGCGCCTCGTAGTTGAGTCCCACGCACAGGATCTTCGCCGGATCGGGGATCACCGGCAGGTAGATGATGTCATCGAGGCGCGCATCGGCGGCAGCACCCTGCGCCAGCTGCGCGAGCTGCGCGACCGGGTGCTTGGCGAGCGCTTCGCGCAGGGTGCGTGTGCCGGCGCGCGGCGCGAGGTCGCAGACACCCTTGCCGGTCACGGCACCGAACGTGTCGCGGCCGTTGTGGCGATAGCTGAGGAGCTTCATGGCGACACCGTACGCGAATGATGGTCGCCCGGCACGAAAGGATCGGCGTGCAGGTCGCCCGCCTTCAGCCCGCGCGCCAGGAGCACGTCCTGGGTGGCGCTGACCATCGCGGGCGGGCCGGCGACGTAGGCCTTGAAGCCGGTGACCGAGGAGAAGTCGGCTGCCACGACCTCCGAGACGTAGCCCTTGCGATGCTCGCTGTCCGGCACGGCGACGCTGCACTCGACGTGCAGGTTGCGATGGCGCGCGGCGAGATCGCGGAAGCGAGACTCGGCGTAAAGGTCGGCGGCGGAGTACGCGCCCCAGTACAAGTGGATTTGCTGCTGCATGCCGCTCTCCAGCGCGGTGGTGACGATGGACTGGATCGGGACGACGCCGGTGCCGCCCGCCACCGCCAGCAGGGGACCACGATGCTCGCGGCGCAGGAACGCGTCGCCGTAGGGTCCATCGACGCCGACCGCCTCGCCGACGCGCAGGCCCTCGGCGACGTAGCATCCCACCGCGCTCTCGGCGGTGATGCGGATGTGGAACTCGAGCGCTGCCTCGCCAGGCCGATTGCCGAGCGAATAGTCGCGGGCCGGCAATCCGTCGAACCACAGGCGCACGTACTGGCCAGCCTGGAAGCGTAACGGCTCCTTGGGCCGCATGCGCACCACGCGCACGTCCGTGGTCGGCGCGGCGATTTCCGTCACCGTGGCGGTGCGCCGCTCGTCCTGGCTGCTCATTTGCCACCGGCTGTTAGCAGACCGTAGCGACTGCGCCAACTGGCGCACCGGGGCGAAGCGTGGTTAGGTGCCGCGAGCCTCAAGACCGCGCCTCCCCCGCCCTTGTCTCTCCATCGCCTGCTCGAGTGGCCGCCAGACTGGCTCTGGGAGCCAGCTTTCGTCGCCGGAGTGCTGCTGCCGCTGCTGGGCGCCTTCGGCATCGCCGGCCTGGCGCGCCTGCTCGGCGGTGCGGCCAAAGGTCCGCACCTGGCGGGCGCCGCCGCCGGCGCGGCCTTCGTCCTCGTCTATGCCGCGGTCGTGCGCAGCCGCGGATTGCCCGACCTCTCCGAGCACGCGCCGCTGGCGCTTGCCGTCGTCGGGCTGCTGACCAGCGTTCTGCTCGACACGGAGGGCTGGGGCGGCCGGCGGCAGCGCTGGACGATCATCGCCATCGGCCTCGCCGCGCTGCTGTGGTCGGTGTTCGACGACCTCTTGCGCACCGAGCCGGGACCCGACCGCACGTTGCTGATCGCCTACCTCGCGGCGGCGGCGCTGGTGTTCGTCCGGGCGACGCGAGTGGCGGGCAGCGCTGGAACCGTGCCAGTGCAACTCGCCGTAGCAGCAGTCGGCGTCGCGGCCATCGGCGAGGTCGCCGGCATAGAAGAGACGGCGCGCCTCGCCGCCGCGCTCAGCCTGGCGCTGCTGGGCTTCGTGCTGTGGAACTGGCCGGTGGTGCGCTTCCCTCCCGGAGCGGCGCTGGCCTGCCGCTGCTGGCGCTGGCGCAACCTCTGCTCGACGAGCACGGAGCGGCGCTGGCCGTGCTGCTGCTGGTGTTCTTCTCGGGGTGGATCGCCGCCCAGATGCGCGTCGGCAGCGGCAAGGGCCTGCGGCCGCTGGCGCTGGCGGTGGCCAGCGGGCTGGTCGTCGTCGCCGCTGTGCGGGTGGCGCGGTGGAAGGAAGGCTGGGGCCTTCCCTTCGTCGGCTAGCCTAGGCCGGCACCGCCAGGGGCTGCGCGGTCCATCCCGCGTCGTTGGCCGCGCGCGCCGGCGCGGCGGCAACAACGAAGTCCAGAGTCGCCTTCACCGGCAGGTGGTCGGAGGCCATGCGCGCCAGCGGCGTGTTGTGCACCTCGAGACGGGTAAGACACTTGCGCGGCGCCACCCAGACGCGATCGAAGCCGATCACCGGCCGCGTCGCCGGGAAGGTCGGCGGATTCGGATGCGCGCCCCACGCGTCGTGGAAGTGGGTGTGCGAGCATCCCTTGGGCAGCCACTCGTTGAGGTCGCCAGCGAGCACCAGCATGCCGTCCTCTGGCGCACACAGGTGGCGGGTGAGGCGCTCGGCCTGGCGCTTGCGCGCGAATGGCCACAGCGCGAGGTGCGTGTTGGCGACGCGGACGGACATGCCGTCGATGTCGAAGTCGGCGACCATCATGCCGCGCTGCTCGAACTCGTCGGCGCCGCGGCCGATGTCGTGAAGCTCGACGGCCTTGGCCGAGAAGCGGGTGAGAATGACGTTGCCGTGGTAGCCGCGGCGGCCGGAGCGGGTCGGATGGATGTGCGCGGTGGCGCCGAGCTCGGATTCCAGGTCGGAGACGCTGAACCAGCAACCGTGCACCTTGCGTGCGTCGAACTCCTGGATGCAGAGGATGTCCGAATCGAGCTCGCGCAGCACCGACAGGATGCGGCCCGGGTCGCGGCGGCCGTCGTTCCCGACGAACTTATGGATGTTGTAGGTAGCGAGACGCAAAGGTCGCTGCAAAACCTCAGTCTCCCCCGTACCGCCAGCGCCCGCAGGCGCCGGTTGCCCAGCATCGAACCCGCCCAGACTCTCCTGGTTTCCCTGCCCCAGAGAGTAGGGTGCCTACCTCCCTTGCGCCAGTATCATCCGGTTTCAGTTCAGCGGACGACCACCGCACCGTGCCTGTGCCGCCGGGCGGGACGCAGCAGGGCTTTGACCAACTCCCACAGGAGCCAGCCGAACACCATGCCGGCCACGGCATAGGAGAGGCTGACCAGATCCAGCGGCAGCGCCGGCTGGTAGGCCCTGAATGTGGCGCCGGCGATGCCGAAATCAATATGTCGCGCAATGGTGAACGGCTGGAGCCAGGGGTCGGCGGCGGCCAGTGCGTTCCAGGCTTGGGCGATCTCGGCCACCCGCTCCTGCTGCGGTAGCGCCAGCGCCTGCCGCGTGGCCGCGTTCAAGCCGGGCACCTCGGCGCCCACCGTCTGGCGGTAGGCGAGCTGTGCCTCGGCAAGGTGGCCGCCAAGACGCTGGCGGTACTGCTGGATGAACTCCAGGAGCTGCCACGCGGCGAGGCCGGCAGCAGCCGCGAACAGGGTACCGACGAGAGAGTCGAGCTTACGTGCGATCCAACGCATTACGACGCATCGTTTCTCCTCCCCCTACGCCGCACGCCTGCGTTCGCGCTGCCTGGGCATCCCCCCCCGACCAGACCTAGCCGGTCGAACACCTTGAGCAGGAACGCGTAGATCAGCGCGATCTCCTCCAGCTTAGAGAATCGCCCCGCCGCGCCGGCGTGACCGGCTGCCATGTTGGTCTTGAGCAGCAGCAGGTTGGAGTCGGTCTTCTTGGCGCGCAGCTTGGCGACCCATTTGGCCGGCTCCCAGTAGGTGACGCGCGGATCGGCGAGCCCGGCGGTTACCAGCAGGTTGGGATAGGCCTTGGCGGCGACGTTGTCGTACGGCGAGTAGCCGAGGATGGTGCGGTAGGCGTCGGCGTCGGTGATGGGATTGCCCCACTCCGGCCACTCCGGCGGCGTCAGCGGCAGCGTGCCGTCGGTCATGGTGTTGAGCACGTCGACGAACGGCACCTCCGCAACCGCGGCGCCGAACAGGTCGGGCCGCATGTTGACGGCCGCGCCGACCAGGAGCCCGCCAGCGCTGCCGCCGTGCGCGGCGATCCTGCCCTGCGACGTATAGCGCTGGGCGATGAGGTGCTCGGCTGCGGCGACGTAGTCGCGGAAGGTGTTGGCCTTCTTCTGCAGGCGCCCTTCGCGGTACCAGCGATAGCCGCGCTCGGTGCCGCCGCGGATGTGCGCGGTCGCGTAGACGAAGCCGCGATCCACCAGGCTGAAGCGGTTGGGCGCGAAGGCCGACGGCATCGAGGCGCCGTACGCGCCGTAGCCGTACAGCACGCACGGAGCGGTGCCGTCGATCGACGTGTCGCGCCGGTGCAGCACGGTGATCGGCACCATCTCGCCGTCCGTGCTGGGCGCCATGAGGCGACGGCAGGCGTACAGGGCCGGATCGTGGCCGGACGGGACTTCCTGGCGCTTCTTCAGCACGCGGCTGCGCGCTTCCATGTCGTAGTCGTAGACCTCGCGCGGCGTCGTCGGCGACGAATAGGCGAAGCGCAACGTGGTTGTGGCGTACTCGTAGCCCGGCAGAATGCCAAGGTCGTAAGCCTCCTCCTGGAACGCGATGGTGTGCTCGACACCGTCCTCCAGACGCCGGATGACGATGCGCGGCAGGCCGTCGACGCGTTCCATGCGCGCCAGGAAGCGGGCCGTCATGCGCATGCCGAGCAGCAGGCGGCCAGGCTCATGCGGCACCAGGTCCTGCCAGTTATCGCGCGCGGGGGCATCGACGGGCGCGGTGGCGATCTTGAAGTCCTCGGCTCCGTCCGCGTTGGTCTGGATGTAGAAGCGTCCGTCGTGGTGGGTAACGTGATACTCGACCCCGGGCGTGCGCGACGCCAGTAGGCGCGGCGGCCGGTGCGGATCGTCCGCGTCGATGACGTGGAACTCGCTGGTGACGTGGTCGTGCGTATTGATGACGAGGAAACGCCGGCTCTCGGTCTTGCCCATGGCGACGAAGAAGCCCGGATCCTTCTCCTCGTAGACGAGCACGTCCTTTGCCTGTTTCTGGCCGATGGAGTGGCGGTAGATGAGGCTGGGACGGTGGTTCTCGTCGAGCACGCAATAGAAAAGCGTTCGCGAGTCGTTGGCCCACTCGATGCTGCCGTCGGTGCCCTTGACGAAGTTGTCGACGATTTCACCGGTGGCGATGTCACGCACGATGATGTCGTGCGTCTCCGAGCCCTTGTCGTCGCTCGAATAGGCAAGCAACCTGTGGTCGGGGCTGTGCTCGACGGCGGAGACGCGGAAGAACGGCTTGCCCTCGGCGAGGCGGTTGACGTCCAGCAGCACCTGCTCCGACTGCCTCCAGCTGAACGCCGGGCCGCCGTGCTCGTCGGTGATGCGCCGGTTGCGGCAGAAGATCGGGTGCTGGCTGTCGCGCTCGTAGCGCTGGTAGTACGCGCACGGCCCGTCGGGCGCCGGCACCGTCGAGTCGTCACGCTTGATGCGACCCTTCATCTCCTCGACCAGCGACTGGATCGCCGGCTCGGCGTCCTTCATCGCGGCTGCCGTGTGGGCGTTCTCTGCCTCGAGGTACTTGCGGATGTCGCGCTTCAGCACCTCCGGCTTCTGCATCAGCTGCTGCCAGTTCTCGTCGCGCAGCCACGCGTACGGATCCGTGCGCTCGTGCCCGTGGAACGTGACGGTGTGGGGTCGCTCCGCAGCCTTCGGCGGTCGCATAAAATGCCTGCGTTCTTTTCAATGGGTGGGAACGAGAGATTGGACCGCGATGGGACCAACCGGTCCCCTGCCCTTTCAATCAGGCCGTCTCGGCGTCCGCGCCAACGGGACCCTGACTGTCTCACCGTAATAGCGGTGGATTTACGTGGCCGACTCCTTCCTTCGGGCGTCACGCCCTTCGCCGGCTGATGGCTGGCCGGGTTCGCAGCTTATATACTAGATGTAACCCAGAGTCAGCACATTTCGTGGCGATCGGTTCCATTTTCACGGCAGCTTGAGCTTCGCCGTAAGATGACGACGCAGAGGGGGCGCGGTGAACGGCACACGGGGGTGTTCCGTTCGCGGCAGAGATGCATGCGTGGTTCACGCTCGTCCGGTCCACCGGACGAAACTGGCGTGCTGATTCTGGCGGCGTGCGTGGCGAAGGCTTTGCGCGACGCCGGCCCGGCGCTGCCGAGCACCATGATCTCGAGGCCCGCATTCAGCATGGGCAGCGAGAAGTCGAACTCCGCCTCGCGCGCCGACGTGATGGAGATGGCGGAGATGCCGACGTCGGCCCCGCCGCTGCGGACCAACTCCAGGAGGCCGCCAACATTGGGCGCCGCCGTGTAGGCGCTGTGCAGCTGCAGCCGGGCGGCGATGGACTGCCGCAGGTCGATGCTGAAGCCGGTGAAGCCGCCGTTCTCCTCGACGACCATGGGCGGCAGGACGCGCGTGGCCACGCGCACCTCGGCAATGCCCGGTACCGGCGCGTTCTGGGCAGCCGCACCCGCACCGACCATGACGGCAATCGCGAGCGCCAGCGCGGCGCCCCAAGTCACCTGCAAAACGCGCAAAGCCCCCGCTCCCCCGGCACCTTTCAACCACAGTTGGGCCGATTGGGGAACGCCTCACGTCACACGCAGAGCTAGGGGTCCATCGCGGCGGCCACGTCGGCAATCGCCTCGGCCAGCGCCCGATACTGCCTGGCCTGCTCGTCGTGCCCATCCTCGTCGGCGCCCTCGGCGAGCAGCTCGACGCGCTGGCGTTCCTGCACGGCGCCAACTCGAGGAGCTTGCAGCGCGTGATGCCCGGAGCGTGCCGCACGTGACGCTTGCGTTGCTCCTCGGCCAGGGCGCGAAAGCAATTCTGCAGCGCGAGGACGAAATCCTACGTCACGCCGCGGCCCGCCCGCGCATCACTGGAACGGCGTGCCGGGCGGGAAGCCGAGCTGGTCCATGCGCTGCATCCGCTCGCCGATGTCGCAGCGCGGCGCGTACTTGCGCTCTCGCCGCCCGCCGAGCACCTGGGCGGGGATGACGCGGGGCTGGCGCGCGTCCACCGTCGGCGGGCGATCGGCAATCTCGAGGATGAGCTTGCGCAGGATGGCCTCGGCGAACGAGTCGAAGCCATCGACGGCGACGACGAAGCTGCCCGGGCCGCCGATGACGCACTCCTCGTAGTAGACGTCGAGATCGCGCAACGAGTACCAGGTGATCTCGCGGTCGTTGATGGCGACGCCGTTGATGACGACGCCGGCGGCCACCGCTTCGTCGCGCGCCAGCGCGACGTTGCGGCCGTTGCTGTTGGGGCCGTCGCCGGTGATGTCGATGACCCGGCGCGGCGCGTCGAAGGAGTTGCTGCGCAGCAGGTCCATCGAAATGGCGACGGCGCCGGAGATCGACGTGCCGGAGCCGCGCGTGACAACGGTGTTATCGAGCTCGCGCGCGTAGGCGAGCGCATCCTCGGCGCTGGCGAGCACGCGCCACGGCGTCACGTTGTACCACAGGCCGAAGCGCGACCACTCGAGGTAGGTGACGGCAATGCGGCCGTGTTGGCCGTTGCGGATGGCCTGGGCGATGCGCGGATCGGCGAAGGCGCGCACGTAGCCGCCGCGCTGCAGCAGTCCCTCGCGCTCATCGACGCTCGGCGAAACGTCAACGGCGAGGACGAGCTCGAGATCGACGGGCACATTCTGCGCGGCAGTCGGCAGTGCCCCGGCGAACAGCACCGCAGCCAGCAGGGGGCGGACGCGCATCAACGCAGCGGCAGCATGGGCGGCAACTGCCCGCCGCCCCCGGTGGGCGGACCCTCGCAATAGGGACCGTAGCGCAGAGGACCGCTGGGAGCGGCGGCGCCGGGGCGCGCGGGCTGGAGGAACTGCGCGTGCTGCACCTTGGGCTGGCCGTTGTTGGTTGCGTGGCGCGCCCCTGGCGCGACGCGCTCCTCGCCGCCGGCCGGCGCGAGATTGGCGATCTCGAGGATAAGCTTGCGGGTGATGGCTTCGGCGAACTTCTCGAAGCCCTCGGCGACGACGACGAACGCGCCGGGACCGCCGATGACACATTCCTTGTAGTAGACATCGAGGTCGGGGAGCGGCGGCGTGCCGGGGCCGGGCCGCGTGTTGAGGATCGGCAGGCCGTTGATGGTGACGCCCGCCGCCACCGCGTCCTGGCGCGCGTCGTTGATGTGGCGGCCATGGTTGTTGTGGCCGTCGCCGGAGATGTCGATGACCTTGCGGTCGCCGTCGATGCCGTTGTGGGCGAACAGCGACACGCCGAAGTCGATGGCCTGGCTGATGGACGTGCGCTGGCCGGTCCAGATCGACTGCCGCCGCAGCACATCGGTGAAGGCGGCGGCGCTCGGCGCGTCGCCGATCACCATCCACGGCGCGACGAGGCGCACGTCGCCCCACGACGCCCACTCGAAATAGGTGACGGCGATGCGGCCGTAGTAGCCTTCCTGGATGGCCGCCAGCAGGAGCGGGTTGGAGAAGGCGGCGATGTAGCCTTCGCGCTGCAGGAGTCCCTCCTCGAAGTCGACGCTGCGCGAGATGTCGATCGCCAGCACGAGCTCGAGGTCGACGGCCTGTGCGGCGGCGGGCACCGGCGCCAGCAGGGGCGCGGCAAGCAGCGCGGCGAGCAGCACAGCGGCCTTGGCGCGGACGAAGCCCATGGCGCCTCCCGCACAAGAGTACCACGTCCGCCGCTGCGCGCCTTCGCCGGCGGACGTAAGATGCGCCATGGCGATGAGCCTGCGCAGCCCGGACTTCGCGCACCGGGCGCGCCTGCCCGACCGCTTCACCTGCCGCGGCGACAACGTCTCGCCCGCGCTGCAGTGGAGCGGCCTGCCGGCCGGGACCGCCTCGCTCGTCCTCATCATGGACGATCCCGACGCGCCGGGACGCACGTTCTTTCACTGGGGCATGTGGGACATCCCCGCCGACGCGACGGGCATCGCGGGCGGCTTCGGCCCCCGCGAACGCCTCGGCGACGCAAAGCAGGCAGGCAACGACTTCGGCGACCGCTGCTACGGCGGCCCCCGCCCGCCGCCCGGCAAGGTGCACCACTACCGCTTTAGGCTCCTGGCGCTGCGCGAGAAGGAGTTGCGGCTGGCGGGAAAGCCCCACTGCCGCGACGTCGCGCGGGCGGCGCAGAATCGAGGAGGCGACGCTGGTCGGCACCTACTCGCTGTAGGGAGCGGCGTGCAGCGCGTCGGCGCGGCGGCCGAGGAATGCGCTGGCCTCGTCGCCGTCGCGCACGGTGTAGCGCGCCCGGGTGGGATATGCCGGCGCGCCGATGACCACGCCGACGTCGTCGCCGCCCAGCACGGCAAAGGCGTCCTCGTCGGAGCGGTCGTCGCCGATGTAGATGGTCAGCGGCGGCCGGCTCCAGCGCCGCGGGCGCGCCGCGGCAAGCGCCGGGTCGCTGCCCTGCTCGCGCATGCGCGCGCGCATGGCGAGCAGCGCCTTGCCCTTGTTCCAGTCGATGGCCGGCTTGAGGTCGTGCACCATCTTGCCGAGCGTATGCGACAGCCCAGGGTTCTTGGCGATGACGTCGAGCACCGCGACCTCGAACGCGGACAGGTCGGCGCGCCCCACCCGGCGGTAATGCGCAGAGAGCGAGAAGCGCTTGCGCTCGATCTGCGCCCCGGCGATGGAGCGCGTGCGCTCGCGCAGCTGCGCCTCGACACGATTCGGCGGCGGCACGAAGCGTTCCCCTTCGGGGTGGTGCCACTCGTTGCCGTCGGGGGTCATGAAGTCGAAGCCGTGGCTGCCAGCATAGGCAATGTTGGCGAGCCCGACCCTCTCGCGCACGTCGGCGAGAACGCGCCCGCTGATGATGGCGACCGGGCACCGCTGCGCGAGGCGCGTCAGCACCTCGACGGTGAGCGCCGGCAGGTGCGCCTCCTCCGGCCGCTCGACGATGGGCGCGAGGGTGCCTTCGTCGTCGAGGAACACGAGCGGAGTGCGGCCGGCGAGGCGCGCGCGCAAGTCGATGTCGAGCGCCGACGGCAGGGTGCGCGCATCGCGCTCCGGGACATGGTCGTCGGGTGCCAAGCCACCTCCTGCCCATCCGCCTCCCTGGCGCAAGCTGCGCGGGAGGCCGCCACCATCCCCTGAAGGCGAAGATGGCAATTGCCCGCCAGCGGCCGTATGAGGGTGGCGTCGGCAGGGCGGGGCAGCAGGCGGCGCACGGCCAGGTGGGTTTTGCTGGCGGGGCGCGGCAACCGCGCGCGGCATTTGGCATCGCGGCGGGGCTTCGGCTACTTTCCGGCCGTGGCCGACAAGACCAGCCCAACACTCGCCCCAGAGGCCGCATACGTGGTGCCCCTCGACGAGGTGGGCATCGCCGACATCGCCGTCGTCGGCGGCAAGAACGCCTCGCTCGGCGAAATGATGTCGGGCCTGCGGGCGGCCGGCGTCCCGGTGCCGATGGGCTTCGCCATCACCGTCGCCGCCTACCGGGCCTTCCTCGCCGCCAACGGGCTGAAGGACCGTATCCAGGCCGCGCTCGGCGACATGAAGCACGCCCGCGTGCCCCTGGCCGAGACCGGCCAGACCATTCGCCGCCTGATCGAGGCCGGCCAGTGGCCCGACGACATCGCCGGCGCCGTCACGGAGGCCTACGCGGCGCTGAAGCAGCGCGCCGGCGGCCGCGCCGACGTCGCGGTGCGCTCCTCGGCCACCGCCGAGGACCTGCCGGACGCCAGCTTCGCCGGCCAGCAGGACACGTTCCTCAACATCTCCGGCGACGAGGCGCTGCTCGACGCCGCCAAGAAGTGCTTCGCCTCCCTGTTCACCGACCGCGCCATCAACTATCGCGACCAGAAGGGCTTCGACCACGGCAAGGTCGCTCTGTCGGTTGGTGTTCAGGTGATGGTGCGGGCCACCAACGGCGGCTCGGGCGTCATGTTCTCGATCGACACCGAGACGGGCTTCGACCGCGCCGTGCTCATCAACGCGGTGTGGGGCCTGGGCGAGAACGTGGTGCGCGGCCTCGTCGATCCGGACGAGTACGTCGTCTACAAGCCGCTGCTCTCCGAGGAGCAGCTGCTGCCGATCATCGAGAAGCGGCTCGGCGCCAAGGCCATCAAGATGATCTATGCGCGCGCCTCGGACGAGCAGCGCACGCGCAACGTGCCGACCTCGAAGGTCGAGCAGACCAGCTTCGTGCTCTCGGACGCCGAGATCCTCAAGCTGGCGCGCTGGGCCAAGGCCATAGAGGACCACTACCGCCGCCCGATGGACATGGAATGGGCGCGCGACGGCGAAACCAACGAGCTGTTCGTCGTCCAGGCGCGCCCGGAGACGGTGCAGTCGCAACGCCGCCGCGGCCTCTTGAAGACCTACAAGCTGAACGAGAAGGGCCGCAAGCTGCTCACCGGCCTCGCCGTGGGCGACGCGATCGTCTCGGGCATGGTGCGCATCGTCCGCTCGGCTGCCGAGATCGACCGCTTCCCCGAAGGCGCCATCCTGGTGGCAGAAAACACCGATCCCGACTGGGTGCCGATCATGAAGCGCGCCTCGGCGATCGTCACCGACCACGGCGGGCGCACCTCGCACGCCGCCATCGTCAGCCGCGAGATGGGCCTTCCGGCAGTGGTGGGCACGCGCACCGCGACGCACGTGCTGCACGACGACCAGGAGATCACCGTCTCCTGCGGCGAGGGCGCCGACGGCTTCGTCTACGACGGCATCGCCAGCTTCGAGGTCAACGACATCGACCTCGGCCGCGTGCCGGAGACACGCACCAAGGTGATGCTGAACATGGCCAACCCGGCCGCGGCGCTGCAGTGGTGGCAGCTGCCGGCAGACGGCATCGGCCTCGCCCGCATGGAGTTCATCATCAACAACGTCATCAAGGTCCACCCGATGGCGTTGGTGCGCTTCGACCAGCTGCAGGACCAGAAGGCGCGCGAGCAGATCGCCGAGCTCACGCGCGGCTACGACGACAAGTCGGAATACTTCGTCGAGCTGCTGGCGCGCGGCATCGCCAAGATCGCCGCGTCCCAGCATCCGCGCCCGGTCTTGGTGCGCATGAGCGACTTCAAGACCAACGAGTACGCCAATCTGCTGGGCGGTCGCCAGTTCGAGCCGCACGAGGAGAACCCGATGCTCGGGTTCCGCGGCGCCGCGCGCTACTACTCGCCGCGCTACCGCGACGGCTTTGCGCTCGAATGCCGCGCCTTGAAGCGCGTGCGCGAGACGATGGGCTTCACCAACATCATCGTCATGATCCCGTTCTGCCGCACGCCGCAGGAAGCCGACAAGGTGCTGGAGACCATGGCCCAGCACGGCCTGGAGCGGCACAAGAACGGCCTCAAGGTGTACGTCATGTGCGAGCTGCCCTCGAACATCGTCCTCGCCGAGCAGTTCGCGCGCCGCTTCGATGGCTTCTCGATCGGCTCCAACGACCTCACCCAGCTGGTGCTGGGCGTGGACCGCGACTCGGAGGTGCTGGCTGAGCACTTCGACGAGCGCCACGAGGCGGTGACGCGCGTCATCCGCCAGGTCATCGATGCCGCGCACACGGTGGGCACGCTCATCGCCCTGTGCGGCCAGGCGCCCAGCGATTATCCGGAGTTCGCCGACTTCCTGGTGGAGGCCGGCATCGACGCCATCTCGGTGAGCCCGGACAGCTATCTGTCGGTCAAGCGCACCGTCGCCGAGGCCGAGAAGAAGTACACGAAGAAACGAGCGTAGCGTCCCCGAGCGAACTCCTTAGCGCACCATTCCAGTTGCCGTCATCGGCACCAGTCAGAGCGCGTTCGGTCCCTGCTGCGGGATCAGGAGCAATACCGTCTAGGCCCGCAGCGGCTTCCAGTTTACCGCCCGCCCCAACTAACGGCCAAGTTCACGCGAGGATGGGCCGCACCCGAAGGAGCGCAGCCGTTCTTGCTAGTTCGGCCGGCGGAACAAGCCGAGATACACCGCCTTGCCGAGGATGTGGCCCTGCATCGCCGCCATCACCTTGGTGCGCCGTCGCGAACGCGTCGGCGTCGGGCTCGATCGCAAGCGGTATGTCCAGCGCGTAGAGTTCGAAGACGTAGTGGTGCATGGGTCCCGCGGCGCCGGCGCCGGTACCACGGTAGACCGGGCCGGTGGCGCTGATCCGCCAGCTGCCGTCCGCCAGCTTGGCGCCGCGCGGCAGACCTTCGGGCAGCGACATCGTGGTCGCCGGAATGTTCCACACCAACCAGTGCCGCTGGTCGTCGGTGGTGCGATTGCGCACGACTTCCATGTCGTGCATGTGCAGGACGAAGCTGCGCGTGTTGGCCGGCGCATTCGTCCACTTCAGCTCGGGAGAGGTTCCTTCGCCGGGGGCGGCGCCAGGAGCGGCCTGGCTGAAGCGCACGGGGATGACGCCACCGTCAGCAAAGGCGGTAGTGGACATCGTGAACATCGCCGCGCCTCCTCCTCCTCCGCCGGCCGCCGCGCCGCCGCCGCCAGCAGGCGCCTGGGCGACGGCGACCGAGGTCCACGCCAACGCGCCAAAGAGAACCAGAATCGCGCGGCCAAGGGACATCGCTCTCTCCTGTGCTCGCAACGGTGGCGCACTCTAGCACCCGCGCCGCGCGCGGAGTACAAGCGCGCAGAACGAAAAAGGAGAATGCACGCATGAAGGGCTTCGCAGCAGACATCGAGAAGCTGACGGTCGAGAATGCCGACTTCCGCCGCGTGCTCTACACCGGGGCGAACCTACAGCTGGTGCTGATGTCCCTGCCCGCCGGCGTGGACATCGGCGAATAAGTCCACGACGACCGTGACCAGTTCTTCCGCTTCGAGGAGGGCAGCGGCGAGGTGCGGATTGACGGCAAGCGCAACGCAGTGAAAGCGGACGATGCCGTCATCGTGCCGGCCGGGGCCCGCCACAATGTGGTGAATACCGGCAAGAGCGCGCTCAAGTTCTACACCCTGTACGGGCCGCCCGAGCATCGTGACGGAGTTGTGCACCGCACCAAGGCCGACGCCGGCGGCCACGAACACTCCGACGGCAAGACGACGGAGAGGCGCTAACGGCGCCGCCCCCAGTCATCGATGCCGCGCGCACGTGGGCACGCGCATCGCCCCGCGCGGCCAGGCGCCGAGCGACATCCTGAGTTCGCCGCCTTCCGGTGGCCGCAACTGACGGTGCGGCCGTAACGGGTGCTACTCGAGGCTGGCAAAAGGTTGCGCGCCCGCGACCTCGGCGGCCACGCCGTCGTACGAAGCGGCCGGCCGGGTAAAGGTCATCGTCACGCTCGTTCCCTTGCCGGGGCTGGACTCGACGTCAAACGTGGCGTGGGCATTGTCCGACAACGCCTGCAGGATCAAGGCACCGAGCTTGCCGCGACCCGGCCATTCGACGCCCTTGGCGAAGCCGACACCGTCATCGGCGACGGTCACCCGGCAATGTTCGCCCTCGAGAACGCTGCGGACGGTGATGGTCCCATGACTGCGTCCACCGAACGCGTGCTTGAGGGCGTTCGTCAGCAGCTCGTTGACGGCCAGCCCGACAGGCATCGCAACGTTGATCGGCACCGCCAGGGTGTCGACCTTGAGGTCGAGCCGTACGCCCTCGACGGCGTAGGCGCGCATCGCCATCGACGCGACCTGTGTCAGATAAGCGCCAAGGTCCACCTCGTGACCCTGCTGGTCCGGCCCAAGCGACTGGTAGAGCAGCGCCAGGGCCTCGATGCGACCGGATAGCCGGTCGAAAGGCTCACTGGGGATCTTGCCATAGTTGCGGGCCTCCATGCGGATCAGGGCGGTGATGAGCTGCAGGTTATTGCGAACGCGGTGCTGCAGCTCACGCAGGAGCAGGTCCTTGTGCTTGACCTTGGCTTCCAGCGCTTCCCGCTCCGCCTGCGCGTGAGTCGTGACGTCAACCAGGGCGACGATGCGGAAGACGGCGCGCCCCTCGTCGTCCTCGATGAGGTTGGAGTAAGCGTCGACCACCACCTCGGTGCCGTCCGAACGCCGCACCACGAAGGTGCCGACGAAGTCGTGCGCCGTCGTCACGGCTGCGCCGAGGCCCGGCCCGGCGGCGCCACGCGCGCTTCCCTGCAGGACGCTCCAAGGCTTGCCTTCGATGTCGGCCGCGCGGGCGCCGGTAAGCTTCTCGAAATGCGGGTTGGTGTAGGCGACGCGCTCCTCACGCCTGAGCTTGGCCACAGCCACGGCGAAAGGCACTCGATCGAGGAGATGACGGAAGGGCTCGCTCTCCAGGGCGTCGGCAAGCCGGGGCGCGTGGATCAAGCGCTCTACGGCTTCGTCGTCTTTGTGGGGCATGTACGACTCTTGGGGGAAGACGGGCGCCCGCTGGGAGCGGGAGTACCCGCCAAGAGTTACATCGCGGTATCCTTTCGCACAGTGTGCAAAGTGGATAGCCCGGGCCGTTGGTTGGGCGCCGTCCTAGTCGATCATTCCGCCCGCCCTCGCCGCGCCGCGCGGCACGAAGCGGTGAAGTTCATCGACGAGCTCGAGCGCGCCAACGGCACCAACCGCGCGGCCTAGATCCGAAAAGAAACAGGGGGAAGACGATGTCTTCCCCCTGCCCTTTTCGGCGGCCGGCCTCGTGCGAGGCACAGCCGATGCGCTGGCCGTTAGCCCGGCAGCGCGAACACGTACAGGGTCGAGCCCGAACGACGGTAGCGGTTGGCATCGTCCGGAGCCGCGTTGGCGGCAACGGCCGTATTGGCCGCGGCCGACGACGCGATCACCGCCACGTACTGCTTGTTGTTGTAGCGGTAGGTGATCGGCGACTGACGGCAGCGTGCGCCCCAACGGAACGTCCACACATCGTTGCCGGTCTTGGCGTCGATGGCGCGGAACGTGCCGTTGTCGTTGCCGCAAGTGAACAGGAGATCGCCGGCCGTGGCCATGACCGGGACCATGTTCGAGCGGCGGTGGTTGACGGTCCACGCCGTCTTGTTGCCGGCGACGTCGATGGCGACCAGCTGACTCTCGTTCGGGGTGTTGGTGCCGTCGATCAGCTTGTTAGGCAGGCCGCCCGGCACAGCGACTGTCACACGCAGCGTGTAGCCCTGGCCTGGAACGTAATCGCCCTTGATCATGCGCTGGCACAGGCCGTCAAGGCTGGTGCTGAAGTACAGCATCCCGGTTCTCGGCGAGTACGCGTCGTTGTCCCAGTTGCGGGACGCGAAGCCGGGGTAGTAGCACAGCTCAGTGCCCGTATAGCCGGCCACCGTGTTGGGAATCGGGGGGTTGTTCTGCCGATTCGGCAAGTACTTGTCCTGGTCGGCCTTGTCCGTCCAGTAAGCCGTGCGGATGTCGTAGTTCGGACGGCCGGTGGTCTTGTTCACCCACTTGCCTTGGGCATCCTTCTTGAAGACGTCCTGGAAGGTGTGCATGAACGGATCGTTCAGAACCTCGCCGGTCTGGCGATCCCACACATAGAACAGGCCGTTACGCGCGGCCTTGATGGCGACCTTCTTGCCGCCGACGTCGAGCAGCGGCGTGATCAGCGGCTCGTCGAGGTCCCAGTGATCCTGCGGCGTCATGTTGTACGCCCAGATCAGCTCGCCGGTGGTGGCGTCGCGGGCCATCTGCGAAGCGCAGTAGTTGCTGCGCCAATGCTCGAGACCGCCATTCGGGTCGAGGTCGAACTTGCCCCACTCGCGGCGATAGTCCGGGTTCCACGGACCGCAGTTGCCGGTCGAGTAGTAGAAGACGTTGATGTCCGGATCCCACGTGAAGTAGCCCCACGCGGTACCGCCGCCACGCTTCCACGAGTCACCGAACCAGCTGTCGAGGGCCGGGTTGGGCTTCTTGTCGTCGACGTAGAAC